>Ga0070745_1000059_pt1 | contig 79645 bp, 71 predicted proteins | sample VirMetDEL_Mar_4_FD_77438 | JGI IMG/M metagenome (GOLD analysis project Ga0070745, IMG submission 77438) | Aqueous microbial communities from the Delaware River and Bay under freshwater to marine salinity gradient to study organic matter... | ecosystem: Environmental > Aquatic > Marine > Coastal ...
CCAACGGCATGATCATCGGAATGTCTGCTCGCATCATCCCGACCTGTGCCATTTACTTCGGCGTGATGATTCTGTTTGGCGCGGTGCCGTCGGCTCTGGGCATCCTGAGCATTCTCACGGCGACCGCCACCGGGGTCGCTCTCGGCGTTGTCATCATGTCGTACACCTCGACGATCGAAGAAGACAAAGGCCAAATGGCCATGATCATGCGTTTCGGAATCACACCAATGTTTCTGTTTTCCGGAACGTTTTTCCCCCTCGACCAGTTGCCCATCTATTTGCAGTGGATCGGGTGGATCTCGCCACTGTGGCACGGCACAGAACTTGGGCGCGTGCTCTCCTACGGGCACGCCGAGCCGATCTGGCTCACGATCGTCCACCTCGTCTATCTCGCCGTGCTGATGGCGTACGGCTGGAAGGCAACCCAGCGCGTCGTCACGAGGAGGCTCAACAAGTGAGCGCCGCATTGACTCCCGCAGCCCCCTCTGCCCCTGATTTCGTGGTGGATGCTCGCCGCCCCCGTTTTCTCGGTTCCCTTTACGCGGGCAACTCGAGAGCGGTTATCAGCCGGGGCCTTCTCGCAACCCGCAGCACCAACTATCTTGTTGTGCTGAGCGGTTTCTTTGAACCCGTATTTTATTTGCTTTCAATGGGACTCGGCCTTGGAGCTCTCGTGGGAACTGTCGCGACAACGACAGGTGAGGAGGTGCCGTACGCGGCTTTTATTGCGCCCGCGCTTCTGGCAGTCTCTGCTATGAACGGTGCCGTCTACGACTCCACCTGGAACGTCTTTTTCAAGATGAACTACTCGAAGCTGTACCAGGGAATGTTGTCGACCTCCCTCGGTCCGCTCGACGTCGCGTTCGGTGAAATTTTGCTCGCGCTATTGCGCGGCGGGGTCTACGCGACAGGGTTCATGATCGTCATGCACGTTCTCGGGCTCAACCTCGCGTGGACAGCAATTCTCGCCTTGCCGGCGGTGCTGCTCATTGCGTTCGGTTTCGCGAGCCTTGGCATGGCCATCACGAGCTACATGAAGACGTTCCAGCAAATGGACTGGATCGCCTTCGTCATGCTCCCGATGTTTATGTTCTCGGCGACCTTCTACCCGATCACCGTCTACCCCGAGGGCATTCAGCTTGTTGTGCAGGCGCTCCCGCTGTGGCACGGAGTCGAGCTCGTGCGCGGACTCACGACAGGTGCACTAAGCCCAGCGATGTGGGGCCACGTTGCGTACTTTGGCGCCATGATCGTTATCGGCCTCGTGTTTACGACAAAGCGACTCAAGGCACTGTTTCTGGATTAGAAGCAGGTCCTGGATTAGAGATCGTGTTCGACTGCAGCCGGTTCTCGACTATGACTGAGTGCGCGCGGTGCTTGAAGCATCGTGCGCACTCACAGGCCTAGTTAGAGGCGATGTGGCCGGCCATTGCGTAGTTACCGGCGCGCACTCCGCGCAAAATAACGGCGGTCGCGACGGCGGCCTCAGCAGCCTCCGCGCCCTTGTCCTCGTGTGAGCCCTCGAGTCCTGCACGGTCAAGTCCCTGCTTTTCGTTGTCGAGAGTCAAGACTCCGAAGCCCACGGGTTTACCCGTCGTGAGTGCTACTTGCGTGAGGCCACTAGTTGCGGCATCCGACACAAATTCGAAGTGCGGGGTGCCACCGCGAATGATCACGCCGAGAGCAACAACGGCGTCTGCTCCCGACTCGAGAGCCGCTTGGCACACTACGGGGAGCTCGAAGCTACCGGGAACCCGAACTTCAGAAATCTCGACGTTGGATGCCGCAAGCGCGCGGCGCGCACCCGCAATCAGTCCCTCGCTGATCTCGTCGTGCCAGAGGCCCGCGACGATAGTGACCTTCAGTCCTGTGCCGTCGGTGGAAATTGTTGGTGATCCTGCGCCGCTCACAGTGAGGCTCCTGTCGGTGTGGTGATGGGGGAAGTGGGGTGTGGGGTCGTGCTCAGTTCGAGGAGCTGCGAGTCGGGAAGCATGTGGCCCATGAGGTCGCGCTTGGCTTCGAGGTAGCCAGCATTGAACTCGCCAACGCCCACAACGATGGGCACTTGCTCGACGATCGTGATTCCGTGCTCGGTGAGCTGCTTGAGCTTCTCCGGGTTATTGGTGATCACTCGAACCTCTGAGATGCCGAGATCGGAGAGAATGGCGACAGCAGCTCCATAGTCGCGAGCGTCGGCCGCAAAACCGAGGGCGAGGTTCGCTTCGAGGGTGTCGACACCGTCTTCCTGAAGCTTGTAAGCCTTGAGCTTGTTGATGAGCCCGATGCCGCGACCTTCGTGACCGCGCATGTAAATGACAACACCACCCTCACTCTGAATGAGGTCGAGAGCTTCATCGAGTTGCGGGCCACACTCGCACTTGAGCGAGTGCAAAACTTCACCAGTGAGGCACTCGGAGTGCACGCGCAACAACTTGCCGTTGCCGGGCTCGCCAGAGATAATCGCGAGGTGGTCTGCGCCCGTCATTCGGTCGCGGTAGGCGCGAACCAGGAAGGTGCCGTGCGAGGTGGGAATAGTCGTCTCGACCTCGAAAATAACCCGCGATGACTCAGGGATCTCGACGGCCACTGGCACGTCTGTGTCGCAGTGGTATTCCTGCAAAAACTCGATGAGCGCCTCGATGGTGATGACGGGCAGATTCTCTCGCTCTCCCATCTGAATAAGCTCGGGGAGACGCATCATTTCGCCGTCGTCGGCAACAATCTCACCAATCGCACCGACCGGCACGAGACCTGCAAGGTTGAGCAAATCGATCGTCGCCTCGGTGTGGCCGGCGCGCGTGCGCACACCGCCATCTTGAGCGCGCAGCGGGATGATGTGTCCGGGGCGCTTGAGGCTTACGGGTGTCGACGTGACGTCGGCGAGAACTCGGAGGGTGTGGGCTCGGTCCGCTGCACTGATTCCCGTGCTGACGCGGTCTGCGGCATCCACGGTAATCGTGTAGTTAGTTCCGCGAGAGTCTTGATTGTTGAGCACCATGACCGGAAGTTCGAGCCTGTCGGCGATTTCATTGGTCATGGGGGCGCAAATGAAACCCGAGGAGTGGCGCACCATGAAGGCCATCCACTCTTGGCTCGCGAATTGCGCGGCGATGATGAGGTCACCCTCGTTTTCGCGACCCTCATCGTCGACGACGATAATCGGGCGTCCTTCGCGAAGAGCGTCGAGGGCTGTGGGGATGTCAGCGAGACTCATTTCCCGCTCCTTTCGTTTGCGGCGGGAGCCGGTGTCGCGTGGGGTGCTGCCGTGAACTGCAACATGCGCTCGACGTGCCGCGCGATGATGTCGGTTTCGATGTTGACGGCGTCGCCAATATTTTTGGTGCCCAGTGTCGTGGCCGAGAGGGTCTCGGGGATGAGCGACACCTCGAACCAGTCGATGCCAACGTCGCTCACCGTGAGACTCACACCGTCAACAGCGATCGAGCCTTTGCGAGCAACGAGTGGGGCTAGAAGAGCGTCGAGGGAGAATCGCACGACGCGCCACGCGCCGCCCTCGGTGATCGATAGCACGGTGCTCGTGCCGTCGACGTGTCCCTGAACTATGTGGCCGCCCAGCCGATCGCCCACTTCCGCTGCGAGTTCAAGGTTGACGGCCAGGTCAACAGCAACCTCGCTCAGCGTGCTCATGGCGATCGTCTCGGCCATGACGTCTGCAGTGAACCAATCGAGACCCTGATCAACGACCGTCAGGCACACACCGCTCACGGCAATCGAATCGCCGTGGCGCGCGTGTGCTGCGGCCTCTGGCGCGTGGATGGTGAGGCGGCCGGCATCGGCCGTGCGCTCCCACTTCGACACTCGGCCGAGTTCAACGATGATTCCTGTAAACATTGTTACTTTCCTTCTGGTCGCGCCATGATGAGCAGGTCGTCTCCGAGGTGCTCAATCGAGTCGATGGTGAGGCGACGCTGCTCGCCAATAGTTGTCACGCCGATGTCGCCGATCGCTGTGCGGCCGCCGCCAAGAAGAGTGGGGGCCACAAAAATCGCAAACTCGTCGACGAAGCCTGCCGCGATAAAAGCGCTCGCAAGGCTTGGGCCGCCCTCCACGTAGAGGCTGCGGATACCCTGCTCAAAAAGCTCGGCCAATGTGGCACCAAGGTCGCGGCTGTGCGACTCGATGAGCCCTGCCGGATGCTCGCGCAGTCGCGCGTTAGTGGGAATCTCGCGCTCGCCAAAAACTACGGGAATCGGCTGGTGTTCGAGCAACTCGCCTGCGGCATCGCGGGCCGTCAGGCTGGGGTCGTCGGCGAGAACCGTGCCCGTACCAACAGCAATAGCGTCGGCCTCCGAGCGCTGAATACCCACTCGCTCACGAGCGACAACGCCCGTAATCCACTGGCTCGAACCATCGGCGGCGGCAGCGCGACCATCAAGACTTGATGCCCACTTGACCGTCACAAAAGGCCTACCCAGCCGAGCAGAGACCAACCAGCGGTGGATGACCTCCTCAACGTCTGCGGCCAACACGCCACCCTCGACACTCACGCCAGCTTCGCGAAGCCGCGCGGCTCCGCCCCCCGAACTTGCACCCGGGTCAGCGACCGCGAACACAACGTGGGCAATGCCGGCGTCGATGAGCGCTTCAGCGCACGGGCCCGTGCGCCCCGTGTGGTTGCAGGGCTCGAGCGTTACCACCGCGGTGAGGCCCGTGGCATCCGGAGTTCCGTCTGCGCGCGTGGGAAGTTTGGAGAGGGCGTCGACTTCGGCGTGGGCTGTGCCCGCACCGCGGTGCCAGCCGTCGGCGACGATCACGCCCTCAGAGTCGAGCAGCACGCAACCCACTTGGGGGTTGCCGCCGGTTGTCGGGCCGTTCTGGGCGAGCACGAGGGCGCGACGCATTGCGCGTTCGAGGTGAACGCTTGCGAGTGGCGGCACTCCTGACATTCCCGGTTCCTTTGCTTATCGCTGGAACTCCGGGGCGCTCAATTGAGCTGCGGCCACCTGCAGGCAGGTGAAACCGCATGTGCTTCCTCTCATCCGGACTGAGAGGTCTTTCGACCTCATAACCGTCGGTGCTGGAATTTCACCAGCTCAACCGTTGCCGGGCTTTCGCCTGACCGCGGGTCGCGGACTATAACCGCCGGTTCGGAATTTCACCGACCCCGGAGCACATCTAACTACGTACGAGTGTATCAACGCACGGTGTACAGCAATATTCCCGCCGTTTCAGGTTTAGCTAGCGCCCACCCAAGGTTCTGCCAAGACCCCCCTTGCCTTCTACTCCGTCCCCGTCACCCCGTGCGCATAACTCCTGCTCTTCTCCAGACTCTGCCGCCGCGGTGCAGCGATCGCGGCACTAGGCAGCGGGCCGACTAGTTTGAGCAGGAGTTGTGCACACAGTTCCCGGTGGGAGATGTTGCACAGATTACCGACGGACAGGCTGCGCGAGCATGTGCCGAGCAAACACTAGATGAATGACGTGGCTGAGAGTGTTCGAGGAGCTGGGCTCCGAGGTACTGCACCGACACGAACTCTTGGCAGCTGGAGCTACCGGCCGCGGGCTCACCTCGGCAGTGAAAGGTGCACACTTGTTGAGAGTACGTCGCGACCACTACGCGCTACCCGGGACCTCCACGAACCTTCTGGAGGCTGTGCGCGTAGGTGGCCGACTTGACTGTGTATCGGCCCTGCACGAGTTCGGAGTCTTCGCCTTCAACTACAGCAATACTCATATCCGCATGCATAGGGCAGCTTCGAGACTGCGGAGCCCGGTCAATGGGCGAGTGCGTCTTTCTCGTGAGAACCGTCACGGCGCTCGACTGCATTGGCTCCCGCTCATTGGAGAGGCGACCGAAACCTCGGTGAGTCTTGTGGACGCCCTCGCTCAAGCCACACGCTGCCAGCACCCGTGGCACGCCGTGGCATCCCTCGACAACGCACTGTTTCAGCAACTCATCGACCCCGATGATGTCTCAACGCTCTTCGCAAGCCTGTCGTGTCGCTTTCAGCCGCTTCGGCTCTTGCTTGATGGTCGAGCGGAGTCGGGAGTGGAGAGTGTGTTGCGCTTGATTTTGAAGGAGGCCGGGCTGAATTGTGAGCTTCAGGTGGTCGTGGAGGGGGTCGGTCGCGTCGACATGATTGTGGAGGGCTGCTTAGTCGTCGAGGCGGATAGCCGTCTTGCGCACGACGGTTGGGAAGCGCACGTGCGCGATCGCGGCAGAGACCTTGAGCTTGCGAGACGGGGTTTCGTGAGCATCAGACCGACCTACCAACACATCATGTTTTCGCCCGTGGAGGTCAGGGACGCGGTGTTTCGGTTGCTGGACGCGAACCGAAACTTCCGGTCGACAATCATCTAGGGGGCAACCCACTGCCTCAGAGCATGCCCGATGCGCATAACTCCTGCTCGTTGCTCAGAATGTTTTTCGGATGGCCGTCTGGCGGCGTGCCTCCGCAAAATTGCAGGAGTTGTGCGCGGGTGAGCTCTCGATCGGGCGCCGGCAGAGTGCGGCGAGGGTGCGGCGAGGGCGCTGGCAGGGCGCGGCGACTTATGTGAGGAGCGCCGGCACTTCGTCGAGCGAACGGATGACTCGCACTCCGCGAGAGTTCGCGAGGGCGATCTCTGCCTCCGTGGGCTCGGCTCGCGACAGCCAGATGCCGCGAACACCGGCATCCATAGCGCCGATGGCATCGGTTTCGAGTCGGTCACCGATATAGACGGCGTCGCTCGCGATAACTCCGAACACGTCAATTGCCGTGTCGAAGATGCGCCTGTCAGGTTTGGCGAAGCCCACGTCGCCACTCGCGATCGTGTGTTCGATACGTGGGGTGAGGCCGAGGGCATCCATCTTTTGCTTCTGGAATGACATCACAGCGTTGGTGACGATTCCAAACCTCACACCGGGGATGAGCTTTTCGAGAGCATCGAGGCACGGGTGTGCGTCGGGGAATGTTTCCCACGCGCGTTCGTATTCGACGAGGTAGCTGCCGAACCAGTTATCGGCCGCGGCATCGTCGCTGAGGTCAATGCCGTGGGGTGTCGCAAGTCCGCGCGCGCGTTCGCGACGTTGCGCCAAAAAGCCGATTTCTCCCGAAAGGTAGCGGTGGTATTGCACTTCTTCGAGCGCGCGCCACAGAGCGAGTTCGTGAGGCTGGTCGGCGTCGGCCAAGCGAGGGTCGTGACTGTAGTGGGCTGCAAGACCTGCCTCGACGGCGTGCGAGTGAGCAAACAGCGTGTCGTCGAGGTCGAATAACACAACGGCTGGGGACGTGGTGCCGGTATGGGGGAGGTCGACCGGTCTCATGCTCGGGGCAGAAAGCCGATGCGGTCGTACACTCGCGCGAGGGTTTTTTCAGCGATGGTGTTGGCGCGTTCGGCGTTGCCCGCGAGGACCCGGTCGAGTTCTGCGGGGTCATCGAGGAGTTCGAGCGCGCGAGCGCGGATCGGTTCGAAGACGGAAACGACGGCGTCGGCCACATCTTTTTTGAGGTCGCCATAGCCTTTGCCCGCGAAGTCGTCGACGAGGGATTCGATTGTCTGCCCGGAGACTACGGAGAGAATCGAGAGCAGGTTGGAGACACCGGGCTTTGCCGCGGGGTCGTAGGCAATCGTGCGGTCGTCGTCGGTCACCGCCGACTTGATTTTCTTAGCTGTCCTGCTTGGCTCGTCGAGCAACCAAATGATGCCCGCGGGGCTTTCGCCCGACTTGGACATTTTGGAGCCCGGGTTTTGCAGGTCGTAGACCTTCGCGGTCTCTTTCAGAATCTGCACCTCGGGAATCACGAAGGTGTCACCGAAGCGGGAGTTGAACCGAGTCCCGAGGTCGCGCGTGAGTTCGATGTGCTGACGCTGGTCTTCGCCGACGGGCACGACGTTGGCGTCGTAGAGGAGGATGTCGGCCGCCTGAAGGATCGGGTAGGTGAAGAGACCGACAGATGCGGCATCCGAACCCTGTTTTGCCGACTTGTCTTTGAACTGGGTCATGCGGCTTGCTTCGCCGAACCCCGTGATGGTGTTGAGCACCCACGCGAGTTGTGCGTGGGCAGGCACGTGGGATTGCACAAACAGGGTCGACGCGGAGGGGTCGATGCCTGCGGCGATGTACTGCGCGGCTGTGCGCCTCGTTTGTGCCCTGAGCGCTGCAGGGTCTTGAGGCACCGTGATGGCGTGGAGGTCGACGACGCAGAACACGGCGTCGTGGGTTGTCTGCATCTCTTTCCACTGCAGCAGCGCGCCAATGTAGTTGCCGATGTGGAGCGATTCGGCTGAGGGCTGCATTCCAGAAAAAAGTCGTGGCGTGGTGCTCATGGGTTCAAGTCTCCCAGAATCCGGGGGCACGTGAGCACACTGCAACCACACACGCGGCATGTCGGGCGCCGCACCCGTGTACTAAACCGCGTAGTCGACTACTACCGGTGCGTGGTCGCTCCAGCGGGTGTCCCACGCGCTGGCGCGATCGACGGTGTAGTTGCTCGCTACGGCCGCGAGGGCGGGAGTTGCCAAGTGGTAATCGATGCGCCATCCGGTGTTCGTGTCGAATGCTTGACCGCGTTGCGACCACCACGTGTACGGGCCGTCGATCTCACCTGCCGCAACTCGGCCTACGTCGACCCAGCCAAGTCCAGCGCGAGTGACTCCGTCAACACACTCGACGGGCTCTCCGGCCGCACCGAAGAACCTGTCGAAGTAGGCGCGCTCTTCGAGGAGAAAGCCCGCGTTTTTGCGGTTGCCTTTCCAGTTTTTGATGTCGAGCTCGCGGTGACCGACATTGAGGTCGCCGACGACCAGCGCGAGTTCGCTATGAGTGGCAAGCTCGGGCAAGCGCGAGGTCATGGCTTCGAGAAACTTGTACTTCTCCACTTGTTTGGGGGTGTCGACTTCACCCGAGTGAACGTACGTGCTCACGACAGTGAGGTTTCGCCCACGCACCTCGAAGTCGGCTTCGAGCCAGCGACCTGCGCTGTCGAAGTCGTCTGCACCAAGTGCAACGCGGTGCGCCGTGGATCCAACGCGAGAAGCAATTGCAACTCCCGCACGCCCTTTCGCTGTTGCCGCGTCGTGGAGAATGTGCCAGTCGGGGCCGAGCAGATTTTCGAGGTCGCTCGTCGCTGCCCGCACCTCTTGCATCGCGAGAATGTCGACGCCTCGTTCGGCGAGCCACTCGCCCATCCCTTTTCGGAATGACGCCCGAACTCCATTGACGTTGACGGATGCTACGCGCACAGCTGTGACCATAAACCGATCTTATCCGCGCTCACCGACACCGTACTGGGGTTCTGGGGCTGCAGCGGCAGGGGCCCGCTAGTCCTTCTTGCTAAAGAGTCTCGTGAACCAGTTGTCACGCTTGGCGCTGAGTTCTTCAAGAATCTTCTCGCGCATTTCCTCTTCGCGTTTTTTGGCTGCTGTGAGTGCATCGTCGGCGGCCTGTGGGTCTGCGGGAATCCCACGGTCTTGCATGCCGACGGCTATCCACGCTGCCCCAAGCAAGATCACTTGGCTGACAAAGTTGAACCAAATCAGTACACCGACGATAGCGGCGAACGACGTAAGGAGCGGGTTGTTGGTCGCTCCACCGAGCAATGTGGAACCGAGAATTTTCAGCACACCAAGTGCGCCAGCCGCAATGAGGGTTCCTGATACAAGCCGGCGGAACGGAATCGCAATGCCCGACACTACGCGATAAAACATTCCGAGCACGAGCGAGTCAAAAATAAACACAAGCGCAAGCCCGCCTATGCGCACGGTGAGCCATGCTGCGGGGGAGCCTTGTCCGATTCCCGCAAAGGAGAAGATCGCTTCAAAGGCGCTCGTGCTTGCCACTGAAATGGCCCCGGAGACAAGCACAGCGAGGCCGAATGCTAGTGCGAGCCCAGCATCCTTGAGTTTGACGAGGAAGATGTTTGCTTGAGAAGGGCCAACGCGAAACATCGCTCGAACGCCATCCCTGCCGCCGGCGAGGAAGCCGAGTGCGGTGAAAAAGAGACCAACCAAAGCTACTGCACCTGTCCACCCCAAAATCGAGGCCGACAAAAGGTCTTGTGGGTCGATCACTCCCTCGCCGTCACCAGCTCCGATGAGGCCAGGCACGGAGAGGGACAGGAAGTCGAAAATCGCTTGAAGTAGTTCGGGGTTCCCGCGTACGTAGAAGCCCGCAACGGCAAAAGCAACCCAGAGTGCCGCGAAAGTTGCAAATACTGCTTGATAGGCGAGCCCTGCCGCGAGGAGAAATCCGCGCTGCTCGGCGTATTGCGTGAAGACTCTCATGGGGAAGAGGCCTTCTACCCATTTGACGATCCGCTCGATGAGGGCAAACAACCGCGCCATGAGGGTTTTGGGCTGTGCAGTGTCTTTCGCCATCTTTTAACAATAGAAGAGCTGTGGACACGGACTGTCGCCTCCGCCCGCACCGTGATGCTGTGATGGAGGCGGCACAACATAAAAATGCCCCCTCGGCGCTCAGCACCGAGGGGGCATGTCACACCAGTTAGGCTCCGCCGCGCATAATGGCTTGCTTCACTTCGGCAATAGCTTGAGTGACCTGGATACCTCGGGGGCAAGCCTCAGAGCAGTTGAAGGTCGTGCGGCAACGCCACACACCCTCTTTGTCGTTGAGGATGTCGAGGCGAACCTGAGCGCCCTCGTCGCGCGAGTCGAAGATGAAGCGGTGAGCGTTGACGATGGCGGCAGGACCGAAGTACTGTCCGTCGGTCCAGAACACGGGGCAGCTCGACGTGCACGCTGCGCACAGGATGCACTTCGTGGTGTCGTCGAAGCGAGCGCGTTCAACGGGGGACTGGCGACGCTCTTTGCCGTCTTTCGGGGCTGTCGAGGTCATGAGGAACGGGTTGATCTGCTTGTAGGACTCGAAGAACGGTTCCATGTCGACGATGAGGTCCTTTTCGAGGGGGAGTCCCTTGATTGCCTCAACGTAAATGGGCTTGGTGATGTCGAGATCCTTGATCAGGGTCTTGCACGCCAAACGGTTGCGCCCATTGATGCGCATGGCATCTGAACCGCAGACGCCGTGTGCACACGAGCGACGGAATGTGAGTGAACCGTCTTGCTCCCACTTGATCTTGTGGAGTGCGTCGAGAACGCGATCGGTGCCGTAGACCTCGACATCGAAGTCTTCCCAACGGGGCTCTTCATCAACGTCGGGGTCGAAGCGACGAATGATGAGGGTCGCCGTGAACGACGGAACCTCGGAGGCTGCAGCGGACTTGTTGTCCAAAACGGCTGTGCTCATTAGTTTGCGAACCTCACTAGTACTTTCGTTCCATCGGCTGGTAATTCGTTACGACAACGGGCTTCCAGTCCAGTTTGATGTGGTCGCCGGCGTCTGCTGAGTGAGCATCCCCGGTGAGGTAAGCCATCGTGTGAACCATCAGATTTTCATCGTCGCGGTTGGGGTAGTCCTCGCGCATGTGTGCACCGCGGCTTTCCTTGCGGTTACGCGCCGAGTAGACGATCACTTCCGCAAGGTCGAGCAAAAACCCCAGCTCGACGGCTTCGAGCAGGTCGGTGTTGAACCTCTTGCCCTTGTCTTGCACGGCGATGTTTTTGTAGCGCTCACGCAAGCCGCCAATGACCTCGGTCACTTCGGTGAGGCTTTCTTCGGTGCGGAATACTTGAGCGTTGCGGTCCATCGATTCTTGGAGCTCACGGCGAATAACGGCAATGCGCTCGGTGCCGGTCGAGGTGCTCAGCATCTCGAGGAGGCTCCGGATGCTCGCGGCTGGGTCTTCGGGCAGCGGGGTGAAATTCGCGGTCTTGACGTACTCGACAGCGTTTTTGCCGGCACGCTTGCCAAAAACGTTGATGTCGAGAAGCGAGTTGGTGCCGAGTCGGTTAGATCCGTGCACCGAGACACACGCGCACTCACCGGCGGCGTAGAGCCCGGGAACTACTGTCGTGTTGTCGCGAAGGACCTCTGCAAGGACGTTCGTCGGGATGCCACCCATGGCGTAGTGCGCCGTTGGCAGAACCGGCACGGGATCGGTGTATGGCTCGACACCGAGATACGTGCGAGCGAACTCGGTGATGTCGGGAAGTTTGGCGTCGATGACTGCTGGCTCGAGGTGGGTGATGTCGAGGTAGACGTAGTCCTTGTTTGGCCCGCCACCTCGCCCTTCACGAATTTCCGTGGCCATGCACCTTGCGACGATGTCGCGTGGTGCCAGGTCTTTAATCGTCGGAGCGTAACGCTCCATGAAACGTTCACCTTCAGAGTTACGCAGAATGGCGCCCTCGCCGCGAGCGGCTTCGGAGAGCAAGATGCCGAGCCCCGCGAGCCCTGTTGGGTGGAACTGGAAGAACTCCATGTCTTCGAGCGGTAAACCTTTGCGCCAAATGATGCCGACGCCGTCGCCCGTGAGGGTGTGAGCGTTTGACGTGGTCTTGTAGACCTTGCCGAAGCCACCCGTTGCGAAGATAATCGCTTTTCCTTGGAAGACGTGAAGCTCACCGGTGGAAAGCTCGTAAGCCACAACACCGCTCGGCTGTTCGACGCCGTCAACCTCGGTCATGACGAGGTCGAGAACGTAGAACTCGTTGAAGAAGTTGATGCCGAGCTTGACGCAGTTCTGGAAGAGGGTCTGAAGAATCATGTGACCCGTGCGGTCTGCCGCGTAGCAGGAGCGACGCACGGGGCTCTTGCCGTGATCGGCGGTGTGACCACCAAAACGGCGCTGGTCGATCTTGCCGTCTGGGGTGCGGTTGAACGGCAATCCCATGTTCTCAAGGTCGATGATCGCGTCGATCGCTTCTTTTGCAAGAATCTCCGCTGCGTCTTGGTCGACGAGGTAGTCGCCACCCTTGACGGTGTCGAAGGTGTGCCACTCCCAGTTGTCTTCTTCAACGTTGGCGAGGGCAGCAGCCATGCCGCCCTGGGCGGCGCCCGTGTGTGAACGGGTGGGGTACAGCTTGGAGATCACCGCTGTGTTGGCGTGAGGTCCAGCCTCGATTGCCGCGCGCATCCCAGCTCCACCCGCTCCGACAATAACGATGTCGTGCTGGTGGTAGTGAACGCCGTCAACAATTGCGCCGTCTTCGATTTCGGTTCCACCGACGGTGATGGCCATTAGTTGACCACCCCTGCATTGACCGGGCAGAAGCTAGGCAGAAGCTCTGGCAAAGCGCCAGCTGGGCAAGGGTCAAAGGTGTAAATCACGAGGGTTCCCAAAATTAGGAGAGCTGCGGTTGATGCCGCGATGCTCACAAGCAAAATGCGACGCACGACAGGCTTGTGTGCGTAGTCGTTGACGAGAGTGCGCATGCCGTTTGCGCCATGGATGAGTGCGAGCCACAACAGCAGCGTGTCCCACACGACCCAGAACGGGTCGGCAAGCTTGCCCGCAACAAAAGCGAAGTCGATAGCTTTGACGCCTTCGCCAGCAAAGAGGTTGACAAAAAGGTGTCCAAAGATCAAAACGAGGAGAACTACACCGCTAGCGCGCATGTATATCCAGCCCCATTTTTCCCAGTTGATGCCGCGGCGAGGGCGCGCGGTTGAGGTGCGAGGTGCGTCAATTGTTGTCATGGTCAGCTCCCGAAGATGTGCATGAGCTGGCGGGGAATGAATCCTGCAAGCAGGACAAGCCAGAGGGCGATCACGATGTAGAACATGAGCTTCTGGTGCTTGGTTCCCCAGCCCCAGAAGTCGATGAGGATGATGCGGAGCCCGTTGAGCCCGTGCAACCCGATCGCGGCGACTAGCCCGATCTCACCGAGGCCCATGAGCGGTGTCTTGTAGGTGTTGATGACGGCGTTGTAGGCCTCAGGGCTGAGCCTCACGAGCGACGTGTCAAGAATGTGAACGAGCAAGAAGAAGTAAATTGCCACGCCAGTGATGCGATGCAATACCCACGACCACATTCCTTCGCGTCCCCGGTACAGGGTTCCTGCTGGTCTCTTCGGAGCAATAATGCGGGGATCCCGCTTGCTCGCGGCAATCTGGGTTGCCGAGTCACGTGCCACGAGTGGCCTCCTTGCGGATGATTCTGACCGAGTGCACGGCCGATGGCTGTTCCGTCATTGAACAGCTTCCAGTCTATTCGCGGGTTTGAGCGGTCAATGTCCGCTTGGCCCGCTTTTGGCCATTAACTTTGCCGAACTTTTCGATCGCGAGTCTGATTCGGGGCGCGATAGAGCCCTCGTAATCTAGGGTTAGGGCATGGTTCATCGAGCGCACACTCTCGATTCTTTCTACGCCGTGATTCCGGCCGGAGGGATTGGTTCGCGGCTGTGGCCTCTGTCTCGGGCCGACGCTCCAAAGTTCTTGCACGACCTGACAGGTTCTGGGCACACGCTGCTTCGCGATACGTGGGATCGGCTCGTCCCTCTCGCCGGTGAGCAGCGAATCATGGTTGTCACCGGTCGTGCACATCGCTTGGCGGTTGAAAAACAATTGCCGTCGCTTCGCGACGAAAACATTGTCCTTGAGAGCGAACCCAAAGACTCCACTGCCGCAATCGGGCTTGCCGCCGCAATTCTTGCCAAGAGAGAACCCGACGTGATTATCGGCTCGTTCGCTGCCGATCATGTCATTTCTGACACTCGAGCGTTTTCCGGAGCAGTGTCGGAGGCTGTTGCTGTTGCTCGCGAAGGATTCATCGCGACAATCGGAATCACCCCAACGGAAGCGGCCATCGGGTTTGGTTACATTCGCTCTGGTGAGTCTCTAGCTATTGCAGGTGCGCCCTCGGCGCTTCTCGTCGACTCTTTTGTCGAAAAGCCAGGCATCGATCTTGCCCTTCAATATTTTTCTGAAGGAACGTACTTGTGGAACGGCGGCATGTTTGTCTCCCGCGCTGACGTGCTTCTTGAGCAATTGCGCAAGGAACGTCCCGAGCTCCACGCGGGCTTGATCGAGCTCGCTGGGGCGTGGGATACCTCTCGCCGGGGGATGGTTGTCAATGCCGTCTGGCCAAATCTCGAGAAGATCGCCATCGACTACTCGGTCGCTGAACCGGCCGCGGCGGCTGGCAAGCTCGCCGTCATCCCGGGCAACTTCGATTGGGACGACGTCGGCGACTTCGCGTCTATTGCCAAGTTACATTCCGGCGGTCGCAAAAAGGACCTCGCAATTCTTGGTGAGAACGCGCGCGTGCTAGCCGATTCATCAAGCGGCATTGTGATCAGTCAGTCGGGCAGGCTTATTTCCCTCATCGGTGTCTCCAACATCGTGGTTGTTGACACGCCTGATGCTCTGCTTGTGACAACAACCGATCAAGCCCAGAGGGTCAAGGCTGTCGTTGATGCCCTTAAACTGTCTGGTCGCAACGACGTGCTTTAACACTCGTCGACCTGCACTCAACCCACCTTCACAGAACGAAAGCTTCGAATGTCTTCTTCGCCCATCAAACTCATAATCGACACCGATACCGCTCAAGATGACTGCGTCGCTTTGCTTATTGGCCTTCTCGACCCACGGGCCGACCTTCACGGCATCACGATGGTCGCTGGCAACGTCGGATTCGATCGTCAAGTTATGAACGCGTGGATGACTCTGAGTATCGCTGGGCGGCTCGGTGAGGTTCCCGTGTTTTTGGGCTGCCGTCGACCGATGGTCCGTGACTGGGTGTCGGCCGAGGAAGTTCACGGCGACGGTGCTGGAGGCCTGTCCATGGACTTCTCGGGGCTCAACCCCGAGAGTCAGCACGGCGTTGACGCGCTCATCGAGCTAACGGCGGCATCCCCCGGGGAAATTTCCATTGTCGCCATCGGTCCGCTCACCAACATCGCTATGGCCGCGGTCAAGGATCCCAACTTCGTCTCAAACGTCAAGTCGCTGTTCATCATGGGAGGCTCCAACAACGCACGGGGCAACATCACCGCGGCTGCCGAATACAATTTCTACGTTGATCCTGAGGCAGCCAAGACCGTGTTCGAGGCTGGTTTCGATATCACTGTGATCCCGTGGGCGCCGCTTACTTTGCGCGATGCAGTGTTCTCGAGAGCGAAACTGGCGAGTATTGGTGAGATCGATACACCTCTCGCTCAATTCTTCAATCGCATCGTGAGCGCGACCGTCGATTTCGATGAAAGCGTGGGAATTCCCGGCTCAACCCACCCCGATTCGCTCACTGCCGCCGTTCTGCTTCACCCCGAGCTGGTGACGGCCGAGGCGCGGTATGCCGTCGATATTGAATGCGCCTCCGACCTCACCCGCGGATATTCGGCGATGTCATGGGGAGTGCACGGCCTTGCGCCAAACGCCCGAGTCATCGACGCCGTTGATGCTTCGGGTTTTGAGGACTACCTCACGAACCTTGTTTCTCAGCGTATTGAGCCCTCTCGAGACCTGAACTGGTAGTTTCCGACTCGTTGCCACTGTGTCCCAGCTTTGTAACGTCTGGGCTGGTCTGGGTTTTTAACGTGACCCGGGCACGTAACAATATGTAATCTGATCACAACCGCCTTGGTATGGCTAAGGCATGCATCTGGAGGAAATCTAGTGAACGTAATCACACGCAAGCGCAGCCTCGCCGGCTTCGCGCTCGTCGGAACCGCTGCAATGGTTCTGGCCGGCTGTGCATCAGCACCCGAAGAAGAAGTCGCCGCTCCTAGCGCTGACTTCAAGGGTTGCGCAGTCTCTGACGAAGGTAGCTGGAACGACAAGTCGTTCAACGAGGCCGCATACGACGGTCTGCTCAAGGCACAAGACGAGCTCGGCATCGAGACCGCTGACGCTGAGTCGACCACCACCGAAGACTTCGACCCGAACCTGGCTTCCATGGTTGACGCAGGTTGTGACGTCATCTTCGCTGTTGGCTTCAACCTCGTAGACGCAGTAAACGCATCTGCAGAGGCAAACCCCGACTTCAACTTCGTCACCATTGACGGTTGGTCGAACGGCGCAACGAACCTCAAGCCCGTTCAGTACTCCATGAACCAGTCCAGCTACCTTGCTGGATACCTCGCAGCTGCCTACTCGACCACCAAGGTTGTTGGCACCTATGGCGGTCTCCAGATTGACGCTGTTACCGACTTCATGACGGGTTACTACAACGGTGCAAAGGCATACGAGGCCGAGACCGGAACCGCAGTGACGGTTCTTGGTTGGGACCCCGTAGCAGCGACCGGTGACTTCACCGATGGCTTCGGCGACTCCGCTGGCGCAAAGAGCATCAGCGCTGGCCAGATCGCTCAAGACGCTGACGTTCTCTTCCCCGTTGCTGGTGGACTCTTCAGCGCTTCGTCTGAAGCCATCAACGAGTCGGGCAAGAACGTTGTATTCATCGGTGTTGACAAGGACATCGCTGTTACCAGCCCTGAGTACGCCGACCAGGTTCTCGTTTCCGTTGAGAAGCGCATGACCTCCGCAGTGTTTGACATCATCAACGAGCTCGTTGGTGGCGCAGCATTCAACGGTGAGGCATACGTAGGAACCCTCGCCAACGAAGGAACCGCACTGTCGAGCTTCGGCAGCTTCGAGGTTTCCGCTGAGATCCAGGCCAAGCTCGAAGAGCTCAAGGCTGGCATCATCGACGGCAGCATCGACCCGCTTGGCTAAGTCCTAGCATTACAGTACGCATCGCCGGGGTGGCCTGAGGCCACCCCGGCGATGTGCTTACTGGAGCAATTCGCTGGGCCGCGACCGTGGCCCCGGCGTAGATTCACACAGACCTCACTTCCAACCCGACCGAGGGCTAACCACAAAGATGTGGCGCTCCGTGAAAAAACTGGCAGAATTCGAAGACCATGAAACTTGAACTCCGCGGAATCACCAAGCGTTTCGGCGCTCTCGTGGCAAATGACCAGATCAACCTCACAATTGAGCCAGGAGAGATCCACTGTTTGCTCGGTGAGAATGGTGCTGGCAAGTCCACCCTCATGAACGTGCTCTACGGCCTGTACAAGGCCGAAGAGGGCGAGATCTTGCTCGACGACAAGGTTGTGCATTTCACCGGCCCTGGCGATGCTCTAGCCGCTGGTATCGGCATGGTTCACCAACACTTCATGCTCATCCCCGTCTTCACGGTCGCTGAGAACGTCATGTTGGGCCACGAAGCCACCAAGCGTGGTGGAGTGCTCGACCTCACTGAAGCTCGCGCAACCGTCAAAAAAATCTCGGACCGATTTGGTTTCGACATCGACCCCGACGCTCTCGTTGAAGATTTGCCCGTCGGTGCACAACAGCGCGTCGAAATCATCAAGGCCCTGGCGCGAGACGCAAAGGTTCTTGTGCTCGATGAGCCGACCGCAGTGCTCACCCCGCAAGAGACCGACGAGCTCATGGTCATCATGCGCCAACTCGCCGACTCGGGAACGTCGATCGTTTTCATCACCCACAAGTTGCGCGAAGTGCGGGAGGTCGCCGATCGCATCACGGTTATTCGCCTCGGCAAGGTTGTCGCGACGGCCGACCCGTCGTCGTCAACGACCGAGCTCGCCTCGCTCATGGTCGGCCGCACAGTCGACCTCGACGTCGACAAGAATCCCGCAAAGCTCGGAGCAGACGCGCTCGTTATTTCCAAGCTGACTGTTTTGGATGCCGGCGGCAAGCGGCTCCTCGACGACGTGTCGTTCACCATCCGCGAGGGCGAGATTCTCGCGATCGCCGGAGTCCAAGGAAACGGGCAGACCGAGTTGACCGAGGCAATCCTTGGCTTGCGGTCGGGCGTCCACGGCTCTGCAGTGCTCGACGGCAAAGAGCTCGTCGGAGCCTCGGTTCGTGACAGTCTCGACGCAGGAATCGGCTTCGTTCCCGAGGACCGCACTAAAGACGGTTTGGTTGCAGACTTCACGGTCGCTGAAAACCTCATGCTGGACCGCAGCATCGGTGAGCCTTTCGCCAAGGGCCTCAACATCAAATTCGACTACCGCGCTGAGTTCGCCGAAAGCGCGATTGCAGAGTTCGATATTCGTACGCAGAGCCGCGATGTTAAAGCTGGCAGGCTTTCTGGAGGCAACCAGCAAAAGGTTGTGTTGGCCAGGGAGCTCTCGCGTCCCTTGCGCTTGCTGATCGCGTCGCAACCCACGCGAGGCCTCGATGTTGGTTCTATTGAGTTCGTGCACGAGCGCATGGTCGCTACTCGAGACGCAGGCATTCCCGTGCTTGTTGTGTCGACTGAGCTCGATGAAGTTCTCGCTCTCGCCGACAGAATCGCTGTGATGTATCGCGGCCGCATTGTCGGCATCGTTGGACCAGAAACTACCCGCGCCCGCCTCGGCGAAATGATGGCAGGAATTGTATAAATGAGCACTTCAAAGAAAAAGCCGGCCGCCCAGTCCGCTGCAAAGAAAAAGCCGGCAGAAGAGCTAGCGCCTCAGCCCGAACTGCCGTTGGCGACGGAGCCCGTCGCAGAGCCTTCCCGTTGGAAGGTTGCTCTCGACGACATTGTTAGAGGCAGTGCGTTGCGCACGTTCCTCGCGATTGTCGCGGCATTCGCTGTCGGCGCGGTGCTCATTGTTCTTACCAACGAAGACTTCCTCACCGCTGCCGGTTACATCTTCTCCAGGCCTGGCGACGCGTTCCAAGCTGCGGGCCAAGCCATCGCCAACGGCTACGGCGCTTTGTTCAAGGGATCGATCTTGAACCTCGACGGTAGGGACTTTGCCGCCGTCGTGCGGCCGTTTACCGAGACCCTCAGGCTCGCAAGCCCGCTCATCATGGCTGGACTCGGAATTGCCTTGAGCTTCCGAGTTGGCATGTTCAACATTGGTGGCCAAGGCCAGCTGTTGTTCGGTGCCGGGTTCGCTGCGTGGGCAAGCTTCCATGTGAGCCTTCCGTTCCCGTTGCACTTGCTCTTTGCCATGGTTCTCGGAATCCTCGGTGCTGCCGCCTTCGGCAGCATCGTCGGTTTACTCAAGGCTAAAACTGGCGCCAACGAGGTCATCGTCACGATCATGCTCAACTACATAGCTCTCAACTTGTTGACCTATGTCATGCGCACGCCGATCCTTCAAGACCCCGCCGCGGGTGGTACTCCCAAGACACTGCCGCCAGACGCTTCGGCACAATTGCCGCTCTTGCTCGGCGATAGCTTCGCGCTGCACTGGGGATTCCCCCTAGCTATTGGTGCAGCAGTCTTGTTCTGGTGGCTCATGGAGCGCTCGACGGTGGGCTACAGGTTCCGTGCTGTGGGTTTCAACGCCAACGCTGCCCGCACCGCTGGAATAAATGTCGACCGTATCTACATCTTGGCCATGGCCATTTCGGCAGCTTTTGTCGGTCTCGCCGGAGTCAACCAGGCCTTGGGTCGCACAGCAGGGTTCACCCCGAGCATCGACTCGGGAATCGGCTTTGACGCCATCACCGTTGCGCTTCTCGGAGGCTCCAACGCCGTCGGAGTCTTCCTTGCTGGGCTCTTGTTCGGAGCTATGAAGGCAGGTGGCCCCGCAATGCAAGTGGCGGATGTCGCTCCAGAACTTCTCGGAGTCGTTCAGGGCCTCATCGTGCTCTTCATTGCCGCACCTCCGCTTGTCCGAGCGATGTTCCGACTTCCCGCTCCTCGCACCAAAGTTCCAGCCGCACCGGCTCCTGCAGCCGCTGCAACCGCAGAAAAGACGGTAAAGAAATGACGACTGTAGCTCCTGCACCGCTGGAATCCAGCGTGATTGAACTTCCTCGCAAGTGGAAGACCGCCATTGTCCTCTCGGTCATGTCTGTTGTTGCCTTTGTTGCCTTCGGGCTCCTTGGTGACGAGCGGACCGCGATTGTGGTGTGGTCGGATGCGACTGACGCCATTGTCCTTCCTGACATGCCCGTCACGTCCAAGACTGTGTGCCTCGTGCTCGGTGTCTTGCTGCTAGTTATGGCAGCCATCTCGGTGTGGTTCACGATTGGTCGCAAGCCAGTGCCGTTGTGGCTCATCATCGCGTTCACGGCAGTGTTTATTGTTGCGCTCGTATTGTGGACTGGAGCGGGCTCGAAAGTTCCCGTCGTCTTTCTTCTTACCGGGTCCATCGCTCTAGCCACCCCCGTTGTTTTTGGGGCATTGGCCGGTGTTATTGGTGAGCGAGTTGGTGTTGTCAACATCGCGATCGAAGGCCAACTTCTCGCTGGAGCGTTTGTCGCTGCAGTCGTCGGCAGCATCACGGGAAACCTCACATTGGGCCTGTTGTCAGCTCTTCTCGGTGGTCCCCGCATCACCTAAAATAAAACGGCTTTCTCGATCAAATACCTCGTCGACCAAATCATCGTCGGTGTCGTTCTGAACGCCCTGGCCATCGGCGTGACGAACTTCCTCTACGCGGCAGTCCTCAACGACAACTCGCGTGAGACCAACTTCCCTGGAACTTTGCCTTTCTTGCCGATTCCGCTGCTTTCAGACATCCCGGTGATTGGTGACGTGTTCTTCAACCAGCGCGTCACGACCTACTTGATGTACATTTTGGTACCACTCGTCTGGTTCATTTTGTTCAAGACCAAGTGGGGTCTGCGCTTGCGTGCTGTGGGTGAGCACCCACTCGCCGCTGACACTGTCGGAATCAATGTCAACCGCACGAGGTTCTGGAGCGTCATCGTCGCCGGTATGGTTGCTGGCCTCGGTGGAGCTGCGCTGACCATCGGTTCTGTCGGTGCGTTCGTGAGGGAGATGTCGGCGGGCCAGGGCTTTATCGCTCTTGCGTGCGTAATTCTTGGTCGATGGAATCCGTGGCTCGCTGCTCTCGCGGCGCTCCTTTTTGGTTTCTCGAAGAACTTTAGAATCTTTGCTGGACAGACGGGGTCGTCGATTCCGCCTGACCTCATCGCGATGGTTCCGTACCTCGTCACCCTCATTGCTGTTGCCGGCTTGGTCGGCCGCGTGGTTGGACCTGCCGCAGCAGGCAAGCCCTACATCAAGCAGTAAGGAACACCATGACTGAAATTGACTGGGATAGCCTTCGGGCGTCGGCCAACGAGGCCATGGGGCGCGCCTACGCACCGTATTCTAACTTTCCGGTTGGCGCAGCGGCTCTCGTTGACGACGGCCGGACGGTTATGGGGTGTAACTCCGAGAATGCTTCTTACGGAGTTGGTCTGTGCGCGGAGTGTGGTCTGATTTCGGCCCTCACCATGTCCGGCGGCGGCAAGCTTGTAGCGTTCACGTGTGTCGATGGCAATGGCAACATTCTGATGCCTTGCGGTCGTTGCCGTCAGTTGCTTTATGAGCACTCTGCCGAGGGGATGCTGCTCGAAACGGTCTCCGGCATCAAAACAATCGACGAGGTGTTGCCTGACGCTTTCGGTCCGCGCCAGCTCGCCGAGTATTCAGCAAGCAACTAGGGATATTCCGTGGCAATTGAACCATTTGACGTTGTCGACCTCATTCGTACCAAGCGTGATCACGGTGTACTAACCACTGACCAGATCAACTGGCTCATTGATGCTTATACGCGCGGTTATGTCGCCGACGAGCAAATGTCGGCGATGACCATGGCGATCTTTTTGAACGGCATGGAACGGACGGAGATTCGTGACCTCACACTTGCGATGATCGCGAGCGGTGAGACCATGAACTTCGATGGGCTCAGCAAGCGCACGACAGACAAGCACTCCACGGGAGGTGTCGGCGACAAAATCACTTTGCCGCTAGCGCCGCTCGTGGCATCGTTCGGTGTTGCCGTGCCTCAGTTGTCTGGCCGTGGCCTCGGTCACACCGGCGGCACTCTCGACAAGCTCGAGAGCATTCCGGGTTGGCGTGCCTCGATCAGCAACGAAGAGTTTTACGCACAACTGGAAAACGTCGGCGCAGTTGTGTGCGCGGCAGGTTCTGGCCTTGCCCCCGCAGACGGCAAGCTGTATTCGCTGCGTGACATCACGGGAACCGTCGAGTGCATTCCGCTCATCGCTTCCTCGATCATGAGCAAAAAAATCGCAGAAGGTACTTCCGCTCTCGTGCTCGACGTCAAGTTTGGGTCTGGGGCATTCCTCCAAGATCCCGCTCGAGGTCGCGAGCTCGCCGAAACGATGGTGCAACTGGGCAAGGATGCCGGTGTCGATACCGTCGCCCTCCTCACCAACATGAACGTGCCTCTTGGTCTCGCGATTGGCAATGCCAACGAAGTTCGTGAGTCGGTTGAGGTTCTCGCTGGCGGCGGACCCGCAGATGTCGTGGAAATCACGGTCGCTCTTGCGCGAGAAATGCTTGCACTGGCAGGCAAGCCCGACGCTGATGTCGAGGCAGCATTGACCAATGGCCAGGCCATGGACACGTGGCGGGCAATGATCTCGGCTCAAGGTGGAGACCCCGATGCTGCCCTTCCCACCGCGCCAGAAACTCACACAGTGTTCGCCGAACGCGGGGGCATCCTTGTCGACCAGCAAGCTCTTCCCTTCGGTATCGCTGCATGGCGATTGGGCGCTGGGCGTGCACGAAAGCAAGACCCCGTGCAGCACTCGGCCGGCATCGATCTGCACGCCAAGCCGGGTGACACCGTCACTGCCGGGCAGCCATTGTTCACGATGAGTGCCGAAGAACCGGAACGGTTCGCGAGGGCGATAGAAGCGTTGGAAGGCGCGTACAGAATAGGCGACCCCGGCGAGCAGATTCTCAACGGGGGCCCACTCATTGCTGGGCGTATCGACTGAGTTCTGCCGTGCCGACCGTTTTAGTGCTCTCGGCTAGGACGCACGCGGTAGATTTGCCTTATGAACACAAGCCACGACGATTATTTGCTTCCCGGTGACGGTGCATCCATCACTGCGCTGCCGAAAGTGTCGTTGCACGACCACCTCGATGGTGGGCTCCGGCCGCAGACGATTATCGAGCTTGCTGATGCAATCGGGTTTGATCTACCGAGCACCGACGCAGCCGAACTTGGCGCGTGGTTCTCGCAGAAATCTGACAGTGGTTCACTCGTTGAGTACCTCAAGACTTTCGACATCACAACTGCCGTCATGCAGACTCATGACGGCCTCGAAAGGGTCGCGCGCGAGTTCGTTCAAGACCTTGCGGCTGATGGTGTCATTTACGGCGAAATCCGGTGGGCGCCCGAGCAGCACGTGGCTCGCGGTCTCAGTCTCGACGATGTTGTTTCAGCGGTTCAGGAAGGGCTGACGGCCGGCGTTGAGGACGTGCGGGCCTCGGGGCGTAGCATCCGGGTCGGTCAGCTTGTGAGCGCAATGCGCCATGCCGACCGTGGCCTAGAGATCGCAGAACTCGCAGTTCGCCACCGCAACAACGGAGTGGTCGGCTTCGACATCGCCGGGGCAGAGGCTGGCTTCCCGGCGAGCAAGCTCCGCACGGCCTTCGATTACCTCGCTCAGCACCACTTCCCGGCAACAGTGCACGCTGGAGAAGCTGACGGCATTGAGAGCATCAAGGGCGCGTTGTTTGATGGTCGCGCCTTGAGGCTCGGCCACGGCGTGAGGATCGCCGAGGATATCCAGGCCTCAGGTGAGGACGACGAGAACACCTATGTGACTCTCGGCGAGACTGCGCAGTGGGTCAAGGATCGTGAGATTGCGCTAGAGATCGCCCCGTCATCCAATCTTCAGACGAAGGCGTGGGGTTCGGAACTGATTGATCACCCCTTCGATTTGCTCTACCAGCTCGGTTTTAGAGTCACCGTCAACCCCGACAACAGGCTCATGAGCAACACGTCAGTGAGTCGCGAGCTCTTTCTGCTTGCTGAAACCTTCGGCTACGACTTGGCCGATTTTGAGGTCTTCCAGCTCAACGCGGCTGCGGCAACATTTTTGCCACTCGAAGACCGTCAAGACTTGGCAGATGAGATCTCTGCCGGATTCGAACGGGCATAGAGATGCAACTTCCCCCGCTATCTGTTTCGGCCGTCGAGTTGGGCGCGACAGTACCTGATTGGCGTGCTGCAGTGCACCTCGTGGGTGACGTTCTTGCTCGCTCTGGGACCGCAACGCCCGCATACGCGGACGAAATGGTGCGAATGATCGAAGAGCACGGACCGTACGTTGTCATTGCTCCAGGTCTCGCTCTAGCGCACGCGAGGCCCGGCCCCGCGGTGCTCGCGGATGGATTGGCAATTGTGACTCTCGCAGAGCCTGTGAACTTTGGCCACCCCCACAACGACCCGGTGCGCGTTGTTCTTGGGCTTGCAATCAAGACCGCAGACACTCACCTCGCGGCAGTTGCACAACTTGCCAACGTATTCAATGACTCGAGCGCAATCGATGACATTGCCGCGGCGACGACACCCGAGCAAGTGCTCGCTATCATGAGCGCAGGATCGGGCGCCCACTCGTGAAGATCGTCGCGATTTGTGGAGCGGGAATCGGAAGCTCGGGAATTCTCAAGGTCAACGCCGAGAGAGTTCTGGCCAAGCTCGACATTGTGGCAACAGTCTCGGCCGTCGACCTGTCGTCTCTCGCCGCTGCGGCAGAAGACGCTCAAGTGATTTTGACCTCTGCAGAATTTGTTGATGCCATAGGCCCGACATTTGCGGACGTCATCGTCATTGACAACTACTTCGACACTGCTGAACTCACGACAAAGCTCGAAGCTGCGCTCGCGTAGGTGGGCTCGCTTGGGCACGCCCACTCAGGCGCGCTCACTCAGGCGCGCTCACTCAGGCGTCGAGCAGCAACCTCATCGCTGCGTCAATGTCGGCCACAATCGCCGAAGCGTTCGCGGCGCGCTCTGATGCATCGCCTTCGGTGCTTGACGCGTCGATGTACACCTTGAGTTTCGGCTCAGTGCCGCTTGGGCGCACGATGACGCGAGCGCCCTTGGCAAGCCAGAACCTGAGGATGTCCCCGGGAGGGAAAGCCTCGAATCCGTCGATGAAGTCGTCGATTCGAGCAACAGCAAAGCTGCCGACGGAAGCGGGCGGCTCATCACGAAGTCGAGTCATGATTCGTGGAATGTCGGAAAGTTCTGCGACGCGCAAAGAAATCTGCGACGACGCGAATGCTCCAAACTTTTCGGCGAATGCAGCCTCGTGTTCAGCGAAACTGACTCCAAGCTCACCCAACTCAGAAAGCACCGTAAGAAACTCGACCGCAGCAGAAATGCCGTCTTTATCGCGTACCTTTGCGGGGTCCACCAGATAGCCGAGGGCTTCCTCATATCCGTAGGCAAGCCCGGGAACCCGAGAAACCCACTTAAAGCCCGTGAGGGTGTCAGCGAAGGGCAGTCCGTAGCTGTGTGCGATGTGGCCAAGTGCGGGGGAGGAGACGATCGATGCCGCGAGAGTGCGGTTTGCCGTGTCGGCAGGCTCGATAGTCGAGGAGACCCGCTCAGCGGCCCGCCAACCGAGGATTGCGCCAACCTCGTTGCCGCTCAGCCTGCGCCACGCCCCACTAGCGTCGGGCATGGCTATAGCCAAACGGTCGGCGTCGGGGTCGTTGGCAATCACAACGTCTGCGCCAACTTCCTGCGCCTTAGCGATCGCGAGGTCCATCGCCCCAGGTTCTTCTGGGTTGGGGAAGGCGACCGTTGGAAAAGTGGCATCCGGAGCGATTTGTTCGTCGACGACGACGGGCGCTGTAAAACCCGCGTCGTGTAGGACTCGTTGGGTGACTTCCCAACCGACTCCGTGCATTGCCGTATAGACGATGGTGAGTGGTCGGGGATTGGCCGGGGCGAGAGCGGCCGTGCGCTTCACGTATTCGTCGATGACCTCGTCGCTCGCGGTCTCGTAGTTCGAGTCGCGGGCCAGTTCGAGCACGTTCTGTTCGTCGGCGATGCGAAGAATGTGTGCGGCGATCTCAGCGTCGGCCGGAGCGACAATCTGTGAGCCGTCGTCATCGCCACCCAGATACACCTTGTACCCGTTGTCGCGTGCGGGGTTGTGGCTCGCGGTAACCATAACTCCCGCGCTGACGCCAAAAAACCTGACGGCGAATGCAAGAACCGGCGTGGGGAGCATGCGTGGCAAAAGAATGGCGCGCACTCCTGCGCCGGCCATGAGTTCCGCGGTGTCTTTGGCAAAAACGTCGGAGTTGATCCGGCCGTCGTATCCGATGACGATGCTCGGGGAATCCTCGCGGGCGGTGAGGTAGGCGGCAAAACCGGCAGCCGCTTGAGAAACGAGAACGCGGTTCATTCGGTTGGAGCCTGCGCCGAGTTCGCCGCGAAGTCCCGCTGTGCCAAAAGCCAGTCGCGAGCCGAATCTGTCGTCGAGTCCCGCGATTGCCTCGGGTTGCCCTGCCTCAGCGTTCGCGATGAGAGCCTCGAGCTCTGCGCGAGTGGTCTCGTCTGGGTCTTGAGCGAGCCACGCGCGCGCCGGGTCGATCATGCTCACTAGAGTTTCGTCACAATCGTGGCGAGCAGAGCGCTGATTGCCGCTTCAGCGTCGCGCCCGGCTTCGAGCACTTCTTCATGGCTCAACGGCGATGATTGGATGCCTGCAGCCAAGTTCGTGATGAGCGACATGCCGAGCACCTCCATGCCGGACTGGCGTGCGGCGATGGCCTCGAGAGCCGTGGACATTCCGACGATGTGCCCGCCAATAGCTTTGGCCATCTGAACTTCAGCTGGGGTTTCGTAGTGGGGACCGCGGAACTGGCAATACACGCCCTCGTCGAGGCTCGAGTCGACGCCGCGCGCGATATCGCGGAGGCGGCGGGAATAAAGGTCGGTGAGGTCGATGAAGGTTGCACCTTCGAGCGGTGAGTCTGCGGTGAGGTTGATGTGATCGCTAATGAGCACGGGAGTGCCGGGCGTCCACGACTCACGGATGCCCCCAGCGCCATTGGTAAGAATAATTGTTTTCGCGCCTGTGGCTGCTGCAGTTCGAACCGAGTGAACGACCCGGCGCACGCCGTGACCTTCGTAGTAGTGGGTTCGGGCTCCGATGACAAGAGCGCGTTTGCCATTGGGCAGAAGCACTGAGCGCAGAGTGCCAACGTGACCGACAAGTGCGGGCTTCGAGAAACCAATGATCTCGTCTGCGGGAATAACGCTCGTTGTCTCACCGATGAGGTCGGCAGCTTTGGCCCATCCGCTGCCGAGTGTCAGAGCGATGTCGTGGTGGTCGACTCCGGTCTTCTGCGCAATCTGTTCTGCCGCTTGCGCTGCAATAGCGAAAGGGTCGGCGGCGGGGTCATCGAGGGGGTGCGTGGAGGTCTTCTGCGACATGTATCCAACTCTAAAGTGTCTACGGCTTCCGTGGGCTCGGTGTCGATCATGGGCCGTGGGTTTTGCTGGATGGCACGGGAGAGGGAGAATTGAGCAATGGCTTATGAATTCGAGCGCAAACAGCGAATCGGTGTGCTCGGCGGCGGCCCGGGTGGGTACGAAGCGGCTCTCGCGGGCGCTCAACTCGGCGCGGAAGTTACCCTCGTCGAACGCACGGGAGTCGGCGGCTCTGCCGTACTCACCGATGTCGTGCCCTCCAAAACTCTCATCGCCACGGCCGAAGCAACCAACGCGGTTCGCGAAGCCTCTGACCTCGGTGTGCAGTTTTTCACGCGAGGCGCAGACGGTCGGGCTGTTCGACCAGAAGTCACCGTCAACCTGGCAGCGGTCAATGCGAGGCTCCTCAAGCTCGCGAGGCAGCAGTCTGACGACATGAAGAGCCAGCTCATCAAGGCTGGCGTGAGCATTGTGCAAGGCACCGGGCGTCTCGACGGCCATCAGCGCATCATCGTCTCAACAGGCAAAGGCAAGGCCGCTACTGATTTTGACGCCATCGAGGCCGACACGATCGTGGTCTCTGTCGGCGCACGCCCCAGAATTCTTGACTCGGCCAAACCCGACGGCAAGCGTATCTTCACGTGGACGCAGCTCTACACTCTCGACGAAGTTCCAGAGCACCTCATCGTTGTTGGTTCGGGTGTCACCGGTGCGGAGTTCGCTTCCGCCTACCGTGCGCTCGGCTCCAAAGTGACCCTCATCTCGAGCCGCGATCAGGTGCTCCCGGGTGAAGATGCCGACGCCGCGCGCGTCATTGAAGATGTCTTCAAGAGGAACGGCATGACCGTGCTCTCGAAGAGCCGGGCCGAATCCGTTACCGCTACCGAGACTGGTGTTGTTGCGACGCTGTCCGACGGCCAGATTGTCGAAGGAAGCCACTGCCTTATGGCTGTCGGTTCAATCCCGAACACCGCGGGCATTGGCCTCGAAGAGGCGGGCATTCAACTCACCGAGTCTGGCCACATCAGGGTCAACAGGGTCGCGCGCACGAGCATGCCGTCGATTTACGCGGCTGGTGACTGCAGTGACTTTTTGCCTCTAGCCTCCGTCGCGGCAATGCAGGGACGCACGGCAGTGTTCCACGCTATGGGAGACGCTGTGAACCCTACAGAGCTGCGCAACGTGACATCCAACATCTTCACCCAGCCCGAGATCGCGACGGTCGGTTGGTCGCAAAAGCAGATCGAGGATGGCTTGGCTCAAGGCGTTATCTACAAGCTGCCCCTGGCCTCCAACCCCCGCGCAAAAATGATGGGCATCAAAGACGGCTTTGTGAAGCTGTTTGCGCGCACGGGCTCCGGCACGGTGATAGGTGGTGTCATTGTGGCACCCCACGCTTCTGAGCTCATCGCCACGATCGCCCTCGCAGTCGAGCACCGGCTTACTGTCGACCAGATCGCTCTTGCGTTCTCGGTCTACCCATCACTCACGGGCAGCATCACGGATGCCGCTCGCGCTATGCACATAGTCCGCTAGGCATGCACATAGTCTGCTAGACGGCGCTCTCGCGCACCGGGCCGTCGCGCACGCTCGCGGCTCGCAGAGTTGCGGCTGGCGGAGTCGCGTGTTGTGGCGAGTTGCAATGCTGAGCATTGTGCGCGGTGCGCAGGTTGAGCGTGAGTGCGGTGCTTCGAAACACCGCGGATGCCACAAACCGCAGCGCGGCTTCTCCCGCAGAGTCAAACCGTCGGCAGAGTCATCCACAGAACTGAGACGAACCCGTTGTGGCGATCGTTGCTAGGCAACGCTGTGATCATGGCCGCTCCACTCGACTACCCACGCTGGCGCGATCAGTTCGTGTTGTCTCGCGAAGCGCGCGCGCTCGAGCGGCACTCAGAGCTCGTGCAAAATATCCGTCGTGGAGTCCTCGTTCCTGTGACACGTGGCGTCTATCGGCACTCTAGCGCTGTGACGCGCGACGATCACTTCGCCGCAGAAGATTCAGCCCTCGCCCGAGTGCGGGCGGCCCACCTTGTAGCTGCCGAGCCTCCAGTGTTTGCTTCTCTCTCCGCAGCTGCGATTTGGGGACTTCCCGTCATTGGCCCGTGGCCAGAGCGGGTTCAGACCGCCAGCGCACAAGCAAACGGCGGCCGATCGAATGTGCACGTCACACGCTCATTCGTTGGGCACCCCGTGAGGTGGGTGACAGTCGACGGCCTACGCGTCACAACCCTAGCCCGCACCGTTATCGACATCGGGCGAACCAGCAGTCTCGAAACCGCTGTTGCGGTAGCGGATGCTGCGCTTCGCGGAACAGTCGGCGGAGTGCACGGAACACGCCGCCGCCCAGTGTCGATCTCAACGCTGTGGGCAGAGCTGGCCCGACTTGGTTCGGCCCCGGGCGTAGCGAAGTGCAGGAGAGTGCTGTCCTTCGCCGATGCCAATGCCGCGTCCCCGGGAGAATCACTCAGTAGGGTGACGATGCTCACATTGGGTTTGCCGCGCCCGATTCTTCAGCATGACTTCTTCGACAAGCACGGCCGGATGACCGTCGACTTCTGGTGGCCGGAGTTTCGACTGATTGGCGAATTTGATGGTGCGGCAAAGTATTTACGGGAAGAGTACTCCGGAGAAAAGTCGATTGCGGAACGTCTTCTCGACGAGAAGGCTCGGGAAGATCGGCTGAGGGCGCTCGATACGACGGTTGTGCGTTGGGGGTGGGCCGAAGCGTCATCCCGAAGCAAGTTGTGGGAGCGATTGGGGAGCAGGCTCGGCTGACGCTGGAGTTTTCACGTTGCGTGGTAGCCACATCACGCTGCGGGTGTCTGCGGGTGTCTGCGGGTTGCTGCGGGTTGCTGCACGGCGGTCTGTGTTGCGAGCGCCCGCGTGCTGTGCGGTGGTTTGTGTCGAGCGCTGAGGTTTGTACCTGCACGCCCGCGACAAAACACCGCGGGCGCGACAATGCGCAGCATTGCACACGAGCACGCGAGCACACGAGCACACGAGCACACGAGCAGTTGCGCCTCGTGAACGCCCCTAGTCGACGATCGAGAGCAGTACGTGTCCAGATGACACTGTGGCCCCCACAGCGGCGTTGATGCCGGTGATCGTGCCATCTTTGTGCGCTGCGATGGGCTGTTCCATCTTCATGGCCTCAAGCACGAGAACCAGATCGCCCTTGACGACTTTGTCGCCCTCGGCAACAGCGAGTTTCACGATTGTTGCTTGCATGGGGGCTGAAACGGAATCGCCGGTAGCCGAGCTCACGGAACCCGCGCCACGACGTTTGGGGGCCACAGCCTGAGAAACGCCACCGGATGCAGGAAGCAGCTTCGTGGGCAGAGATACTTCGACACGCTTTCCGTCGACCTCGACGACCACGTTGTGACGAGTCGGCGCTGCTGCGGCGTCTTCAAGGGACCCGCTCCACGGCTCGATGTCGTTGTCGAACTCGGTTTCGATCCATCGCGTGTAGACGCTGAAGGGGCTGGACGTGAAGGCAGGGTCGCGAACGATCTTGCGGTGGAAAGGGAGCACCGTTGGCAATCCGGCAACCTCGAACTCGTCGAGGGCACGCCTCGAACGCTCGAGGGCATCCTCACGCGATGAACCCGTGACGATGAGTTTGGCAAGAAGTGAGTCGAACGCGCCGCTAATGACGTCACCCGTTGTCACGCCCGAGTCCACGCGCACGCCAGGGCCACCGGGGAAGCGCAGCACGTGCACGGGGCCGGGAGAGGGCATGAAGTTCAGTCCGGCATCCTCGCCGTTGATCCTGAACTCGAAGGAGTGGCCTTCGGGCTTGGGGTCGTCGTAGTCGAGGACGCCACCTTCTGCGAGGCGGAACTGTTCGCGCACGAGGTCGATTCCCGTGACTTCTTCCGAGACGGGGTGTTCGACCTGGAGGCGAGTATTGACTTCGAGGAAGGAGATCGTGCCGTCTTTAGCGACAAGGAATTCGCAGGTTCCAGCCCCAACGTAACCGACTTCGCGCAAAATGGCTTTGGACGACGAGTACAGGGCTTCGTTTTGTTCGTCGCTCAAAAACGGCGCTGGAGCCTCTTCGACGAGTTTCTGGTGGCGGCGTTGGAGCGAGCAGTCGCGAGTGGAAATGACGACAACGTTTCCGTGGGCGTCGGCGAGGCACTGGGTTTCGACGTGGCGTGGTTCGTCGAGGTACTTTTCGACGAAGCACTCACCGCGACCGAAGGCCGCGATTGCTTCGCGAGTGGCCGAGTCAAAAAGTTCTGGGATCTCTTCACGAGTGCGAGCGACCTTGAGACCGCGACCGCCGCCACCGAAGGCGGCCTTGATAGCAACGGGGAGCCCGTGGATGTCGACAAAGTCGAGAACCTCGTCAGCACCCGACACGGGGTTCAGGGTTCCGGGGGCGAGCGGTGCGCCGACCTTCTCAGCGATGTGGCGAGCAGATACTTTGTCGCCGAGCTTTTCGATCGCGTCGGGGGAGGGGCCGATCCAGATGAGCCCGGCATCAATGACGGCCCGAGCGAAGTCAGCGTTTTCGGCGAGGAATCCGTAGCCGGGGTGCACGGCGTCGGCGCCACTGCGGCGGGCCACCGAAAGAATCTTGTCGATGACGAGATACGTCTCGGCACTCGTCGAGCCCTCGAGGGCGTACGCCTCGTCGGCGAGCTTGACGTGCCTTGCATCACGGTCTTGGTCGGCGTAAACGGCGACAGAGGTGATACCGGAGTCTTTTGCGGCGCGAATGACGCGAACCGCAATCTCTCCGCGGTTTGCGATCAGAACCTTGGTGATGCGAGCCATAGTTCCCTAGCTTATTGCGCCGAGTGCACGGCTCTTTGGTTGTGAACGACAAGAAAATGAGATTGCGACCGGATAAACACTACAAGTCGCGACTCCACATGCTTGGCCAGGCCACGCCGAAGTCTGCCAGTAGCTCGCGCAGCAGAGCGACCGACAGGCCGACAACAGCGTGAGGATCGCCGCGCACTTCCGAAATGAATGGGGCGCCAAGGCTGTCGATGGTGAAAGCCCCAGCAACCTTCAGGGGCTCACCGGTGGCAACATACGCGTCGATTTCTTCGTCGGTGATGTTTGATGCAAAACGCACGGCAGAACTCGAGACGCCCCCGGCCGCTCCGGCTACTCGGCCGCCGCGAACGTCGATGAGCCAGTGCCCAGAGTGCAAGTGACCTTCGCGACCGCGCTGCATGAGCCACCGCTCTCGGGCGACCTCGGGGAGGTGTGGCTTTCCGTACGTGACTCCGTCCAATTCGAAGGCGGAATCGCAACCAAGAATGAAACCGTCGAACTGGGCTGCTGGCTCAGCGAGAGCCGCAACGTCGTCGAAGGCTGTGCTGCCCTCGCCAAGCACGGCCTCGGCTTTGAGGCGGGCGAGAAACTCCACCATCTCAATTGTCGTGAGTGGCCCTGAGCTGGCGACTGCCGCTTCTTCGTCGACCTTCGATGGAACAACGATGGGCGCGACTCCGACAGCTCGCAAAGTCGCAAGTCGAGCCGGAGACGTTGAAGCTAAGTACAGTCGCACGGATCTTCCTTGATTAAACGGGTGGGCACGGCGTCCCCAAAGTATGCCAGTGCGCGCGAGCGGCTGCACCCTGTTTATGCTCGGTGCATGGGTGAAATGCACGGGCGAGAGCTCGAACTTGACGTAACGAACATCGCGCACGGCGGAATCTCTGTAGCCAGACACGAAGGTCGCGTTATTTTTGTGAGCGACGCCATCCCCGGGGAACGGGTACTTGCTCGCATCACCGAAGACAACAAGAAGTCGTTTTGGCGTGCGGAGACTCTCAGTGTTGTGACGCCCAGCGAGCACCGCCAACCGCACGTGTGGGCGGAAGCGGGGGTCGATCGGGCTCCTGCGGACCGTGCGGGCGGAGCGGACTTCGGCCACATCCACCTCGAGTTCCAACGGGAACTCAAAAAACACGTGCTCGTTGACTCCATGAAACGCATGGCGAAGATTGACGTCGACACCGAGGTGGAGGGCATCCCGGGTTCTGAAGACGGCACCGGATGGCGCACTCGCGTGCGCTTGCACGTCGACGAATCGGGAAGGCTCGGTCCATTTGCCGCTCGCTCCCACCGCGTGATCAGGGTGGCCGGTTTGCCGCTCGCGGTTCGAGAGATCGAGTCCATCGCGCCACTCGAGGAGAGCTTCGCAGGGGAAGAACACGTTGACATTGTTGCGCCAAGCGTGGGCGGAGCACGACTTATCGTTGGCAAGCAGCGGGCTCAAGTGATTACTGAAACTGTGGGCGATCGAGAGTTTAGACTCGCCGACACGGGCTTCTGGCAAGTGCACAACAACGCGGCTGTGACACTCACACGGGCCGTTCAGGACGCCATCGATCCGGAGCTATTCGACCCGAGGGCAAACAACCTTGATTTATATGGCGGAGTGGGCCTCCTCGCGGCGGCCATGGGCGACCGTTTCGGAGCTTCGACGCACGTCACAAGCGTCGAGAGCGACTCGACGGCAACAGACTTTGCTGCGGGAAACCTCTCAGAGTGGATCGGCTCTAACGCCCTCACGGCGAGAGTTGAGCCGTGGGTGCGGCAGCTTGCCGCAAACGCGACTACGAGTGAGCGTGCGAAGCTCAGTGCAGCAACTATTGTGCTCGATCCGCCGAGGTCGGGAGCAGGCCGTGAGGTTGTCGAGAACATTGCAAAGCTTCGGCCCGCGCAGGTCATCTACGTTGCGTGTGACCCCGTGGCACTCGCTCGAGATGTCGCGTTTTTCGGGGCCAACGGCTACTCCCTGACTAGGCTCAAGGCGTTCGATTTGTTTCCGCACACTCACCACGTCGAAGCCGTTGCGTCGTTCGTTCGAAACTAGACATCGCGTGCCACCGCATTTCAGATCTGTCGGTTGAGACACTCGCCAAACGCACATCGCCCGGTATCATGACTATTGGTCATAAGTAGAGGGCAATACCGACCAGAAAGCCAGGTTTCTCTTCATGGTCCAGCCTTCAGGTGTCGCAGAACAGTCAACTCCCAAGGTTCGAGTCGCGGTCGTTGACGACCACGAGTCTGTTCGGCTCGGGCTCAAAGCGGCCTTTATCGACGAGGGGTTCGACTTCCTTCTCGCGGCAGCCACGGTTAAAGAACTCGTCGTGGGCCTTGGTTCTCGAGAGTGCGACGTTGTCGTGCTCGACTTGTCATTGGGCGACGGTTCCGCAGTGACAGACAACGTCAAAAATGTTCAAGCGACGGGTTCCGCTGTGCTCGTGCACAGCATCGCAGATCGTGTAGCTAGCGTTCGAGAAGCTCTCGCTGCTGGAGCTGCCGGAGTCATTCCCAAGTCTTCTGCCATGCGTGTTGTCATTGCAGCCGCGGCAACGGTTGCGCGCGGCGAGGTTCTCAACAACCTCGAGTGGGCATCGGCCATCGATGCCGACCGTGAGTTCGCGAAAGCTCAGCTGGGGCGACGTGAGCGAGAAATTTTGCACTTGTACGCTTCGGGGCTCCCGCTCAAGTTGGCGGCGGAAGAACTCGGCATTGGCTATTCCACCGCTAGAGAATATCTCGACCGGATTCGGTCGAAGTATGTTGAAGTTGGAAGACCCGCACCTACCAAAGTCGACCTCCTGCGGCGCGCTGTAGAAGACGGTATTCTGCCGGGGCTCGACACCGATGACATCGATGACGACTAAGGCACAGAGCTCAACTGCGCAATCCCCAACGCGGAGCTCCCTCCTCTCGAGAGCACCCATCAGTAGGCGGCAAGTCGAACTGGTCATGTCGCGCTCGGCTGCAGCCTTCGGATTGTTATTCGCACTCCAGTCGCTGCCAGGAATGCTGAGCGGCGCGAGCCACCAAGATCCGCTGTGGAACTTCATTGTCGTGGCCGGCCTATTTGTGAGTCTGGCCGTTTCGGTCGTCGCGTCCCTCGTCGGTCGTGGTGTTCGCGAAGCTCTTGCAGTTGTAGCGCTCGTCTACTTCGTTACATTGATTACCTTGCCACTGGCTGTCAGCGATCACGAGGCGGTTCCCTCAGGGCAACCATGGGTGTACTTGCTCCTCAACGTAGCGACGGGATCTGCGGCCATCGGTTTTTCGGTGCGATGGGCCACGACTTATCTCGTGGCGGCGCCGACGGCCTACGCACTTGTGAGGGTGTTGCCGGCCGGCGGGAGCGCTCCGGTCGCACAAAGCGTGCTAGAAGCCGGGTACACACTCATCGTTGGCGCGACCATTCTTGTCATCGTCACGGTACTCCGACAAGCGTCCTCGGAAGTCGACGCGGTGCAAGCTACTGCGCTCGATCGGTATTCGATTGCGGTTCGGCACCACGCGACAAATATTGAAAGAGTGCGAGTTGACTCAATCGTTCACGACAGCGTCCTCACGACCCTGCTCGCCGCCGGTCGATCAACAGATGCCCAATCGAAAACTATCGCGGCACAGCTGGCATCCAGCGCAATACGCCAACTCACTGAGGCGGCTCTTGTTTCCCCCGATGACACCAATCTCGTTCGCGTCGCCGAGCTAGCGGAGAGGATCGCCCACAGCGCGATCGGACTTGGGCAGCCGTGGGAAGTTCGGATGCGCGAGTTGGGTTCAGCGACAGTGCCAGCTCTCGCCGCTGAGGCGGTACACGCCGCAGCGCTTCAAGCGATGGTCAACAGCATCCAGCACGCTGGAGGAACGAGTGATGTCGACCGGTGGGTGTTGATTCGTCGATTCGCTCCCGCAGGCATCGAAGTGGAGATTGGCGACACCGGTTCCGGATTCTCTCTTGTTGATGTGCCGCCGGAGAGACTCGGAGTGCGAGTGTCGATTATTGAGAGAGTCGCCAACGCGGGAGGTCAAACAGAAGTCGATTCTGCTCTCAACGAAGGCACAGTCGTTTCGATCCGGTGGCCTCGAATGGTTGCCTCAGCTGACGAAGCTATGGCGTTGCGAGCCGGCGTGCTGTGGGGCGAGGACGCCGATTCTTCATGAGTGTTGCTATCCCTCGCGCGGTAATTGTGGCCTTAGCGGCCACCTTCTCGGCTTTCCACCTTGCGCTTGCCGCCTACACGCTGGATCTTGCGTACTCTCCGTGGCCAGCCATCGTCGCGGGAAGTTTGTATGTGTTTGCGACAGTTGCGAGCCTCGGCGTTCGCCGGGGTGGCCGACTGCCGTTGTGGGTAGCGATGGTCAATGTTGTTGTCATATCGCTTATGTGCATTCTCGTCACAAGCCAACTTGATCCCAATCGCGAGGGTGGCAACGGATACGCAACCTGGTACGTCGCGGCCGTTGGCACCCTCATGACGATTACGTCAACGCGGCGCAGGCACGCGTGGGCGTGGCTGGGCACGGCTGTGCTCGTTGTACACACTGTGGTCTGGGCTGGACCGGTTGGGATAGCTCAACTTGGGGTCATCGGTAGCGTGTCGTGGGTGGCGTTGTCCCATATTTTGAGTGTTGGTATTGAGAAGGCCAGAAGGGATGCCGGCCGGTTTGCTCTCGCGGAGCGTGAGGCTACCGACTGGCAAGCGGCTCAAGAAGCCCACATTTTCGAAAGGCAGTCACGATTGGCGCAAACGAGCACTATGGCGCTCGCGATGCTCACGAGGATTAGTGAGAGCGGCGGCGAGCTCACTGAAGCCGAGAGAATCGAGTGCCTGCACCTCGAAAGCGCTATCCGCGACGAGATCCGTGGGCGCGGCCTGCTGAATGACGCTGTGCGCAGCGAAGTGCGCAGGGCGCGCCTACGTGGAGCAACAGTCATTGTGCTTGACGAAGGCGGAGTTGACGACTTGAGCGATGTCGAAACCGCGTACCTTCACTCACGAATAGCAGATGCACTTCGCGCGACTGCCGCGGACAGAATTGTTGTGCGCTCCAATTCCGACGACGATGCAGTTCTCGCGACCGTCGTCGGGGTTAACACGGCAACCGACGAGATTGCTGTCGCTCTCGGCGCCCACGAGATCGACGACTATTCGGTTGACGTGTGGATCGAGATTCCCCGCGGCGTGAGCTGACCACCACTGCGCGGTGTCGGCGCAAGACGGCTGCTGAGGCGCGGGGCGGTGGCCGCGGCGTTAAATGAGCGAAGGGCCGGAGGATTCTCCGGCCCTTCTACAGCTCGAGTTTGAGGGATAACCCGAATATCACCCAAACTCGCCCCCACGTCTTCGGCCTGATTACCCTAGTCGGCCGAAGTCGTGCGATGTAACTCTTTACGAGCGACACCTAGCAATTACAATCATGCAACGTTGTACGCGACTCCGCAGTCGTCATTATGGAGGACAAACGGGGTACAAATTTTGAGAAAAAGGGTACATTTGTGCCCGATTGGTTCGTATTTCATGGGGATTTGTCGAAAAAATCAACAAACAACGGGGTACATATCCGATTGGGTCGGAAAGATGATCGCCGGCTAGCTGGCTACCCAGAGAAGTTGCGCCACGCTCCGGGGCCTGGATGCAGCGGCGAGCGTATTCCGCGTTGGCTCTTCTGCCACCCGGACAGCACCGGAGCGCTAGCTCGAGTGTGCTCTTGTGCAAGTTCCTCGAGCACAGCGCTCAGAACGCCTGTGACAGCCGCAATCTCGGCGCTTGTGGGGTTTCCCCCGACGATCGCGAAATCGTTGCCTTGAGTGTTCTCGCTCACAGGGGGATGTTTCCGTGCTTCTTGGGCGGAAGGCTCGCTCGCTTAGTGCGCAATGCTCGCAACGCCTTCACCACGGCCACTCGTGTCGCTGCGGGTTCGATGACGCCGTCGAGCTCACCGCGCTCAGCGGCCAAAAACGGGCTTGCCACGTTGTAGGTGTACTCGTTGGCAAGTTTTGTGCGCACGGCCGCGACATCCTCACCAGCGGCCTCAGCGGCCTTGATCTCGTTGCGGTACAGAATGTTGACCGCACCCTGGCCGCCCATGACGGCAATCTCGGCAGTTGGCCACGCGTAGTTGAGGTCGGCCCCGAGCTGCTTGGAACCCATGACGATGTACGCTCCGCCGTAAGCCTTGCGGGTAATGATCGTGACGAGAGGAACCGTCGCTTCGGCGTACGCGTACAGAAGCTTGGCGCCACGGCGAATAACACCCGTCCACTCCTGGTCAGTTCCGGGAAGGTAACCGGGAACGTCAACGAGAGTCACAATGGGAATGCTGAACGCGTCGCAGAAACGAACGAAACGTGCTGCCTTCTCGCCAGCCTCGATGTTGAGGGTTCCCGCCATAGCGTTGGGCTGGTTCGCGATGATGCCAACAGAGCGCCCCTCGACGCGACCGAAGCCGACAACGATATTGGGGGCAAAGAGCGGCTGAGTTTCCAGGAAATCGCCGTTGTCAACAATGTGTTCAATGACGGTCTTGACGTCGTACGGCTGGTTGGCGCTATCGGGGATGATCGTGTTGAGCTTGCGGTCCTCATCGGTGATTTCAAGCTCAACGGAGCTGTCGTAGACGGGAACCTCAGCAAGATTGTTGTCAGGCAAGAAGCTGATGAGTGCGCGGGCGTAGTCAAGGGCGTCATCCTCGTCGCTTGCGAGGTAGTGGGAGACTCCCGACACCTTGTTGTGAGTGAGAGCTCCACCGAGCTCTTCCATTCCCACGTCTTCACCAGTGACCGTTTTGATGACGTCCGGGCCCGTAACAAACATTTGGCTCGTTTTGTCGACCATGATGACGAAGTCGGTAAGTGCGGGGGAGTACACGGCGCCACCAGCGGCCGGGCCCATGATTATCGAAATCTGCGGGATGACACCTGAAGCTTGAGTATTGCGACGGAAGATCTCGCCGTACTTACCGAGCGCGACGACACCCTCTTGGATACGCGCTCCACCGGAATCAAGCATTCCAATAATGGGAACACCGGTCTTGATCGCGTGGTCCATGACCTTGATGATCTTTTCGCCGGCAACTTCACCGAGCGAACCACCGAAGATTGTGAAGTCTTGGCTGTAGACCGCGACTTGGCGGCCATGGATCGTCCCGAGGCCGGTGACTACGGCATCACCGTACGGGCGCTTATTCTCCATGCCAAAAGCGTGAGTGCGATGGCGCACAAACTCATCGAGTTCAACAAAGGAACCGTGATCGAGCAACTCGTTGATGCGCTCGCGGGCAGTCTTCTTGCCCTTCGAGTGCTGTTTCTCGATGGCGGCTTCGCCACTTGCCGTCACGGCTTCGTGGTAGCGAACCTTGAGATCGGCGAGCTTGCCGGCGGTCGTGTAGAGGTCAGGAGTCGAGTCGTCTGCGGTCACGGGTTTCACTCTACTCGGGGAGCCTTGCGGGTTGTGGCTGTGGAAAAGCGACAGGTTTTGTGTCGAAGTGCTCACGCAAACGACAACAACTGTTCATCTTGGGCACTCACGGAGTGCACGTCGGCTTCGTACCGTTGAGTTCAACCGAGCGAAAAGGGGGCCGCGTGCACAGCAATTCAGCATCCGCTGTGGCGTGGGTTGAGTCGCCATTGCAGTTGCTGAGCGCGGTCGAATATGCGGCGGCATCCGGGATGCCCATGGACATTGTGGCGAGGAAAGGTGGGGCTCAGCTCCCACAGACCGCCGCCCGGCTTATCGAGTTGGGTCTGCCAGAAGGAACCCGAATCGGACACCGATCCTCTGCTGGCTTTCTCGCTCTTGCTCTGCGGCGCACAAGGCATTGGATTGTTGGCGATGCGTTTTCCGGAGTTGTGAGAGGCGCCCTCTCGATGCGCTCTCCATCGCGGCTCACGGTGCTTGACGATGGCTCGACGTCTCTGTTGCTGCCAGCAGTGGTTACAGGAATCGCCCCACTGACCAGGACGTCCATCGGCTCACCCCCGCTCCACGAGAGAGCCCGAACAGCATTTATTGGCCTCTGCGATCAGGGCCGGCTTGAGTTTTTCAGCATGTACGCGCTCGACGTGCCACAACTCACACTCAACAACTTTGCGTGGCTGCGCTCACGAGGAATCGACTCACACCACGGTCCTGTGGTCATTCTTGGTTCGGCGGCGGTGGTTGATGGGCTCTCGAGCCGAGATGCATACCTCGACTGGGTTGCCGCTCAACCTCGACCCGCGACGTATTTTCCTCACCGCAGGGAAACCGAAGCGCTACTGGCCTTAGTTGCACACATTGACGGAGTGTCCATCAGTAACTCTGGGCTACCGATTGAACTCACTCTCGCTGGAGCAGGCAGGCTTCAGATTCGGAGTCTGCCATCAAGCGCTACACGGAGTCTTGGAATCATTCTTGAAGGCAGTGGCTCGGTCATCACAACCGAGACGCTTGCGGAAACAACGGTGTATTCATGAGGCCAGTTCGTGTCGTTGCAGTGATTCCCGCTCGAGGCGGCTCTCGCGGTGTACCTAGGAAAAATCTCTTGCCCATCGGTGGCGTTCCGTTGGTCGCTCGAGCTATCGACGCGGCGCGAGCTACGTCGAGCATCGACCTCGTCGTAGTTTCCACCGATGACGCCGAGATTGCGGCTGTAGCTCGCTCACACGGTGCGTATATTGTTGATCGACCCGCCGAACTGTCGGACGACACTGCATCCTCGGAATCTGCTCTCTTGCACGCGCTTGAGGCGCTTCGCGACAACGGCATAGGCCCCGAGGTGCTCGTGTTTATGCAAGCCACGTCGCCCTTTATCGACCCAGACGAATTGGGCGAAGCTGTGGAACGCGTTCTTGCATCGCACGAAGACGTCGTCTTCTCGGCCTTCCCAACGTTTGCGTTTTTGTGGGAAGCGGGCGCTGAAGGTGCGGTCGGGATCAATCACGACCATTCCGTGCGAGTGCGCAGGCAAGACCGAGTGCCTCAGTTTCAAGAAACCGGCGCCTTCTACGTCATGCGTACCGCGGGCTTTGCGCAAGCCAAACACAGGTTTTTTGGTCGTATCGGCATCACCGTCACCGCCGAGCGTGCTTCTGTTGACATCGACTCGGTCGAGCAGCTCGAGATTGCAGCTGTACTCGCGACAGTGCTTGATGTCCCCAGTTCGATCGACGTTGATGCTGTTGTGACTGACTTTGACGGAGTACACACCGATGACACGGCGGTGGTTTCCGGCGACGGCACTGAGCACGTCACGGTGAGCCGCTCCGACGGCATGGGCGTGCGGATGTTGCGCGAAGCGGGCATCCCCGTACTCATCTTGTCGACGGAAGAAAACCCCGTGGTCGCTGCTCGAGCGGCCAAACTGCGTGTGCAGGTCCTGCATGGCGTCGACGACAAGGCCGCGGCGCTGAGGGCGTGGGCCGAGGAGATGGGTATTGCACTCGAACGCATCGCGTACCTCGGCAATGACGTCAACGATGTTGGCTGTCTCCGCATTGTCGGGTGGCCGATTGTGGTGCCAGGCGCGCACCCCCTAGCGCGGGCTTCCGCGCGAATGACAGTGAGCCACCGAGGCGGTCATGGCGCCGTGCGTGAACTTGCCGAACGAGTGCTTCGAGCACGAAACGAGCGCACCGAGTCTGAACTGTCTGGTTCGGAGAGATTTATCAGCGTCGGCGGCACTATCAAGGGAGAATCATGACCATTCGCATCAATGGCACAGCTGTCGGACCCGGTGAGCCGGTCTACGTCATCGGGGAAATCGGACTTAATCACAATGGCAGTGTCGAGCTCGCAAAGCAGCTCATCGACGTCGCAGCGGAGGCCGGCGCTCAAGCCGTCAAGTTCCAAAAACGTACGCCGCACATCTCAACGCCTGAACACATGAAGAACGTGATGCGCGAGACCCCGTGGGGCGAAATGACCTACCTCGAGTATCGCTACAGGGTTGAGTTCAATCGTGAGCAATACATCGAGTTGGGCGATTACGCGACCGTGCGCGGGCTGTCGTGGTTCGCTTCGCCGTGGGACGAGCCATCCGTCGACTTTCTCGAAGACGTTAATGTTGCAGCTTTCAAGATCGCCTCGGCCTCTGTGACAGACATTGGGATGCTTTCTGCAATCGCCGCAACGGGCAAACCCGCAATTCTCTCCACGGGAATGTCCACTCTTGAGCAAATCGATGCGGCAGTCGAAGTGCTCGGGGTCGACAACCTCGTGATCTTGCACGCGACCTCGACTTACCCCTTGCCTCCCGAAGAGGCAAATCTTCTCATGATTCCGAGCCTGCAGCAGCGCTACGCGGGAGTGCCCATCGGCTACTCGGGCCACGAGACAGGTCTCCAGATTTCTCTCGCCGCTGTTGCCCTCGGCGCTGTGGCCGTCGAGAGACACATCACTCTCGACCGGGCCATGTGGGGCTCTGATCACGCGGCATCTCTCGAGCCGAGGGGCTTGCGAAATCTGGTTCGTGACATTCGCGTGATCGAGCGGGCTCTCGGCGATGGAGTGAAGAGGGTATTCCCCGGCGAGCTCGCGCCGTTGGCCAAGTTGCGCCGAGTTGGCGTGTGATCTCTCACCACGAACCCAGCATTCGACGCCGCGTTATCGCGATAGCCGACTCGGATTCTTACCTCAAGTGGGCGGCAGCGCTCATGGCTGGCGCGCCAGCGGGGTGGGATACCGACGTGATCATTGTCGAGACGGCAAAATTGCCAAGCGCAGCGCAACGCGAAGCGGCTCTGGCCGGCTCGGGATTCGATGCAACGCAGATCGCTGTAGTCCCGCTCGCTGGGATTGCCGCAGCTGTGGCGTCCGAGCATCCAGACATTGTTGTCGTTGCGACGATTGGCCCACTTGCTGACCTCGTGTGTGAAGAGATTCTTTCGACTTCGACTTCGACGTCGACGTCGGGATTTGCCCGTCGACCCGTCGTGGTTTCTGGCCTTCCCGGGATCGCCTTGCCAGCGCGCACCAAAGCGCTCGTCTATCGTTCCCAAGCCGACCTCATCGTGCTGCACAGCACGCGCGAAGTGCGAGTTTTTGCCGCGCTCGCCGCGGCCAATCGGTTGAATCATGAGTTCGGTCTAGCGAGGCTGCCCTTTATCGCCGCGCGCGGGACGAGCAACAACACACGCTCGAGTACAACTCGTGGCTCGAACCTGATTTTTGCGGCTCAAGCGATAGTGCCGCCCTTCAGACATCAGAGGGTGCACCTCGTCACACAGCTCGCCGCATTTGCCGCACAGAATCCCGGCACTCGAGTGGTCGTCAAAACGCGGACAACGGCGGGAGAATCTCAAACACATGACGAGCCCATCTCCTTTGCAGCCCTCGTGGCGGAGATTGCGGGCTCTCGCGTACCCAACCTTGTGGTCTCGAGCGGGCCCATGGCTGAGCATCTCGCGGAAGCCGGCGCCCTCGTCACAGTGAGCTCAACGGCGGCCATTGAGGCCATAGCCCTTGGTGTCCCTGTCATCGTGCTCGACGACTTTGGGGTAACGCCTGAGCTCATCAACGACGTCTTCATCGGCAGTGGGCTCCTCGGATCTCTCGATGACATGCTCGCGCACAGATTCACAGCTCCCACCGATGAGTGGTTGGCCGATAACTATTTCCACGACCCGGAAACAGATTCGTGGCACAACGTTGCCGAAGAACTTGTGCTTAAGAACAGGCGAGGCGAACTGGCTCCTCGCGCCCGCCACGTTCGAGGCAAGGGGGGAGCGCTTCGTAGAGCCTGGGACCGCAAGAGAGTTTTGGGAAGCCTCGACTCAAGCATCGGTGGCTTTGTCGCACTCATCGTTGGCTACCCAGTTCGATTCGCTGTTCTTGCCATTCATGAGGTTCACGCACTCGTGAACAGGCTTGCCGCGGCAGAGATCCCGATCAACGTACCCTTAGAAGGTGAAACTTCCCAGAGCGCAGAACGTGACAAACGGACTCATCGTGCTCCCTGAAGTCGGTTCGACAAACGATGCTGTGCGCTCGCTCGCGGCTGAGCAGTTCGTTCCAGAGTTTTCGGTAATAGTTTCCGGAAACCAAACGGCAGGCCGCGGCCGGCTTGGCCGGGTGTGGGTAGCGCCTCCCGGAGGGACCATCGCCATCTCCGTGCTCTTGCGCCCCACGCTCCGTGGCGGTGAACCACTCGGGACCTCCCACTTTGGCTGGTTCCCCCTCATCGCGGGTGAAGCCATTCGCCGCGCCGTCCATAACACCGTGCCAGAGAGCCGGGTTGGGCTCAAATGGCCCAACGACGTGCAGATTGATGGAGCGAAAGTCAGCGGCATCCTCACCGAGCTGTTGCCGGATGCCGCTTCTCTCGTTGTTGGAGTTGGTGTCAACCTCGCCCTCACCAAAGCTGAGCTCCCGGTGCCGACGGCGACCTCTCTAGCGCTCGCAGGAGCGACACTGAGCGGCGACGAACTTGCCGATGCGGTTCTGACTGGTTTCATGACCGAGCTGCGGGCCTTGTGCGGCGATTTTGTGGCCTTGGGTGGGGACGCGGCAGCGAGCGGCATTCTCGACGCTGTGAGCGACATGTGCACGACTCTTGGGCAAGAAGTGAGAGTGCATCTCCCGAGCGGTTCGGACCTCGTGGGTGTTGCTACCGCAATTGATTCTTCTGGGCGGCTTGTAGTTCGCTCGTCGGCAGATGGCCATATTTCGGCTGTCGCCGCGGGCGACGTGACACATCTGCGGTATGAATGACGCATGACTAGTGAGGTTCGAGCTCCCGAGAGCGTTGTGGCGCGCTTAAGGTCGCATGGGCGCGCACTCGTATGGCCAACCATCGCGCTTTTGCTCATTGTGGGCTTCGGGTTTTACTTTGTTGGCAGCTTTTCAGAGCTGTGGGAGAACCTCGCGGTTCTCGGTGCAGCGATTGCCCTGGCCCTGTTTGTGTGGTTGCTGCCTGTTCTCTCGTGGTTGAGCAGGCAATACACAATCACAACGAGGCGGATTGTTGTTCGTCACGGGATTTTTGTGCGCGTGCGACAAGAGTTGCTTCACTCTCGGGGCTATGACGTCATCGTTCGCCAAAACGCTGTGCAAAGCGTTTTTGGTAGTGGCGACGTTCACATCAACACAGGGCTTGAGCACCCAGTGATTTTGAGGGACATTCCGGGCGCTCACCTTGTTCAGGAAGCACTCCACGACCTCATGGAGTCGAGCCTTAACCCCATCGCGGCGCGCCGCCAACTCGGGCAGGCCGCAGCGTCGGACGACACTTCTCGGTGGGGAACGCGCTAAGTTCTCAGCGCACGGGGCTTGCTGTTGCCTCGTCGTTCAGTGCTGCTGCCGGGCGCCGGTGTGGGGAGAACACCCAGACGCGGTAGAGCGTGAAGCGCAAAAGAGCCCCCAGAATGAGCCCAACCACGTTCGAGGCGATGTTGTCTGCGAGAAGTGATGTGAACCCCAGGACGTAGTGCGAAATCCACAATACGAGGAGGCTCACGGCCATCCCCGACACACTCACTAGAGCGAATTCGATTCCTTCGCGAAACCAGTGTGATCGTCGATGAACCCGAAAGGTCCACAAACGGTTTCCGATCCAGTTCACAATAATGGCGGCAGTCGTCGACACGGTTTTGGCCAACAGTGGGCCGCTAGCCACATTCTCCGGGCTGAACACGCTAACCCTGAGCACGTTAAACAGCAGTATGTCCACGGCGAGACCGACGAGGCCAACGAGACCGAATCGTGTGAACTGCGCGAGGAGTGATCGCATTCCGGTCCCTGAGGTTTAAGCGATGATAGTGAAAGCCGCTATGAAGTCTAGGCCGAACATCAATGATTGAAGGACGACGGTCGTCGTTCACCGTGAAGTCTCAGGAGTCCACAATGTCCCTTTCCGTGGGAGTCATCGGCGGAGGTCAACTCGCACGCATGATGGTGCCAGCTGCCGTCGCGCTTGGAATAGATTTGCGCGTTTTCGCCGCGAGTAACGACGAGTCCGCGGGAAGAGCCATAACGTCGATCGGGGATTTTCGAGACGTTGCAGACGTGCTCGCATTTGCGCGACAAGTTGACGTGGTTACTTTTGACCACGAGCATGTTCCTTTCGAGGTGCTGACAGCTCTCGTTGACGAAGGCATCTCGGTCCAGCCGCGCCCTGAAGCATTGCTCTATGCCCAAGACAAACTGCTCATGCGAGAAAAGTTAGCCGCTCTCGGAATCTCGATGCCCGACTGGGCTCGAGTCGAGAGCGAGAGTGAGCTCGGTGATTTTCTCTCCGAACACGGTGATGTCGGTGTCCTCAAAACGCCGCGTGGCGGATACGACGGTAAGGGTGTGCGTGTCGTCCGAAGTGCACTCGATGCTGCCGACTGGTTTGCAAGTTCCGCGAGCGAGGGGCGCGACGGCGCCCTGCTGGTTGAGGAGCGAGTGGAATTCCGCCGAGAACTCGCTCAACTCGTCGCTCGAAACGCCGCGGGAGAGATTTCGTTATGGCCCGTGGTTGAGACCGTGCAAGTTGATGGAGTGTGCAGCGAGGTTATCGCTCCCGCGCCAGACTCGGCGGGCCGAATTGCCGACGTTGCAGCAGACATTGCGACACGCATTGCAGAAAACTTAGGGGTGACTGGGGTGCTCGCTGTCGAGCTTTTCGAAACCACTGACGACCGTCTTGTCGTCAACGAGTTGGCCATGCGTCCGCACAACAGCGGTCACTGGAGCATCGATGGAGCAACAACAAGCCAGTTCGAACAGCATGTGCGCGCCGTCCTGAATTTGCCACTCGGAGCCACGGGTTGCCGGGATGAATGGTCGGTAATGGTCAACATTTTGGGTGACTCATCCGCAACACCACTGGAAAGCGGCCTCGCTGGGGCTCTCGCAGCGCAGCCGATGGTTAAAGTGCACAACTACGGAAAGGAACCTCGCGCGGGCCGCAAAATGGGTCACGTGACGGCCACTGGTGAGGACCTTTCCGAGGTTGTGTATCGCGCGCGTGCCGCAGCGACCTTCTTCCACGGTTGAGTCCTACTATTAGTCACGTGTCTTCGCCACTCGTAGCTATCGTCATGGGATCCGATTCCGACTGGACCGTGATGGCGGACGCATCAGCGATACTCAAGGAATTTGGTATCGAGCACACCGTTGACGTTGTGTCGGCGCATCGCACTCCCGAAGAAATGATCACGTTCGGCACGACTGCTCGGGAGCGAGGATTGCGCGTCATCATTGCCGGTGCAGGTGGTGCCGCGCACTTGCCGGGAATGCTCGCCTCCGTGACCACACTGCCGGTCATCGGCGTCCCGGTAAAGCTGTCCACTTTGGATGGGCTTGATTCTTTGCTGTCGATCGTCCAAATGCCAGCAGGTATTCCTGTCGCGACTGTCTCCATTGGGGGTGCGCGAAATGCTGGAATTCTCGCTGCGCGCATTCTGTCGACACATGACGAGTCAATAGCTGCGACTCTCAGCGCCTACGCCCAGACTCTCAAAGAGCTTGTTGCGGAGAAGAACTCAGCGCTGAAATCTAGCTTGTGATTCGAAGGTCTCAATGAGCGCTCTAAGCCCTTTGCGGTACCCGGCTGAGCAAACGTACGAAGTCATGACTAAACGTGCCTGGTGGCTGGTGATTCTGAATGTTCTGCTCCCCGGTTCTGCCCAAGTGCTCGCGGGAAGCCGTCGACTCGGCCGCACGGGCATCATTTCAACGATCGCGCTGTGGCTCGTCGCTGCCGTTGGCGGAGTGCTCTTCTTTTCAACGAGAGAGACTGTGTACCAGATTGCGTCCAACTCAACGGTGCTATTTCTCGTGCAATGGGTTCTTGTTTTCTATTGCGCCCTGTGGATTGTGTTGACTCTTGACACGTTGCGTTTGGTGAGGCTCGTGAGGGTTCCGCCGAACGTCAGGTTGTTCGTGGCGGGGAGCGCGATCGCCTGCCTCGCTATCGCTGCCGGAACGGCGGGGTACGCGGCCTCAGTCGCGGCGAGTGCTCGGGGCGTTGTCGTCAGTGTCTTTTCCGACGGGGACATCGAACCGCCGATCGACGGACGGTACAACGTTCTCCTTCTGGGCGGTGACGCGGGGCCCGATCGCGACGGTTTGCGACCCGACAGCATTTCCGTCGTGAGTGTTGACGCGACCACCGGAGAAGCTGTGATTGTCGGAATTCCTCGCAACCTCGAGTCCTTTCCCTTTGTCGCCGGGTCACCGATGGCCGACCTGTATCCCGACGGCTACGGCGAACAAGGTTGCGCTGTAGACGTCTGTTTTTTGAACTCTATCTACACGGAAGTTGAGCAAGAACACGACGACTTGTATCCGGATGCCCGGGAACACGGCAGCACACCCGGCGTTGAAGGAATGCGTGACGCTGTCGAAGCCATAACGGGGCTGACGATCCAGTATTACGTCCTTGTTGACATGCAGGCTTTCTCAGACCTCATTGATGCTGTCGGTGGAATCACCATTGAATCCGAGGGGAGATATCCCGTTGGGGGTGGCGAAGACGCCAACGGAAATCCAACCGGAGTTGCACTGTGGATCGAACCCGGGGTGCAGCACATGGATGGGTTTACAGCCTTGTGGTATGCCCGCGCGCGTCATGGCACTGATGACTTCGATCGAATGGCTCGACAGCGGCAAGTCCAAACGGCGATCATTCAACAAATCGAACCGGCAAACGTTTTATCGAATTTTCAAGCAATTGCGAGTGCGAGCTCCCAAGTAGTGAGCACCGATATTCCCGAGGGCATGCTTGGGAGGTTCGCGACGTTGGCGCAGCTCACTCAAGCGCTGACCCCGGTCGACGTAGAACTTGTGCCAGACAATGGCGTGCACCCAGGCAAGCCTGACTTTGCTCTCATTCACAGCATGGTTGCAGCGGCAATTGCGCCTTCAACCTCAAGCCCGATCCCAACTCCGTAGGGCGAGGGGCCCTGCTTTAGAGCTCGGCGTGCAACTCCCATGTTTTCTCAGCGGCTGATTGCCACGTGAATGCCCGGGAGCGGTCCAGACCAGCCACTTCAAGGTCATGAGCAACTTCTGGTGACGACACAACGCTGTCAATAGCCCCAGCAAGGCGCTCGGCGTACTCGGAGCCTTCTCCGGGCTCGACAAGCAGAGCCGCATCAACGACTACTTCGCGATGGGCAGCGGTATCGGAAGTAATGACAGCCGTACCCAAGCTGATCGCGTCAAGAATGCGAGAGCCGAAGCTTTCGTCGGTTGCAGGGTGAACAACGACTGATGCGCGGTCGATGACAACCGCAAGGTCGTCGATGGTGATGTCACCGAGCATCAAGACGCGCTCTGCCGGAACCTGCGCTTCGCTGAGAGCCTGCTCTAGGGAGCGGTCCCCCCAGGCTGGATTGCCAACAACGACAAGTTCCGTCTCGACTGTTGCCATTGCACCGAGCAAATCGTCGAGTGCTTCCCGTGGGTTGAGGCTAGCGAACGTGAGCACGAATGTAGCGGGGAGACCGAGAGCTCTTGCTCGCTCTTCGGCGTCGTCGCTCAGCGCGAGCCGAGTAGAAGCCGCACTCGAGATAACGCGAATTCGGTCGCCAAGACTCGTGCGCTCGGCCAAGGCTTCGGCGACCGCGTGTGTTGGCACGACTACTGCGTCGGCGTACTTTTCAGCTCGCTTGATGGCTCTCAGCACAGAGGATGCAGACTTGCCCTCAAGAGTGTGAGGTGCCGTAAATGCGATGACGTCCGAAACCGTGACGACAAGTTGCTCGCCGGTTGTGTTTACCCGATCACGGTGCCGAAATGGAGCGAGAAGGCTGGTCGAATGGATAAGCCCTCCTCGCGGGGAGGCTGTGAAGCCGTGAAGCCACGCGGCTCTCAGCTCGCGTCTGGACAGCGAAGACTTGTGTAGGCCTGACAGCCCCGGCAATCGACGGTTAAGGTCCTCGTAGTCACTTTCGGGCGACGCGGAGACAATCCCCTCAACATCGCAGCCGCTGGGAGCGAAATTGATGAGGGCGCGAGTGAGTTCCTCGGTATAGCGGGACAGCTCGGCATCGCGAGGGTCAAGGATACTGTCGATTACGACTCGAAGAGTAGACATGTCACCTCGATAGTGTTGCGGAGAATCTGAGTGTGCTCTCTAGCTAGAGCGAGCGCAACAGTGTGACGGCTTCATGTGAATCTCCGTCAAACACCATCTTCCCCTTCTGAATGACTACACCTCGTGAGCACAGATCTGAGACCGTGTCGAGGTCGTGGCTGACAACAACCAAAGTCGTTCCGCGTGCTTGAAGCTCACGAATTTTATCCAGACACTTCTTTTGAAATGGTTCGTCGCCTACAGAAAGAATTTCGTCGACCAAGAGGATGTCGGCAGCCGTGTGAATAGCGACCGCAAAGGCGAGACGCACAAACATGCCAGAGGAGTAGTGCTTGACCTCGGTATCAATGAACTGTTCGATCTCACTAAAAGCGACGATGGCGTCAAACTGAGCATCGACTTCTTTTCTGCTCATCCCAAGGATTGCAGCATTGAGGTAGACGTTCTCTCGACCGCTGAGGTCGGGGTGGAAGCCTGCGCCGACCTCGATGAGTCCTGCGATTCGGCCGCGGGCGAGAACCTGACCGGAGTCAGGCCGGAGAACACCCGAAATCAACTTGAGGAGGGTGGACTTTCCCGAACCGTTGAAGCCGAGGAGGGCAACAGATTCGCCTTCACTGATGGTGAAATCAACGTCGTGGAGCGCTTCGAACGATGTCGTGAGCTTCTTGCGCTTGAGAGCTGCGATGAAGGACTCTTTGAGCGAATGGGTGTGACGCAAAACAAAGTGCTTGCTTACGTTGCGAACGATGACGCGCACATCGGGATCATAGGTCTTGGGCAAAGCGACTCTCCATTCGGCGGAACACAAGCTGTCCGATAGCGAGAACCACAAAAGAAATTCCGAGAGCAATGAGTCCGAGCAACATCAAGTTCGGCGGTTGTGGGTTCGAGCCGCTAGTTGTGGGGAACCAAAACGCCCCGTGGAAAAGCTCGACGGCGGCAGTGACCGGGTTGAGCAAATACAGAGTCAGCAGCCAGTCGGGGAAGATATCGCGGACTGTCGTCCAGGGGTAGAGCACTGGCGAGGCCCACGTGGCGACGAGAGCGATGAGCTCTACGAAGTTCTGGGAATCCCTGAACGAGACATTGACTGCGCCAAAAAGCATGCCGAGCCCGGTAGATAGAACAATAATGATCGCCATCGCCAGGAGCGCCCCGAGCAGCTGAAGTGGTTGTGGCTCCCAGCCGACAATGAGGCACACGACGAGAGTTACAAATACTTGCGGCAGGAAGTTGACGAACGCCACAATCGTTGCCGACACGGGGAAAAGCTCCCGAGGGAGGTAAATCTTTTTGATCAACGCACCGTTGTCAACGAGTGACTTCGTTCCGTTCGAGAAGGCCTCAGTAAAGAGGTTGACGACAATCAACCCGCTGAAGAGGTAGATCGGGTAACTCTCCAAGCTGTCATTGAGCTTGAGGAAAATACCCAGAGCCAGAAAAAAGACTATGAACTGTGCAGTGGGCTTGACGTAGGACCACAGCCAGCCGAGCACGGATCCCCGGTAGCGGACCTGTACCTCTTTGCGAACAAGTAACGACAGCAAGTAGCGTCGGCGGAAAACATCGACGAGCCCGGCACCGCTACCGGGTTGCACAAAGCCGCGAAGCTCTGATGGCATTGAACTATTGCTCACGGGCATCCTTATCTGGCGGAGTCTGAAAGATCAGCGGTAGATCTGAAGACACTCGATTCTAGTCAGCTTGATCGTTGTTAGCCGCACGCGGTGATGACATACAGCGCGCTCGAGCCTTCTCGATCTACTTCGGTCAACACATTTGAGTTTGACGCAGCCCGTGAAATCCCAAAGTAGTAGTCAGCTTCGGGGGGGCCGCCCCACAAAAAGTCGGTGTCATCGAGCACGTACTTCACGCCGAGCCGGTTGACAGCCTCGCACACTGCCGGATCGGTGAGAGCGTAGTCCAGCTTGTTGGCGATGATGCTGGCGTCAGCCGACCACACACCCGTAAGGTGCGGAAACAGTGCTTCTCGACCGCCAATTGCCCAGCTCAAGGGCGAACCATTCCACGGGTTTCCAACGATCAACTCTCCCTCAGGGACGTCGTCCTGGAGCCTCAGGATTAAGGTCAACTGGTCTGTATCGACAAGCCTGCCCTTTTTTTCTTGCGTGACGGCGAAGACATCGCCGATCTCCATGCTCTTCTCGCGCAAGGTTGGTCCAAACCAGGACGATGCGACTACGAGCGTCGTAACAACAGCAGCGACAGGAAGCGCCACGGCACGCTGTCGTTTGCGAAGTTCGTGCCATAACGTGAAGATGGCAAAACTCGCGAGAGGAACCCCGACAATGGCGATGAGTGAATAGAGCCTGTATTTGTCTTTGTACCAGATGCCGGTGGCGATCTTTGCGAAGTCGCTGTTGGAGCCCGCGGCCAAAACATACAGAACCGCGACGATCACAAAGCCGATGGGGAGCCACATTGTTGACTTCGATCGAAACGCAACAATCGCTCCGATGAGTACTGTCAGGCCGAGCACGATTGACGGAGCGAGCACCGTATCCGTTGCTGATGAAATCGGCGACTGGAAGATGACATGGGAAATCGATTCCCACACGCTGTGAGTCGCGGTAGCCGGGCCGCCCCCGAGTCTGTCTGCAATGGGTCGAGATGCGACCCCGTAGTGCACGTAGACAAAAGCCCACGCTGCACTCCCTGCAGCAGCGACTGCAACTATCGACGACACCGAAATAACTATCAGGCGGCGGCGGCGTTTCGGATCATCCCACGCCGACCGTATTGGGCGGATGAGCGCGATGGCCACGATCGGGACCAACAGAACCGCGGCGCTAAAGAAAGATCGCGGATGGCTGAATGCTGTGCCGATGAACCACAAGGCGACGGACGAATACATAACAACACGGTGTGAGTTCGGCAGCGTTGTTGACTCATCTTCCCGCCGAATGAGGACCGCAACAGCGATGCTCAGACCGAGAGGGATGAGCGCATAGGCCAGTCCTGTCGGGTAGAGAGTTCCCCAACTGAGCAAGACGAAGGGGAACGCTGCAAAACACGAAGCCAGAAGCCCTGCAGTTACTGCGAGGAAAAGCGACTCTCGACGCTCCTTCGACAACAGGCTCGTCGTCAACATGATCCCTGGCACCCAGATCATGCCGGCCACAGCAATCCATGAAGCGTTTGTCGACACGGCAATTGATGCGCCGCTGAGTTGGGACGTGAGGGCAACTAGCGCGTGCCACGCAGCGGGGTAGAAATCGATATCACCGTAGGCGTGGGTGATGCCGTACAAGTTGAAAGAAGAGGCATCGCCGGTGTCGAGTACAAAGGCCACAGCGTTGAGGTGAAATACCGCGTCATAGGTCTGGCTAAAGGACGAGAACTGGCCGATGTGAGAAAAACCTGTCGAGATGATCGCGATGGTCGAAACCACAACCACGGCAGCCACAAGTACAAACTCTCGAGACCATTCTCCGACTACCGGCGAAAGAACTCGTTGCCAGCTACCAGCGACGAGACGATGTGCTCCCACCGCAAGGGCCGAGAGGACAAGTGTGATCCCGGCAATCGACCACCAACCAAAAGGGATTCCTGCGAGAGAGGAGCTAACTCCGCTGATGCCAATAATGGCTACAGAAAAGACTCCAGCGGCAGACAGCCACCACAAGCCAGCGAGCCGCAGCGCCGCTGCAAGGACCCCGCCGGGGATGAGAAGAGCTAGAGCACTGACGAGAAGAGACAGTGTGTCTGCGATTGTTGGCACGAAATACAACTTTCTTGTGATCCACCGGCTCACGACATTATCCGCTATTCGGCGTCAGTCGCACGATGAGGGTTCCCGTCGTAGTGCGTCTGTGCTCATACGGGGGACTGGAGGCCGTAGTTTAGTAGCGTGCCTGAAAACAGCTTAGAGAACCATCCACGCGTTGTTGCCGTCGTTGTCGCATATAACCGACGTGACCTCCTGCACGAAGCTCTCGATGCGCTCGCCGCGCAGTCGCTGCCACTGCACAAAGTTGTTGTCATAGACAACGCCTCGACCGATGACTCGGCGGCCGTCGCACGCAACCACCCGGTTGGCGCAGACGTCGAGACTCTCGCGCGCAATACAGGGGGAGCGGGTGGCTTCGCGGTAGGAATTGCCCGTGCTCTAGAACGCCACTCAGCCGATTTGGTGTGGCTCATGGACGACGACACTATTCCAAGCCCGACAGCGGCAGAGGAACTCCTGAGAGTTCGATCAGCGCTTCCAACAGTGCCGGCTCTACTCGCATCCAGAGTGGAATGGGTCGACGGTAGCGAGCACCCGATGAACAAGCCTCGACAGCGCTGGGGAACACGTCAGTCGCCGCTGGAGAGTGAACTTCAGGCAATGCCTGTTCGCTCGGCATCCTTCGTATCGTTGCTCATCGATGGGAATGCGGCGAGAACTCACACTCTTCCGATTGCCGATTACTTCATTTGGAACGATGACTTCGAATACTCGACGCGTCTGCTCCAGCGCGCGAAGGGGTACTACTGTGCGTCCAGCATCGTGACCCACAAGACCAAGGTTCTCGGTTCTACGGACGCAGATCCCGGTGAACGATTCTTCTTCGAAGTTCGCAACAAAATTTGGCTTTTCAGATTCTCTTCGGGTTTGCGAATTGGCGAAAAGTTCTTGTTTGGTGCTGCAACACTCCGTCGTTGGGCGAGAACAATCCGACGGTCGCAGAACCGCGAGGTTGTTTCTGGCGCAGGAAAGCGAGGACGGCGAGAAGGATTTTCAAGCGCGCCTCGAGCCAACGTAGTAAGTCTCGCGGATGTAGGGCCAGCGTTCACAGATGTCGAACGGTTCGAAACCGCAGTCGCGGACTTGGCTCGGTCGTGAGCTCGCTACCCGCGTTTTCACTCTTACTCCCCGTCTACCACGGGGATGATCCGCAGTTTCTCGGTGAGGCGTTCAGAAGCGCGGTTCACGATCAAGTGCTCAAGCCTGACGAAGTAGTCCTTGTCCAAGATGGTCCGGTCGGTGATGCATTGTCTGCGGCAATCAGGCTCGTCGTTGCGTCATCACCGGTGCCGGTAAACCATGTGGTTCTCGAAGAAAATCGCGGTTTGGCTACAGCACTCACGCGTGGACTTGATGCGTGCGAGTTCGATGTCGTTGCACGAATGGATGCCGACGACATTGCCCTTCCTGAGCGCTTCGACGTTCAGATTCCATTGATCGCGAGCGGATTCGATCTCGTTGGTAGTGCGCTCAGCGAATTCACCGTAGGCGCTGACGGAGTCGAGCAGATCCTCGGCAAACGCACTCCGCCTCTCAGCGCCGAGAACATTCGGTTGACCTTGCCGTTTCGCGCTCCGTTCAATCACCCGACTGTCGTATACCGACGGGAGTGCGTTGCTGCAGCTGGTGGCTACCTTCCCATGGGTCAGATGGAGGACTACTGGCTTTTTGGTCGCATGATTACGGCCGGAGTCAAAGCCATGAACGTCAGTGATGCTCTAGTGAAATATCGGGTGAGTTCTGGGGCGTATGCGCGTCGTGGAGGCATCCGTTTGTTGACGAGCGAGGTCGCTCTCCAGCGTGCTTTCCGCCAGGAAGGGATCACTACTCGAACGCAGTTCTTGCGGAACGTCCTCCTCCGTGGCGGCTATCGCCTGATTCCGGAGTTCATTCGGAAACGCGCCTATCGAGGAGTTTTTGTTTCACGGAACCCGCGAGACGGCCAAGCGAAACAAAACAGTCAGTAGCTCAGCTTCCTGAAGCGACAGTCCTCCCGAAGCGACAGTTTTTCTGAAGCGACAGTCTTTTAGGCTTCGGCGTTCAGAGCGACGCGTTGTTTGCGTCGCTTGCGAACGTGCATGACGGGCCACACAATGGCGATCGCCATCGCGATCACAAACGACGCGAGTTCGAGCGCCCATCCCGGCGGGCGGAAGCTTATCTCCACTGTCTTTCCCGCGGCGTCTGCATCGATGTGAGCCGAAAGCAAGTACCCACGCACGGGATCAACGAACTCTCCGTTGTCGATGGAATAACCCGGCCACGCCAGTCGGCTCAGTGCTATTTGCCCGCCGTCGCTTGGAACTTTGTCCACTCGAAGAGTCACTGAAGTTTCGCTCGTGTCTACTGTTGTCACTTCAAGGCCATCTGATTGCCAGACCACTCCGCCGGCAGGCGCGACAAGGTCGTCTCGAACGTAGAGGTAGCTGTACTCGCCCGTCTCACGAAGTGACCAGCCGCTGGGTTCTGCTGGGGCATCCACGGTCCCGTCCATGTTGAGAACGAGGAGGGAGTTTATCGACAGCAAGTCAACGAGGAGCACCCCGGTCTGTTCGTCTGGGACAAAGAGCGCGGAAAAAAGCTCGGGGCACGTTGAGCCGCGCCAATCCATGCACAATTCAGACGAAAACCCGTTGAATTGCAACACCGAATACACGTTCATCACATTGTGGTCATTGACGTACCAGAGGTTGGCCACGAGGGTTTCTTGATAGTTCGGCATGGTGCCCATGGCTTGCACATCACCAACAACCAGCACATCGTTCTCAGCTTGGCCCAACGGGCGCTTCATTTCTGAGATCGAACTCGGCACGCCAAAGTCCCCCAAAGGGCTGCTGCGGTCGACCAAGGCTTGAGGAACCACAAGTGCCAAGGTTGTCAGCACAATAACTCCAGCTGCGAGGTCGTGTCTCCACTCGGGTGCGCGCTGCGCAAAAGCCAAGGTCGATACCCAACGCAAAGCGAGCAGTGCGATGGCGATGCCGACGAAAAACGCCGCAAGCTGGAATCCGGTGCGGGGCACTTCGACAAAAGCAAACCACGTGCTCCCCGCTGCGACGCCTCCGACGAGCAGTAGTCGCTTCCACGAGAGAGTGGCGGGGTAGCGATGGCTCGCCGCGACAGCAAAAATCACGAGAGCGCTGATGACGACATAGGGCATCATGCGCACGGGGAAACGGATGGGGCCGATCGCGCTTGGGCCCAAAACAAGCAAGAGAGATATTCCGAGAACGACGAGGAGAGGAACGAGCTTGCGCGTCGCTTCCTTCGTCATCGGGAGGACAAGAACAAACAAGGGAAGGAACCAGGCCACATATTGAAGTGGAACTGGGGCGACGACACCCCACCAACCCTGAATGCTCACCGTCGAGGACGGCACCGCAGCAGCCAAGAGGTCATTGATGTCAGCGTTGAGAAAATAGTCGTTTCTCACCGAGAAACCGCCACGGCTGGTTACCGGGGCGGTGAGAATGCCCGGGAGATAAATGGCGATCGTGACGAGTCCCGAAAACACACTCGCGATAAGCGAGAGCCGAATGTTGTCGCGGTCCTTCGACATCAGGGCTTCGAGAAGAGTAACTCCGAGAATGACGGCCAGAATCATGACGCCGAAGATGTACCCCGCTGTGATCAACAGGTACGCGAAGATCAAAAATGGGAGCGGGCTCTTCTTCTCATTCAGTGTGCGGCGCAGTGCCCACCACGCGAAGGGGATGAGGGCGGAATTCACGAGGCCGGTCACCCAAGAAGGAGCATCCATGTACATCGTGAAACCGGCGAGCGGAGCTGCAACTCCCGCAACTACCGACCACGCGGGGTGCGCACCGAACGACCGGGACAACAGATACACCCCGAGTGCCATCGCTGCGAGCAGGGCAATCTTCACGATAGTCACGTAGAGAACCACGTCGTCGATCGCTTGAGTGCCGAGCCCGAAGAGAAGAGTTAGGGGATTGAACAGACCCCATTGGCCTTCAGCGAGGTAGTTGCCGCCTTGCCACACTTGGGGGTTGAGAATCGACCAACGGCCAGACAATAGGCGCTCGCCGAGCTCGTACCAAATACCAAATGCACCGTTTTGAGTGTCGTCGAAATAGTAGAACCGGGGGGTGATGACAACTCGCACCACCGCAGCAATCACGGAGATAAGTACTGTGATCGTCGGGTATACCCACAGCGGCAAGGGGACGACGGGCTTGGTGGATTGTTGAGACTCAGCCACGCGGAAGATCCTCCTAGCATGCAGGATTCGAGGTAATGACGCACAATAGATAGAAACCGCCCACGTGTGGGTCTGTGTCAATCTGGGAGTCTAGTCGTTTTATGGGTGCACGAACTAAGTCACTAGCTCGGGGTCCCGTCACGTGGACCGCGGCTATCCTGGCGAGCGTAATGGTCCTCGTCGGCTTGAGTGCGACCCCGTATTCTCCAGAAGAATCTCCTGCGGCGGCCGCAGATTTGTCTGGTTTCGACCCCGGATTCATCATCAGTGACGAGGTGTTCTTCGACAAGTGGACGATGACTGAGTCGGAGATCCAGCAGTTCTTTGTCAACAAGATCGGTTCGTGCGCCTCTGGCGCGACGTGCCTCATCAACTGGCGTGGTGACACCTTTACCCGAGCTGCAACTGCTCGATGCAATACCTACACTGGGGCCTCAGGCGAAAGCGCCGCGCGAGTTATTTACAAAGTTGCGCAAGCGTGTGGCATCAACCCCCGAGTGCTACTGGTCATGCTGCAAAAGGAGCAAGGCCTCATCACGAAGTCGAACCCCAGCGCCTACGCATGGCGCTCGGCTATGGGGTACGGATGCCCCGACACCGCGCCGTGTGATGCGCAGTACTACGGCTTCTACAACCAGGTCTACAACGCTGCCGCGCAAATGCAGCGCTACACCCAAAACCCGAACGGCTACAACTATCGGCCGGGCCGCTGGAACACCATTCAGTGGAAGCCTGGAACTTCGTGTGGCACCTCGGAAGTGTTCATTTTGAACCAAGCGACAGCCAACCTGTACATCTACACTCCCTATCGTCCCAATGCTGCAGCGCTGGCCGCGGGATACGGTGTGGGTGATGGTTGCTCGAGCTACGGAAACCGCAACTTCTATAACTACTTCACCGACTGGTTTGGGCCAACCACTTACTACGCGCCAGGTGCAATCGGCAGCTACTGGCGATCAATTGGCAGCTCAGCAAGCATCGTCGGCAGCCCGTTTGGCAATGCGTGGGAGTACGGCGCCAATGGTGGCGGTTGGGCGCAGCAGTTCACCAAGGGGTACATCTACGTAACGAAGAGCTACCAATCGACAGCTCTGCTCAAGAGCAGTGAGCTGTTCGCTGAGTACGCCCGCAACGGTTCCCAAAATGGTCCATACGGCTGGCCACTCGCCAACGAACGGTGTTCCGGCCAGACGTGCCTCATCATTTTCCAAAAAGCCGCAATTGCGTCTACACCGGAGCACGGTATCCAGACGGTCACGGGCAATCAACTTGTTCAATACGCGAAGCAAGGGTACGAGCGAGGTGCGCTCGGAGCTCCCATTTCGGCTCCGGTGGAGCTTATTGCCGGAGGAGTTACGGGAACTCTCCAGTCTTTCGTTGGGGGTGTCATTTATGACAGCCCGGTCGGCACCGCACACGTATCGGCGGATAACGCCGCCTATCAGCACTACCTCGACCTTGGCGGACCCGAGGGAGCAATGGGCTGGCCCACGTCATCGCAAGATTGTGCAGGCACGTCGTGCTGGATCACTTTTGAGAACGGCTTGATCGGCTCGACGCCGACGAGTGGCGTCTATGTCGTAGACGGAGAAAGCAAAGCAGCTTATGACGCACAGGGTGGTCCGCGCGGCGCGCTTGGTGCGCCAATTTCGGCTCCCGAAGTTATCGCCGATGACGGCGGGGGAACTCGCCAGCGTTTTGCCGGTGGCTACATCTACTCGTCCTCGGCAGGAACCGTTGGATTGCGCTCGAACAGCGGATTGACTCAACGGTACATTTCGATTGGTGGCCCGGCTAGCGAGTTGGGTTGGCCAACGACTTCTGAATTGTGTGGAACGGCGTCGTGCTCTATCGGCTTTACGCGAGGTTTGTTGGGTTGGACAATGTCGACCGGAGTCCACTCTGTTCAAGGCAGACTCTACGAAGGTTATGAAGGCACAGGCGGCCCGAGTGGCACCTTGGGATTGCCGACTAGCGTCGTGTGGAACTTCACCAACAATGGTGGGGGTTCGGCGCAAGGTTTCGAGCGAGGCTACATCTACGCAAGTGGTGACACTGTTGTTCACTTGCGCAAGAACAGCGCGCTTTTCCAGACCTACGCCCAGCTTTCTTCGCAATATGGCACTCTCGGTTGGCCGCTAACATCAGAAATTTGCATTACAAACGCGTGTTACATCGAATTCCAAAACGGTGTCTTGGCATGGAACATCCAGACCGGAACACACCGTGTCCTCAATCAAATGGCAGCGCCTTACAAGACGGCGGGTGGCCCGGCTGGTGCCCTCGGTATACCTTTGGGCGCTACGTACTACTACTCGACAAGTGGCGGAGCATACGCTCAGAACTTCCAGAACGGATACCTCTACGTATCCGGTTCAAAGAGCGCATATTTGTTGAAGTCGAGTGATATTTTCGGGCGCTATTCGAGCCTCGGCTCGCAAAATAGCCGGCTCGGTTGGCCAACAGCGTCAGAGACGTGTGTGGAAAATGTTTGTACTGTGCCCTTCCAACGAGGCACTATCTCCAGCGATCAAACCACCGGAGAAATTACGGTCCTCACCCTGTAGCGGGCGCCGATATGCGTGAAGCGGTCGGAACCTCTAGTCTTTAGGGATCATGACTCGCTATCTCGTAACCGGCGGCGCCGGCTTCATCGGCTCCAACTTTGTGCACTATCTCGTTGACAACACAGACCACCATGTGACTGTGCTCGACAGCTTGACGTACGCAGGAAACCTCGGTTCCATCAGTGGTCTGCCAGAAAACCGCGTGACTTTCGTTCGCGGGGACATCACCGATGCCGAGACCGTTGAACGTTTGGTGGCCGCAAGTGATGTGGTTGTGCACTTCGCTGCGGAATCGCACAACGACAACTCTTTGGCCAATCCCGCGCCCTTCGTTCAGACGAACATCATTGGCACCTTCACTATCCTCGAAGCTATTCGTCGCCATGATGTGAGGCTTCACCACATCTCAACAGATGAGGTCTACGGAGATCTTGAACTCGATGACCCTGAGCGTTTCAGCGAGTCGACTCCGTACAACCCCTCGAGCCCTTACTCCTCGACCAAAGCCGGTTCCGACCTTCTCGTACGAGCGTGGGTTCGGTCCTTCGGCATCCGTGCCACGATCAGCAACTGCTCCAACAACTACGGCCCGCACCAGCACATCGAGAAGTTCATCCCGCGGCAAATCACCAGCTTGCTCAGCGGATTGTCGCCGAAGCTATACGGCGACGGAAAAAACGTGCGCGACTGGATCCACGTGAATGACCACTCGTCGGCAGTCCTCGCGATCGTGGACCGCGGCGTTATGGGGGAAACCTATCTCGTTGGCGCGGACGGTGAGAAGTCCAACAAAGAAGTGATGGATCTCATCATTTCAACAATGGGCGCTGAAGACATCGGGTACGAGCACGTTGTTGATCGCCCTGGTCACGACTTGCGATACGCGATCGATTCCTCGAAGTTGCGCAAAGAATTGGGCTGGACTCCAGAGTTTAAGAACTTTGAGTCCGGGATCGGTCATACCATCGAGTGGTATCGAGACAACCGTGATTGGTGGGAGCCGCTCAAGGCGGAGGTCGAGAACAAGTACGCGGCTGCTGGACAGTAGCGTCACACTTCCGGCAGCACAGCCACGCACAATCACCCGAGCGAGAAAGAGAACTAATGCACCCGCACGTCGTAGTTACCGGGGCTAACGGTTATATCGGTCGTCACGTTGTTCGGGCTTTGGCTAGTGGCGGTGCGAAAGTGTCGGCAGTGGTGCGGTCGCTCGAAGGCAACGCGTTTTTCGAAAGCATCGAGGCAAGTGACAACGTTTCGGTAGTTGTTGCCGACGTCCTTGAGCCGTCAATCGCAATGGATGAGCTCCTCTCGTCGGCCGATTCTCTCGTGCATTTTGCGTGGCAAGACGGCTTTGTGCTTGCTTCACCTGCGCACATGAGCTCAGTGTCGAGCCACTACAAATTTCTTACCCACGCTGCAGAGCTAGGTATTAAGAAGATTGCGGTCGCCGGCACAATGCACGAGATCGGGTACTGGGAAGGTGCCATTGACGACGACACCCCATCACGACCGCAATCGCTGTACGGCATCGCCAAGGTTGCACTGCGCGACGCACTCCTCGCACGATTCGCCGGCAGTGATGTTGTCGTGCAATGGCTGAGAATGTTCTACATCGTCGGCGACGATCGTCGCAGCAACTCAGTGTTTGGCAAGATTGTGACAGCGGTCGATGACGGCAAGGTCACGTTCCCTTTCACGAGTGGCCGAAACGAATACGACTTTATCGACCTTGCAGTTGTGAGCGATCAGATTGCCGCCGTGGTTCTGGGCCATGACGAGTCCGGCGTCATTAACTGCTGCTCAGGAGTGCCGCAGCGGTTGGGCGACCGAGTGCAACAGTTCATCAATGACGAGAGCTTGCCCATTACGCTGGAGTTCGGCGCATTCCCAGATCGTCCTTTCGATTCTCCGGGAGTCTGGGGAGACTCCTCGAAAATCAGTGCGATTATGGCCGCTTCACACACCACACAAACAGCCACGCAAACTCATGAGTGACGGGAATACCAACATGTCGGTTCGGGATGAACTCCTTTCTCTCATCGATAGCAAGCTCGATGGCGCTGAGGCGGTGAAGCTACACGAGTATGTGGACTTGGTTCTCGCTGACAAGAACTCGTTCTATTCGAGCGCAGAACTCTACAGCTGGATTGACGGTATCCGTGCGGCAAGCACCGTGGTCCTCACCCCGAAAGATGTCAGCAAGCTCCGCAATTGGACTACCGATCCTGAGACTGGTGAAATCTCCCACTCATCGGGTGAATTCTTCCGAATCATCGGTGTCGAAATCAGCAATGCCACTCGCGAAGTGTCCGGTTGGGATCAGCCTTTTGTGTTCCAAAAGGAGATGGGTGTCCTTGGAATCATCCGCACCAAGTTTGATGGTGTGTATCACTACCTTCTTCACGCGAAAGCGGAGCCGGGAAACACTCTCCTTTTCCAGATCTCTCCAACTCTCCAGGCAACGTATTCGAACCTGAAAACTGCGCACGGCGGAGCCGTCCCGCGCTTCAGTGAATTTTTTGTCGGCCAAGATGAAGACAAGGCAGACGTCGCGTATAAACAGTGGCTTGCCGAAGACGGGGGCCGATTCTTCCTGAAGTCCAACCTCAACATGCTTGTTGAAGTGGCCCAAGCAGACCTTCCCCCCATCCCCGATGACTACCGCTGGTTTACACTCTCGCAAATCAAGGAATTTTTGCTCCACGACAACTACATCAATCCGCACGTCCGGAGCATTCTGTGTCACATCTAACTTTTGGAATTCTTGGCGCCGCGAAGATCGCTGACAGGTACACGATCGCCGCGATGCTAGCAACCGAGGGTGTCGAGGTGGCAGGCGTCGCCGCTCGTGACAGAGCCCGCGCTCGGGCTCTTGCAGAGAAGTTTGGCATCGGGGTTTTCGACAGCTATGACGATGTGATTGCGTCACCGAACGTCAATGCCGTATACATTCCCTTGCCGATCGGCCTGCACAAAGAGTGGGCAATCAAAGCACTTGAGGCCGGAAAACACGTGTTGTGCGAGAAGTCGCTGACGGGTCGCTACGAGGATTGCGCCGAAGTCATCGAGCTTGCGCGCGAGCGAGGGCTCGCTCTCCTCGAAAACTTCATGTGCGAAACTCACCCGCAGAGTATCTACGTTCGCGATGCTGTTGCAGCTGGTTCCATCGGACGCGTGTGGAATGCGTCCTTGTCGTTCGGCTTTCCTCCATTTCCCGCTGACGACTTGAGAAATAGCGCCGAACTTGAGGGTGGGGCGCTCAACGACGCTGGCGCCTATTGCTTTGACATGGCCATGTTCTACCTCGGCAAAAAGCCGGTTTCCGTGTTCTCAGTGACGTCGAACCACAATTTCGATGTCGACATCATCGGTTCGTCGATGATCGTGTTCGACGATCAATCAACGGCAAACCTGACCTACGGTTTCTCGTACGACTACCGCAATGAAGTTCGACTATGGGGTGAATCCGGTCAGATAGACATTGACCGCGCGTTCTCCATCCCCGCCGACCGCTTGCCGACTGTCACGATAACGCGAAACACAGTCGCTGAACCTGTCGCTATCGAAGCCGCAAACCAGTTTGAAACTCAGATCGCACGTTTCGGTTCGCTCGTCGCTGGTGAAGGTCGCGAGGCTGCACTCGATCGTATGCACGCTCACGCACTCTTGATGCACGCGTCTCGAGTATCTGCTGCGGAAAACAGGCTAATAGAGATGTCTGAATTTGCGGCTTGGGCGACGGTTTCTCACGCGCTCTGGGGAGATGACGTTTCGTGACCGTGCCCGTTGGCGATGATCCGCAGAATGAGATTCCCGGAGGAATGACGGGGGCCGATGGCCCGTTGTTGAAGATTGTCAAGGACAGAAGGATTGCATTCCTTCTCGTCGGAGGCTTCAACACCGTTGTGGGTTTCGGTTTCTTCACACTTTTCCTCTACACAATTGGCGAAGTCGCTGGGTACCTCGTGGCGCTATTCTGTGCCCACATTGCTAGCGTTCTCGTGGCGTTTGTGATGTACCGAAAGTTTGTCTTTCGAGTAACGGGCCACGTGTGGCGCGATCTGTTGAGGTTCGAGATGGTCTACCTCGTAGCGCTCGGAGTGAATACAGTGCTCTTGCCATTGCTCGTAGAAGTTGCCCACCTCGAACCACTTTTCGCTCAAGCGCTCATCGTGGGAGTTACCACTGTCATTAGCTACGTCGGGCATCGGAGCTTTTCCTTCAGGAGAAAGGAGCAATCGTGACTCCCAGCCCCCTCATCTCCGTAGTTGTGCCGTCGTACAACAATGCTGACTACATTCGCGAAACCATTGATTCGATCCTTACTCAAGACTTTGACGACTTCGAACTCATCGTTGCCGACCATTCGTCCACTGATGGCACGGCTGACATTCTCCGGGAATACGAGTCCACAGGGCGGCTCACTCTTGTGCACACCGAGGCAGGCGGTGGAGCCGAACGTAACTTCAATGCGGTGTCACGGCTTGCGACAGGAAAGTACCTGAAACTTGTTCCCGGGGACGATGTTCTGAAGCCAGGAATCTTGACGAGACAAGTTGCGCTTCTTGAGGCCAACCCGTCCGCGACAGTTGTTGCATGCCCGCGAGAGTTTATTGATTCACGAGGTTCCACGGTTCTTGCTCGTAGAGGACTGCAGGGCCTTCGCGCGCCTATGCCTGGGTCCGAGGCAATCCGCCGAGTGATTCGCGCTGGCAGCAATCTGCTGGGAGAGCCTGCGTGCGTAACTATTCGTCGTGATGTGCTCGAGCTCGACAACCTCTGGTTTTTTGACTTTCCGTTCCTCGTTGATCAAGCGACATACTTGCGCGCTCTCGTGCATGGTGAGTTCGTTCCCGACCTCGAGGTCGGGGCGGCCTTTCGGATGAACTCTGGACAGTGGAGTGTCGCTCTCACTGGTAAGCAATCGGAACAAGTTCGTGCTTTTCACGAGTGGTTCCACCTCACGCATCCAGATATTGTGACGCGCGCTGATCTCGTCATCGGCAATGCGCGGGCGGCTATCATGGCTCAAGTTCGAAAGCTTTCTTACGTGATTCTCAAAAACAGGATGGGCTGAGCAGATGCCACAACCCCGAGCTGCAGTGACTTCGACTGGTCAAGAAGACCGCTACGAACACAAAATCTCTATAGTCATTCCCGTCTACCAGGGGGAGCGCACTCTTGCTGGAGTGATCGATGAACTTGTTCCAATGATCGAGCCGTTCCACACTCCCGACGGCCACAGCGCTCGCGTTGTGGAAGTCATCTTGAGCCACGACCAGGGCCCGGATCGCTCGGATAAGGTCATCCGGGAGCTCGCGAGTCGGTTCGACTGGGTCAAGCCTGTTTGGCTGAGCAAAAACTTTGGACAGCACGCGGCAACGCTCGCCGGGATCGCATCCTCGGGTGGCGCTTGGATTGTCACGATCGATGAAGACGGTCAGCATGACCCCTCTTACATCGGCTCGATGCTTGACACGGCTCTTCGTGAGCAAGCCGCGGTCACCTATGCGAAAGCGCTGAATCCACCACCCCACGGAGCGATCCGCAACATCGCATCGAAAGCGTCTAAGGCGCTTCTCCAAAAAATGTTCGGGGGTGGCCGTGCTGCAGATTTCAGTAGTTTTCGCCTCATTCTCGGAGACGTCGGTCGTAGCGTAGCCGCATACTCAGGTACCGGCGTATACCTCGACGTGGCTCTCACGTGGGTGGCAAACAGAATCGTGACCTCCCCTGTGTTGCTCCGCGAAGAGGGCGACAGGCGGTCCGGCTACTCCTACATCAAGCTCTTCGGACACTTTTGGCGAATGGTGCTTTCGACGGGAACAAAGGGCCTTCGATTTGTCACAATCCTGGGAGTCCTCTTTGCTGCTGCAGGCGTAGCTTTTGCTCTGTATCTCGTGATCGCGCGTTTGTATACGGACGTCGCCGAAGGGTGGACTTCGCAAATGGTCGTGTTGTCCCTGGGTATCGGGGCAATTCTGGTGTCGTTGGGGATCGTCGCTGAATACGTAGGCATTGCGGTGAATATGGCGATGGGTAAACCGCCCTATCTCATCGTGCGCGATCTTAATCAAGGCCCGCTCGGTCATGCAGACATCAGTCCAACCACATAGGTGGGTTATCGGCCGAGGTTTGCTTGGCCGAGCCGTGATCGCTGAGCAATCTGTGGCTCCGTTTGGCTGGAGTATCACCTGGAGCGACAAAGACAAATCAATTGAGGATCTCGCCGAGGGCCTCAAAAAATTTATCGCCACGAGCTCAGAGCCGTGGGAGATCTACTGGTGTGCGGGTGCCGGAGTGACGTCGACGGATCGTTCTGCTGTCGAACGCGAGGTCGCTGTTTTCGAGGCATTCATCGTGGAAATATCTCGACTTTCACGGAACCAGATTGGTCGCGGAAAACTATTCCTCGCATCTTCGGTCGGTGGCGCCTATGCGGGCAACCCGATACCGCCGTATACCGAGAGCTCTCACGTAGCCGCGCTCTCTCCGTACGGTGAGGCAAAACTTCGAATGGAAGAATCGGTTCGCTCTCACAGTTCACAGATGGGCCTTCGTTCTTTTATCGCTCGCATCACCAACCTCTATGGCCCGGGTCAAGACTTGTCCAAAGGGCAAGGTCTTATTTCTGTCATCGCGAAGACCTACTTCACGGGCGTGCCAGCAAGCATCTTCGTTCCGCTAGACACCATTCGGGACTATGTGTATGTCGGTGACTGCGCAAAAGTGGTTGTTCAGGGAATGCGCAAACTTGACTCTGTGGCGCCGGGGGAGACCGTCACCAAAATTGTTGGCTCGGCAAACCCCGTGTCAATCGGTGCCCTCATTGGTGAGTTCTCTAGATTGCGTAGATCACGGCCCCTGATCGTTCTTGGCGCGGGCAACTCGAGCGGGCAAGCGCCGGATCTCCGCGTGAAGTCAGAAGTCTGGCCTGAGCTTGACGCACTTGTTTCAACAACCTTGCCGGCAGGAATTGCCGCAACGTTCCAGTCGATGTCTCAAACTGCAATGACCGCTGAGTAGTCGATCCACGCAGCACTGGCCCCGAACTGCAGCCAGATCATCCACAAATGGCCGTGCTGTTAGACTGCCGGGTGTGGACGTTAGAAAACTGAAAATTCCCGGTGCATTCGAGTTTACACCGAAGCAATTTCCCGACTCTCGTGGATCATTCGCCGAGTGGTACCGCTTTGAGGCCGTCGAAGAAGCCGTGGGACACAAGCTCGACTTGAGACAAGCAAACATCTCGCGCTCGGCCAAGGGTGTCTTGCGTGGAATCCACTATGTGGACCTTCCTGGCCAAGGAAAATACGTGACCTGCGCTTACGGTGCTGTTCTTGACTTTGTTATTGACATTCGAGTTGGTTCGCCGACCTTTGGTCAATGGGACACTGTGTTGCTCGACGACAAGGACCGTAGGGCGATCTACATCTCTGAGGGACTCGGGCACGCCTATGTTTCGCTCGAGGAAGATTCGATAGTGACCTACTTGTGCTCTAACGTGTACAACGCTGCAACCGAGGGTGCGATCAATCCTCTCGATGCAACTATTGGATTGACGATGCCCGACTCCATGGGGTCGCCATTGCTCTCTGACAAGGACATCATCGCTCCAACCCTCGCTGAGCTGGTTGAAGCGGGCTCGCTCCCTACGTGGGAAGCCGCCCGCGAGTATTTCTCGCACTAAAGACGTTTTCGCTAGGAAAGGCATACAGACGTGAAAGGCATCATTCTCGCTGGAGGTACGGGTTCGCGATTGCACCCGATCACTCTGGGCGTTTCCAAACAGCTCGTTCCGGTTTACGACAAGCCGATGATCTACTACCCCCTTTCCACGCTTATCTTGGCGGGAATTCGGGACATTCTGATCATCACAAGCCCGGATGATGCCCCGCAGTTCAAGCGTCTCCTCGGTGATGGAACCCGTTTTGGGGTCTCGCTGTCCTACGTCGAGCAACCTTCGCCCGATGGCCTTGCGCAGGCTTTCATTCTCGGCAAGGACCACATTGGCGATGATTCGGTCGCTCTCGTCCTCGGTGACAACCTTTTTTACGGCCAAGGCATGGGCTCGCAGCTCCACCGCTACGAAAACGTCGACGGAGCGGCAGTCTTCGGCTATTGGGTTGCCGACCCCAAGGCCTACGGAGTTGTCGAGTTTGACTCGAACGGCAAGGCGCTGAGCCTCGAAGAAAAGCCGGAGCACCCCAAGAGCAACTACGCGATTCCGGGCTTGTACTTCTACGACAATGACGTGGTTGGCTACGCTGAGAACCTCAAGCCGTCTCCCCGAGGCGAGCTGGAGATCACAGATCTGAACCGCGAGTACATGAAGGCTGGAAAGCTCCAGGTAGAGATCCTCACTCGTGGAACCGCGTGGCTAGACACGGGAACCTTCGACTCCCTCAACGAGGCATCCAACTTCATCGAGACTGTTCAAAAGCGTCAGGGTCTATCTATCGGTTGCCCTGAAGAGGTTGCGTGGCGACAGGGATTCCTGAGCGATGACGAGCTGCGAGCTCGAGGCGAAGAGCTGCACAAGAGCGGCTACGGAGCCTACCTTCTCGGACTTCTCGATCGAACAGATTCCCTCGGCCCCACTCACTCGCACGTCACAGACGGGGCGTGACCGCGTGAGCGCAGATCTTCTTGTAGTTGGCTCTGGTTTTTACGGGCTCACTATTGCGGAACGAGCCGCAACTGAGCTCGGCCTCAAGGTGCTCGTTATCGACAGGCGTCCTCACATTGGCGGTAACGCCTACAGCAGCAGGGAACCATCGACCGGTATCGAGATACACGAATACGGCGCACACCTATTCCACACGTCAAATAAGCCCGTGTGGGAGTACGTAAACAAGTTCACGTCGTTCACTAAGTACGAACACAAGGTCTTCACAAACCATGGTGGCGAAGTATTTCCTTTGCCGATCAACTTGGGAACAATTAACCAGTTCTTCAGAGCGTCATATTCTCCCGCTGAGGCACGAGCGTTGATTGAGCAGCAAGCTGGGGAGTACAACTCGTCGACTGCTGCCAACCTCGAAGAGAAGGCGATTTCCCTCATTGGTCGCCCGCTCTATGAAGCGTTCATTAGGGACTACACAGAAAAGCAGTGGCAGACACCGGCTACGGAGTTGCCCGCGGATGTCATCGCGCGCTTGCCTGTACGTTTCAACTACGACAACAGGTATTTCAGCGACACTTTTGAAGGCTTGCCCGTCGACGGATACACAGCCTGGCTTGAGCGCATGGCCGATCATCCCAACATTGAAGTGCGCCTCAACACAGACTTTTTTGACGAATCACACGATGCGTCCAAAACGTCGAGCATTGGGCATATCCCAGTTGTTTACACGGGGCCGGTCGACAGGTACTTCGATTATTCAGAGGGTGAGCTTGCATGGCGCACGCTCGACTTTGAGCAGGAAGTGCTCGATGTGTCGGACTTCCAAGGCACGACGGTCATGAACTACGCCGATTCTTCGGTGCCGTTCACTCGTATTCACGAGTTCAAACACTTCCACCCGGAGCGCGACTACGACACAGAGCGAACAGTCATCATGCGTGAGTACTCGCGGTTCGCGACTCTCGAAGATGAGCCGTATTACCCGGTCAACACCACTGAGGACAGGCGCAAGCTCTTGGCCTACCGTGAGTTGCAGGGTGCGGAAAAGAACGTGTGGTTTGGCGGAAGGCTCGGAACCTACCAATACCTCGACATGCACATGGCAATTGGTTCGGCACTCACCTCATTCGAGGGAAAAATTCGACCACACTTCGAGGGTTCGCGTTGAGCAAAGTAACCACGCAGCCGAGCGCGCGTGAGGCACTTCAACGAGTCATTTTTCCCAAGGAACATGATCCCGATCTGCTCCCGCTTTATGTTGACGCCGATTTTTGGGGCACAGTTCCCGTCTATGAGGACGCGGGCACAAAAGCTGGCCAGCGCGGGTTCATTCACGATGCGACTGATAGCGCTGTAGTACGCCTCACGGAGCGTGGAGTTGTCAGCTCGATCGAAGGCGAGCGAGGGTTTAGCGTTCCCCAAGAGAGTCGCGTCTCGTTTGGCACCTACTTCAACGCATTCCCCGCTTCGTATTGGCAAAAGTGGTCGACGGTGCAATCCGTTGAGTTGAGTGTAGATACGCGTGGCACCGGCCTTGTCATTGTCTACCGTTCAAACGCTCGCGGTGTTGTCCAACGTGTGAGTTCCCGCGCTGTTTCCGGGGAACAGTCAACGACATTCGACCTCGACCTCACGTTGTTTGGCGACGGCGGCTGGTACTGGTTTGACTTGGTTGCAGAGCACGAAGAGTTCGCTCTCGTCGAAGCCAACTGGTTCGCGGGCGAGAGCACCGCAACGCCAACAGCGCCATCGGCCAGCGTTGCGATCACGACGTTCAACCGCGGCACATACTGTTTGCAACTGATCCGCGATATTTTTGCCAACACCACGGTCGTCAACAATCTCGACGCCGTTTACGTGATCGATCAGGGCACGGAGAAGCTGTCTGAGCTCGAGGGCTTCGCTGACGTGGCGGCAGCAAGCGGCGGCAAACTCGTTGTCATCGAACAGGCAAATCTGGGCGGCAGCGGCGGATTCTCCCGCGGGATGCACGAGACCGTCACGGCGGGCAACTCTGATTTTGTGCTGCTTCTCGACGATGACATCGCGATCGAAGCTGAGAGCATTCTTCGTGCGCTGAAGTTCGCGCAATACCAAGCCCAGCGCACGATCGTCGGCGGCCACATGTTTGACATGTACGACAGGTCAAAGCTTCATGCCTTCGCTGAAGGCTTCACCGGATGGAACTTCATGTGGGGCTCGCTGAGCCCCAACCGACACGACTTCGCCCAGTCCAACTTGCGTCAAACAAAGTGGCTTCACCGCCGAATTGACTCTGAGTACAACGGATGGTGGATGTCACTCATCCCCGTCTCTCTCGTCAAAGAGATGGGCTACTCGCTGCCGATGTTCATCAAGTGGGACGACGCAGAATTCGCACTTCGAGCTCGCGATCACGGTGTCAAAACCGTGAGTTTGCCAGGGGCTGCCGTGTGGCACGTGTCGTGGGTCGACAAAGATGACACTCAAGACTGGCAGGCCTTCTTTCATGCACGCAACAGGCTCGTAGCCGCACTTCTCCACTCCCGTCACGCCAAAGGCGGCGGGCTGGGTCGCCACAATTTTGCCATTGACTTCAAACACCTGTTGTCGATGCAATACTTTGCTGTCGCGGCTCGGCTTGACGCATACAAGAGCGTTCTTGATGGACCTGAAGGCTTGCACGAAGACATCCGCACTCGAATGCCACGAGTGAGGCAGCTCGCTGCTGCGCATCCAGAGACCATGCCAATTCGGGATCGTTCGACAGCCCCACGTCTTGTGCTCGAGTCGGGGATTAGCGAGATGAAACGTTTTTCCCGATACGCACCTCGCGGTCGCGGGCTTGGCACATGGTTGGTAAAGACGGCCCTCTCTCACGCATTTGGTCGCTCATCGGCTAACGACGACCGCGAACCAGAGCTTCACTTGGCGTTTGAGGACGCCCGGTGGTGGGTTGTTCCAAACTTCCGGAGTGTCTTGGTGTCGAACGCCGAAGGCTCGGCGATGCATTGGCACCGCAGGGATCCGCGACTATTCCGCTCGCTGTTGTGGCGCAGCATTACTTCGTACTTCACGTTGCGCCGCCGGTGGGCCACGCTTCGCCGTGACTATCGGCAAGCACTTCCCACCCTTGCGAGTGCGGAAGAGTGGCAAAAAACCTTTGCTGCTGGTGGCCAGGCAAAATAGTGGGCGCTAGCGGGGAGTTTGCTGGCGAACGTGCTGGGCTTTTTGAGCTGGTCGGACACTCGATCGACGGCGTCGCTTTCGGCCAACTCACCGCGCGGCAGAAGGTTCTGTTGGGCGCGGGCTTGAACTATCAGGCACTCACCAACGCTGGGGCCGTCATTGCAGTAGAGGTTCTGGTGAACTCGAGCGCGCACATGCGTTTGGCGTCGGACCTCGGCGAGTTGGACGAACTAGACGCAACGCTCGTCATCGGCGAGCTGACAATTCGATCGCTTGTGCCAGGGGAAGCGCCAGAGCGTCTCACTCGCCACGTTGCATTGCCCGATGCTTCGTCATCGTTTCCGGTCGCTGTGTCGCCGACCTTTAAGTCGCGCGCATTGTTGTGGGCTGAGAAGTTTTTTCCGATGGCAGCCGATGACTTCAGACAAGGGCGAAATACTCGCAGTAGAGCGAATTCTGACGCGAATGCACACTTGCGTGAACGAGTTCTCGCTAGGGAACCGGCCGCGGAGCCACGTGTGTCAGGCGGCGCGCCCGCCGTCATCGTTGGCATGTATTGGCTCAGCGGTGGCGGGGCAGAATCGTGGGCGCTCGCGACTGTTGAACGAATCGCCGCGCAAGGTCTTGTCCCTCTTGTCATTACGGATGTGCCTTCCGCTCACGAGTTGGCGGATCATCCTTCCCTCACAGACGCGGTGGTTGTTGTTCTTGATTCGACACACCATCCGCGCAGGGAAGACGTAGTACGCAGCGTCCTTTCCTCATTCGATGTTCGTGGTGTGATGATTCACCACTCGAATGCCATCTACGAGCTGCTGCCGCTCATTCGTTCGATCGACCCGAGTGTCTGGGTCGTTGACGCCCTGCACACCATTGAGTGGGGCAATGGTGGCTACCCGATGTTGGCGGGAATGTTCGACAACCTCATTGACGAGCACCACGTCATTTCTGAAGACTTGGCAGGCTATCTCACTGATGTTGAGAGTGTGAGCCGCGACAAGATAGTCGTCGCACCACTCTTGTCGATAGGGGCTCGATCGGCTTCACCTACTGAAAAGGAGGTCGCACGTTCGAGGGAAGTCTCAACTTTGGGATTTGTCGGAAGGCTTTCGCAACAGAAACGACCGTTGCTTTTTGTGATGTTGATCGCAGAGTTGGCGAAGCGGACGCCGAAAAAGCAGATTCGAGCCATCGTTCACGGTTCTGGTCCACTTGAGGGCGACGTGCGAGCGCTTGCCTCGCGCCTCGGCGTGCTTGACCGAATCACATTTCGTTCCCCGGCAATTCCAACATCTGAGACGTATCACGACATCGATGTACTCGTAGTATCTTCCCAGCTTGAGGGGCTCACGCTTACTACTATGGAGGCTACGCACGCAGGAGTGCCGGTTCTCTCGGCGGACGTTGGGGCGCAACGCTATCTTGTCTCCGATGAGTTGATTGTTTCGCGTTCACCTCGACTCTTTGTCGCTGAGGCCGCAGCGCTGCTTGGTGGTATGGCGAACGATCCACACATTGCACAGCGGGCAGTTGATGAGCAGCACCGGAAGCTCCGAGACCTATCTCTCAAGGAAGACGCGACACAATGGCTAGAAACGACGGTTCGTCGATGGGCACAGTAACAACTTCGGTACCGGAGTTGAGCATTGTCCTCAACGTTCACCATGAAGGCCGCCTCATTCATCCGACCGCCGTAAGCATTGCTGCCGCAGCACAGAAGTTCATCGAAGCAGGCGGTAGCGCTGAACTCATCGTTGTGCTTGACAACCCGAATGATGTCACTCGCGAGTACGTCAATGCGCATCTTGCCCATGGAGTTGGTCGACTACCGGTCACATTGTGTGAGGTCACAAACGGTGATCTGGGCTTGTCGAGAAACTCTGGTGTTGCCCAGGCGAGGGGAACGTACATCGCCTTTTGTGATGCCGATAACCTCGTGAGCCCGACGTGGTTCTCGCAAGCCGTATCCATCTTGCGGGTCGAACCCGAGCTTACGGTCGTTCATCCCGCCTTTATTCTCGCCTTCGAAGCACGCGACACCCTCTGGAAAATCAAGTCAACTCGAGACGAAGACTTTGACCCCCGAGTGCTCGCACAATCCAATTATTGGGACGCCACGTGCGTGACCACACGCCAATTGGCGCAAAAGATTCCCTACGTTCAAACTCGTGCGGGCCAGGGCTTCGGGCCCGAAGACTGGCATTGGAACCTCGAAACGCTGGTTGCTGGGGCCGAACACGTCGTCGCACCGGAAACTGTTCTCTTCTATCGAGCAAAACGCAGCGGGTCACTGTTGAGTGAGCACGAATCGACGAGTGCGCTGCTTCCGAGGTCGGCGTATCTGGCTTCTCTGTCAACCATTGATGCTCTCCAGCCCCCATCGCTGGGTCGAGACAACGAGACCTCGGGGCGCAGGGTGCGCGTGAATCCCGTGAGGCTTGTGCGTTCAGGCGCGCGGGGTGCGGCTCGAACCGCGTATCGCGCAATCCTCGGTGCGGCAGGTGACGACAGCCGCGTGGCGCGTGCCCTGCAGGCGTTGCGTGAGACGGCAGGTTCGGTGCGAGGTGCCATTGAAACGTATCCCCAGGATTGGGGTTCCATGCCCGACTGGCTTCTCGACGAGTGGCGTGCAATTCACGCGACGGAACCACAGGTTTTTCCGGAGACCGGGACCGTGGCCAGGCTAAAGTACTGGAATCCAACGCGCACGATATTCGCCGATGTGTATTGGGAGCTTATTTGGAGCCTCACAACCCGGCCGAGTGACATAGACTACCTCGTTCTCGTTCCGTGGCTCAGTTCGGGGGGTGCAGCGAAAGTTGCGCTCAACTACGTTGATGCAATCGCAAAGTTGGACCCAAACGCGCGAATCGTGGTGCTCGCAACCGAGTCGGGTGAGTCGCCATGGGCCGATCAATTGCCGGCTAACGCAGATTTCGTGCAGGTACCAGAAGCATTCCACGCGATTAACGGCGAAGATCAAGAACGACTGCTGTCTCAAGTGGTCGTGCAACTGGCGCCGTCGACTATTCATCTCATCAACTCTCACGTGGGTTTCCGCGTGGTTGAGCGATACGGCAAGGCAGTCTCGACACAATCAAAAATCTTCGCTTCTGCCTTCACCCTTGATATTTGGCCTTCTGGCAGGACCTGGCACTATCTCCTCGAGGGAATCCGCGATTACATTGATGTCGTTGAGGCGATCTTTGTCGACAATGAGGCGTTGCGCCGCTTCCTGATTGAAACCTTCGCACTCCCCGAAGCGAGCGTGGTTGTGCATCCGCAACCGCACCATGCATACGGTGATCCACACGTGCGCGAGACGCGGGACTTCACTACCGAGCGGAAGCTCAAGGTGTTGTGGGCCGGGCGGTACGACCGTCAAAAACGATTGGACGTGCTTGCGGATGTCGCGGTCGAGGCGCACAGGCGGGGGCTGCCAGTAGAGTTCCACAGCTACGGGGCTAGCGTGATTGATGGAGGAAAGTCTGAGGTCGCACAAGCACGTGCTAGCGGCGTGAACGTGCACGGCTCTTTCGACAGGAACCTATCGACTCTCGGTCTCGAGAACTTTGACGTGTTTATGATGACCTCGCAATGGGAAGGCTTGCCCATTACTCTCATGGAAGCTATGTCCCAAGGAATCCCCGTTGTCGCACCAGCGGTTGGCGGGATTGGTGACATCCTCAACCCCGAAACCGGCCACCTTGTTGAGCGCTTCGACGATGTATCAGCGTATGTTGATGCGCTCGAAGACATAGTGGCCGACTACGACCGGACCCTCTCACTAACCAAAAACGCTACGGCGTTTGTGCGGGATCGTCACGCCCCGCAAGCGTTCGTGCGAGCCGTAGCTGCAGCGCCCAACTACATCGTATGAGTGCCATCGCGCCGGCAGAGAGAACTATTCGACCGGAGATTCAAGCGCTTCGAGCGTTCGCAGTCATCGCGGTAGTTCTCAACCACCTCTTCCCGGCGTCGATTCGCGGCGGCTACGTCGGAGTTGACATATTTTTTGTCATCTCTGGCTTTTTGATAACCGCGCACCTTTTGCGCGAACTCGAAACCACGTCGCGCATTAAGCTCGGCAGGTTCTGGGCGAGACGAGCGCGTCGCCTGCTTCCCGCGAGCTTGCTTGTCTTGGCCCTGAGCGCCATTGCCACTCTCATCTGGATGCCGGTAAACCTCTGGCAGATGGTAATGCGGCAAATAGCGGCAAGTGCCCTGTACGTCCAAAACTGGATTCTTGCCATTGACGCGCAAGACTATTTCGCTTCTGGCAACTCCGCCTCTCCAGCAACCCACTACTGGTCGCTGTCGGCCGAAGAGCAGTTTTATCTGGTGTGGCCAATTATCATCATCGCTCTCGGTGCTCTGGCCAGTCGCAAGTTTCCCGAGCGCCGTCGCCTCGTGATCGGCGTGGGGCTTGCTCTAGTTTTTTCAGCTTCGCTTGTGTACTCGATCTACATCACGGCAACAGCACCGCTCGCGGCCTATTTTGTGACACCCGCGCGAGTGTGGGAGTTTGCGGCTGGAGGGCTCCTTGCTCTCATTCCCATTCGCCAAGCGCACGTCGGAGCCAAGGTTGTTGTCAGCTGGGTGGGTTGGGCAATGATGGCAAGCGCCGTAGTCCTGTTCACCGAAACATCGAATGTTCCGGGAAGCATTGCGCTTATTCCTGTTGTCGGATGTATTGCAGTGTTGTGGGCTGGGTCTACGAAGAGCGCGTGGGGTCCCGACCGAATAGCAAGTCTGTCTCCCGTTCAGTTCGTTGGTGACATTTCCTATTCGCTGTATTTGTGGCACTGGCCGATTCTGGTGTTTGCCCCTTTCGTGTTAAACAGCGAGATTGGTGTGCTCCACAAACTGCTTCTGTTTGTGGGCATGATTGCAATCGCCTACGCGAGTAAGAGGTGGATCGAGGATCCCGCGCGATTTGCACGTGCACTCCAGCCATCGCTCAAGACGCTCGGTGCGAGTGTTATCGCCATGGGAGTCGTTGTCGGGCTTAGCGGTGCAACATTGGTTTCGGTCGCCGATCGGCATGCGACGGTTCTTGACGAGCTCGAATCGCTGTCGGTTCAAAGTTCCGAGTGTTTTGGAGCCGCCGCTGTGTTCGATGGGGCAGAGTGCGATTCTCCCTACACGCTGACATTCACAGACTCGATCCTCATCAATTCCTCCAACTCACCAGTTCGATTGAGCGAAGGCCGAGCGTGCCAGCAAGATCGAGACGAGGTTGCGTTGCTCGAGTGTTGGTTTGGGCGAGCTCCCGGCGATGCCGAAACAGGAGTGGCTCTTGTCGGTGACTCGCACGCCGCCCACTGGTCGTCAGCCATAGATGTGATTGCTCAAGAGCGATCGTGGAATGTCACAATGCTGACCAAATCTTCGTGCCCGGTCACGCTGAATAGTGCTATCGAAGCGGATTGGTATCCGGCTGGCGGGCCGTCATGCAGGCAGTGGGGGAGTGACGTCGTCGAACGGATCGCCAGCGACGATTCTATTGACATCGTCTTTACCTCGGCAATTAGCCGAGAATACAGTTCGGCCGGAGGGAGTGCTTCCACTCGGCTCGATGAGCAGGTTGACGGCTATGTTGACGCGTGGTCGAGATGGGCCGCTGCCGGAAAGATTGTCATTGTCATTGGAGACGTACCGCAGATGGGTGTCGGAGACATTCCCACGTGCGTCTCTGGAGCGCGGACAGTGGTCGACCCGTGTGCAGTCGACCGTGTCACGGCGCTCGGCGTCGATCCCCTGTTAGTTGCCGCCCGGCGAGCCGACAACCCGAGAATTCTCGCCGTGGACTCGTCACGCTATTTTTGCTCGACGGATCTGTGCCACTCCGTGATCGGTGGGTTTGTGGCCTTCGGTGATGCGAGCCACATCACGAGTCCATTTGCTCGTACTCTCGCACCCGTGATCGACGGCGTGGTATCTGGCATCATCAATTAGCACCCAATCCGTGGAGGAATTTCAGTGAGTGTAGCGACTATCGAGCGCCACCAAGTCAGAGTACTGACCGGGGTCATTGTCGTATTCTCTGTGTCTGCGGTGATCACTCTGGCCACTCTTGTGACGATCGCCCTGTTCGCTCGACCAGTCGCCGACGACTTTCCGGCTTTTTCGACGATCCGTGAGATCGGGTGGTCTGTAGTTGGCTATGACTACAGCACGTTCTCCGGCAGATTCACCAACAACGTCCTGTACGCCGTTCCGTATGTCCTGTTTGGTGACCGCGCTTTATGGATAGTCCCCATTGCGATCCTCTCCACTCTTGTCGCATCGCTCGCGTTTATCGGGTCACGCGTCAACCGCGATTCCCGGCTCGCAACGGCGACAGGAGCAGTCTTGGGGGGTTCTGCAGGGCTTGCCGTAGTCATCGTGCAGCCGAGCCTCTTCGACACTTTTGCGTGGTACACCTCGAGCACGTTGTATCTCGCGTCTGTTGCTGTGCTTTCGCTTTCCGCAGCGCTTATCGTTGCCTACCGTGGCGCTGAGGGACGATTTCGAATGGCGATCCTGGTGGGGATCGGTTTCTCCTTCTTCGTCATGCAG
>Ga0070745_1000060_pt1 | contig 77862 bp, 79 predicted proteins | sample VirMetDEL_Mar_4_FD_77438 | JGI IMG/M metagenome (GOLD analysis project Ga0070745, IMG submission 77438) | Aqueous microbial communities from the Delaware River and Bay under freshwater to marine salinity gradient to study organic matter... | ecosystem: Environmental > Aquatic > Marine > Coastal ...
CATGCTGTTCCATTCTCGATCCAGCTTGGACGCTTATGCCGGCGTTGTAAGCAAAGAATAAGGCGACCCGACCGATGTAGAGGCGTTTCAGCAACTGGACCGGCCTCTGCCGACGCCTCTGGCACCCAGTCCTTGTGCGACGGATCCCGCTTGGACGATCAGCGTCTCGTAACCGCCGGAAAATCAAGCGCGTCGCTCTCATCAACAGCACGAGCTACCATACCCAACGTAGTCATTGGGATCAAATAAGACGGTCACTCCCCGTCCAGAGGAAGTATGATCGAGCTTGCGGACTTTACCGCGTAGGCGCAACCGGCGTGGTGGTCGGCTCCACGGGGGCACCAGGGGTTTCGGCCGCAGGCGCGGCGCCGGCACTCGCGCCGACAAAATCGGCAGGCACTAGCGGATCGATCTCGGCGGCGAACTGATCGAGCGTTTTGTTACCAGTGAGCGTCTTGCCATTGACATAAAATGTCGGGGTGCCTGAGAGACCAAATTCGTTGAGTGCCTGCTCGCGCAGCGCTTCCATCCCAGTGAACAACTCCTGATCCGTCAATGCGGCGTCAAAAGTTGCCTGGGTAAACCCCAACTGCGTCGCAATTTCGAAGATGGCGTCGCGCGGCGTCTCGGACGTGGCCCAGTCGGTCTGGGTCCGGAAATAGGTCGACAGCACGTTATGGAAATTTGTCGGACCGGCCGCCTCGGCCAGCATAAATACGGCGGCGTCCAGCACATTGCGCACGAAGGGGCGGACGATCAGTTTGATCTTGCCGGTATCAACATACTGCTTGACTAAGGCTGGCAGCACTTCGTTGGAGAAGGTGGCGCAGTGCGGGCAAGTGGGAGAGGCATATTCGATGACGGTGACTGGCGCGCTCTCGCTGCCCTGAACATGATCCGCAACGCCCCCGGCGGGTGCCATTAGCTGCGCTACATCGATCATGTCCCCTTCAGCAGCATTGACAACGCCACCCCCGTACAAGCTGAGCGCCGACGCAGCAACGCCCAAAACGATAGTGTCACGGCGGGTAAAGTTCACGGCTAATGCTCCTGTTGTTATGTGCGGGAAACTACACGGAGCAAATGTAGAGGCAAGTAGGCATTTTCATCAACCCGGCGTGATAGTCTGACGCATCATTGGCCCTACCGGGCCGGTTTAGCTATCAATCGCCCCCCGGTCTGCTGGAGAGTTCACGATGTTTGCCGTGCTTCCGTCAGATCGAAAATAAGATACGCGCTGCCCTGGCAATCTGGCGCCGCAGCAAACCCGAGAGCCTTTTTCATCCCTCCATCCAGGGCGGCCAACAGGCATCTAAGCAGCTCCAGCGCCTGATGGACGATCACATCACCTGCTCGATGAGCCAGTCCAGCAAGGCTTCGGACAACGCGGCAATGGAGAGCTTCTTCTCATCGCTTAAGACCAAACGCACCGCCCTCAATGTCTATAGCACCAGGGCGGTGCCAATGCCGATGTGTTCGACTATATCTAGCGCTTCTACACCCCGAGCACCGTAGCTCTACACTGGGCTAGTTCAGCCCCGTGGAATACGAAGAGCAAGCCAAGCGAGCCTAACTTCGTAGCCCACCGAAGCGGCAGCACTTCAGTCCCTGCGACCTAAAGATCCCTCATGATGGCGGCGGAACCCATCACGAAGATGGAATAGACATAAAAGCTTATGACCAAAACGGCGAGGAACATCCCCAGAATTAATGAACGCCGCTTGCGTAATCGCAAACCGGCCTGATTGAGAGTTGATGCGCTCATCGAAGCTCCTTTTTCAAAGGTTGTAAGCATCGCATCAGCTCAATGCACTGCGACATCGATGCGCATGTTCGCTATAACGACGCTGTCGGGTCTGCTTCAGCTGGGCGGCCAACGTCCGCGGAACTGACACAGCATAAAGTTTCTAGCCGTGGGCTGATGACGCGGTAGGTATCACGCCCTTTTAGCGCAACACCGGCCTGCCCCCATCACCTTCCGCGTCTTTGTCGGTCAGCCGGTTATTGTTTCTCGCAAGCCTGCGATCACTTTCTGGCCAAGCTGCACGTCAAGCAAGCATCTGACTGCCCCGCACTGCGTTGGTTGGCCGTCCTCACATCCAAATCGTCAGGCTGCTTCGTTCGACAGAGCCGGGATAGCGTCCCTTCTCACCGCGTCGATACGTGAACAATCCTCAAGATGCACAGACCGTCAAAGGAGCATTGAAATACGGAGGGCATGAGAAAGGGCCGCTAGCGACCCTTTCTTGACCTGGACTACGTCCTGGTGCCGCTCTTGTCACGGTGACCGTGTTGGTCAAAATCGCCTAGTTCGTGGTCTTGATGATCGTGATGTTCGCCTGGATTCTCCGGTGCGGGTTTATCACGGTGACCATGCGAGTCGAGGTCGCCAGGTTTGTGGCCGGGATGATCATGATGTTGGCCGGAGGTTTCCTTCGCCACTATAACTCTCCTTTGCCATGTCGGTCGGCAACAACTGCGGCTCAGCTGCTGCGTTCCTCGATGCCGGCAAAGTGAAATCGTGTCTTCCTTGACGCACTTGGCCCTTCCGGTGAGTTTGCCGCATGCACTTTGATTCGTGGACAAGGCTTTCATGACCTGGCTGGCCGATATAGCCATGCTGAGCCATGGTTGGCGCCGTTTCCTGCTGCTGGTGGTGGCCGGCGCCGTTGCCGGTCTGTCCATCCCACCGCTTTTCGTTGTCCCCGCCCTCTTCGTGAGCTTCCCGCTTTGGGTCTGGTGCCTCGATGGCGCGGAGCGCGGCCGGGGCTGGCGACGCCTGTTCGGCCCGGCATTTGCGATCGGCTTTGCCTTTGGGTGGGGCTATTTCACAGTCGCTTTCCATTGGATAGGCACGGCATTTTTAGTGAGTGGCGGGATCATGGTCGCCCTCATGCCTTTTGCCATTCTCGCCTTGGCAGCGTTGATCGCCTTCTTCTGGGGCCTGGGCAGCGCCTTGGCTCATCTGTTCTGGAGCCATGGTCCCTGGCGTGTCGTGACGCTCGCCACTTTCGTAACCATCGCCGAATGGGCGCGCGGCCATGTGCTGACCGGCTTTCCGTTCGATCTGCTGGGCTATGCGCTGACCCCGACCGACGAGATGATGCAGATCACCTCGGTGATCGGCGTCTATGGGTTGACGCTGGTGGCAGCATTGCTGGCGATGACCCCCGCGCTGATCTGGCCTGCCGACGGCCGTAGCCTCAGCCGCCGCCTCCTGCCGTTTTTTATCGCCGTGGCGGTTATTGCGGCGCAACTTGGCTATGGCCACAATCGTCTGACCCGCACCGTTTCGACGGAACGCACTGATATCGCCATGCGGCTGGTGCAGCCGCTGGTCTATGAGCATGCCGACTGGGGCAATGCCGATCCGGTGGCGCTGATCGACCGGTTGCTGATGCTGTCAGAAATGCGGATGGACCCGGCCGACCAGGGGATCGCCGACATCACCCATCTGGTGTGGCCGGAATCGAGCCTCCCGTTTTTCCTGTCGAGCTATCCCGATGCGCTGGCGCGGATCGCCCGGCTGCTGCCGGAAACCACCACATTGCTGGCGGGAATTCCGCGGCAACAATACGCGTTGGACCAGAGCCAAAGCTCGGGGCCACCGTTCAATGCGCTGATGGCGATCAACACCAATGGCGAGGTCATTGCGTCCTACGACAAGTCCCATCTCGTGCCGTTTGGCGAGTTCCTGCCGTTCAGCCAGTTCTTTTCGAAGCTTGGTATCAAGCAGTTCGTTCCGGGCGCCGAGGGCTGGGCGCATGGCGATGCGCGGCGTCGGCTGACGAGCCTGCCCAATACCCCGGCGTTTTTGGCGCTGATCTGCTACGAGATTCTGTTTTCAGGCGATCTGGGCGATACGGCCGGCGCGCAGTTCATCCTCAACATCACCAATGACGCCTGGTTCGACGGCTCGATCGGACCGGCCCAGCATGCTCATCATGCGCGGGTGCGGGCGGTCGAGGAAGGTCTGAGCCTGGTTCGTGCCGCCAATACCGGGCTGACCTTCGCCACCGACCCGCTGGGGCGTGTCACGGGGCAGATCGAGCCGCTGCAGATGGCGGTGCTGGATGTGCGCCCCCATCAACGGCTGGCAGGCACGGTGTTCTCCCAGGTGCGCCATTGGCCGCTGCTGATTGCCCTGCTGGCAGGTCTGCTGATTTCGCTGGTGGTTTCACGCGCCGGGCGCCGCAGAGCGGTTTGACTACCGGAGAAACACGGTTCGTAAAAACACATTGGCCCCCACCTCAGACGCTGTTTATCGCTGCATCATTTCAAAGTCCCGATGACGGAGGGCGATCAGATTGCCGCTTACCGAGAAGCTCTTTCAATACTGACTTATCAACTTCGCATCGGCTCAACAGCCACTTTTCAGGAGTGTTGAGCACTCGAAGGCGCAGGATAGGAATAGGTGGAAGGCCGATGAGGCGCCGGCCTTCCATTGCCTCGGCTATTGCACGACCACGATTGGCGCGCCCCACCGGACCCGATCATAGAGGTCGATGACATCCTGGAAGAGCAGCCGTACGCAACCGCTGGACACGGCCTTCCCGATTGAATTGGCGTCCATATTTCCGTGCAGGCGATAGAGAGTGTCCCGATTGCCCTGGTGAATGTAGAGCGCGCGAGCTCCCAGCGGGTTTTCCGGGCCTGGCTCCATGCCGTTCCGGTAAGGTTCAAGTTCGGGCTGCCGTTTTATCATGTCGGATGGGGGCGTCCAGGTCGGCCATTCGCGACCATAGGCGATATGGCCGCGGCCTTCCCAGGCAAAGCCCTCCCGGCCGATGCCTACGCCATAGCGCATGGCCCGGCCGTTCTCAATCGTCCAGTAGAGGAAGCGGTTCGGCGTATCGACCACCACTACGCCCGGTTTCTCACCAGTGATGTTGGCCACTTCCTGCCGCCAGTATATCGGGTCGATCAGATCGGTGCGGGCCGTCGGAATGGGAAAACGCTCATCCGGTATGGCCGCATACATGGCGAGGTATTCGGGCGGGATCGCGGGTGCGGGAGGCGCAACGGGTATCGTGGGCTTGGTGGTCGTGCAGCCGGCCAGAGCCAGTGCAGCAAGGCTTGTGGCACCCAGCATCATGTGCCGGCGCGAAATCATGGTGATATGCATGTCATCCAGCAGCCTTCGCGACTGCCTCTCAAGAGATCAGAATTGGGGGATTTGAAGCGGCCTTTGTCGCCGGCGTTCATAGGCGGTTCGCGGAGGTCGGAAACGCCCGTCGTCGCCCAGGGCAGTAATGGCGCTGTCCTGCGCCGCTGCGAACACCGCGGCTTGGGCATAGAGACAGCACTCGTGCACGAAGACCAAGACATCAATTGCCTGCTGGCAGGATATCACGTGCCCGTTGATCTTCTTGGAACAGCGTTTGAACGCTGGCGCGCTGCGTTGGGACGCATCCGCCTCAACGCATAGCTCCTGGCTGGCGAACGTCCAGAACTGGCCACTTGCCGCGACGCTAGCCATAGCCGGCCCCGGAACGGCGGCCAATCCAAACAGCATAGCCATCAGCAGCAGGAACCTGTTCATGGCCCGGTTATAATTCATCCCGGAACAGGATGCGAGGCAACGGACGAAAGAGTCTTGCGGCGTTGCATCTGCACAACGCCGCCTTGATGCACAGCATCAATGGCCGTGGTCGGGAGCACGGCATATTCCGCCCAATTAGGAAGCCGTCAATTACGGGCATGAAAAACGTCATCGAGGTGGCGGAGCAGCAGGGTGGTTTCGTCATAGTCACGCCTGTTCGCGCTCGAAATGACCGCGAACAGGAACAAAATGCACATATGCAACTTAATGAATGGCTAGCCACCCATTGCTACTCACTCGGTATTTGCTGCCAAACAAGCAATGCTAGCCAACCTGTTGCAGCAATTCCTCCATCCGGTCTGCCGCTTTTGGAGGAAGTTTAGCTTCCTGTATAGCTTGCATGTTCGAAATGTCTTCGCCGACCTGAATCAACCCGACCATACCCATGCCAAAATGGGGTAGGCACTTGTAGCCATAGAGTCCCTCCGCGGTGAGGGTTACCGAGATCTCTTCATTGATCTTGCCTTTCCATGCCTCGCCACCTGCTGGAAGCGCGTCAGCAATGATCGCGTCATCGACCTGGTCGTCGTCTGGGGCTGGCACGCCCCGGCGCTGCACCACGCTTCGCGCACCCAGCCCTGGGTGCTTGCCGCTGAGCAGGCGAGCTTTGCCCTTGTATCGCTACTCGTTTGGCTGGTGGCTCTAGCCAGCACCGGGGAAACTAGACGCATCGCCGCGCTGGCCGGCGCCATGGCGCTGTTCTTCACCTCTATGCACATGACCCTGCTTGGCGCCCTTATTGGGCTGGCGCCGCGTTCAATATACGGTGACCACCTGCAAGCTCCCACAGGTGGGCTTCCCGTTCTCGTCGATCAGCAACTGGGGGGCGTCATTATGCTAGGTATTGGCGGGGTAATTTATCTGTCGGGCGGACTAGTGCTGATGGCGCGCGTCCTGCGGCGATAGCGGCAACACAGCCATGACCATCTAGGCCAATCTGATTGGCGCTGTCTCGCCGGCGGTCTCTGCGGTAGCAACGTCCCATGCCGTACCAATGTTGGGAATGTGCTGGTTTCTCTCTACCGTAGATTGCCGCAGCGTTTAGGTGCTTCGCGAGCAAGAACGACGCGGCGCTATACCGAGTATGCCTATATACAGAGCCTAGTGCGTGGTTTGCGATGTCGGAAGCGTTTACCTGCTCCATTTGGATCGGCCGTGTAGCCGAGGCATCGGAGGCTTAGGTCACACGGTCGGGACAACCCTGGTAACGTTCTTCGGCGTTTTTGACCTGTGCCTTTCATGTTGACGCCTTGGGGGGCGTTCGGTCAGTGTCGGCGCCAGGCTAGCAAGAACCGTCCTGGAATGAACGTCATAGCTCTCAGACCGATAATGCGCCATCGCGTAGGAAGCACCGCGCCATCCGCCTTCGCCTTGCCGGATCCGCCCAAGAGGGGCAAAGGCGGCTCCAGTCTTGACGCCAGCACCGTCTCGGATGAGGGCGCGTCCCATGACCGATAATCCCGCCACTGCCCGCCCGCGCTTTGCCCTTGTCGATATCGTCCGCGGCCTCGCCATCATTGCCATGGTGGTCTATCACCTGTTCTGGGACCTGAGCTATTTCCGCTTCATCGCCGCCGATGTCGGAAACGATCCGGCCTGGGTCTTGTTTGCGCGCAGCATACTTGCGGTTTTCCTGTTCCTGGTCGGGGTCGGGCTGGTGCTGGGCCACGGGCGCGGCGACATTCGCTGGCGGAGGTTCTGGAGGCGCTGGGGCTTTGTCGTTGTTGGCGCACTGGCCATTAGCGTGGCGACGTGGTTCGCCTTTCCGCAGAGCTTTGTCTATTTCGGCGTGCTGCACGCTATCGCCCTGTTCAGCCTGATGGGGCTGGCCTTTGTACGTGCACCGCTCTGGCTGGCGGCGGGGGTAGCCGCCGTGGTCATCGCCCTGCCCTTCTTTTACTCCGACGCCCTGTTCAACGAGAAGGCCTGGTCCTGGATCGGCTTCTGGCAGGTGCCGCCGCCCACCAATGACCTGGTGCCGGTCTTTCCTGGGCTGGGTGTTGTGCTGCTGGGCGTTATCGCCACGCGGCTGGTGCTGTCCTCGGCTTGGGCGTCGCGTCTTGCCGCCATCGCACCAGCCGGACGACTGGCGCGCCTACTGGCCTGGCTCGGGCGCTGGAGCCTGTTGCTTTATCTGGTGCACCAGCCCATCCTGCTGGGGCTGGTCTATCCGGCCTCCTTGGTCTTCCAACCGCAGCTGGCCATGCGCAGGGCCGACTTCCTGCGCTCGTGCCAGTCGACATGTCAGGCGGGGGGCACGACGCCGGGTTTCTGCAACACTTATTGCCAATGCGGGCTCGAGGGCGTCGAGACCAACAGGCTCTGGAACGCCATCGAAACCGGCATGGTCACGGCCGGCGATCAGACCCTACTCGATGCGCAGAATCGGCAGTGCTCGGCCTTGATCTATCCCGAGCTCAATGCGCAGCAGTGACGCCCGAACACTATGGGAACTTTGTTCTTTGCGTTTTTGCTCAGATTCTACCGTGGATGGTAGGGCAAAAGCGGGCCTTGATTGTCCAAGCCTAGGCCACGGTTGGCTCCACGTTGGTTGGGACGGTCTGGACTGGCCTGCATCTGATCCAGCGTGAATGACTATGACGAAGCGTGATGCACAATTCTCCATCAAGCGTTCCAAACGATCCAATCGTCGTTGCCGCCCTTGCCGCCATGTCCGGCTGACGCGCGCTGGTCCCAGACAGCCAAAATGAAATGAGGTGCATTTTGTTCCTGCCTGACTTCGCCTACATAGAACACGCCACAGCACCATATTGCGCCTGCCGCCAGTATAGGCCCTCGCCAGAATGGCCGCGATCATGCGGGACCAATGGCAACGCCTTCGGCTGCCAGGTCGACCAGGACCCGCCCGCCGCGATCCTTGCTGGTATTTCACGAGTTTCGATATGCCCTCACAGCAATTGCGCCATATAGCGTGTCGATTGTTCGGCCAACTCACGCTCCTTTTGGCATTGAGCACCACTCCCAGCTTCGGCGCGCCAATGTCATTCGGCATTTCACCCGGTTCATCCTAAACGTATCGCCATCGACAACGCAGTCGACCCGGCGCCCTGCTTCCCAACTTCCCGCCGATTGGATCGGCGACGTGGCGATGAAAACTGCCGCCAGCAATCAGCAAACTCGTCGGGAACCTGAAATCAATATCCTGATTGTTCAGAACCACCCCGCCTCAGGGCGCATCCTTGCCAGGACCATGCTCTATTCCGCTACGCTCCACCGAACCCCATGATGGGTTTCGGCCCATCCGGGTCACGATCCTTTGCGCATGGGCGCACGGACAAGTCCGCGCCAAAGGCCCTGCCAACAGGCCTCCTAGATCGAGGGGAGAAAGGCGTCGCCTCTCTCCCCTGCAAGAGCTCCGACGGGGTGTCCCCATCCTTCACTCCCGGCCTGCGGCCGTCCATTGCAGGAGCTAGCCCCTTCGGGTGGGTGAGCCCCCTCCCCGCCTACGCTCTTGCCCCCCTCTCACCGTCTCATTGGCGACGCCTAGAGGGCAGAGGCGGGGCCTCTGCCCGATGGGCAAAGGCTAGACCGCTTCGCGGGAACAAGGAGAGCAAATCATGATCCCCACCGAAATCCAGTCAATCGTGTTGAACAAGCTAGATGCCGATCCCAAGAATGTCCGTAAGACCTATGCCCCCGATAGCGTGGAGAGCCTCGCCGCCTCCATTGGCAGCGTTGGCGTCCTGCAAAACCTTGTCGTCCGGCCCGGCAAGAAAGGGCGGTTCTTCGTCTCCGCTGGTGGGCGCAGACTGGCCGCACTCAAGCTGCTGCAGGAGCGGGGCGCGATCCCGGCAGATCACCCCGTCAATTGTCAGATGCGCGACGAAGACAGCGCAGTCGAAGTGAGCTTGGCCGAAAATGTCATGCGCGAGGCCATGCACCCGCTCGACGAGTTTGAAGCCTTCAAGGCCCTCAGCGATCAGGGCAAGTCTCCGGATCAGATCGCATCCCGTTTTGGCGTAACTGAGAACCTTGTGAAACGTCGCCTCGCCCTTGCCAAGACCGCGCCGGAACTGCGCGAGCTGTTCCGCTCAGGAGAGATAGAGCTTTCCCAATTGGCCGCCTTTACCGTGGTCGACGATCATGCGCGCCAGTTGGAAGTCTGGAACAATCTTGGCCAGTGGAGCCGCCACAGTGCAACAATTCGGCGGATGCTGCTGGCCGAGCAGACCACAACTGACACGCCCCGCTTTGCCGTCGTCGGAGAGGCCGCATATTTGGAAGCGGGCGGCGTCCTGCGCAAAGACCTGTTCGATGAGAGCGGCAGCGGCGTTATCGAAAGTCCCGACATACTAGAAGCCTTGTTCAACAAAGAGGTGGACGCTGCCAAGGCCAAGCTTCTGGCCGAAGGTTGGGCGTGGGTCGTGTTTTTCGAGACCCTGCCCGACTGGTATTATGGTTTGGTCCGCGTCTACCCAACCGAGACCGAACTTTCCCCGGACGATCAGGCCGAGCTTGATGGTCTGGAAGCGGAACTGGAAAACCTCGATTTCGAGGCAGCAACGCTTGACCCGCAGGAACGGGAGCAGCGACACGCCGCGCTCCACGAGCAAATCGAGCAGCTTGACCGCAAGACCCGCGTTTACTCCGAAGCGGACTATCTTGCCGCTGGCGCTTTCCTCACAATCAGCAACTTTGGGAAATTCCGTATTGAACGGGGAATGATGTCACGCGGGCCGAAGGACGATAGCGCCGAGGCCGAGCAGAACGAGCATGAGGATCAGGACGAAGGAACAAATGAAGCTATCGACGCGAAGCCAGCCAAGAGCGCCGGGTTGGACAATCTGTCGTTTTCACTGGTCGAGGACTTAAGCGCTCGCAAAACCGCAGCACTGCGTGTTGCCCTGGCCAGCAACCCGGACGTTGCACTTGTGACAGTCGTTCATGCCATGCTGCTGCGCGTCGGCTACAGCTACGCGCAGGAACAGAGCGCGGTGCAGGTGAGCGTCACCCCTGAATATCTTAAAGGCTCCATTTCCGACTATGACGATTACGCTCCGGTGGTCGAGTTTGCCAACATGTGGGAAAACCTTGGTCACGCCATTCCCGGCAATCCGAGCGATCTGTGGGACTGGCTGATAGGCAAGACCACCGACGAACTGCTGTCCCTACTCGCCGCTGCCGCTGCCAAAGGCGTCAACGTGGTCGAGAAGAAGTTCACTGACCGAGGGCGGGCCTTCGAGCATGGCAAGGTGCTGAGCCAAGCCCTCGCCCTTGATATGGCCGACTGGTTCACGCCAACCGCTGAAAACTTCTTCAAGCGGGTCAGCAAAGACCAGATCGCTACGGCCATCAAAGAAGCCATTGGTGACGATGAAGCGGCCAAGGCGGGCAAAATGAAGAAGGGTGAGGCCGCAGCCTATGCCGAAACCCTCTTTGAAGATCGACGTTGGCTGCCCCCGCAGCTGCGGGCACACGCGCCGCAGGAACCGGCTTGCTGATCGCTCTCCCAAGCCGAACCGGTCGCGCCACGCGCGACCGGTCTTCCACACACAACCCAAAGATCGCGGTCGCGGCGATCCCGGCATCGAACCGGGATCGCCGCTTGTCGCCCGCTGTCGCACGCGCCAAGAGTGGGGTCGTGGGGCCGAGTCGGCTCGGCGCGAAAGCTGGCGCCATTCACGGCGTCCGTATGAAGCCTGCAGCCTGTCGAATTGTCAGCTGACAATTTCGTAAAAAATGCTGCAAAATCAACGTGGTTTCGATTCTGCAACAACGCATTAGGAGTCTGTTAACCCAATATTCCTTGACCGCCAGTAAGAGTCGGGTCAATTTGCGGAAAATAACCAGAGTGGCTCTATTTTGCGACTTTCACGATGAAGCCAGTTGTAGCTGCAAATTCCCGACCCCAGGGCGGTCCAGCGTTTGATGAAACGATCTGGGAAGATTCTCAGGCTTTGGGCTCGCAGCTCCAAGTGCTCCGAGAACGTCTGTTTCCACCTGAGGCGCAAAAAGAGCTGCGCACCTTCTCGACGGCAGAAACCGCAAAACTGATCGGCGTCACCGAAAGCTATATCAGAAACCTGGCGACGGACGAAGCGGGCCCGATTCCCGAAAAGGCGACTACCGGGCGGCGGCGATATTCTCTGGAGCAGGTCCATGCCCTTCGGCAGCACCTGACCAAGGGAAAGACCTCCTACGTTCCCTGGCGCAAGGAGGGCGAACACCTGCAGGTCATCGCCGTCACCAACTTCAAGGGTGGCTCGGGCAAGACCACCACAGCCACCCATCTGGCGCAATATCTTGCCCTCCATGGGCATCGTGTTCTTGCCGTCGATCTCGACCCACAGGCATCGATGTCAGCCCTGTTCGGCTATCAGCCGGAATTCGACGTCGCTGACAACATGACGCTGTATGGCGCCATCCGCTACGACGAACAGCGCCGCCCGCTCTCCGAAATCGTACGCAAGACCTATTTCGCGGGCCTCGACCTGGTGCCCGGCAATCTCGAACTGCACGAATTCGAGCATGACACGCCGCGCGTGCTATCGAGCGGCACGCAAGACGACGATGGCCTGTTTTTCATGCGGGTCGCCAGCGCATTGCAGAGCGTCGCGGACGACTACGACGTCGTCGTTATCGACTGCCCGCCCCAGCTCGGGTTTTTGACCATGTCGGCGCTGTGCGCCGCAACGGCCGTTCTGATCACCGTTCACCCGCAGATGCTCGACGTCGCCTCGATGAACCAATTCCTGGCCATGACCTCGCAATTGCTGGCAGTGGTGCGCGATAACGGCGGCAACCTCAATTATGACTGGATGCGATATCTTGTGACCCGACATGAGCCCAATGACGGCCCACAGAACCAGATCGTGGCCTTCCTGCGCAATCTTTTCGGGGAGCGCGTGCTGACGCCGATGATGGTCAAGTCGACGGCCATTTCTGACGCTGGCCTGTCCAAGCAGACCGTCTACGAAGCCCCTCGTGAATCCATGAACCGTCAGACCTACGATCGGGCGCTTGAATCGATGGATGCTGTCAATGGCGACATCGAGAAGCTTGTCCACCAGGCGTGGGGGAGGGCGGTCAAATGAAGAAACCCGACGGGCGGGGTAGGGATATTCTGCAAAGTCTGGTCGCCGCCGGCAAGCCGGGACGTCCGGAGGATGGATCGACGTCACAGGCGCGCCCCTCGGGGGCCGTGAAGGCAATGAGCCTTGGCCTCGATCGCCTCTCGGCCGAAGCTGCACAGGCCAAGGTGTTGCGTGAAGAGCTGGCCAATCGAGAAACGACCCAGGAGCTTGATCCAGCGCTGTTCAGCGCCTCGATCGTTTCTGATCGCATTTCCTCGGCAAGTGATGGCAGGCTCCAGCAGCTCAAGGCGGCGATCGCCGAAAATGGGCAGCAGATACCCGTCATCGCCCGCCCGCACCCGACCGACGAGGGGCGCTTCCAGATCGCTGCGGGCCATCGGCGCTGGCGCGTCGCTCAAGAGCTTGGCCTCAAGCTCAAGGCGATTGTCCGCAAACTGTCCGACCAGGAAATGGTCATCCTGCAGGGACAAGAGAATGGGCCGCGCGAAGACCTGACCTTTGTCGAGCGCGCGCGCTTCGCCATGCAGATGGAAACACATGGTTTCGATCGCGACACGCTGTCCGCCGCCCTCAGCGTCGACAAACCGGAGATTTCGCGCCTGCTCACCGTCGCCCTGGCGCTCGGCGAGGACCTGATCGTCGCCATTGGCCCGGCACCCAAAATTGGCCGACCCAGATGGCTCCAGCTCGTCAAAGGCCTCGAGCCCGCCGGCGCACGTGAGGCGCTCGACGAAGTGTTGGGATCAGCTGACTTTCAAACTGCTGACAGCGATCAACGCTTTGCCATGGCCTTGCAGACCGTTGGGTCAAGGCAGCGTACAGCAAAGCGTAGGCTGGGGTCCCCTGACAGAGTTGCTTGGGTTGAAAAGAAGGGGCGCCAAGTCCGCCTTGTCTCAGACAGCCCTGCCTTCGCAAGCTTCATCCAACAACGCCTTCCCGGACTCCTCGACGAGTTTGCGGGCAGCGCCGAAGCCAAAACAGAGAAACAGTCGAAAGGATCAACCCGCTGAATATCAAACGCTTTTCGTGGATTGTCAGCTGACAATCATCACTGGGAGCACATGAAACCGGGCAAAGAAAAGGCCCCCGAAACGACATTCCGGAAGCCCTTCTCAAGAGTGGTATCAAGAGAATCGCACTTCCAGGAATCACAGTCAAGGCCTTCGGGCATTGAGCGTCGATTCGGCGAGCGGATTTCTATTGCCTAGAGATAGGTGAAGAAGGATGCAGACCCATACCGTAACGACGCCCTTCGGGCGGCGGCCGATGACGCTTGGCATGATTGCCAGCCAGGTCACGGCCCAGAATGCGCCGCAAGGCGCGACCGTGCATAAGTGGCACGTTTTTAGGGATATCAAGGAAGCCCGAATTGCCCTCGGTGCCACCGATCGTGCGCTGGCCATCCTTGATGCCCTGCTGTCCTTCCATCCTGAGACAGCGTTCTACGGCGACACCGCGCTCATCGTCTGGCCATCCAATGAACAGCTCATTGGCAGGGCCAACGGAATGTCGCCGACGACACTCCGTCGGCATCTCGCCAACCTGGTCGAGTGCGGCTTGGTCGTTCGCCGCGATAGCCCCAATGGCAAGCGCTATGCCCGTAAGGGGCAGGGGGGCGACATCGAGCAAGCCTATGGCTTTGATCTCTCACCGATCGTTGCCCGTGCTGTGGAATTCAAGGAGCTTGCAGAGGCCGTTCGCGCCGAGAAGAAGGCCTATAAGGTCGTCAAGGAACGGCTCACCATATGCCGGCGCGACATCGTCAAGATGATCGAGGCGGGTATCGACGAGGGCGTTCCGGGCAATTGGGGAAGCGTGCACCTCGAATATCAGGCAATCATCGGCAAGCTTCCCCGGACTGCACCACGGCAGGTTCTCGAGACTATTGCGGCCGAGCTGGACGACCTTTGGACCCAGATCCGCGATGTGTTGGAATCATTCGTAAAAACACAGAATATGAATGCCAATGAGTCCCGTTCTGATCGCCACATACAGAATTCAAATACCGAATCTAAAATTGAATCTGAAAGCGGCTTCGGAGTAAAAAGAGAAGAGGGCGGTAGCGCCGGCGGAACCGACAACCTGCGGAGCCTGCCGAAGCGCGAGCTGCCTCTGGGTATCGTGCTCGACGCATGTCCGAATGTCCTCTGGTTGGCCAAGGGCGGCGACATCAGCCACTGGCGTGAATTCTTGGCGGCCGCGGATCTGGCCCGGCCGGTTTTGGGTATCAGTCCCAGTGCCTGGGAGGACGCCCAGGTCGCAATGGGTGAACAGTCGGCGGCGATTACGCTTGCTGCGATTTACCAGAAGTCCGATCAGATCAAATCCCCTGGCGGATATCTCCGAAACCTCACGGAACGGGCCAAGGAAGGAAAATTCTCGCCGTGGCCGATGATCATGGCCTTGCTGCGGGCCAAGCTGGACGCCGCGAAAGCGATGGGGGTGGGCATTGCGGAGGCCGAGAGCGAGCTGGGCGCCGCCAAGCGGCTCGATCGGACTGAAAAGCGGCTCGAAATCAGTGATAGCTTGAGGAGCAGTTTGAATAAGCGGGATCAGTGAACCGGCTCCGGTCTTGTAGTTGCGGGTCAAATGTCATATATTCCGCACATTGGATGTGACAATGTGCGGCGAAGGAGCACATCATGGCTTTGATCGCGAAGAGGGCAGACGCGGGAACCCCGCTCATTCTGTCCTATATGGATCCTGCAGGTCAGATTGCGGCTGAGCGTGTCGCCGATGGGTTTGGCATGTCGAAGTCTCAACTCGCCGAGACCGCGGGACTAGCGCGAGAGACCCTCTATCGCTCGGAACGGATTGGCGCCCCAAAAGCACAGGGCCGTCTGCGCGAAATGCTGGAGATCATCAGCAGGGTCACCGAGTGGGCGGGCGGTAAGGACCAGGCCATGGCTTGGTACCGCGCTCAGCCGATACCGGCCTTTGGTGGACGAACCGCTGAATCACTGGTCAAAGACGGAAAAGCGGCAGCGGTATGCGAATATCTCGATCATATGGCTCTAGGCGGCTTTGCGTGAGGTTTGTCGGAACCTGCTATCGCGCTCACGATCCTCGCTGGTCCTTCAAGCCGGCATCTGGGGAAGGCGCCGCAATCCGAGGTGCTCGGTTCAATCCCAAGGGCGTTCCTGCACTCTACCTGGGGCTCGGCATCATGACGGCGATCAAAGAGATCAGCCAGGGTCTCCCGCATCGGCTCGATCCCACCGTGCTCTGTTCCTACGATGTGGACTGCGAAGATGTCATCGACCTGACGACAGAGCAGGGGAGGGGGGCTGCATCAGTTTCCGCCGGCGATATGGCTTGTGACTGGGCATGGGCGCTCGGCGTTGGAGATCGGCCGGCTTCTTGGGCGATCCACGATCGTTTAAGGTCACAGGGCGTCGCCGGCATTGTCGTGCCCAGCTATGCGATCGGTGCCGATACCGACGATCGTAATTTGGTGTTGTGGGACTGGGGTCCAGTCCCTCCCCATCAGATCGAAGTTTTCGATCCGAGCGGTCGGCTGCCGCGGGATCAACTGTCCTGGAGCTAGCGGCCCCAGGATCGTCTCGATTTGAGCGAACTCACCCAGCTTGAGTAGCTCGTCGCAGCTCTCCTCAAAACGACCCCGCCTGATGAGACCGGGGTGTTCGTAGTTGGCGTAGAACTCGCGAGGTTTGCCCAAGAGTAGCAGAGGTCATGGACCTGATCGTCCCTCCCTGACTGACCAACATTGCCGGTCAAGGAGGCAGGCAGTAGACGCGACGACCTGGAAAAGGAAGCTCATCGCCAATCTCATATGAATTACGAGGCGGCTGAGCCTCCGGCATAAATGGCGAAATCGAGCGGACGGATGGCATCCGAAAATGCCGGCACACGACCGCGTTTGATCTCATTGAGGGCGCCCATTTCGGCCACAGATCTGGTTGCCCAGGCCATGGTGCCTTTGCCAGTCACGTAGATCAGCAAGCAAGGCCGGGGGGCCGCTGACAGGCTGTTCTTGAGATTGGCGAGTACCTTCCGGAGCAGGCTTTCGTCGAATGGATTGTAGAGATAAATCACCATTGGTCCTGGCGGAAAGACGAAATCGGCGGCGTCCTTCCTAACCACGCGCATCTCACCTGCCTTAGGGTGACGGTCGCGATAGCTTGCTATGTTGCTGCGGGCCGTGGCGACCAGTTCACGTGCAAATTCAACGCCGACAGACCGACCGAATTTGGCGGAGGCGAGCAGAACAGTCCGACCCTTGCCGCATCCGATGTCTATGAAGGTCGCGCCAGCCGGAAGCGGCGCCTGCGCCAACAGCCAACGAAAGGATTTTGGGGAGGTAGAAACCGCCTCGTTGCCCAGGGCCCGATTGGGTCCCGTCACGTCGAGGCCATCGAGCTGTATCGATCCTGAGGTGTCCACCCCTTCTTTGCGGTCAAAGGCCCGTGCCCTCGCATGGGCAATCTGATGTCTGAGGTTGCGGGCGATAAAGGCGTAGCTACCGCTGAGGCCGCCTTGCCGAATGCGCCTAAGGATTTCTGCTGGGCCAAGTTGTTTAACAAGGGCAACGGCTCGGGTCAGTCGACCTGAAGAATGGTCGACGATCCCCGGATCGCGCTGCCGCGACGATCGGGACAATGTCATGAAATGTTCTCTGCGTTTGATGATGCCAGCCGCAGCTGACGCAAAAGGCGCTAGAGAAACAGACGCGGGGGCCGGTCCAGCCTCGCGAAACCTTCGGAAGCCGTTGGATCTCCAGAAAGTTCGGTCCATCCCCGATGGATACGCAGAAGCGTCACGATGGCGATTTCGGTCAGGCTGGCCGTGTCGTGGGTGTGGGTGGACGGATCGTGGCCAGGATTGCTCGCATCAGTATGCCCATGATGACGGGCACTATGGTCGTCATGGCCGATGCTATGCTCCACTGCCGTCAGCACCGATAGAGTGGGAACGGTCCGCTGTGCCGCATGAACGGCACCTGCGTTACCTGCCAGCCAAAACACCATTGCCAATAGCACGAGCAGGTGCGCGACGCCGCTTGGACGCCAATATCGGTCAGCCGTTTGTCGAAATGACGAAGCCATGGATCCCCACAATAACAAGAAGGCGGATCCTGGAACACTGCTGGCAGGCCAGAAGGGTTAACGGTGATCGGCAAACCGCCCTCGCGGGTTGGCTTTCAAAGTAGGTTCCAATAGCGTGCCTGCATGACATCGAAATCCCATCTCTGGCCCGGCGTGCCGCTCGCTCTCGGTTCCGCAATTCTGTTCGGCGCGTCGGCTCCGCTTGCAAAGCTATTGATCGGTTCGGTGGACCCTTGGCTGCTTGCTGGTATCCTTTATCTTGGCGCCGGCATCGGACTAGCTACCGTGCATGTGGGCCGTCCGCTGATCGGACTGCCAACCCCTGAGACGTCTTTGCAACGGCGGGACGTGCCGTGGCTGGCAGCGGTTATAGCCCCGCCGCCTTAGTGAGATTGACTCGGAACCGGTCGCGCCGACGTTGGTAGCGACGAGTCATCTCGGCCGACACATGCCCGAGCTGCTTCTGCACATAGCGCTCATCGACCTCGGCCGAGGAGGCGAGACCGGCTCGCAGAGAATGGCCCGCGAACAAGGCGGCCCGCGCATCTTCCGAAAGGTCGCCCCGTACACCCGCCGCCAGTGCCGCTGTCTTGACCAGGCGAGCGACCTGCTTGTCGTTTAGTCGATCGGCGCCGACGGCCTTGCCCCGCCCCATCACACGGCGAAACAGAGGCCCATGGGCGATCCTGGCCAGCTTGAGCCAGGTTTCGACGGCAAGGACAGGGCAGGTGGCGTCGGAGGATCCGCGGCCGATTTCCACCTCGCGCCAGCCCGTCTTGCCGCGAATGGACAGGACCATCCCCTTGTCGAAGATCTCGATCCAACCACGGCCGTCCTCGCTCTGCCCTTCGCCAACGTCGAGACCGACGATTTCCGAACGTCGCAGGCCGCCGGCAAAGCCAATAAGCAGCATCGCGCGATCGCGAAGACCGCGCAGGCTGCCGCGATCCAATGTCTCGAGCATGGCGATGAGGTCCTCAGGGAGGACAGCCTCCTTCTGCCGAGGGGGTTTTGCGTGGATGTTGCGAATGCCAGCCATCACTATCGCAATATGGCGATCCTTGCGGTCGAGAGCCTGGCCGAGTTGCGCATAGTTCCAGGATAACGCGGAGAGGCGCCGTTCGATTGTGCTGACCGCATTGGCGGCTCCCGTGGCTTCGCCGGACGCGCACGCAGTAATGTAGAGGCCAACGGTCTGTGGGTCGGGGGGCAGCACCTCGAGCTGTTGCCGGCGACACCAGCCGGAAAAGTGCTTCCAGTCCGAGCCGTAGGCCAGCCTTGTGTTCGCCGAGCTAGCCGCCTCGACGTAGTCCCGGGCTCGATCCGCTAGCTCGCGTAAATGGGCCAGTTCGCCAGCCGGAACCGACACGGCGGAATTGCCGACGGGTGCCGCCGCTGCAGCAGAGGGCAGGGGGGCGTTGCCAGCGCCGTTTTCGGCGGTTTCGTCAAGGTTTTGGGGCATTCGCTCTATAATGAGCAAAACGTCCGATAATGCAAGATTATCGGGCATTATTTGTTGGCGACAGGTGAGGCGCATAATTGTGCATTCTATGGCAAGAAGCGCCGTTGCGTGTTAGCTTGCCGACATGAGATCGCATGCTGATTTGCTCCCTGCCGACCCTCCGCAGGTGCCAAAAGTGCCGGTATGGGCGCGACCCCGTGGTCTGGTTTTGCACGATGCCGACACGGCTTACCTGGCCGGCGCGGCATTGAATTCGCTGGATAATCTGGTGCGCCAGGATTTTCTCTGGGCCGGCGTCTGGCGGCAGCGTCTAGCCCTCCAGAGTGCTACCGCGGCGGGGAATTTGGCCGGGCGGCGCGAGGACGAATCTGCACTCCGCGACACTCATTATCTGCGCGGCGCCGGCGACGATCCTGGCCCCTCCGGTCACCTGCTAATGGCCTGGCGCCGATTGGCCAGCCGGAAGACCAGCTGCAACGAGGAGACGGTCCGACCTGTCGTAGAACACCTTGGGTTGAAATGGGACGATGCCCTCGCCGACGTCGTTGCCAATGCTGAAGACATGGTAGTGTCGTCGCGGCCGGCGCCAGTACTGGCGGCCGAAATCGCCGCCGCCGTCTATCGGGCTCGGCCCGATGCCGAACTGTTGGGCTTCTGGCTTGCCGATATGCTGCTCGCCCACAAGTACAGATGGCCTATTCCGGTGCCGTTGCTCATGGGGCAGGTGGCCTCGGCCGTCTTCAAGTCCGGCGAAAACCGCAAGCGCATCCGGCCGGGACGAGAAGGCTGGGGCAGGGCGGTGTTTTTGGCCTATGCAACGGCCGCTGTAGAAGCCTGTGATCTCGGCGTTGAGCTGGCCCCGCGGGCAGCCAAACTGATGATGGTGGCGCCGAAGCTGCGCGCCAAGGGGTCTGGCGACGTCATCAAACTACTGCTGTCCGATGATGCGGTGCCGGGCTCGTGGTCCAGTTCAAAACTGTCGGCGCGGGGTGCTCGGCGGCTGTTCGATAGGCTGGGTGAGCTGGACGCGGTGCGCGAGCTCAGTGGCCGGCCGACGTTCCGGCTCTTCGGCTTGTGAGGCAGGGCAAAACAATGGCCAGGCGCAAACGGACGGATGCTGAACCATCAATCTTCGATGCCGAGTTGGCCGATATGCCGGCTGAGCTGCGCTGGCGCGAATGGATGAACCGGATTGAGGCGGTGCTGTTCGCTTCCCCTCGGCCGGTGGAGCGCGAGGCCCTGGCGCGGATAGTTGGGCGCGGGGCCAGTATCGATCTGTTGATCGATGACATCCGCGAAGCGCTGCGCGGCAAACCCTATGACGTGGTCGGTGTCGCTGGGGCTTGGGCGTTCCGCACCCGAACTGCCTATGCCGATGCGATTGCCACTTCTGCTGCGGTATCCGACCGTGGCGTCGATCTGACCCAGAACGAGGCCATGGTGCTGGTGTCGATCGCCTATCATCAGCCGGTGACGCGGGCCGGGGTGTCGGAAATCCTGGGGCGGGAGGTGTCGCGCGACGTGATCGGGGCGCTCCGGAACAAAAACATGATCACCGCGGGGCCACGCAGCCCAACGGCCGGGGCGCCGTTCACCTATGTGACGACCAAGGGGTTCTTGGAGTATTTTGGGCTGGATACGCTGACGGGTCTTCCCGATCTTGAAGCACTCGAAGACGCGGGTTTGTTGGACAAACATAATTACGCTGCGAATGCGATGCCAACGCCACAGGCACCGGACGAAGGGTCTGATCGCTCGGGCGAAGAGGGTTCTCGGCCTGACTGATGCGCCAGTTTGGACAAATGCTCAAAAGCGCCACGCTCGCTCGCTAAAAATCAAGGTGCCGGAAGGTCGTACCGCAGTGGCGCGAGCGGTTTCCATCGGCGGCGACTACAGAATGTAGCGATGGATCGAGATGACCTAGGACTGATGATCTTTCCACCGCCGATGCTGCTCGCGCAATGCAGCCTCGATGGAGGTGAGGCGGGCGGCGTAGTCTAGTCCGTTAGGACTCTTGGCGGCTACCTCGGCGGACGCGGTGACGAGGCGCCAAGCGCCGTACTCGTGAAACGGATTGAGCCCAATGACGTTGCCGAGGGCGACGTCTCGGGGTTCCGGCGCGGACAAAAGCCTGGCGAAGGCTACGATCGCAGCGTTCATGTCCCAATCGGAAACGAACAACACCAGTGCGCATAGGGCAAGCAACGCGGTTGGCGCACCTTTCCATCGATAGATTTCGGGCTGCCGCTTGCCGAAATCGATGCCGCCGTTCGCGGCAACAAAGGTGCAAAGCGAAATCGCGGCCTCGTAATAAGGCTGAAGCTTGGTGACGTCGAACACTTCGCGCCCAATATTCTTCTGGGCGAGTTCGGTCGCGCGCCGCCACGTCGCATCCTCAAACGGAATCAATCCGCCCTTCACCAGTTCAAACAGATGAAGGTGCTCTTCGGTGAACTGCTTTTTTGCGGCGGCTTTCCAGTCGAAGGCCGGCATCTCTGCTTGGGCTGGGTGGAACTGCCAGCGCTGATGGTAGGGATGGCGCTGAAGTGCATGCGCCCAAGAGAGTGCCTCCAAAGGCATCGATACGGTAAAGCGGGTGGCGGATTTAAGATCGAAGAACCACTGTCGCATGTGCCTTATACGACGTTGGTCAAAAACCCCTTGCTCGATGCCCTTGCACACGAGGAGCCGTATAACTCTCGTCTCCGCGCTCTTTTCCGATCCGAAATCGAGCAGGCCACCTTGTACCGAACGAGCATCGCCGTCGCCGTAGAATTCGCAGAAGGGATGGTGGGCGTCGCCGCCATTGGGGTCGACAAACCTGAAGTGGCCTTGACGGAGAACCGCTCTGGAAGCTCGCGACTTCGCGGAGCGAACAATGTGAGCACCGAATTTCCCGCACGATGAACATTGGATGTCGACACGGATCGCATCGCCGAAATCGCTGAGAATTTCAGCCCCATCTTGGTCTTGGGTTGGCCGCGCGCCGGTCATCAGCCTTGCAAGCTGGTCAACATCGAGTTCGCGCGCGAACTTCACGGAAAATGCAGTTGCTGGCATTCGGCTCCCCAAGCACGTTGATCGTTATACGTCGTGCGAGCGATCGAGCGCCGCAGTTTACTCTTTGTAGGTGTCGGCGTTGAAACCAGCATCGACGACGACTTCGAGCATTCCTTCTGCCGCCATCAAGTCTATTGCGAGATTGAGGGCCTCGTTTTCAGCGGCCGTGAACGCAGCCGATTTGTGTCGGAAGCTAAGATCAACGCTTAACTCTTCGACAAGACGGATGATCATATAAATATGAAGGGCGTAGGACCTTCTTGCTAGCCCTTCATTGGTCTCCGGAAAATAGCGGGTCATGTTGGTCGGGCCGGGCAGGTCATCCACTTCGCCGTCCCACGCGGTTGCGCTCTGGACGATGTCATGCCGGGACACATGGGCGGCGGCAGAGAGTCCGCCGTATAGGCGGCCGAGTGATTGTTCGAGGGCCGCGACGTTGGGGGCACCGTTGGGCTTTCTCCGGTTCGCACCAACTGCTTTGAGCTGAGCGAGAATCTCAAGTTCCTGACGCAGCATCGCGTGCGCCTGCAAATAGCGCGCTTCAGAAATGGCTCCTTCGCATGGCTCAAGGCCGATGACGAAGGCAGCGAACAGGGCATCGCGCTCGAAGGAAATCTGGTCGCCCTCAGTTACGGCGCCGTTGATGCGCAGGAGGCCGCTGGCGAGTACTCCAGTCGCGAGCATATGGGCATCAAGAAGCCGCCCGTAGGCGGCCATCGACTTGGCCTTGGCTTGATCTCCATAGACCTTCTGGACGGCATAAAGGGTGGCGGCCGGTTCGATCAGCGCTTGCTTGTGACGCTCGATGGCTTCCTCGTTGAGCGTCTTAGTCATTTGAGTTTAATGCCTTGGAACTCGCTGCCCTGACGTTGACGGGAAAGCGGTCGCCAATCCAGCTGATTGTCGTTGCTACCGTGCATTGGCCGATCATCACATGATCGCAGCCGTCGACCTAGATGAAGCGCAGCGGCCCGCCGACGAGGTACATTGCTCGACTAGCCGGCGCGTTACGGCGGAGCGGCGATAATTTAACGGCCAGATTTCTTGTCGAACACGTCGAAGGTTGAGTACGATTTGGCACCCCTCGCGGCGTTATTTTTTGCCAGCGATGTCTTGTCTATACGCTCTTGCAGATAGGAGACCACCATTTCCAATTTTGCGATAGGAAGCAGTTGCCATTTTGCCCCGAACTTGTGCTCGATATTCTTGCGGACAGCACCGTGATTGAATGCACGCTTCTGGAACGGGTCTTTCGACCCCAACTCGTTGTATCGCGAGATCAGGTGCTCAACGTAGCGGCTGGCGCGCTGATCGAAGCCTATGGTTCCCGGTGGGGGAGCCACTTTTACTGATTGGCGCGCTGCTCTAATATTGATCACTGAGCCGACCATGGCTCCTGGGCTGCCAATGGCGACATTGCCGCTGTTGTTGTTGATCTCGATTGTCTGCGAAGCATTCAATAGCATCTTAGCATAAAGACCATCGAACGCCTCTTCCGGCCGTTGCCATCGAGATTCATGGATCGACTTCATTTCGGCGAGCACTTCCACCGTATAGATTTTATCGGCGCTGTCGACTTGTCGGTGATGCCGCCGGCAAAGCAGGATTAGATTTTTGTAGCTCTGCCGATCGCGTTCTGGTTGGTCCTGATCGTGACGCGCACCCTGGGCCTTCTGCGCTCGGATGTGACATATTTCTCCCGTAACGGTGCCATCGTCCTCCACGATTGGCGAGGTGCAGTTGGGGAACGCGCACCGGTTGCCCGACATGGCGAAGAGGCGTTTGATGGTTTTCTCGGTAGGAGCCATGGTTCACTCCGTCTCGAGCAGCCGCGTAGAAGCAACCCGGGGATTGGTGGCTGCCGGATGTTGCAGCAGATCGGGAAAGAGCGTTAGCGCGATCCTGCCCGCCAGACTACGCTGACCGTCCTGCCTAGCGGTCTGCGCGACCTCAAGCTTACGGCGTACGCTAGGGACAACCAGACTGTTCTCTCGCCCATTGGTGACTGCAACCCGTCGAATGATACCGGCGAAACGATGCCGCCGTTCGACCTGCAGAAATGTGTTGAGGAGAGAGGTGAGATTGTTCTGACGAGAGCCGATAGGTCGCCCTTCTCGTATCGATAGCAAGCAGTTGATTAGGTCGCTCATGCCTTCGTCCTCCAGATTCCGGCCATATGCGTCGCCTAGCTCCAGTCGTCTGGCCAACACGTCGAGCATGCGCAGGCGGTCGTCCCAACCAGTGCCACGCATGTCGGTAGCTGAGAGCCAGCACGAGAGGAATTCGTCTGCCCAAATCGATGACGGCAGACTGGCACGCCCGCTGGGCAGCCAGCCCAGCTCCGACAGGCTCAGTATTCGCGAGGTCCAGCCACCTTGACCGATCCAAAATGCCTTAATGAACACGACACCTTCGGAGCGGGAACGGGCAATCGTCTCGGCATCCATTGAGAACAGGCATTTGGCATGCTCGTGGAAAATGTCGTTGAACGAGGTTAGCAACCTCTGATCCGGTTTGGGAGATTCAAAGTTCCAAGTTAGCCAGACTAGGCGGAAGTCCTCGTGCTGATAGAAATCCTCGCGTCCGATGATAATGGGGATTTGTGTGGTGGCGAGCTGGACTTCGATCACGGTCGGGACACCGTCGTAGGTGGCTCGGACATCCGGCCGGCGCCGGCCGTTTTCCGTCGATAGGTATCGGTCGATGACAACACTTCCACGTTCGGTGCGCGCATCGCGTTCGAGCAGTTCGGCAACAATGTTCTTGATCGTTATGTGGAGCGCGCTCTCCTGCGCGCCTTGGAATTGGCTCGCGCTAGCGGTATCTACGTCGGTCGGAACACCAGTCCACCAGGGACAATCCTCCGGCGCACCCTTACGATGGGCCCAGAGCGGTTTGCCGTTCTTATCATTTGGGGCATAGACAGCGTGGCCGCAAAGATCGCAGACAAATCGGATCTCGCTATTAAGGACCGCTCGTGTGGCCTGAACGCGTATTGCCTGCGCGTCGTCCTGATGCATCGAGAGCAGCTCGTCGCTGCAGTGACTGAAGGTCCACGGCACGCTTCAGGGTCCTCCGAATTTCTCTCAGCGCCATTCGAATCATCCTTGATGCGAGATAGACTGGCACATCTACGATACATCACTCAGTCGCACCGCAGCTTCGGTTACAGGCGCAAAACAAGTCGCTGCGGTATGCCTAGACCCGCGTTGTCACACGAGCAGCGGTCCGAATATCGGAGACTTGGAAGGTGGATGCAGCGAGCTGCTGACGCATAACGGTGAAAACCGGCTGCTGCTCATCAATGTCTGAGATCGTCAGTACGGCTGTAAATGGAATGCCTTCAGGGGGCACCGCGCTGTTGTCCGACCTCGAGAGATAGCTGACCAGCAGACGCCATGTGGAGGAACTCCCCCGGCCCTGGGGCATGTTATCGCCGTAAACTTTGACGGGACTCCACTTCAACCCATGTTCGATGCGCTCAGCCTCAAGCGGATGTTCAGAGCTGTCGTCAGGCAGGTAGAGGGGCTTGAGCTGTCCCTTCCAGGCGGGCTTCCCATCTTTTTCGGTTTCCTGCTGAAGGGCAGCGTCGACGTTGACCCTCACAAACTCAGCACCAAAACGTTGGTCGAGTGGCGGGCTGGCCACAACTGTGAGGCGAGCACGTCCACGACACTTTCCGTCTTTAACGAGGCACGACGGCCAGCTGAACGGAAACCGCAGCTGTTTGCCCGGCATGAGCCTTGATGCAAAGACGAGTGTGATCTGGTGATCGCCCCCGTCTAGTATCTCAGCCACGGTCGGCGGTGTGCCATGTCCGGCCAGTTGCCTGCCGATCGTCGCCAGTTCTTTTGCCGCAAGACCAGCCGGGCGCCGCGCGTGATGTGTCAGCAGCGCGATAAGGGTTTCGCGCGATACGTCGCCCTCGATCTCCGAGTCGAGCAAGGCTGCCTGTTTGGCAAGGAACGGGGCGGCATAGCTGGTGCCGCATCCTTCGGCCACATTGCCGTCCGGCAGTAACGAATAGAGGCCGTGCACGCCCGCAATTGGTCCGTGGCCAGCGCCACCTACATATCCAAAGTCAGGCTTGACCAAGCATTGAATTCCCGGCCCGCGCCTGGTGTATGTCGCCGGCGCGTGGGCAATCGTTCCGACCATGCCGGTGGGGTTGAGAGCTCCGACCGACATGTTCCGAGCGCTCTCGGCCGGGATGAAGATGCCATCATTCTGGCTGGCAGCCAGCATCTGCAGAACGGATGTGGGGTCTTGGGACCATTCTGGACGTGGCGAGGTCAAATTGCCTGCAGAGATGCAGATCAGCACGTCGTGTTCATCAGCGATGCGATCAAGACGTTCGGCAACCCGGCTGTAATGGTTGGAAGCGACAAGAGTTTGTACGTTCATACTGAAGTTAAAAATGCGAACGTTGTGACGTGTTCGCGCTTCAACGATCGCGTACTCCACCTGCTCAAGGAAGCCGTTCATCGATCCGTGATAAGTTACAAAAGCTGCATCTGACGCGGGTAAAACGGCGACATCGAAGATTTCCGCACCGTCCGGATCTCCGTGAGTCTCCAGACCGTTGAGCCCGCTCCCGGAGACCATAAGTCCACCGATAAACGTGCCGTGCGATGCGTCGATATCCGGGTCGGCCAGGAGATCCCATCGGCCAATGATCCAGTCGCCAAGTGCGGCGTCACTCACGCCCCCATCGATTACGCCGATGCGGGGCCAATTGCGGGCTGTTGAACGCGGAGGCACCGCAAATGTCGCGGGCCGGGCCCGTGGCGCCGCAGAGCTGGTAGCACTTCTGATGACAACGCCCGGCAGTTCGATCCTACGCACCAGCGGGTGGGTTTCGAGTATCTTGAGCAGCCGTTGGTGCCTGCTGATACTGTCATCGAAGGGCACGATCGTGAGCGCTGTGGGGGGCTGTGCGACCTCGCCGCTGATCTGTACCCGGGGTGGCAGGGCCGATCGCTCAAGGCGGGCCGTCAGTCGCGCTGCGTGTTTGCCGCTGCGGTCTTCCACACGACTAACAGTCAGGCCGCTGCCGAGTGCCTGGAGCGAGTCAAGGAACGACCGAAAGAGACGCTCACGATTGCCGAGAGCATCCCATACGACACGAGGCGGGGGTGTCTCGAACAGTTCGACTTCATATTCGCCACCTGTACGGGCGTTCGAGAGCCAAACTACCGCCTGCTCGACATCAAACTGCCTTCTGTCGCCCGGCCCGTAGATCTCGATTCTGTCGATAGCTCCAGTTTCACTGCGCCGAGTCGTCGGGTGAGGCTTGAGCTTATTGGTGATCTTATCCTTGCGCCATTCGATCTTGTCTTCCGCCTGACCCACTTGGGCAATGGCGTATTCCAGAGCAGCTGGCGTGACCTCAAAGATCAGTTCGCCCAGATCGAGTCCGCCTACGAGCGGCGCCCGATCCGAGGGGAACAGCGACTTTACCGGTCGGTGGCTCTTGGCCCAGGCTCGTCTACGCAGGATGACTTTGACATGGCCGATTTCGCCGTAGGGAATGACGTTGTTCCGCAGCTCGGCGGCCGCAGCCCTCAGCTGCGATATGAGCCGCGCACGGTGGGTGACAAATTCAGCGTCCCGGTCCAGAAAGAAGTCCGTCCGAGCACCGCCGCCGGCCGGAACGTCCCGGTCCTCAGAAAAGCTGTCGGAATTGAGGATAATCTGGACCGGACTCGTCATCTCAGTGACTCTTTCTCAGTTTTTGGGCTTTGACTGTACGACTGACAGTTGACTTGTCCTTGCCAACGAGTTCTCCGATCTCCATTAGCGAGAACGACGGCTCCTCAGCTTTGTGAAGGGTTTCGACGAGATAGTTCGGCTCACCGAACAAGAGCTCTCTTCGCTCCTTACTCAGCCGACCGCTGTTCATCGTCGCGAACTGACGGAAGACGTCCAACACATCGAGGGACCGCTCCCCTTTCAGCGCCTGAATCTTCTTGTAACTGCGGGTTAAGGTCTCGACTTCGGCACCGGTGGACCCGTCGGTGAACCACGCCAATAGTTTGAGATGTGACTCGGGCACGACCGTCGGCACCATAAAAGATCGTGCCATTTCCATACGCAGCGCAAGCTCAGGCAGTGGTATTTCGAGCTGTGCCTCGAAGCGACGCCAAACTGCTGAATCGAGAAGCTGAGGGTGGTTTGTGATGCCAACCGTGAACCCGATGTGCTGCCGGCCATCAAGGTTCTGCAGCAATGTGTTGACGATGCGTTTTATCTCGCCGACTTCCTGGGGGTCGTCGCGCAGTTTCGCCAAAGCGTCGAATTCATCGAGCAACAAGAGGCAACGATAGCGGTTCGCGAACGTGAACAGCGATCCAATGTTTCTGGCGGATGTCCCTAGAAACGATGACACAAGGCTGTCGAGCCTCGCAACAACCAGGGGCAGACCGAGTTGCTTTGCCATCGCCAACGCGAGTCGGGTTTTACCCGTACCGGGTTCGCCATAAATCAGGCATGAACGAGCTGGCGTTACGCCAACGGCCTCCAGCTCATCAACATGCGTCCACTCGTCGAGTAGGCTTTGGACCGCCACTGTCACACGTTCGGTGAAGAGTGGCCCCGCTCCCGAGATATGCGCCGGGAAAATAATCTCCGCCAAGGGTGTGGACGTTTCCCGGTCGACCGGGAGTGGCGTGTTCGGTGTCAACGCCTCACCGGAAAACTGAGCCTTCGAACGCACAAGCCTACTCGGCGCCATATCCTCAGCACGATCGTTGTTCGTCAGCATCGTTGCCAACGCTGCGGCGTGCTTTGTGTCGCCCCCCTCCTTTAAGGCGTCGCGCAGTCTCTCCACCTGCTTGCGTGCGGCAGCGCTCGAGTTCGCCAAGGCGGCGCGGCACAGCGCTTGAACAATAGGGAAGTGGTCCATGAGCGATCGGTCTTTCAGGGTGGCGTGTCAATAGTTTGCACCATACGTTGCAATGTGCGCAAATCGCAAGTCATAATTGCATTGCATAGGCATTTTGTTGCAGAAAAAGCATCATAAGCTGCATCGGATAATTTTCCCCTCTTTGTCCGATGCTGCGGCTCCCGTGGGTCGCAACGCCATTATTCCCGGTAGTATGAGTCATATTGGTAGTAGTTCGGCTGGTCCGTAGGCTCACGGCATGATCGGCAATGAACGCCCCGAACTGCGGGTGAATAAGCCGGGATTGAAACAAAGAGGTTTGATATGACGCTGGAAGAATTCACGTCCCAGTTGAACGCCGCGACGTTCTGGAGGGAATTCACTTTCTCAGAAACCAAGTTCTCCCCCCGACCGAAGCAGGAAGTGGAGCTCGCGGATGGGATCGTCCGGATCGGGACGCTAGCGTACGTCCTCCAACTCAAGGAACGCGCCGCGGAGACGGACGATTCTGCTGCCGAGCGGCAGTGGTTTCAAAGCAAGGTGATCAAGAAGGCCACCAGGCAAATCAGGGACTCTGTCCAGTACCTGACCGACAATGAGGTCATCCGCCTAACCAACGAGCAAGGTCACGCCTTCGACGTAAAAGGGGCGGAGCTTGTGGAAATGAAGAAGATCATCGTCTTCAAGGGAGGCCGCGCCTTGCCTGACGATTGCCGGCAGACCCGATTTTACCTCAGCAAGAATGTTGGCTTCATCCATTTGATCGAAGCGCAGGACTACCAGGGCATCCTCGAGTATATCAGGGTTCCCGACGACGTGAGGCGCTACTTCGACTATCGGGAGGCGGCCCTAGTTGCCTTGGCCGAGGAAGGCGTCATCGTGGAAGAACCAGACATCATGGTAGGGTACTTGTCCGATGTCGCCCGTCCGGTACCGAATTCCCGGGAACGCCTCCGTGCGTTCGTTCAGGACCTTGAACAATTCGACCTTTCGTACATCTTGGACAATTTGCTGGCCCATATCCAGGATGCCGGCCCGAACCAGGACTACTACCGCATTCTGCTCGAGTTTGGCCGTGTCCCGCGGTCGGTGTGGAGGGCATTCAAGGAGCGCTTGGTGCCAACGCTCGACGCCTGCAGTGCCGGAAATTTCCTGCAGCCGTACCGCTTCACCTACCCGTCGACTGACTGCTCTTTCATGATTGCCAGCCTTGATCCCAGATTTCCCGCCACCGGGGAGGAGGGTGAGAAGTTGCGAGCGAATGGTCTGCAGATGCTGACCCTCGGCGCCAAATATGCAGCGAAGTCGAAGCTCGGGATCGGGCTGCTGGTGTCAAAATCGGGCGACTACTTTCACCTGGATTGGTGCGCTGTCGACCAGCCCTGGGAGAGAGACGAATGGATAGAAAACATGCTTGCGACTTCGAACCCGTTCCGGCCAGTCAAAGAGAAACAGGTCTTCGACTTCAAGTTCCAGGGGTAGGATCCAGCGGTTTTTTGCCAAGGCCACGTCGATTTCTGGCGCCAGGAACCCACTGTGATGTTGTAGACACCTGTACGCCGGGCGGCACCCCGGGTTAACCAGAAGGACCACGCGTGGAACAAGCCAAACGGAAGCGAGCTCATCTTGAGCGGGTATTGCTTGTCTGTGGGAACCAGAACGCAGGCAAGAGCCGGCTGATGCGCAACATGCTGGGTGATCAGCGACTGGGTGGAACAGTCCCTGTCAGCGGTCCCGTGAGCCTGCGGGCGTTATCTAGGGATAGAGCGTTGGCCGTTCGCTTCTCGTCGCCGCATGAGAAAAATCAGTCGCAGCCCGACTTCCACAAGATGCTCGACCGCTTCACCGAGAGGGCGTGGTGGTCCTTCTGGCGCGTCAACTTCGCGTGTGCCGTCCAGCCGCGACCTTTCAACAAAATGCCAGGTATCGTCGACGTTTGTGACGGCCTGATCCAGGACTTCCTTCCGGAACGCATCCGCGTCGTCCAGCTGGCACCTGACCAATGGGGTGGCGGCCATAGCGCGCTGACCACAGCGGAAGTAGACGGTCTGCGGGCGCTCGATGTCGAGGTGCTGTCCATAGACGCTCGGAGAAACCCGAGCCACCCGGCTGAACCTGGCAACGTCCGGATTCTGGCCGACTTCTTCGACTTCTCGTGAAAATGGGGAGAGCGACACCCTGAACTGACTCCGAGGACGCATGACGGAAAGCAGCCTTTGGGCGATTTATTGTACCCACTGCTCGGTTCGGGTGGGAAGCAGACAGACCACTAAAACAAGAATCGGACATGTTGCGATCACGTAATTTCAGGCCCAGATGACTCTGCCGCCCTTGAGCCAGAAGTGAGACTTACAACCGTCCCTGAGGAACACCGAGGGCGACAGCGACGGCAAACCTGCAGGGCCGAGCGAAAGCGTCCACCGAGGGTTAGCTTCGGGGATCAGCAGGAGCTCGATTGTTCTGCCGCAGCCGCACGGGCACTTCATTCCGACGCACCAGTCTTCGTGCCCGTCGCGAGCCAAGACGAGGGCGCCAATCGGAACCACAGGTGGCAGGCTGTCGCCATCCACAACCTGCAGCCGATAAGGCGGCCGCCAGCGCTCGAACAGACCGCAGATACGCCTTTGCCAACGGGCATACTCGGCCCGTATCCAACTGACTGCGATCTCGATAACGATCATTGCTATGCCCCCAGAGCCGGGAGCCCAAGCAGCGGCTCGCGAGCGCCAGTTGCCATCTCCAGGTCGTCACCGCGCTTGAAGTTGCCCTCAGCCGTATAGTCCTCCTCGGCCGCGGCGAGGCTGAAGAAGGTGCGCGCATAGCCACTATTGGGTTCGTGGCGGAAGGGATAAAGCCGGGCAAGGAGTTCGTTCACCGCAGCGGCGGATGCTCGCATATTGAGCGAGATCACCGAGGGTGCCTCTTCTGCCATGCCCTTGATGTAGCCCTCCTTTACCTTCTCGCGATGAACATCGGGCGCATTTAGCCTGAGATACTCCGCCTCCAGCGCTTCCGGCGTGTAGACGCCGCGGTCCGCAAGGTTAGAGCCGCCGGGATAGACATAGTCGATGCGTCCGCACACGTCCGCGATAACAGTCCTGGTAGACGTCTGACGGGTCGGAATGACGACGCCCATGTCGATGATGGGCATTAGGAATGCCGATCCCATAAGGTCGGCGATGTATCGCGCCTCAAGCGTATCGACGCAGCACAGGATGAAATCGCAGTCGGCGCCAACCAGGATGGCTTCGCGGTCGAAGATTGACCGGTCGATCGGAACGAACACGTCCTGCCCACGGTGGCCCTCGGCAGCCCGAAGCATGACCTGGACCTTAGGGACTTTGGACTCCGCGTCGGCGATGGTGGTGTTGAGAATGCGGTTGAGGTTCTTGGACTCGGTGATGTCGTATTCAACGCCGACGACCCGGCCGAACCCCAGACGGAGCGTCTGCTCGATCGTCGGGGAGCCAGTCCCTGAGGCGCCGATGACCAGCACGGAAAGCCGACTGTTCTGCGCGGTCATCTCCGAAGTGAAGGCAACCGGCGCCCGCTGGTTTTCGTCTCGGTCGGCCCAGTAAGTGAGGATGTCGTCGCCGGGGATGATGACCAGATCGAGGTCGGTGGCGATGCCGTCGCGGTACGTACGAGCCCGGATCGCGCCCGACGGCATCATGATGGCCGAACCGTGATCTGCCTCGTAGGCGGCATGAAGGGCGCGAACCGTGACCGCGTCGCTCTTGTCGTCGACGTTTGAGAAGGCAAAGAGGCCCCCAGGGTGAGAATGGATGAGAACGACGGACAATCCCTCGCCTTCGCCGCCGTCGATGGCTTCCTCGAGGTAGCGCCCCGGCCAGGAGATGTAGTCGGGGGTACGGACGGTACAATCGCCATGGGGCACCAGGATGAGGCGGTGCGCCAGCAGACGCTTCCGGGCGCCGGGAGACCGGGAGCAAAGCAGGATGGCGGCGGCTTCGCAGCCGTCGCCAGGGAACAGGTGAGCTTTGAGGCCGGCATGGATGTCGGCGGGGATCACAAGAGCTGAGGGCTGGGTCACTGATTGACCTCACGGCTCAGCGCACCGTCGACGAGCGTCAGGTGGGTGCGAACATTGTCGATCTTGGGGTTCCAGGGCGAGGCCTGGCCGCGGTGGCGCGACCAGCGCTGATACATGACGCCACCGATGGTGATCAGCGTCTCGGTCGCGCCGATCCGGCTGCCGTTCGCAAGCAGCAGCACGGGCGCGACGTAGAACATGTCGATCTGTGCACCGGGATAGGTATTGGGGATTTCGAGCCCCATGGCCACTGCTGTCGCCGAGAAGCCCGGCGGCAACTGGTAGTTGTCGATGATCAGCCAACGACGGCCCTGGTCCAGCACCGTCCGCCAACGCCACCCCGACTGTTCGAGGAAGGCTTCATCGACACCGAGGAGGCGGAAGCCGTTGCCGGCCTCCCCGTTGTTGACGTCCTTGGGCGTCAGGCGCAACTTCTCGATGCCGTGGGTACGCAGGTCGACATCAAAGTCGAGGCCGACTTCCTGCTTCGGCTGCCCGGCGACCTTGAGGAAGATGTGCCAGGGCTGGACGGGGTCAAAGCCCGCCTGGGTCATGGCATCGCGGACCTTGATGATTGGCAGGTCGGACTGGATGACGGTGTCCTGGACCTTGATTTTCCAGGTCTCGCGGACGGTGTAGAAGCGCTCGACACCGGCCCCAGCAAGGTCGACCAGGTCGCGGTTGTCGATGACCTTGTCGGGCTCGTTCTCGACGGACAGCATCAGCTGGAGGTCGTTCGCGATGCCGGCCAGCTTGCGTACGGTCTTGCCGGTGACGTACTGCGCCGGCCAGTCGTACTGCTCGCCGTCCACCTTGAGACGGTAAGCGCGGTCGGCGCTCGTGACGACGAAGCGGTCGTTGACGCCATCGATCGGCGCGACCTCCGATGCGAGGATCGGCACAAGCTCGCCGTCGTCGAGAAAGCGCAGGACGAACGGGTCGTTGTCGGGCAAGACCTCGGCGGCCGCCGCGATCTGGGCGCCGGTTGGCGTCGAATCCGCGATACGGACGACCTTGAAATTCAGGTCGAGACCCGCGACCTCGATAGCGATGGAGTTGTTAGCGGGGCGATTGCCCGCGGCGTTCTGGTTAGTCATTTCGCTTGCCTTTCGGGCAGTGTTGCTACTGACTAGATGTGCGCGGCTGCAGCGGCCATTCGGACATACGATTTTTTCGTTGGGGATGTCCGAGGAGGGCTTCCTGGATCGCACTGTTGTCCAGGGAGGGGAAAGGACGTGCACCCATGCTGCAGGATGCAGCCGAAGAGTCGGACGCGTTAAGCGTCGACGAATTTATGTCAGTGCTTCACGGGCTGACGGACGCACAATGGGTCCGGCTTTCCGAGATCGGCCGCTTCCACAGCAAGGTTTGTGGTTCTCCGGAAGACGACCTGATCAACGAAGCAATTTTCCGGGTCACGGAGGGCAAGCGCAAATGCCCCCGCGGCTTGGATCCTGTTGCATTTCTCGCAGAAACGATGCGCAGCGTCACCTCCGGCACCCGCCAGAAGGCGCGACGCCTGCTGTCCATCGATCACAAGACGACTGGCAAGGACGGAGAGAGCGTGCCCTTTGACCCGCCTGATGCTTCACCGACCGCCGAGCAGGCGCTCGGCGAGGCGGAGGCGACCAAGGTTATTGAGGCAGCGATCCTCGATTTGTTCAGTGATGACACGGTGGCCCGCGACTTCGCCGATGGCGTGATGGCGGGCCTCGAAGGTGAAGAGCTGCGAGCATACACTGGGCTGAATGGCACCGCCTTCAATTCGATGCGCAAGAAGTTCCGGCGTAGAGTAGACGCAGCATACCCGAACGGGTGGATGTTATGAGTGGCACCAACAGCGAGAGTGACCCAATCGGCCGACTGGTCGACATGCTCGTCGAAGACATTTTGCAGACCTCTGACGAGGATCTGGTCAAAGAGGTCAAGGAACGCGGAGATGACCCAAAGGCCATTGCCGGCCGCATGCGTGCACTGTTCGGCAAGGCCGAGCTTGCTCAGGGTCGTCGGCGGTTGATGGCCGCCCGCGAAGCCGTGAACGCGGACGCCCAACGACGTGCAGGACAAAGTGCAAAAGACCCGGCGGCCGCCCGCCGGCAACTGGACACGATCATGCAACGCTTCCCAAGCGCCACGGCCAAGCTGACGATGGCTGCACGCAAGGGCACCGGCATGTCCGACGGCGATGTGCTGTCTTTGCTTGCCGATCTCGAGGAACTCGGGATCACCGACGAGGGAAGCGAGTGAATCAGCTGGCCCCTGCCGAGCGCCTCTTGATCGGTCTAGGTGTGCAGGATCCGGTCGACATCGATCTGGACGCGATTGCCTGGACAGTGGGGGTGAAGGTCAAATACGCTCCACTCGATAACTGCGAGGCCCGCATCGTTGGCACCGCAAATCGTGCGATCGTGACGATCAAGGAAGACGCTACACCGGGCCGACGCCGGTTTTCGCTCGGGCACGAACTTGGCCATTGGCACCATGACCGTGGAAAGTGCCTGGTCTGCGGAATCGACGAGATCGGCAATCCGCTAGCGAGCACCTCGGAGCGGGCGGCCGATCGTTATGCGGCTGACCTGCTGATGCCTCGCTTCCTTTTCGATCCTGCTGTGCGGGCCGCAGGCAAGGTCAACTTTGCGATGTTCCGCAATTTGGCTAAGACCTTCAACACCAGCGTCACCGCGGCCGCAATCCGTGTAGTCGAGGGCAAGCGCGTCCCTGCCCTGCTCGTCTGTCACGGAGCGGAAGGGCGCAAGTGGTTCGTGCGTTCCCAAATGATCGACGACCGCTGGTTTCCGCAGGAACAGCTCAGCGCCGACAGTCCTGCTTTCGATGTCCAATTCGGCGGTAAGCCGGAAATCAACCTGCCAATGAAGGTTGGGGCCGATGCCTGGTTCGATCGGCACGATGCGAGCTGGTACGAAGTCCGCGAACAGTCGATCCGATTGCCGGGCAATGAGACGCTGACTTTGCTTCTATTTGACGATGATCGGATGCATGCTCGCTAGGGCGTTTCGTCGCGAGCTTGACCGTCCCAAGATACCTCTCTCAGCTTATGATCGCTGGCTACCGATGACGTTGTGCAATCATCGAGAGTTTGCCGGGTGTTGATTCTGCAGGTGCCTGGCGAGGGCCGACTAAGGTCGGAGCAGCGACTCTCTCGCCGTCAAGTTCAAATGGACTCGAAGAGAGACTGACAATGGCCGACGGAACTGCCTCCCTTCCTACCGACCCGATCGAAGAAGCCCTGAGGAGCTACTACTCCGACAACGGCTTTTCCCTGGGTGGCATCGATCTGTTCTGCCTCGGTACCATGCGCGCGTCCAAAGCACTGACGCTCATGCTGACGATGGTCGGCGGCGCAACGCACTCGGAAAGCGGCCGGTCGCCATTCTCGCGCGTCGTCATCGCCTATCCCAACACCGCGATGACGGGCGATGCAGCGGCTGCACTCCTTGCAAGGATCGCAGTCCAAGTCGAAAGCAACAACACCAACCTGCCGGCTGGCGTGGAACCGGCGAACTGGGTCAGCTTTGAGCCGGTGGACCTCCGCGCTGAGGCGCTGGTGGAGCTCGCTGATAGTCTGCCCGAGAACTCAGCACTCGTCGTCCTGCGCGCCGCCGACTTCCGCGTGGAAGACCTTGCGGCAGTCGACCTTGCATCTGCTGCGGTGCCCGAAGACGTATGGGTGCCGCAGGTGCACAACCTATCTCGCATGCTCCTCGACGTTAGCAAGCGTCGCTCTCTGCCGATCATACTTGAAGCAGGCCGGGACCTTCCGAGCAATGAGACCCTGAGGAATTTGCTTCAGTCCCTCGATGGCGTCGGAGTGATGGGCGTTGAGGCCCAGCCCGCAGACGCCTACATCGCCAGGAACATCGCACGCTGGGATAGACTTCTCGCTGAGGGGCGCATTGGCGACGTTCTCGACGAGATCGAAGGCGCGACCGAATGGCCGTTGCGTGCGCGTGAGGTCTATCGGCTTCAGGTGCTGTACCGCGCTGGGCTATACGGGCAAACGATTGAGGCGATCGAGAACGTAACGTACCTTGCGGAGCTCGATGCTCCGTTGAAGCTTCGTTTGGCTCGCATTGCATCCGATTGTGGCGCGCTCGTCCTCGCGGGCCGTCTTCTGAACCTCGCATTGCCAAACCTGGCCACCGTGGAAGAGCTGCTTACCGCTGCTTTGGTGGCGGACGATATCGACGACCGCCGATCTGCAAATCTGGCCGAAGCACGACTCGCAGATATCTATCCTGACCACGGTGCGCTGGTTGATCGGCGACGGATGCGACTGCGAGCGGAAGGCCATTTCCACGAACTGGCTCAGGACATCGCCGGAATCGATCCTGATGGCGCGAAGTTCTACCAGGCACTAGCCGATGCGCTGTCCGAGACGACCTCATATCTCGATGCCGCGGCCAAGATCGAGGAAGAGCACGGTGCTCGCGCAGGCGACATTCGTTTTCTCTTGGCGCGACACGCCATGGTGTCCGCCGCCTTTCGAGACGCTGCCGATCTGATACTGGGAGTGGCCGAGAAGGAGCAACGGCACATTGGGCTGCTCATCGAAGCGATGGAAGGCCTGATCCTACGGCAGCAAGAAGAGGCCGACAGAGACTTGATCTTGAATGGCCTGCAACTAGCGGTCACCTTCCTTTCGGCTCACCCAGATCAAGCAGGCCTTCGTGTCCGTCTGGAAAGCCTCTTCTCATTCGAGAAGACCGGGCACACTGGCAAGACCTACCTCGCCTTCGTCACGCTTTCCCTGCTGTCGCGTCCGCTGGATCTCGTAACGGACGGTCCTTTGGATATCGGTTTCGACGAGTCGTTCTCTGTTCAAGATATTCGGCCGGCGGTCGACTGGTTGGAGGAGCGAGGGACTGTGCTCATCGGGCAGACAACGATTCCACGGGAATTGATCCCTGGTGACCCCGACCGCCTCGCGATCAACCTGATGCATGTCATCGATCGCGTCGCCGCTGAAGCCAGTGATGATGATGACGTCAAGACACTCAACCTTCTGCTCAGCCTCGTCAGCTCCATCAATGTCCATACCCAGCGCCAAAACTACGACCTCTCCGCAATGAGGTTTGCGGCTGCAGGATATATCTCTGCGGGACGCTCGCAGCAGGCTAGGGATTTGGCCGAACAGGCGCTTCGCGTTTCGATCGGGGCCGGGCAGCGGCCACGTCAAGGCTGGTTCGCTTTCGCAGACATCTATCTGCGTATAGGCAGCCATATAGAAAGCCTCGTCGGATTCGCTTGCGCGGCCGCAGGCGAGACCAATGTCGACGGTGAAGCGGCGTGGTCAGAAATGAATGGCGTTGCACGGATGTTCCGGGAACTCGGCTTGTTCGATCTGGCACGACAGGCGCATCGGGGAGCAACCGCTGTATTGCGGCGCCTAGGACTGGAAGAAGCAAATTTCCACCGGACTCGTTTGATCGGCCTATCCATCGACTTTACCGAACTGGCTAGCGATCCCAATCCTTCTCCCGCTGCCGTGACGGCTCTCTTGGACAGGGCAGTCGAGTGCGCACTCGAGGCCACAGAGGACCATCCCGATCCCGCGCTCGTGCAGTTGGCGCAGATCATCTCCATGGCAAATACAAACGGCATATCCGTGGGAAAGACGGCCATTGAGGCGTTCGACGCACTGCTTCCTCTGGCTTCGCGACGCGGTTCGATCATGGCGCATGGCTTCGGGTCGAGCCGAGCTGACGGTGACGCCTTGTTCACGCTCTACGCGATGCAGGAATCCGCTCGTTACGCGGAGGACGCGGGCTTCGACGCGCGCAATGTTGCGTTCTTGGCAAAGCGAATGCTGTGGAACGAAGGCGATGAACTCGACGCCACCATTGCCACATTCCTGACCGAGCTTCTTGCTGATCGCGGGATGCCGCTGCCCGGCTGGGAGACGACATCTCGACCGGTCCCGTCGCTTACCGATTCCGGTCGGCCCGCAGCCATTGCTGCTGCCATGTCTGCGGAGTGTGCCGTGGTTGCGCTGGGGCTCGACAGCAACGGCCGTTTGGCGCGGACGACTTGGGTGAATGGCGAGGGTTCATACGTGCGTGAGCCAGCGGACGTGTTCTCGTCCGATGCTTTCGAGACCTGGAAGGAAACGCTTCCCTTTGGATATGGCGTCGATGACGGCGCGACCGCCAATTTCTTCTATACGACGACCGAGCACCTTAGGGTCACTGGCCTCCCTGACGGACCAGTTGTCGTCGTCGCGGACAGCGATCTCCAAATATTTCCTGCCAACCTCCTGAGAGTCGGGGATACCTTTGCCGGCCAAGTCCGACCCATTTCGGCTGTGCCTTCCCTATCCTGGCTCAACGCGTCGAGGGAGAATCCGGCTGGCAGCAATGGCCTACTGAAGGCCTGGATCTCGTCAAGAACCGAGGGTGGTTTTACGCTCGCGATGGTCTCGGAACGACTGGCCGAAACCTTCGCCAAGCACGGAGTCGAGCTCGACGAGTCCGATCAACTTCCTGAGGATTTCACGGGGGCCGAACTTGCCATCGTCACCGCCCACGGCAGCCTCGGTGATAGTTCACAGTTTCAGCGGTTGCGCGATGAGGGCGACTTGGTCGTTTCCGCAAACGACCTTGCTTCCAAGCTTCGCAACGTGCGCGTCGCGGTACTCTTCGTCTGCAGTGCCGGACGGGCAGACAAGGTCCCGGGGGCGGCAACGACCTTCGGGCTCGCCAAGAAGGTGCTAGAGAAGGGATCTAGCGCCGTCATCGCGTCGCCCTGGCCCCTCGACTCCCGGGTCACATACCATTGGCTTCCAGCGTTCCTTGACGCTTGGACCAATGGCCAGAGATTGGACGAGGCCGTGTTCGCAGCTAACCAGGCGGTGGGCAACGGACTCGGCTACGCGCCCGAGACCGCACTTGCTCTGTCGCTCTATGGCGATCCGGCATTGGTCTTCGCGGGAGCCGTGCCGGCATCTGGGTCGTCAACACCACAGTGACGCGCAGCAGCTGCGGCCGGGAGTAGCGAACTGTCGGTAACTCAACTTGCAGCGCAAAACATCCAGTCCGCTTATGGGAATTCCTGAACGCTCGTCTACAGACCGGAATGGGGCGCAAAGCCTAAGTTCAGCTATGGCACCTTGACCGGCAACGTTGGGGTTGGCATACTAGGAGTGGCCTTAGCGCAGGCCGGTGTGCCCGCCACGCAAAGCCATGTCAGCGTCCAATCTTGAAAGTCACTCTGTGCCTTTGCGCATGGTCTGGCCATTAGCGGGCACATGGTCGGATCATTCCAGGACATGGACAATGACCGAACCAAATAATCTTCACACACTAAGACTTCTTGCCAAGCGATACGCGCGTGCGAACAGAATCGCGCAACATCAGGCCCTGGACCTAGTGGCGGGGCAACTGAGTTTCCGCAATTGGGTCAAGCTTGTCGCGGCCAGTAAGAACGGCTGGCAGGTCGAGCCACAAGGGATTGCGCGGCTCGAGGCCTTCGTCAACGCCCCCATGCCGGCGGCAAGCTTCCGACAAGGTGATGCCCAGGCAATGAGCCGTCGCTTCACACATCTTCGGGAAGCGGACCGTGGAATGATCGGGGAGCATGCGTATCGGCTTCTCGACGTCCTGCATGACGTCGTCATCTCGGGTGAGGGATGGAGCATCAGGGTACCAGAGAACCCTGGCGCGATGGCAATCGTCGAGACCTATACCGCCCCGGGGGCTATTTGCCCGGTACTTGACCCTGAGTTCCTGCAGGCAGCCCTTGCGATAGCCCACGAAAGAGCCGGTAACGTTCGTGGGGAGATTTCGGCCGATTGGCCCCGGCGGTCCACAAAGCCGGATCTCGAAGGTGTGGTGCGGCATCCACTAAGTGGCGGCGAGTCCAACGTGTGGTTCTGCTATCACTGCGATGGAAAGATCACTGGTGCCCAGATCGCTCAGAACCTTTGGCATTGTCCGGGATGCGGAGCATCGCCTCTCGACATCTACGACACGGCGTTCTGGTCCGAGGATAAGGGCAAGTCGTTCCTGCCGATCAAGACCAAGAAGGCGGGCCGTCAGGACAGACCCGCTCTCAAGATCGTCGATGGTAGGCCCAAACTAGAGTTGAATGACGAGAAGATCATTCTCCTCATCCGCAGCGCCTTGATCGAAGAGGCCACCAACCTCAGCGAGAGATTAGGCGCTCTTCACGCCGAGATCAGCGTCGATGAGGGCAATGACGTCTGGATCATACTCGATATCGACTTATGGCCTGAGGACAAGGATACGGCGCAAGCTTTGGCCGTAGCGGAGCTACTGGGCATCCAGATTGATGTAGCATGTACCCAGTTCACGATACCCTTCGCTTGGCCGGGCCTGGGCGAAGTCACCTCGAGCACGAGTGAATATACGCGCATGATGCTGGACGCCTATGCAAAGTACGGGGCCTTGCCGGATAGGAAGGCGGGGACGTTATAATCCGTCCACGGAGAGCCGATTTTCGTGGATGCTTCCCAACTGGAAGTGTCCTCATCTTGAGCTGCTGCCGGTTCGGTGGACACGAAGTTAGGCTAGCTTAGCTTGCTCTTCGTATTCCACGGGGCTGAGATAGCCCAGTGTCGAGTGTCGGCGCCTCGGGTTGTAGAAGCGCTCGATATAGTCGAACACATCGGCCTTGGCATCGTCCCTGGTGCGATAGACCTTGCGGGCGGTGCGTTCGGTCTTGAGCGAGGAGAAGAAGCTCTCCATCGCCGCGTTGTCCCAGACATTGCCGGACCGGCTCATCGAGCAGGTGATGCCGTGATCGGCCATCAGGCGCTGGAACTGCTCGCTGGTATATTGGCTGCCCTGGTCGGAGTGGTGCAGCAGGCTGTCGGGCTTGCCGCGGCGCCAGATGGCCATGATCAGCGCATCGGTCACCAGTTGAGCGGCCATCGATGAACTCATCGACCAGCCCACCACCCGGCGGGAGTAGAGGTCGACGACCGCCGCCACATACAGCCAGCCCTGGGCCGTCCAGATGTAGGTGAAGTCAGCGATCCACTTCTGGTTCGGAGCGGATGCCACGAACGCCCGGTCCAGGATGTTGGGCGAGACCGCATGGCGCTGCCCGCCATCCTTGGGCAGGCCCCGCCGGCGGGGACGTGCCCGCAGGCCTTCCTGGCGCATCAGCCGCTCGATGCGATGCAGACCGGCGTCGAGCCCTTCGGCCAGCACGTCGTGCCAGACCCGACGGGCGCCATAGGTGCGATCACTTCCGGCAAAGCTTGAACGGATGCCTGCGACCAGCACCTCGTCATACTGAGCCCGTATGCTCGGCGAGCGGTTGAGCCAGGCATGGAAGCCCGAGCGAGACACACCGAGCGCCTCGCAGATCCACGAGACCGGCCAGATCCCTCGGTGCTTCGCAACAAAAGAGAACCTCATATCGAGTCCCTGGCGAAGTAGGCCGCGGCTTTTTTTAGGATATCGCGCTCCGCCTTGAGCTTGGCGACCTCGCGGCGCAGCTTCTCGATCTCGAGCTGCTCGGGCTTCATCTGCCCATGGCCGGGAAAGGCCTGCTGCGGATCGGCAGACTGCTCGCGCACCCATTTGCGCAACACGTTCACATGCAGGTCCAGATCACGGGCAGCCTGCGCCACCGCAACGCCCCGTTCCCTGACCAGCCTGACAGCCTCGAGCTTGAACTCCCGGCTGAACTTGCGTCTCTCCATCAAACTCTCCAGTTCCAAAAACACCTTAACTCGGTGTCCTCAAAACCGGCAGCAGCTCATCTGGCGCTAAGCGGTCGTTCCCAGTAACTCGGGAAGGACCGCTACCCACCGCCTATTGCTGTCGCTGCGACGCGCTTATCAGCTAGTCTGCTTTTGGATTCATGAATTGCGGTTTCAACTACCGGAATGGGGCGCGAGGCGCTCGCCGGATTCGCATAATATGCGAAATGTAACTTCGGGGGCGTCGGGCGCTAAGGGCTCTTCACAGCAATGACCGTGACCGGGTCGCCGCTGCGGCCGAGCCAGATGATCGTCACAGCCTCGAGAGCCAGCCAGGGCAGCAGTGCGAGGTTCAGGCTCTGCTAACCGATGGTGGTTGACAGTCATCCGCGAAGCTTGTGCACTGTCCTTCGGACGGATATTTTTTGCGGTGCTGATATTTTTTTGGTTCGACCGCGCCGCTCGCCAGCGAAATTGATGTGGATCAAAGTGGAACGCACGGTCGGCAGGTATGGTGTGCCCATGAATGCTGTACTTAGCAAATTGCGGACCTTTGGTGCGTTGCTGATCCTGGTGTCGGGCGTTGTTCTCGCCGGCACAACCTTGGTCGCCGCAGACGGCGGTCCGTCTCCAGTCGCTGATGAGATGTACGGTGCGGTCGGTGACTTGACGGGCCCCATCGACAAGGCATGCGCGATCGCGTCTCCTCAGGCAGACTGTTCGACTTGCTGCCATGACATGGGAAGTTCCATTTGCTGCGGCCACCTTGTCGCCCTAGGAACCGAAGCCAACGCTCGGCCACCCACTATTCATCATGTTTTGACAGGCCCGTGGATTCCCGTCGCCATGCACAGTGCGTCTGCTGGAGTCGGCAAGCGGCCCCCCCGTTACGCTTAAACACCGGTCTGCCGGGTAACTAGAGGCGCATCGCGCCAGTAGTCCCCAGCAAGCTGATTGTCCTGTCCGCCATCGTGATCGCGCGATGTGACCGGCTACTCTGTCATCCCCACATAAAGATTCTGACAGACGCAAAGGGGAGTTCACCCATGCGCGCTTTCAAAACCCTATCCATCGCTGCTCTTGCTTTCGCTTTATCTCATCCCGTGATGGCTCAAGATGATCCCCATCACCCTGCAGGGGCGGAGGTGCCCGCCGCCGAGGCCCCGGCATTCATCGAAGCGCCGGCGGACAAGTCTGACACCCCCAGATCAAACGCTCCAGCAAACCTCATGATGGGCTGTTCGGACATGATGAGCATGATGCAGGCCATGCAGACGATGCAAATGAAAATGATGCGGCAGATGCAGGAGATGCAGAAGGCCTTGGCGGCCTCGCCCAACTCCGGCGAAGAGGCGTCGCCATGACCGATTCAGCCGCCAAACGGACGCTATCGGTGCTCGTGGTGGCCATCCGCGTCGGCGAGCAGCGCAATAGTGCTCTGCTAACAAACGGAGGCAGCAATGACTGACCCTCGCAAAGTTCGCGTTGCGATCAACGGCTACGGCGTGATCGGCAAGCGCGTGGCGGACGCGATCATGCTCCAACCCGACATGAGCGTTTCCGGCATCGCGGATATTGTCGACGATTGGCGAATCCGGTTGGCCGCCGAAAAAGGGTACCGAGTGTTCGGCGCGACGGTTGAGGCGGTAGCCGCGATGAGCAACGCCGGCATCGCGACGAGCGGGAGCCTCGCGGATCTTCTTGCCGACAGCGACATCGTCATCGACTGCACACCGAAAAACATCGGCGCGGCCAATGTCTCTACCTATCGTGCTGCTGGCGTGAAGCACATTCTGCAAGGCGGAGAAAAGCACGCACTCACGGGGCATTCGTTCGTCGCCGAAGCGTCTTACGCCAGTGCCGTGGGCGGATCCAGCACCCGCGTGGTGTCGTGCAACACCACCTCGATCGTGCGGACACTGACAGCCCTCAAGAAGGGTGGCCTGCTCGGGTCCGCGAGAGGGACGCTGTTGCGCCGTGCGACGGATCCCTGGGAGAGCCATCAGTCGGGGATAATGAACACCCTGGTCCCAGAGTCCCGCATTCCGAGCCACCAGGGTCCAGACGCCAAAAGTGTCGACCCCGATCTGGATGTCGTGACGATGGCGGTGAAGGTCCCGCAAACCCTTGGCCACCTGCACCTCTGGAACGTCCGGCTTACCAGGGCCGCCGAAGTGGCAGAAGTCTTGGACCTTTTTCGAGCCTCCAGCCGCATAGCGCTGATCCGTAGTGACGCGGGGCTGCCGGCACTCAACAGCATCAAGGAGTGGATGCTCGACCTCGGGCGGCCGCACGGGGACCTCTATGAGGTTGCGCTGTGGGAGGACATGCTGACTGTTGAGGGCGATGAACTCTTCTACGCCTACATGGTCGACAACCAGGCGATCGTCATCCCGGAAACCGTTGACGCCATTCGAGCGCTTTGCGGACTTGAGCAGGAGGCGGCGTCCTCGATTGCCACTACCAACGCGTCTATAGGGATTGGCAAGCTCGTCGCCCGCCCCGGACGACAGGCTGGCGCCCCATGACCAAGGGTCCATGGAATGCGTCAGCTATCCTTCTCGCGTTAGCCGGCCTGTTGGTGTCCGGGATCGGCATCTACTTTCTTGCCTTCCGCCCGGCGCTGCTGCCCGAGGATATCCGGTTCATCGGGCTCTCGCCGACAGAGGTCGCGCAACTTGGCCCAAGATTGGCGCCGTGGCTGTCGAACGTCTTCCATATGCTGGGCGGCTTTGCCCTTGCCGCCGGGGTCGTCACTATCGCATTGGCCGCCACGTCGTACCGCGAAAGGAGCCCCGCAGCGGTACTGGCCGCCTCGCTGGGAGGCACGGTTTCGATCGTTCTGATGGCTATCGTCAACTTCGACATCAACTCCGACTTCAAATGGCTACTGGCCGGCTTCGCGCTCGTCTGGGCGAGCAGCCTTGTGGCCTTCGCGTTCGAAGGGTCAATCGATGGTGCGCGACGGACCGCATCAACTCGCAGAGGAACAAGCAAATGAAACGTCGTCAATTCGTGACTGGGCTCATTGCCGGCGCGGCGGCACTATCCGTGCCACCCGCATTCTTGCGGTCGGTCTATGCAGCCCAACCCTCCACCGCCACCCCGCTAAGTATCGTGCGAAGGACGATCGAAGTGAATGGAAGGGCCGCAAGCGTCTTTGGGCTACAGCAGGCCGACGGCTCAACAGGGCTGCGCCTACGGGCCGACGAACTTTTCAAAGTTCGGTTGCGCAACGAAACCGATGAGCAGACCATTATCCACTGGCACGGACTTACGCCGCCCTGGCCGAGCGATGGTGTTCCCGACGCCCCACTGCCCCTGATCAACGCGAGCATGGAACGCATATTCGAGTTCCCTCTTGAAACGCCCGGCACACACTGGATGCACGCACATACGCTCCAGGAACAAATGCTGCTGGCGGCCCCCCTGATTGTCGAGGATCCGGCGGATGATGGGCGCGATGAGCAGGAGGTGGTCATTCTCCTCCATGACTTCTCATTTACCTCGCCGGAGGAATTGCTCGCTGGCCTGGCCAGGCCTGCCGATGCCATGGCGCCGATGGACCACGGCGGTATGGCGATGGACCTCAACGACATCGAATACGACGCCTACCTCGCCAATGATCGAACTCTCGACGACCCCGAGGTCGTCAATGTCGAGCTCGGTGGCCGCATACGGGTGCGTATCATCAATGGCGCCACGGCCACGGCATTTACCATCGACCTCGGTGCGATCAATGGTCAGCTGGTGGCTGTCGACGGGCAGAATATCGAGCCGGTCGGCGGGCGCCGCTTTCCCATCAGCATGGGCCAGCGCCTAGATATCCGTCTCGAACTCCCCAGCGAGGGCGGGCCGTTCCCGATCCTGGCTCTTCGGGAGGGCTCTGCACACCGGACCGGCGTCATCCTGCAGCCACCAGGTTCGCAGATAGCCAAGATGGCATCTCAAGGTACTGAGGACGGGCCCGTCCTCGATCTGGCGCTCGAAGCAGATCTACGGGCTATTGCGCCGCTCCCGATCCGTGTTGCCGACAAATCGTTTGAGATGACGCTCAACGGCGAAATGGCGAAGTACCAATGGAGCCTTGGCCTGCAGCAGCCGATCATGGCTGTGTCTGGCGACCGGATCGAGGTCACGATGACCAACATGAGCATGATGGCTCATCCGATGCATCTGCATGGCCACCATTTCCAAGTGGTTGCGATCGACGGGAAAAGGATTGTTGGTGCAGTCCGCGACACCGTCCTCATACCGCCGAGGCGAGCGGTTACCATTGCGGTCGATGCGAGCAACCCGGGGCAATGGGCGTTCCACTGCCACCATCTGTACCACATGGCGACTGGCATGATGTCGACCTTCGGCTATCGGACCTGAGACGCACAATACTGACGAACGAGGAACAACACATGAAGAACGTGACGCTGCAAGTCAGCGATCTCCTCAGCATTTTGGATTTTGCCGCAGTCGAAAAGCGCCTTGGTGCGCTGCCCGGAGTCCAAAAGGTTGCCATGAATGCTGGGTCCAGCACGGCCAGCATTGCCTTCGACGAAGCTCTTACCAGTCCTGAGCGCTTGGCCCGGGAAATTGAATCCTGCGGCTTCCATTGCCAAGGCGAGATCGCACCGCGGCACGTATGTGTTCCCGACCAGACGGCTGTCAGCGTCACCGACCCGCGAGCACCGTCTCAAACCAATCATATGGACCACAACGCCGCGGGTCACTTCCACCTGGAAGCGGCGTCTCCCGGCCCGAGAGGCAAGCCCGATCACGACGCCATGGCCCACGACATGGGCCATGGCGCGGGCATGGACATGCAGGACATGGTCCGGGACATGCGAAATCGGTTCCTGGTCAGCCTGGTTTTCACTCTACCAATCCTTGCCATGGATCCTATGGGGCTGACCGAGCCGTTTTTCGAGCCCCCCTTCGGTCTGAGCATGAACGTCACGATGTTCATGTTCGCCACCGCGGCAATCATCTACCCGGTTTGGCCGTTCCTCGTCTCTGCTTGGCGTGCCTTACGGAACGGCGTGCTCAACATGGCCGTTCTCGTCATACTCAGTGTGGGAACTGGCTATCTCTTCAGTGTCGGTTCGACGTTCTTCTTCGATGGCGCCCAGTTCTATGAGGCCGCGTCCATCCTGCTCGTCTTCATTCTTCTCGGACACTGGCTCGAGATGCGAGCACGTGCAGGCGCATCTGCAGCGATTCGAGCACTTCTGGACCTTGCTCCGCCGAAGGCCACGGTGCTGCGCGACGGGGTCGAACGCGAGGTCCCGACGTCGGAGGTGGTCCTGGGTGACATCGTTGTCCTGCGGCCGGGCAACAAGCTGCCCGTCGACGGTGAAGTCATCGAGGGCGAGTCCACAATCGACGAGTCAATGCTTACGGGCGAGTCCATGCCCGTGACGAAAACAGTTGGTGATGAAGTGATCGGCGCCACCATCAACAAGAGCGGCACCCTGCGGTATCGCTCGACAAAGGTTGGTGCCGACACAGCGCTGGCACAGATCGTCAAGCTTGTGCAGGAAGCCCAGAACTCCAAAGCTCCGGCTCAGCTCCTCGCGGACCGAGCATCGCAATGGCTCGTTCTGGCGGCGATCCTTATCGGCCTTCTCACCTTTGCGGTTTGGTTCTGGCTCCTAGGACAACCGCTCCTTTTTGCTCTTACGTTGACCATTACGGTGTTCGTCATCGCCTGTCCCGATGCGCTGGGGCTCGCCACACCGATGGCAGTCATGGTGGGAACGGGCCTGGGTGCGTCCAACGGCATCTTGTTCAAGAACGCAGCGGCGCTCGAGGAGGCGACCAAGCTCAATGTGATCGTCTTCGACAAAACCGGTACGCTCACGATGGGGCAGCCCAAAGTCATTGACGTGGTTCCTGCATCGGGCGTCAACGAGGACGAACTGGTCGGCATAGCGGCGGCGATCGAGCAGAACTCCGATCACCCAATCGCTCTCGCGATCCTGGAACGAGCCGCCGATCTGCCCCGGCCGGACCTGGTCCATTTCAATTATATGGACGGTCGCGGCGCCAGCGCCGAGATTGATGGCGCCGTCGTGTTCGTCGGCAACCGCCGGCTCATGGACGAGAACGCGGTCGACCTCGGCGAACTCGGCCAGCAGGCCGAGGTTCTCAAGGGCGAGGGACGAACGGTGACCTACATCGCTCGGTCGGGCAAGCTGCTCGGCCTCATCACCGTAGCCGACGCCCCGCGTCCGACTTCAGCGGCGACGATTGCCAAACTGCACGAGCAGGGTGTCCGGGTCGCCATGCTCACCGGCGATAACGCTGGGACTGCCAAGCGCATCGCGGATCTGCTCGGCATCGACATCATCCTTGCCGACGTTCTCCCGGGTCAAAAGGCGGAAAAAATCAAGGAGCTCCAGAGCCAGGGGCTGAAAGTCGGTATGGTCGGCGACGGGGTGAACGATGCCCCCGCACTGATACAGGCTGATGTGGGCTTTGCCATCGGCGCCGGTACCGATGTGGCCATCGAAAGCGCCGACATCGTGCTTATGAAGAGCGACCCGTTCGATGTCGTCGGCGCCATGACGCTTTCCAAGGCGACGTTGCGAAAGATGCATCAGAACCTGTGGTGGGCCGTGGGCTACAACGTCATCGCGTTTCCGATTGCAGCGGGGGTATTCTATCCGTTCCTCCTCAGTCCGCAGATTGCCGCCCTGGCGATGTCGGGCAGTTCGGCGCTCGTTGCGATCAATGCCCTCCTGCTCAAACGAACCAGGCTGGATGGCATCCGCCCCGCAACATCGCAGTCGGGTCGATCAGGCGAGTTGGTTGAGGCGGGGAGGGGGCAATGACCGAACTCCGCCCCCTCCTGTTCGCACTGCCGGGCAATGAAGATATGGGTCCATCGCTGCCCCGTGACGATCAGCGCCGGCCCGCCTTCGTGCAGACGCCAATGCAGGACGTCGGCGAATAGACTGTCAGTTCCACCTGTCCGAACAAAAACATCACCGATTTGGAGGGCCGATTTCGGCGTCAAAGATATGACAATTACCAACGCCACAGACACAACAGCGGCGACAAGTGCGTCGTCTTCCGGGTCGGGAAAACTTGGACTATTGGCACTTACGGCTGTTGTCGTAGGATCAATGATCGGGTCGGGTGTCTTCAGCCTGCCACAGAACATGGCCGCCGGTGCGGCCCCGCTGGCGATCATCATCGGCTGGTTGATCAGCGGCGTAGGCATCCTGGCGCTTGCCTTCGTCTATCTGAGCCTGTCTCGGCGAAAGCCGGCGCTAGACGCAGGGCCCTATGCCTACGCCAAGGCCGGCTTTGGCCCATTTATCGGCTTCAATAGCGCCTGGGGCTATTGGCTCTCCGCCTGGATTGGCAACGTCTCCTACGCAGTGGTCATGTTCAGCGCGTTGTCCTACTTCTTTCCACCCTTCGGCGAGGGCAACACCTGGCAGGCCATCGTCGGTGCATCGGCTGTGCTCTGGCTTGTTCACGCGCTGATACTGTCAGGCGTGCAGACGGCGGCCCTCGTTAATCTGATCACCACAGTCGCCAAGATAGCCCCGTTGGTTTTGTTTGTCGTTCTCGCGGTCGTCGCCTTCAAGTTCGATGTCTTCACCCTCGATTTCACCGGTGCGAGCAACCTGGAGCTCGGCTCCATACTCAACCAGGTCAGGAGCACGATGCTGGTCACCCTATGGGTGTTCATCGGGGTCGAGGGCGCGAGCGTGGTCTCCGGCCGCGCTGAACGCCGCTCCGACGTCGGCCTCGCGACCATGGTAGGCTTCTTCGTGGCGCTCGTCCTCTACGCCCTCATTTCCCTGGTGTCGCTCGGAGTGATGACGCAGCCGGAGCTTGCCGCGCTGAAGAACCCGTCAATGGCGGGGGTGCTTGAGTATATCGTCGGGCCCTGGGGTGCGATCCTCGTCAACGTCACGCTGGTCGTCTCGGTGCTCGGGGCATTCCTCAGTTGGAGCCTTCTCGCCGCTGAAGTCCCGCATGTTGCTGGTCGCGACGGCACGATGCCGCGCTTCTTAGCCGGCGAGAATAAGCGTGGCGCTCCGGCGACGTCGCTTTGGGTGACCAATGGGCTGGTGCAGATCTTTCTGATCGTCGCCCTTTTTGCCAACAGTACCTACACGGCCCTGTTCTATATTGCGTCGACGGCCATCCTGGTCCCGTACGTCTTTTCCGGTGCCTATGCCGCCAAGCTCGCGATCACGGGAGAAGGCTATCGAGCCGGGGAAAGCCGGACGCGCGACCTGATAGCTGGGCTCGTCGCAACCGCCTATGGCGTCTGGCTGGTTTATGCCGCGGGCCCGACCTACCTGTTCATGGCGGCGATGCTCTATGCCCCAGGGATCATCTTTTACGTCATCGCTCGCCGCGAGAATGGCCAGAAGAGCTTCAGCGTCCTCGAGGCTGTACTGGCCGTCGGCCTCGTCGTCGCTGGCCTGGCCGCCGCCTACCTTATCTGGAACGGGAGCATTAGCCCACTATGAACGCGATACCGAACACTTCCACAACCCGGCTGGGTGCTTTCTCAGAAGTGGGCCGCCTCCGCGAGGTGATGGTCCACAGGCCGGACTTGAGTCTGCAACGGCTAACCCCCGACAATCGCGAGGCGCTGCTTTTCGACGACGTCCTCTGGGTCAAGAAGGCGCGCCAGGAGCATGACGCCTTCGTTGATACGATGCGCGAGCGAGGTGTTACTGTTCTTGACTTCGGAACACTGCTCGGGGAAACGCTGGCGCTCGCTGAGGCCCGGCGATGGGTGCTCGACAGGAGAGTCAGCGCCGCCACGGTCGGGGAGGACATGGTCGGCGAGATGCGCGGCTGGCTGGACGAGATGCCGGCAGTCGAGCTTGGCCGGTTTCTGATCGGCGGCATCGCTCGAGCGGAGCTTCCATTTATCCCGGCAGGCTTAGCGGGGCGGACCATGGAGCCGCAGGACTTTGTCCTGCCGCCGCTGCCCAACCAGATGTTCACCCGCGACAGCTCCTGCTGGATCCACGGGGGCGTCACGATCAATCCAATGTTCTGGCCGGCTCGCCGGCCAGAAGCGACGAACGTGGAAGCTGTCTATCGCTTCCATTCGCATTTCCGTGATGCGGAATTCGAAACCTGGTGGGACGGTTCGGATGGGACCGGTATCGCCACCCTTGAGGGCGGCGACGTCATGCCGGTGGAAAACGGTGTCGTTCTTATCGGGATGGGGGAGCGGACGACGCCGCAGGCCGTGGCGACGCTCGCCAAGCGCCTCTTCGCCAAGGGTGTCACGACAAGGATCATCGCTGCGTTGATGCCACGCGACCGCTCCTTCATGCATCTCGATACGGTCTTCACCTTTTGCGATCGCGACCTTGTGACGATCTACCCACCTGTCGTTGAGCGCATCCGGGCGTTCTCGCTCCGCCCCGGCACTGGACCTACCGGCATTGAGATCACGGCGGAAAGCGGACCGTTTGTCGAGGTCGTCCGAGAGGCGCTCGGCCTCGATCGTCTCCGGGTCGTCGCCACCGGTGGCGACAGCTACGAGGCCGAGCGCGAGCAGTGGGATGACGGCAACAATGTCGTGGCAATCGAGCCTGGTGTTGTCATCGGCTACGACCGCAACGTCTACACCAACACCCTGCTCCGTCGGGCGGGCATCGAAGTGATTACCGTCGCGGGTTCCGAGCTTGGGCGAGGGCGCGGCGGCGGCCACTGCATGACCTGTCCGATCGCTCGCGATCCCCTCTAATACAAGAAAGACCTTCGCCATGCCGATCAATCTTCGTGGCCGTAGCTTGCTGACGCTGGACGACTACTCGCCGGACGACATCCGGTTCCTTATTCGTCTGGCTGCCGAGCTGAAAGCCGCCAAGCAAGCGGGAACCGAAAGGCAGACGCTTGCCGGCCGCAACATCGCACTCATCTTCGAAAAGGACTCAACGCGTACCCGCACTGGCTTCGAAGTTGCAGCATATGATCAGGGCGCCCATGTCACCTATCTCGGCCCGACGGGGAGCCAGATCGGACACAAGGAATCGATGAAGGATACGGCCCGCGTACTGGGCCGAATCTACGACGCGATCGAGTATCGCGGCTTTGGTCAAAAGACGGCGGAACAGCTCGCCGCCTATGCGGGGGTACCGGTCTATAACGGCCTGACCAACGAGACGCATCCCACGCAGACGCTTGGCGATTTCATGACCATGCGCGAGTTCACCCACAAGCACCTTTCGGGACTGGTGGTGGTGTTTCTTGGCGACGGGCGTAACAACGTTGCCCAGTCACTCGCCTTGGGTGCTGCCAAGGTCGGTATCGATATGCGCATCGCGGCTCCCCGCAGCTTGTGGCCCGAGGATGGCTTCATCGGCCATCTCAGAGCGCTAGGCGCAGAAACCGGAGGTCGGCTCACCGTGACCGAGGACGTCGCAGAGGCGGTACGGGGCGCTGATTTCGTATACACCGACGTTTGGCTTTCGATGGGCGAGGACGAGGCGGCCTGGGCGGATCGCATCCGCGAACTCACGCCCTACCGCGTCACTCGTGACGTCATGGTCGCGACCGGCAACCCTCACACCAAGTTCATGCACTGCCTGCCGGCCTTCCATAACGCGGACACCGAGGTCGGCGCCGACATCGCCAAGCGCTTCGGTATCGACTGCATGGAAGTCACGGACGAGGTATTCGAGTCTGCCGCCTCGATAGTGTTCGACCAGGCGGAGAACCGCATGCACACCATCAAGGCGATCCTTGTCGCCACGATCGGTGGGTGAGGTCATGCGAGTGGTAGTGGCCCTTGGCGGCAACGCCCTTCTTCGCCGCGGTGAACCTATGTCGGCGGACGTGCAGCGGGACAATGTGCGCCGCGCCGCGAGCTCTCTCGCTGAGTTGGTGAGGGCTGGCCATCAGTTGGTCGTCACCCATGGCAACGGGCCGCAGGTCGGACTTCTGGCTCTTCAGGCTGCCGCCCAAAGACCGGACGAGAGCTATCCCCTCGACATTCTAGGCGCCGAGACCGAGGGGATGATCGGTTACCTAATCGAGCAGGAGCTCGAAAATGCACTTCCGGACGGACCAAAGGTCGCCACGCTCCTGACGCAAGTCGAAGTGGATCCGAACGACGCTGCATTCGGGCGGCCGACCAAGCCGGTGGGTCCGGTCTACAGCAAGGCCGAGGCAGAAAAACTGGCCGCAGATCGTGGCTGGAGCATCGCTCCGGATGGCGATAAGTTTCGCCGTGTCGTGCCCTCGCCGCCACCGCGTCACATACCCGACGTCGATCTCATCACGCTCCTGCTCGACGCCAACGTAATCGTAATCTGCGCAGGCGGAGGTGGAATACCGGTCGTCCGTCGGCCGGACGGAAGCCTGATCGGCGTGCAAGCGGTAATCGATAAGGATCGAACTGCGAGCCTCCTCGCACAGGAGATCGGTGCGGAGGCCTTGCTGCTTCTGACTGATGTCGATGCCGTCTATCTTGACTGGGGAAAGCCGGGTCAAAGGGCACTTCGGCGCGTCACGCCGCAATCCATGGCGGACGAAAAGTTTGCCGCGGGATCGATGGGGCCGAAGGTCGAAGCCGCGTGCGAGTTCGTGGACAGCTCTCGCGGCATTGCTGGTATCGGTCTTCTGGATCGAGCCCTCGAAATCCTAGAGGGCAGGGAGGGAACCTTAATCGTTCCGACCGATGCGCCGGCGCATGGAAGCGTGCGACATGACAAATAGACGTTCGAGTGATGAGGAGGGTGTGCGGGCCACGGTTGTGGCGGCAATAATGCTCGGACTGTTCTCTGTGTCGCTTGGGTATGGAGCCATCCTGCCAGTGCTGCCAGACCGGATCGCGCGTGTCACAGGGCTAGCGGGAGATGCGTCGGCCCTATCGCAGACCACCGGGATTCTTACGGGTCTTTACACAGCGGCACTGTTCGTCTTCGCGCCACTATGGGGTTGGATTTCGGATCGCTATGGCCGGCGCAAGGTTTTGGTCATCGGCCTCGCGGGCTTCGGCGCGACGATGGTGACGTTCTCCCTTTTGGAGAGCTCGATGACGCTCTATGCGGAACGGTTTCTGACGGGGTTGTTCGCGGCTGCCATAGCTCCCGTGGCGCTCGCCATCGTTGCTGACTTGGCCAGCGCTGACGAGGAGCGTGCCCGGCGTCAATCGCTCGTGACCTTAGCTGGAATGGCGGGATTTCTAGTGGGGCCCATGGCGGGTGCTGTACTGGCCCAGTCTGTCAGTGCCCTGCCGGAAAGCGGTGCATTTGCACCACTGTCATTGCCTTTGGTCGCAACCGGAATCCTTAGTCTTGCCGCCTCTATTGTGGTTCTGATGGCGGTTCCGACAGTTCGGCGGCGGCTAGCTTCGGGCGCGATCGGGGCCACGTTAACGCGGCCCGAGCCACACCTTATTTGGCGTCTTCTCATCGTGAGCTTTGTCGTTGCGGCGGCGGTCGGGGTCGTTGAGGTTGGACTGGTGCTGCGAGGACAGCGGGAGGGGCTGACGGCCTACCAGATCGCGACAATGTTCTCCGAATGCAGCCTGGTCATGTTCATTGTGCAGGCTATCGTCTTTTCTCCTCTCGTAAAGCCAGAGACAACGCGCTGGCTCATCGCCCCTGCGCTGCTGGTGTTGGCGGTAGCGTTATTTCTTCTTCCTAGAACATCGAACTATTTTCTCATGCTCGGCCTCGTTGGCGCCGTAGCATCCAGCGCCGGCATACTCTCCCCGATCGTGACCTACTGGATCTCCAGCAAAGCTGGAGCCTCCCAAGGCGCGCTGCTCGGCCGACAAACGGCGGCGGCGAGCCTCGGAGCAACATTCGGTTCTGTCGCCGGTGGAGTGCTGTTCGATCTACCCTACATTAAGGATGCCTCCTTTCTCGTTGCAGCGGCCGCCGTGCTGCTCGGGCTGCTGGCGGCGTTCGGGCTGCCCAATCTGTTGCGGCCGAAAAAGCACGCGTCTGCTTCTGGAAGTTCGGAGGCCCAGCGTTGAAGATCTATTTCAAAGCCTTTGGTGCCCATAGCGCACCGGGGCACAAACGAGAGCACGGCGCATGTTAGAGCTTCGACCTGCATTTGGCCGTGAGTGGTCGCATGGCATTAGCGTGGGAGGAAATTGACCATGGGATCTAGCGATATGACCACCCAGGGCGCCGGCTCGATAGCATCATTGGCCACCCGGCTCAATCAGCGGTGTTTTTGTGAGACGATCGACCCGGAGATGCTGGCCGATTCGCTCGACGATGAAGCCGGCGAACCAGGCTTTTTTCGGCACCTTGCTGCCGATCGTCCGCATCTATTTTCGAACCTGCCGGTGTTCATTGGACACCGCGCACTCGACGAAATGCTCGCCATTGTCGAGGCGATCGAAACCGTCGGGCGCCTTCCGCGATACCAGGACGAGGTGTTGTCATGGGCCCCCGCTGGTTCACGCATCGATCACGGTCCGGTCGGCGCTCTCATGGGCTATGACTTCCATCTGGCGGCAGACGGGCCCAAGCTGATCGAGGTCAACACCAATGCTGGCGGTGCATTTCTCAATGCCCACCTGGCGCGGGCTCAGGCGGCCTGCTGTTCGGATGTCAAGGTCGACCGCCGGCTAATCGACGAGTTCGACGCAAACATCGCGGCCATGTTCCGTCAGGAGTGGCGGCGCCAGCGTGCCGACGGTGCCCTCGCCACGATCGTCATCATAGATGATGCGCCTAACGACCAGTACCTCTATCCGGAGTTTGTGCTAGCGAGAGAGCTCCTCATCCGCCAGGGCTTTGAAGCGCATATCGCGGATCCAGGCGACCTTGACGTCCGGGATCGTGGCCTGTGGTTAGGAAAGACCCGCATAGACCTCGTTTACAATCGGTTGGTCGATTTCGCCTTGGAGGGGCCTCAACATTGTGCACTGCGAGAGGCCTATGCAGGCGGGCTGGTCGTCGTCACGCCAAACCCCTATCACCATGCCGTGCTGGCCAACAAGCGCAACCTCACCCTTCTTTCCGATCCTGAAGCGCTTCGGTCGTTTGGTGTAACGGCTGACGTGCTTGCCCGCCTTGCGGGGGTCCCGCTCACACGCCTTGTCACTCATGAAAACGCTGACGAGCTATGGCAGGCGAGGAAGACAATGTTCTTCAAGCCGCTCTCCGGTCACGGGAGCAAGGCGGTATACCGCGGAGACAAGCTGACCAAGGGTGTGTGGGCAGATATCGTCAAAGGTGGATTCGTCGCTCAGACATTTGTGCCACCGGGGGAAAGGATCATCGAACTGGATGGTCAACGCGTTTCCCGCAAGGTCGATGTCCGTCTCTACACCTATGAAGCCCGACCTTTGTTGGTCGCGGCCCGCGTCTATCAGGGACAGGCCACCAATCTCAGGACGCCCGGCGGCGGATTTGCGCCGGTCTTGATTGTGTAACGCGAAGATTCGAGGAGCAGCACATGGCCGAGAGCCACACCCAACTCGTCCTCACGCTCAACGGCGGCTCGTCGAGCCTGAAATTCGCCCTCTACCCCGTCGGAACATCGACCTCCCTCCTACGGGGACAATTCGACCGCCTTGGGCAGTCCGGCACCACGTTCAGCGTCAGGAGGGAGGGGCAACATCAGGACGTTCGGCCGGTCAGGGCCGAAGACCATGCGACAGCACTCGCCCACCTGTTCGACTGGCTCGAAACGACATTGGAGGATGTCACGCTCGTCGCCATTGGCCATCGCATCGTCCATGGCGGGCCCCGATATCGCACCCATGGTGTTGTCGATGATGAACTCCTCCACGAACTTGGGCGCATCGTGGATTATGCACCCGAACATCTCCCCGCCGAGATCGAGATGCTGCAGTTCTGTCGCGAGCGCCACCCGCGCATTCTCCAGGTCGCGTGCTTCGACACTGCTTTTCACCGCGACATGCCCGCGGTCGCTCGCATGCTGCCTCTTCCTCGCCGTTTCGAGGGTGTGGAGCGCTACGGCTTTCACGGCCTCTCCTACAGCTTTCTCCTGCAGCAGCTCGAACGGTCATTTGGCCAGGAGGCGGCCCGCGGCCGGTTGGTTCTCGCCCACCTGGGCAATGGCGCAAGCCTTGCGGCAGTCCATGGCGGCCGCAGCGTCGATACCTCCATGTCGTTCACGCCGGCTGCGGGCATCCCCATGGGTACCCGCACGGGAGATATCGACCCCGGCCTCGTTCGGTTCCTGGCGGAAACCGAGGGGATGGACGCAAAGGCGTTCGACCACATGGTCAACCACGAGGCCGGCCTGCTCGGGGTCTCCGGGACGAGCTCGGACCTGCGTGATCTGCTCGCCGCAGAGGCGAGCGATCATCGGGCCGCCGAGGCCATCGCCCTCTTTTGCTATCGTATCAAGCAGGCCATCGGCGGGTTTGCGGCGGTGCTGGGAGGGATCGACAGGCTCGTCTTCACGGGCGGGATCGGGGAGAACGCGCCTGTGATCCGCGAGCGCATTTGTGCGGGCCTCGAGTTTCTCGGAATTGAGCTCGATCAAGGCCGCAACGCGCATGGCCATGCAATCATCTCCACGCCCTCCAGCGCAGTCCCTGTCCATGTCATCACCACCGACGAGGAAGCGATGATCGCTGAAGCCATCGCCGCCCACCTGCAGCTGGAGAACCTTGCGTCATGAAGCCCCTCACCCCCGATCTTCTGACCAGGATCGACGCCTATTGGCGTGCCGCCAATTATCTGTCCGTGGGGCAGATCTACCTGCGGGACAATCCGCTGCTGCGCGACAAGCTGACGCTTGAGCACGTCAAGCCGCGCCTGCTCGGGCACTGGGGGACTACGCCCGGTCTCAATTTCGCCTATGCGCACCTCAATCGCATCATAGGCGCGCTGGATCTCAACATGATCTACGTCACCGGTCCGGGACACGGTGGGCCGGGTCTGGTGGCCAACACCTATCTCGAGGGAAGCTATAGCGAGCTATACCCCGAGATCGGACAAGACACGGCTGGCCTGAAGCGCCTCTTCACCCAATTTTCCTGGCCGGGCGGCATCCCCAGCCATGTGGCCGCCGAAGTCCCGGGCTCGATCAATGAGGGGGGCGAGCTGGGTTACTCGTTGATGCATGCCTACGGCGCCGCGTTCGACAATCCGGACCTGATCGTCGCGTGCGTCGTCGGCGACGGCGAAGCCGAGACCGGTGCATTGGCGACGAGCTGGCACTCCAACAAGTTCCTCAATCCCGCTCGCGACGGCGCCGTGCTGCCAATCCTTCATCTCAATGGCTACAAAATCGCCAGCCCGACCATCCTCTCGCGGATAAGCCACGACGAACTCGAGGCTCTATTCCGCGGCTACGGCTACGCACCCTATTTCGTCGAAGGCAGCGACCCCAACGAGATGCACCAGAAGATGGCGGCCACGCTCGATGCTGTCATCGCGGACATAAAGGCGATCCAGGCCGAGGCGCGCATCAATGGCTTTTCCAGTCGGCCGGCATGGCCGATGATCGTCCTCCGCTCACCCAAGGGCTGGACAGGCCCTGCCGAGGTCGATGGCAAACCGGCGGAGGGATCGTGGCGATCGCACCAGGTTCCGCTCGCCAAGCTCGCCGAAAATCCCGCCCACCTGGCGCAGCTGGAATCCTGGCTGCGCAGCTACCGGCCCGAAGAGCTGTTCGACGAACGCGGCCAACTCGTCGCCGAACTTGCGGCACTTGCTCCGCGCGGAACGCGCCGCATGGGCGCCAATCCACACGCAAATGGCGGAATGCTGCTCAAAGACCTGACGCTGCCGGACTTTCGCGACTATGCCGTTGACGTACCCGCACCGGGGGCGGTCACTGCGGAGGCCACGCGTCATGCCGGGCAGTTCCTGCGCGACGTTCTGAAGCTCAACGACCAAGCCCAAAACTTCCGCATCTTTGGACCCGACGAAACCGAGTCAAACCGGCTCGGGGCGGTGTTCGAAGTCACCGATCGGGTCTTCACGGGCGATCTGGTTGCCAGCGATACCCAGATCTCGCCGAACGGGCGGGTGATGGAGGTTCTCAGCGAACACCTCTGCCAAGGCTGGCTCGAGGGCTACCTGCTCACCGGCCGCCATGGCTTCTTCTCCTGCTACGAAGCCTTCATCCACATCGTGGACTCGATGTTCAACCAGCACGCCAAGTGGCTGAACGTTTCCCGCAAGATCGCTTGGCGCAAGCCGATCGCCTCGCTCACCTATCTCCTGACCTCCCATGTCTGGCGCCAGGATCACAATGGCTTCAGCCACCAGGACCCGGGCTTCATCGATCATGTGATGAACAAGAAGGCAGACATTATCCGCGTCTATCTGCCACCGGACGCGAACACCCTGCTCTCCGTTGTCGATCACTGCCTCAGGAGCCGCGACTACATCAATGTGATCGTTGCGGGTAAGCAGCCTGCGCCCCAATGGCTGGATCGCGACGCTGCAGCAAAGCACTGCGAAGCTGGTCTCGGCGTGTGGGACTGGGCCTCGACATGCAAGGACGAGGCGCCAGATGCGATAATCGCCTCCGCCGGGGATGTGCCGACCATGGAGGCTCTCGCCGCGACCATGCTGCTGCGAGAGCACTTCCCCGAGCTCAGATTGCGGTTCGTCAATGTCGTCGATCTCATGACGCTCCAGGCACCCAGCCAACACCCGCACGGCATCGACGATGCGTCATTCGACGCCATGTTTTCCGCCGAAGCACCGGTCGTTTTCGCCTATCACGGCTATCCGGCGCTGATACACCGCCTGACATACCGCCGCACCAACCATCAGAACTTCCATGTGCACGGCTTCCAGGAGGAAGGGACCACCACCACACCCTTCGACATGGCGGTGCTAAACCAGATTGACCGCTTCCATCTGGCCAGGGCGGTGATCGATCGCGTGCCGCGCCTAGGGTCTCGTCAGGCAGAGTTTTCAGCCTGGATAGACGCAAGGCTGGCAGCCCATGACAACTTCATCCGCCAGAACGGCCAGGATATGCCCGAGATCCGCGACTGGACGTGGCAGTCTTTGCAAGTTCACAACTGAAGGCAACATCTGTCATAGGGGCGAAAGATGGGCACCTACAAGCACTCGGCGAACTACTCTGGGCGGCTTCCGGTGTCAGACACGGAGGCCTTCGAGTTCCTTGACGATCAGTCCAACCTTTCCGCTCACATGGGCGAAAAATCCTGGATGATGATGGGTTCGACCATGGACATCTTCATGGATGCGCTTCGAACGCGTGAGGTAGGATCTGAGTTCGGCTTCAAGGGCAGTATTGTCGGCGTGCCCCTCTTCGTTCGTGAAGTGGTGACATTACGCCAACCTCCGAGATCCAAGCGATGGAAGACGGTCGGCGACCCTGTCCTCTGGGTCATCGGAGCCTACGAAATGTGCTTCGAGCTCCGCCCGGAAACTGAGGGAGCGAGCCTGACTGTCGGTATTAGCTACGAGAGGCCACAGCGTGGTTTCCCACGTTTTCTGTCCATCTTCTTCCATCGAGCCTATGCAAGGTGGTGCACCAAGAAGATGGTTGTGGACGCGCAGCGGCATTTTTCCGCCAGGGCGCGCTCTCAACTCCCCAACCGTGTGCGGTGACCTTGGATGCCAAGCCCATTCTGCTTGGTTCCGACGCCATTGTTCTCCTACCCAGCTTACATGCGGGAGCACGGTTCTCACCGCATGTAAGCTTCTGTCGCGTAGCGGCGCATCATACGGCCACCGCTGGATCGGTCAGATCCCGTTCGGTGAAGGGGACCCCCTTTGAAGTCAGCCAGGCCTTGAGCTGGCGGCAGTCAGGGCATGTAGGTGTCGTGTAGATTTCGACATCGGGGAATTCGGTGTTGGCCATCTTGGCCTCCTATGCTTGATCCCGTAACGGGGTGCGGCTTCCAACGCTGGTCGAGTCAAGGGCGTTATCCCAGACGTCGACCGATCGGTTCTTCGCCGAGGCCAATATCGCGCCGAAGATGCGCACTGGTGGGCGCGGCCTCGGGGCGACCTGACCGGAAGGGCGCAAGCAGTCGCTGCAGCCAGTTCGGCCGTGCCAGAGGTGACCTTAGATAGAATTCGTAGTCATCGATCATGGTGTGCTCCTTAAGGGGTCAAGGGTCGGACCGGGTTGCGCCCGGTCCGACCCGACCATCAGCCGACTGGGACTTCGCGCTGCGGCGCGGAGCCACGAACGAAGACCAGTGTCGCCGCTGCGCCGAGGAAGGCTGCCACCGCGGCACCGAAGAACGCCGCCTGGAAGCCGGGCAGCAGGTCTGCCGTTTCGCCTCCGGCATGCGGCGCGACCGAAGCCGCCAGCGCCACCATCACCGCAAGACCCACAGCGGATCCGACCTGGTAGGTGGTATTGATGAGGCCCGAAGCGAGGCCGGTCTCTTCCGGCTTGGCGCCCGACATTCCGGACATGGTGGCGGGGATGTAGGCGAGAGCCATGCCGAGCGCGGCCAGAAGCGAGGCCGGCAGGACGTTGACCCAGAAGCTTCCGTCCGTGGGCAGGTTTGCGAACAGGAGCAGTGCGGCGCCCATCAGCAGCAGGCCGATGATCAGATTGGCCTTGGGGCCGAACCGGCCGATGAGGCGGCCTGAGAACCCGACCATCACCACCATGATCATCACAGTCATCGGCAGCAGGGCCAGACCGCTGGAAAGTGCGGAGAGGCCCAGGATCTGCTGCAGATAGAGGTTGAGGAAGAACCAGAGCGGGATCCAGGCAGCACCGAGCAGGGCCATGACCAGATTCCCCGCGGCAAGGTTTGGTGCCTTGAAGATGGCCAGCGGCAGCAGCGGTTCGCGGCGGGCAGCCTGGATCACCAGGAAGATCACCAGCAGGATCGCGGCAACGGCAAGCAGAATAAGGATCTGCGCCGAGGCCCAGCCCACGGTCTCGGCCGTGACGATGGCATAGACCAGGGTGACGAGAGCGCCGGTAACGGTGATGGCGCCAAACCAATCGACGCGGCCAGTGCTTCGCGGGGACTTCCGCAAGACTGCTGGAATCAGAGCCAGCACCAGCAGACCCAGGGGCACGTTGATGAGGAAGGTCCAGGGCCAGGCGAGCCACTCGGTGATCACGCCACCGAGGAACACGCCAGCCGAGCCGCCCGCAGCAGCGGCAGCGCCCCAGAAGCCGAAGGCCTTGCCGAGTTCGGCACCATTGTGAGCGAAGAGACGCATCACGATGGTCAGGGCTGAGGGAGCGATCAGTGCGGCACCGACCCCTTGCAGTGCCCGGCCGGCCAGCAGCAGTTCCTGGCTGTTGGCGAGGCCGGCCAGCAGGGATGCGGCGGTAAGGATGACGAAGCCCGTGGTGAAGATGCGCCGGGCGCCGAAGAGGTCGCTGAGACGACCGCCCAGCAGCAGCAGGCCGCCGAAGGCAATGACATAGGCATTGAAGATCCAGCTCAGGCCGCCAGGGCTGAAGCCCAGTTGGGTCTGAATCGCCGGCAGGGCGACGCCAATGATCGAAGTATCGAGGATGACGATGAACTGGGCCGCGCAAAGCAGCGCAAGCGCCAGCCACCTCTGAGGGTCGGGTTTAGAGAGTTCCATTTCGAAGTTCCTTTGCGTCGGGTTCCGGCTATCCGGAACATCTTGAATCTCGCGTCAAATCGCGATTGTCTCGACGCCTGAGGCTTCCAACTCTTGGAGGGTCAACAGTAAAAATGCACTTCTCTTGAAGAGTACGCCTTTCTCTTGGCAAGGGCGCACTTCCCTGCATTACGCCGGCAGAACGCGAAAGGGCCGCAGTATATCTGCGGCCCTTCAGGAACATAGGGAGAGTGCTTGTTTAGCCGATTTGCGCGCGGTCGGGCGCTATGTCGGTGACGCCGAAGCGCGGTTGCCGCTTGCGAGGCGCAGGGGCCGCCGCCGTGGCGAAACCCTCGATGATCGGGCAGTCGGGGCGATCGTCGCCGTGGCAATTGTCGGCTAGGTGGCGCAGCGTCTTGCTCATCGCCTGCAAGGCTCGTGCTTTCTCATCGAGGGCCTGTATGTGCTGTAAGGCAATGGCCTTTACGTCAGCGCTGGCGCGGCTTCTGTCGCGCCACAGCGCCAGCAGGTCCCCCATTTGCTCCACCGAGAACCCGAGGTCGCGCGCCTGGCTGATGAAGCGTAGCGCGTGGACCTCATTGTCCGAGTACACGCGGTAGCCGGATTCTGTTCGCAGCGGCGCTTTGATCAATCCGATGGATTCGTAGTAGCGGATCATCTTTGTGGAGACGCCGCTCGCCTTGGAAGCTTCGCCAATGTTCATGGTGCAGACTCCTGAATTTCCAAACCAGAAGGCAGGGAGACGCGCGATGGGGGCGCCTTCGGGGTGTTTGCGAGGGGCGGGGCGAAGCGCTTCAAGCGCAGGGCGTTGCCCAGGACAAATACGCTCGAAAGTGCCATGGCGCCTGCGGCCAGGATCGGCGACATTAGCACGCCGTTGATTGGGAAGAGAACGCCCGCAGCGACTGGGATCAGCGTCACGTTGTAGGCAAACGCCCAGAACAGGTTCTGCTTGATGTTTCCGATCGTCGCCTTGGAGATGGCGATGGCGTTGACCACGCCACGAAGATCTCCCGACATGAGGACGACGTCGGCGCTCTCGATGGCAATGTCGGTGCCGGTGCCGACAGCAAGACCGACATCGGCTTCGGCCAGGGCAGGGGCGTCGTTGATGCCGTCACCGACGAAGGCGACGGTGCGGTTGCCGCTCCGCAACTGCTTGATGGCGTCCACCTTGCCATCTGGAAGCACTTCGGCCACGACTTCGTCGATCCCGAGCCGCCGTGCGACGGCCTGGGCCGTCCGGGCATTGTCGCCAGTGATCATCGCAACTCTTAGACCGAGGTCGTGCAGGGCTCGGATAGCGTCGGCTGAGGTTTCCTTGACCGGATCGGAGACCGCGATGATGGCGGCGAGCTGGCCGTCGATTGCGGCATAGAGCGGAGACTTGCCTTCATCTCCCAGCGTCGCGGCGACGCCGGCGAACTCGGCGACGTCGATCCCGGCCTTTGCCATGGCGCGATCTGCCCCGACGAGGATGCGCTGACCAGCGACTGTGCCGGCGACTCCGAAACCTGGCTCGGCGTGGAAGGCCGCAACTTCAGACAGGACGACCCCGTCCCGTCGGGCTGCGGCGACGATGGCTTCGGCGATCGGGTGTTCGGACTTGGTCTCGATGCTGGCGACAAGCCGCAGGACCTCGTTAAGATCGAAGCTGGGACGAACCGTCATCTCGGTGAGTTCGGGTTTTCCCTTTGTGAGCGTGCCGGTCTTGTCCAACGCCACGACCTGGGCCGAGCGCAGGGTCTGCAGCGCTTCGCCCTTGCGGAAGAGGATGCCGAGTTCAGCGGCGCGGCCGGTGCCGACCATGATGGACGTCGGGGTCGCAAGACCCATGGCGCACGGGCAAGCGATGATGAGCACCGCTACCGCGTTGACCAGCGCGAAGGTGAGAGCCGGCGAGGGGCCGAGCACGAACCAGACCGCGAAGGTGAGAACAGCCGCGCCGATGACGGCCGGCACGAACCATGACGTCACTTTGTCGACCAGGGCCTGAATCGGAAGCTTGGAGCCTTGGGCCTCCTCGACCATTCGGACGATCTGAGCCAACACGGTATCGGCGCCCACCTTGCTAGCTGCAAAAGTGAAAGCACCGGTCTTGTTGATGGTGCCGCCCACCACCTGTGCACCAGCGATCTTGCGAACGGGAACCGGCTCCCCGCTGATCATCGATTCATCGACGTAGGACTCGCCCTCGATGACGTTGCCATCCACTGGCACGCGATCGCCTGGTCGAATTTCGATGCGGTCTCCAACCACGACCTCTTCCAGAGCGAGTTCGATGGCAGCGCCGTTCCGGATCACGCGCGCAGTCTTTGGCTGCAACCCGACCAGGCGCTTGATTGCCTGGCTGGTACGGCCCTTGGCCCGGGTCTCGAGGAAGCGACCTAGGAGGATCAACGTAACGATGACCGCCGCCGCCTCGTAGTAGACATAGGCCGTGCCGTCCGGCAGCACCGATGGCAGAAAGGTAGAAACGATCGAATACCCCCATGCCGCGCTGGTGCCGAGGACAACCAGCGAATTCATGTCCGGCGTACCGCGCAACAGGTTGGGAATACCCTTGCGGAAGAACCGCAGCCCGGGCCCGAAGAGGACCACCGTGGCCAGCACAAACTGGATGTAGAGATTGGTCGGCATCCCGATATTGGTCATAATCCACATGTGGATCGCCGGCACGTAGTGCGAACCCATCTCCATGACGAACAGCGGAATGGTCAAGGCTGCGGCAACCGCAAGCGAACGACCCAGCGAGCCGATTTCGGCCGCACGGCGCTCCTCGGCGTCGTCACCCTTGGCGCCTTCGGCGCCCCTGATGACGTCGTACCCACTGGCGCGGACAGCATCTTCCAAGGTGGCACGGGCCACCGTGCCAGTGGAGTAGCGAACGACCGCGCGTTCCGTGGCCAAGTTGACGGCCGCTGTCCTGACGCCGGGAACTGCCGCAAGGGCCTTCTCGATCCGCGCCACGCACGAGGCGCAGGTCATGCCTTCTATCTGGAGCTCGAGCGTCTCCTCGCGGGTCGTATAGCCCGCCTTCTCGATGGCCGCGACGACTGCCTCGGGGTTGGGAAGATCCAAGAAGGACACGGTTGCCTTCTCGGTCGCCAGGTTCACATTTGCAGAGGTCACGCCCGGAACAGCGCGGATGGCCTTTTCCACCCGAGCCACGCAAGAGGCGCAAGTCATTCCCTCGATGACGAAGTCGGTAGTGGAATGGGAGCCGGCCAGGGGCGATACCGGCTCACCGCGAGCTGTTTGCGAGAGCATTTCATGCGGTCCTTCATTTGACTGCCGATGTGGATAATCCTTCCAACGATTGTAAGGTCAAGCCCTAATGCGGGCTTCCAAAATGCAGAAGATGGCCCTTCGACGTTCCAACTGTTTGAACGTCTGAATTGGACTCGTTCCAGCTGAAGGACAGCACCCACGGTGTCGATCTAGAGACGCTCAGCGGCTTATGCGACAAAGTTGTGTCTGGACCTTGTGAGCAATTCCCGCCAAGATCAATGTGTCTCGTCCTTCGATTTGGTGCATGATTCCGCGATCCATCCAACGTTTTCTGAAGAGCTTTGTGCTGGCGATGGTTGTTGCCGGCTTGGCGCTTGTGCCGTTGTGGCAGTCCGTTGGCCATGCAAGCGAAATCGAGCATTCGGCAGTGGTGGGTGCTCTCACGGATGCCTATCCCGACCAAGATCATCCCGACGCGAATAAATCAGGTCACCACATTGCCACCGACCATGCGCACGAAGTGCCCATAATGCGGTTTGTGGGCCTGTCGCACGCCGCACTCACAAGCGATCGTTGGGGTTTCCCAGCGCCCTTGAATGGCGACGGCATGGGGCCTTACGATCCCGAGCAACCTCCCAGACACATCTGAACAATCGACAGCGGGAACGATGGTGTTCCCGCGTGCTGTGCTTGTTCAGAGGTCTAATGATGCAGAATTTCGCGCCGTCGGGGGGCACTATGTCCTTTCGGCCGACGCCTGGCAGCGTGATAGCGCTCGCCGGGAATCTCCAGCCCGATGTGCGGGGCGTGGAGCAAATACCCTATAACCCTTTGCTGGTGCTGCCATGCCGGTAGCGTTTCGGCTCGCAAATCCGTCTCATGTTGCACTCGCTCTAGCGGTCGCTACGATATTGGGTGCGCTAGCATCCGAAGTGTTTGGCGGCCTGGTGCCCTGTGAATTATGCCTCACGCAACGCTTGCCGTATTACGTCGGCATCCCGCTCCTGCTCGCGAGCCTCATCGTGCCCGCCAGGCGCGCTCGTCTTGTACTGAGACTTGCTGCCCTCGCGATCTTCCTTTGGGGAGCCTATCTTGGCATCTATCATGCAGGCGTGGAGTGGAAGTTCTGGGCTGGCCCAACCGCCTGCACCGGCACCGGCTTGGATTTCGGTTTCGATGCGCTTGCCAGCTTGAACGATGCCCGGTTCGTCCCTTGTGACCAGGTGCAGTTCCGATTCCTGGGTCTAAGTCTTGCCGGTTGGAACGTCATGTCTACGCTGCTGATTTCGGCCTTGATCGGTTTTTCTCTCGGCTCTGGCGGCAAGGTCATTGTCGATCGGGCATCCGAAGCCAAGTCATGAGAGGCGCTGTTGCTCAATATCGGCGTTCACGGTGGCGGCATCTTGTGTGGCTGCCGGCCGTTGTCCTTTTTGCATTGGTCGGCGGTCTGGCGGCGCCGGTGCTGTTTTTCAGGATGTTTCCGCATCAGGCATCGTCCGCGAACCGGGCTTCCATTGAGCTAGAGCGCTGGACACTATCGGCGGTCGTGACTTCCGAGCCGTCAGCGCTTGTGGTGGAAGTCGAATTCATCGCCAGGGAGGAGGGCAATATGTCGCCTCCGCCTTGGCCCATCGTCTCCGCGTTCATGCGCGAACATCGCATGACCGAGTCACTTCAAACGCGCGCGCTCAGTCCTACCCGCTTTGAGGCCAGTTTCGAGCCCGCCATGACGGGTGCCTGGACGGTCGAGATCGAGGCTGACGGCAGCCCGATCCAAATTCCTGTCACGGTTCGCTGAACTGCAAATACAAGAGGTACCCAATGCAACGACGCCACTTTATCGCTGGTCTGACGGCCATGTCGGTTGTGCCGATTACCCTCAATCTCGCGCACGCCCAGGAGGCGATCGCGCCTATGTCGGATCCTGATGTTCTACTTTACGCCGGTATTCACGGCGAAGCGTTCGAAATCCCACCGGTCGACGTCAGGCTGATCCGGCCAGGCTACCGGCGACAACTCACCGACTATACGACGACCGAGCGCCCAGGCACGATCGTCGTCGATACCGAGCACCGCTACCTCTATCTGGTGGCAGAGGGTGGCAAGGCCATGCGTTATGGGGTGGGCATCGGACGCGAGGGCTTCACTTGGTCGGGGCGCGGCGAAATTCGGCTCAAGCGGGAGTGGCCCACCTGGACCCCACCGTCCGAAATGATCGTGCGGCAACCCGAACTTGAACCCTACCGGAACGGCATGGCTCCGGGGTTGGACAACCCACTCGGGGCGCGGGCGCTTTATATATTCCAGGACGGGCGCGACACGCTTTATCGCGTACATGGCACCAGCGATCCGGCCACCATCGGGCTCGCGGTGTCCAGCGGTTGTGTCCGGCTGATCAATCAAGACGTCATAGACCTGTATAGCCGCGTTCCCGTGGGCAGTGCGATCGTGGTCCAGCAAACAGCATGAATACACTTGTGCGACATCTGGCGGTCCTGGTCGCTGCCGCGGTGGCGGTGTTGTTGTTTGGATGGCTAAGGGGTGAGTGGGACCCGATGCACCGCTGGAACAGGGCCTTTGGCGACACCGCCTTCATCCTTATTGCCCTGACCATGGCTTTGGGTCCTATCGTCGCGCTGCTTCCGCGCGCGTCACCCGTTCTTCCCTGGCGTCGAGAACTGGGCATCTATTCCGGTGTTGCCGCCACAGTGCATACGGCCATCGTGTTCATTGGCTGGTTTGGCCTCGATCTTTGGCGGCTCAGCGGTTTCGCTTTCCACCCGACCCTTCAACGCTACGTGCTGGCGGAACATGGGCTAGGCCTTGCCAACTGGATTGGACTATTTGCCTTGGTTCCAGCCATCGGGTTGGCACTGATCAGCAATGATCGCGCAATTGTCTTGTTTGGACCAAGAACGTGGAAGTGGCTTCAGTCTGCAGCCAGCGCCATCTGGATCCTCGTGGTGCTCCACGCGGGATACTTTCTCCTCATGCACTTCCTGCACTATCACCGGCCTGACCCTCCACCCAACCCAGTCACCTGGTTTGTCGTAGGTCTGACGTTGTCCGTGCAGGTGTTGCGCTGGTGCGCCACCTATGTGGTTTGGCACAGAACCCGCAGGACACGCGACAAAATGCCGAGGGTGGCGCTGGATGTCACGTGAGGCGGACACAGGTGACAACGCCATCCTAAACTTGATCTAAATGCGTCTTGACCTTCCCACAGTGGTAAGCCCCACAGTCCCGCTATTCCACTTTTTCGGAGTTCCCAATGTACAAGTTCGAAGTCAACGACATGACCTGCGGCCATTGCGCCTCGACCGTCGACAAAGCGGTCAAGACCGTCGATCCCGGCGCACAGGTCAGAATAGACCTCACGACGCACCACGTCGAAATCCAAAGCGACCAGCCTGCATCGGTGTTCGCCACCGCGATCACGGACGCCGGCTATACCGGTACACTGCAGCCATGAACGCCAAGCGCAGGCGCAAAGCCTGCCTGCTTTCACCGGGGAGAAAGAACACATCATGAAAGCACTTATTGGCCTGGCGTTCGGCACGGCACTCGTTTTGCCTTCTGCTGCATCGGAGCACGCCGCCATTCCGGTGAGCGAACTTAGCCACATCCACGGGGTCGTGCTGTCAACGAAATCTGATCTGGTCTTGTTGGCCACCCATTATGGCCTGTTCGCGGTAGACAGCGCTGGCTCCGCACGAATGGTGTCGGAAGCGGCCGACGACTTCATGGGATTTACGGCTGCGATTGATGGGACGCTCTATGCCAGCGGCCATCCGGCCACGGGCGGTAACATCGGTATCATCGGCGCTGAAAGCGCCGATGCACCGTGGTCGAAGCTGTCCGACGGTGCACAGGGGCCGGTCGACTTCCATGCCCTGACCGTCAGTCCCGCTGACCCGCTGGTGCTCTACGGCACCTATGGGGGCATTCAGATCAGTCGCGACGGGGGAAGGACATGGTCGATGGCAGGAATAGGCCCCGAAGAAGTCATCGATGTAGCTGCAGGCGCGGATGACCCGGGGCAATTGTTTGCTGGGACGATGACGGGGTTGATGGAAAGCAAGGACTACGGGGCGACGTGGACCATAGCGGCTGCCGAGGGACTTCCGGTCACGGCCGTCGAGACCTCACCCGACGGCACCCTGCGGCTTTTCATCGCCGGCACCGGTTTCGCCCGTCTGGACGCGGGCCAGATCGAAGTCATCTCCAATCGGGACGAAGTGTTTCTACACATGGCGTTCGACCGTGAGGACCCGAACGACGTGATGGCCGTGACGGCGGAAAGCGACATCCTGGTAAGCAACGATGGTGGAAAGACATGGTCCGCGTTCGCACCGTAGCGGGCCTGATTGCCAGCCTGGCGATTGTCCAGCCGGCCGTCGCCCAGGAACAAGATGGACGAAGTCTTTACGAGACTAACTGCGCATCATGTCACGGCGCGCAGCTCGAAGGACAGCCCGACTGGATGTCCCGCCTTCCGAACGGCCGACTCCCGGCGCCGCCACATGACGAAACCGGACATACCTGGCACCATTCGGACGCTCAGTTGTTTCGCATCGTCAAGGAGGGCCTGGGTGCTATCGCACCGGGCTACGAGACAGACATGCCGGCGTTCGCTGACAGAATGTCGGACGACGAGATCCGCGCGGTCATCGACTACATCAAAACCACATGGCCAGATCGGGAGAGCGACATCCAGCGCTCGCGGTCTCAAGCCGACGGGTCGTGAGCTATCGTCATCATATCGTTTGACCTTACCACCGTGGAACGCCTCATCCAGAAGCGCCACGGCATTTTCGCAGGAGCATCCCCATGCCTATCGTCACCAACCGTCGATCGTTTCTCATGGCCGCGAGTGCTTTGCTCGCCGGGGCCTGTCTACCTACTGCTAGCCTTGCCGCCGCACCGGCGCACACGCTCACTGTTGGCCGCCGCACCATCGAGGTCGCCGGCCGTTTCGCAAGCGTTTTCGGGGTCACGGATGACGCGGGACGCAGCGGCCTAGTTCTGAATGCGGGCGAGCGGTTCCAGGTCGAGCTGGTGAACACGTTGAACGAGCCAACGACCGTACACTGGCATGGGCAGGTGCCCACTCCCGAGCTCGATGGCATTGCCGAGACGGGGTATGTGTCCCCACTCGCCTCCGGCGAAGCCCGCATGTTCGACTTCGCTGCGCGGTCCGGCACGCACTGGATGCACTCGCATCACGAACTCCAGGAGCAATCGTTGTTGACGGCACCCCTGATCGTTCGGTCGGCGGAAGATGCCGCGCTCGATCTTCAGGAAGTGGTGTTGTTGCTCAACGACTTCTCCTTCCGCTCGCCGCAGGAAATCCTAGCGGGACTGACGGGGGGCGGCGGCATGGATCATGGGAACATGCCTGGTATGGACCACGGTGGGATGGACATGAATTCCATGGCTTCCATGGAAGCCATGGATTTGAACGACGTCGAATACGACGCTTTCCTGGCTAACGATCGAACGCTCGATGACCCCGAGGTGGTTCGAACGGAGCGCGGCGGCCGTGTCCGACTTCGCATCATCAACGGCGCCGCCTCCACCGCCTTCTGGATCGATCTCGGCGGCCACATCGCGTCGGCTATCGCTGTCGACGGCAATCCCGTTGCCCCTGTCGCAGGGACGCGTTTCCCGCTCGCGCAGGCACAACGGCTTGACCTAATCGTCGACGTTCCAGCAGGGATGTCACTACCGGTATTCGCCCGCCGGGAAGGTGACACGAAGCGAACGGGCATCATCCTGGCGGCCCCTGGCGCAACGATCGATAAATTCAGCTCCGACACGAGCGAGAAGGAAGCCCCGCTCGACCTGTCATTCGAGCAGACCCTCGTCGCGACAACGCCGTTGGCAGCGAAGGCGGTTGACGCGCGACTCTCGGTTATGTTGACGGGATCCATGTCCCCCTACGCTTGGACGATGGATGAACGGGCGTGGAGCAAGCGTAAACCGTTAGAGGTCGTTGCCGGCCAGCGCGTCGAACTTGAACTGATGAACCACACCATGATGGCGCACCCCATGCATCTGCATGGCCATCATTTTCAGGTCGTCGGCATCAACGGCAATCGCCTCAACGGCGCCGTGCGAGACACCGTCCTAGTCCCGGCGATGGGCACGGTGGTCATTGGATTCGACGCCGACAATCCGGGGCGGTGGCTGCACCATTGCCACAACCTCTACCACATGGCGACCGGGATGATGTCAGAACTGGTCTATGTCTGATTTGCCGCCCGGGAGTCAGAAACGGCAGCCAGTCCGCGTAATCGGCGTGCCTGAATTCGGGCGACCGTCAATACGACGCTGGGCCAGAACATCGTGTTGAACAGGTCCTTGATCGACCCTGATACTTCGAGGTGTGAAAACCCATGATGGAAGATGTCGATAGCTTCGTTTAGTAGTTCGAAGCCAAGGACGGCCAGCCAAGGCCACCAACTGCCAGGTCCACGGCGAAAGGCCAGCATTGCGACCAAGTAAAGACCGATGCCGATGTGGATGTGCAAAGCGTCCTTGCTGAGATGCAGCAGCTCGCTGAGATCGGTTTTCATCGCATTGAGCATCGCAGGGCCCTCCGATTCCCGGATAGCACGATGCCCGTTAGCACGCGGTTAGGAAAAACGGGACGATTGGAGGCGCGGTGCGCCTCCAATCAGTTTGGCCTACTCGGCGGCGCCTTCGCCTTCGAGCCAGGCGACCATGTCGGCGATTTCCTTCTCCTGGGCGTCAATCACCATCTGAGCCATGTCTTTGGCCCACTGATTGTCGCCGTGCTCAAGTTCGGCCTTGGCCATATTGATCGCGCCCTGATGATGCGGGATCATGGCACAGACGAAGGCCACGTCGATATCCTCGACCATCATGCCTGTCATCATCTGCTTGTTGGTCTCGTCCATACCAGCCATGAGATCCATGTGGGCTTGGTCCATTTCTTCGCCCATGGTCATCGACATGCCGGCGCCCATATCGCCGGCGGACAGACAAATCTCGGGAAGCGGAGCTGCCATGGCACTATCGCCACCCATGGCGGACATATCGTGGCCGGGCATGGCATCCTGCGCAAAGGAGGGAAGAGCCGAAGCGGCCAGGGCGACAGTGGCAAGAAGGGTAGTCTTGAAGTGGTTCATTTCTGATTTCCTAAGGGTTGAAGAAGGTTTCAAACTTTAGGAAAGTTCTTTGGCGGCCGATCGATGCGGCTACGCATTTCTAATGGCCTTGCGGTCGTCAACTTTGCAAAACGCGCCGTGTTGGACAACTCCGGCAACAAGTCGGCAGGATCTACCGGCATGCCGGATAGACACAAGCCCATCCCGCAACAAACCGGCATGGAATGATCGGTAGGTGTACAATTGGCAAAGCACGCGTGGTCACCGTGGTTGCTCGTTGAGGCGATCTGGTGACGGCCCAATTCGGAACCCTGGGCCATCGCGCCATGATGCAACGTCATGCTCGCCACAACGGCGACCATTACCGCGAGAACCAACCGTATTCTGGTTCCGAATTTTGCGCTGACTTTGCTGGTTGTCATGGATCCAAACGCCGCCTTGCGGATTGAAGTTTCGCGAAGATTCCCGCATGACTATCACCGTGCATCCAAGTCGAGCAGGTAAGTCGCCATATCCTCGAGATGGTCGGTCAGGAGGAATTTCGTGCTGCCATGCACGACCTCGGCCATCGAACCACCGAACACGTCACCATCGGGCGTAACGCCGGTCCGGAGCGATTGGACAAGCGAGGGCAGAGTATACCCCCGGGCAGTCAACGCCTGGGGAGTTATCGAGGGTGAGCTTCCGCCATCCTGCATGGCAGGATCTCCAGTCAACTCTTGAGACTGAGGTAACCCGCCAATGATGTTTCGTGGTGCATGACATGCCGCGCAATGGGCCGGCCCCCATACAAGATATCTGCCCCGATTCCAGGAATCCGATCTGGAGGCATCCGGGCGGTACTCGACCGGGCGTTCGAAAAAGGTCCGCCACAGGCGGATACCGCTACGGATATTGAACGGGAAACCCACCTGGTGGTCGGTTGCCTCCTGGGGCACGGCCGGAGTTTGCCGGATCGCGGACCAAAGATCGGCAACGTCGCGGTCGGTCAGGCTGGCATAGAACTCGTACGGAAACGCCGGATAATACGGATCCCCCTCGGGCGAAATGCCCTGCCTGACCGCTCTTTCGAACTGAGCGAATGTCCAACCCCCAATACCTGCTTCCGGATCGGGCGTTATGTTTGGCGCATTGAACGAGCCGAACCTAGAGACCAGGGCAGCGCCGCCCGAAAGCGGCGCTGCTCCGGGAGCCGTGTGGCACGTGATGCATCCCGAGAGACGGGCCAGATAGGCGCCTCGTTTGGGATCGCCCGCGATCTCGGCCAGGTTAGACGGTGCGGGCAGTGGCCAGTTTTCCATAACGAGAAACCCCGTCGCCGCTAGCGTTAAGACCGCTGTCAGCCCGATAGCAAACCGGTTCATTCTCATTGCCGGAAGGCAGCGTGGCAGGACGCGCAGGTTTTGGTGATGTCTGCGTAGATAGCAGCGACCGTCCGCACCGCAGCTGCTGTCTCGATCGATGCTGTCGAGACCGGATCGATCTCAATGACTTCGGGAGTGGCTAAGCCCATGAGCACAGCAAAATCCATCCTGTCCCACTCCGACAAGGTCGGTTCGGCTGAAACCGGAACGACATCAGCCTCTACTAATGGGGGAAGCGCGGCGGCCTCTCCCGCGTCGTCGAGTTCGCGTCCGAGTTCGCCGAGCAGATTGGAATATGCCGCGAACTCTTCCCAGCGTTCCCAGATTGCGGGCTTGGCCTCGGAGGGCCCCTCGATGCTGCCTTCGGGAAAAAGATCGGTCATGGCCGCGCCTGCATGCATTTCGATCATTGCAGCGGCTTCTCGGACTTTGCCGAGGTCATCGGGGCCAGGATCATCGGCTATCGGCGCCAGGACTTTAACCTGTTCGCCGAGCATCATCATACCCATCATGCGCTCGCCTACGATGCCGGTGGCACCGCCGTGACCAAACGCTGCCATTGCGCTTACGAGCAGCACCCCGCAAGCCAACGGCCACGGGTAGGAAATATTCTTTGTCATGTTTCGTCGTCCTGATTGCCGAATACCGCACCTGTGGCGGCCACTTGAGCAAGCTCAAGCGCGGGGAGGACGAAGGTTTTCAGATATGGAAATGGAAAGGGCAGGGGCCACGTGGGGATAGAAATCGACCGCGGTCCACCGAAGGGCGCAGTCGACGCGTAGCGCTTCTGGGCCCAGGATAGCTGCGCCGCAATGCATCGCCGGCTCGATGGGCGAAGTAACGCCGTCTTGCACATCTACATGGTCCAGCGCCACTGCCACTTCTGATGCGCCAGCGATGTGCGTATGGTCATGGCCAACGCTTTCCGCATGCACCGAAACTGCTCCCAGAAGAAGCACGGCTAGCAGCGCAATAGCGTTTAAGACGGTGCGAAACAGCTTCAAGCGCGATTCTCTCCAGGGCCACACCCTTTGATCCGGCGAATGTGACGAGGCAATGGCAGGGCAATGTATCAACTCGGCACGAGAAGCCTAACCCTACATGGTAAACCCGCGGTAAAGCAGTGCGCTTGCCTTTGGTGATAACCGTCAGCCACATGCGCGGCCATTTCGAGCACGAAATCCGGCACCGCCAGAGCGGAGCCGATCCAGAACCGTTGCGTCACGTCCATAAGCTCTTCACTCGGCGCTGAATCGGCTGCCGTCATATCCGGCTCATGGGCCATACCGCCCATCGGACACTATCCCGGAGCGTCCCGCCGGATTTCCGGATGCATCGGACAGGTCCAAATGGTTCCGGCCTGCACCTCTGTGGGCTTCGCCTCGACAGCGTCCACGTGAATTTCGGGTTTCGCCAAGAACTTGGATCGGCTGTCTTCCGAGCATAATGAGTAGGTCCTGCCGCAGAAGGTGGCTTTGTGCTGCCGTCGACGGGTTTACAGACCTGCCGCAGACGGGGTCTTTGGTCACGTATCTTCTTTTACGGCCTTATAATCACCGTCTTGACCGCGGTGATGACTCGAATTGCGATGGGCATGATCGTCGCGCATGTTCTAAGCGGGCATGATGATCTCCTGTGTTTTATGTGTGCAGCCTCCCACGGTGGTAAGGTCAATAGCGCGTTTGAAAAAAGAGCCGGCGAGGAGGGGTGGATGATCTCCATGTCAGACCCCCTCACTCTCCCGTGAGCACAAACTCTCTGAAATGGGCCGCATTGATCGGGTTGATCCCAGGAGGCATGGGTGTGGCGCCGATCATCTCATTGGTCGCTCATTGTGGAGGGATAATCCTTCTCCTCATGCTGTGGCGTTCCGCCGACCTTCAAGCGCCTCCGGTCAAGGTCATTGAGGTGCAACTCGTTGCGCCGCGCCCGGCGATGACGCCGATGACGCAAATGGATGAGGCGGCTCCGAATGCAGAGTCACCAAAGGAAATTGCCGCGGTGACAACTGAAACTCCGGCACCGCCGCCGGCCACTGAGAAACCGATAGAGCCTGCCGCATCGGAAATGCAGCAAGCGACAAAATTCTACACATCCGACTTGTTGCGGCGGCCGGAGAACGCGCAAGTTCGCGAGACACTGCCCCTGCTGGCACCCGATGAGCGGATCGTCCAGCTGTGCAATATCGAAGCCCTCGAGCAAATCAGGATAGCCAATGGCGGCCGTTTCTCCGACTCTCTCGACACATCGGCTTTTGAGGACACCGAAATCTCGAACGGCAAACTCTCGGCTCCCCTCGGCGCTTATCGCGCCGATCGTAGATGGTTTTACGTCACCTTCGAGTGCACGCCCGGACCCGACCTGGAGAGCGTGGTGGGGTTTGTATTCGACTTGGGCGAGGAGGTGCCCCGAGAGCTCTGGGAAGAGCACGAGCTTATCCCCGAGGACTTCGACGACGATTAGGTTCAGCCATCCCCTGGACTTTACCGAGATCGCGGTCACGCTTTCAGCGGCGATGGGTCGCCCGTTTCGCTATGGTGACGAAGCGCTGTTTCGGTTTGACATCATCCCCAAGAGCACATCGCCAAGGTGCGCCTCACACTGCGGCCGGGCGGCTAGACGACCCGCCGCAGGGCTCTACCGGCGGTTGGGCGCGCCGCGCCGCCACCGGGGCCATATATCCCGACGCCGAATACATAGTGCTTGAAGGGCCAATGCCTGGCGGCTGGTCTGGCCGCTGATCGGCCTCTACAGCCCGAAGGGCCCGGACTGGGC
>Ga0070745_1000071_pt1 | contig 67546 bp, 65 predicted proteins | sample VirMetDEL_Mar_4_FD_77438 | JGI IMG/M metagenome (GOLD analysis project Ga0070745, IMG submission 77438) | Aqueous microbial communities from the Delaware River and Bay under freshwater to marine salinity gradient to study organic matter... | ecosystem: Environmental > Aquatic > Marine > Coastal ...
AGTGAGAGTCCCGCAAGAGCATAAATATTGTCAAGCTTTATATTAAGAAGCCCTGATAGCTAACTCTGTCAGGATTTTTTATCTCAAGGAAAGCTCTTCTGACGGCCTGAAGGCCGACCTACACGTGATGGGTTTTTGTAGGTCGTGCTTTAGCGCGTCAGAGGGGGGCAAAGGCCGACCTACATTTTGGTTCAGGTTGCGGTTTTACCCCGACAAGGCTTAGGGTATTGGCATAATACCCTAAGAGGAAGGAGGGCGTTGTTGTATACAGGAAAGTCTGTTGGTTAAAACCGAGATAAGGAATTAGCCTCTTCTTTCAGCCAATACTTTAAATGTCTGATTGCCTCTTCATTTTTGCGACTTTCTTTATAAGCGAGATGAAAGTTGTCGCCTGTTTTAAATGCGTTGCATGGTAGTCGAGTGAGTGGCGTCTCTTCATATTTTTCATTCATCATATAGTCGTTTACCAGTGCAATGCCAAGTGAATGTTTAGCGGCTTCATAAGCTAGCATCAGGTGACTAAAGCGATGGAATTGTATTGTATTTGGTAATGGCTGTTTTTGGTTTGCAAACCATCTTCTCCAGTCTTCTGTATGCCGGTCATAGATACTGTATGACGTGATGAGGGGAAAGTGTGCTAATAAGCTAGGATTTGTGCTTAGTTGGCTATGTAGCTCTTCTGTTGAAGTGATATTTAGTAGGTTTTTAATCACCTCAAAAAATTGATAACTGCATACCGGAAACAGTTCCTCTTCATACAAAGGTTCAAATAAAAAGCCTCTCTTCTCTTTTTCCACGGTAATAAAGAAGTCTGCCGTTCTATCTGACAGATCAGGAGAGTTATGGCTCATTTCAATACTAAGTTCTAGGCTTGGGTGTAGGCGTTTAAGTTCGGGCAACCTAGGTATTAGCCAGTAGACGGCAAACGAGCTGTAAACAGCCAGCCTTATCTGCGTTTTGTGCACTCCTTTCAGGCGATTTGTGGCTTCGGTTATTTGCAGCAGTGAGCTACTGATAGCATCTAAATACTGCTTACCTTCTTTAGTGAGCTCTAGGTTTCTACCTTGTCGATGAAAAAGGCTTTCCCCCAAGTAGTTTTCAAGGATCCTTATCTGATGAGATACAGCGCTTTGGCTGACATTGAGTTCATTAGCAGCCAGTGAAAAGCTGTTGAGGCGAGCAACTGTCTCAAAAACTGGAAGGGATTTCAAAGGCGGTGTCATTTTATTATCCAAATAACTAATACTAACTTAAAATATATCACTTTATCTAATGATGTAAACTTACTAAGCTACTTTGAATTTAAATGCTTTTGAGGGGAATTGCGTGTCGGGTCGAACCGTGAGCAGTGCTATTTTTGTTTTAGTTCTAGGCAGTTTTTTTGCTACCTTGTGTGATACTTTTATTAAAATGGCAGGCGCAGATGTGGCTATTTTTCAGTTTACGTTTTTGCGCGCGGTTTTTATGTGCCTCATTCTTTGCCCTATTGTCGCGTTTCGCTTCCGCCGTTATTCAAAATCCTCTGCTTTTTTAGGGATGAAGCTACATTTTATCCGCGGTAATATGTGGGTCTTGGCAGCTGTTTTGCTGGTTCTTTCTTTGGCTGAACTGTCATTGGCGACGGCTAATGCTGTGTTCTATACCGCTCCTATTTTTATTATGCTGTTGGGGGCTTTTTTTTATAAAGAGCGCCTGACAATGGATGTGGTGTGTGCAGCTGTTTTGGGATTTATTGGCATTCTGGTTATCTTAAGGCCGACAGAGATTAGTTCTGGGATGATCAGTGCGATCCTGTTTGCGGTTGTCCTTGCGACAAACAGTTTGTTAATTAAGCGCTTGCCCCAAAATCAAGATATGCTTTATGGTCTGTTAATTACCCAGCTCTTTGCTTTGCCGTTAGCAGGGGGATTGGCTCTTTGGGAAGGGGCGGCGTTTCAAGTTGAAGTGTTAATGTATTCTGCATTGTCTTCGGTGTGTTCGATTCTATACAGTGTATCCTGTTTGGTTGGATACCGTTATGTTGCTTCAAGCCAGGTCACGAGTGCTGAATATTCCGGTTTGATTTTCGCTTTTTTGCTAGGTTGGTGGATCTTTGGTGAAGCGCCCGATCTAGGTGTTTTTGTCGGATCGCTTTTTGTGATTATGCCATTGCTGTATTTGAGTCATAGGGATATTAAGCGATTAAGAAAAGAACAATTATTGTCTAATACGCGATCCAATTTAGGCGCTGGTTGAACAGAGGTTTTTAATCATCTGTTCAATCATATCAGGTAAGTCTTCCGTACCTAGGTAGATACCATCTATAAATAGTCGAGCAAGTCCATGTAAGCTAGCCCAAGTGGTTTGACCTATTCTGAGCGGTGTGTTGTTGTTTGGTAGGACATTTTGCTTTTGTAATTCTTCCACCCAATCAATCCATGCTTTAAAAGTTTGTTTTGATGCGGCTTTTAATGAATCGCTTGGATTGCCTGCTTTCCATAGTGTTCTGCCATACATCAGATCATAAACTTCGTTATGCTGAAGTGCATATTCCAAATAAATATGAACGTATTTTTTAAAGCCTTCGGTTGCCGTGTTGCTTTGCGCTCTTAAAGCACGAAGCATGTGTTCTTGTTCATGAAAGCCTTGTTCTGCAAGTGCACAAAGCAGTGCGTTTTTATCTTTGAAATGATGATAAGGCGCGGTTCTTGAAACACCAACCGTGTCTGCAAGTTTACGCATGCTGAGGCTTTCTACGCCTTGTTCTTTGATAATTAAAGAGGCGGATTCTAGTAAAGATTTGGTTAGATCACCGTGGTGATATTGTGTTTTAAGTGTCGACATGGGCTGATTAAATACTTGTATCTTGACAATGTCAAAATGAATATCTATCTTGACAGTGTCAAAATTGCATGCGGGCAGCTGCAATCGCCAAAATAATAAACAAAGTGAGTCACATTATGAGTCCATCATCCTACCCACATCTTTTTCAGCCATTAGATCTTGGTTTTACTCAGTTGAAGAATCGCATCATTATGGGCTCTATGCATTTAGGGCTAGAAGAGGTCAAAGGCGGTTTTGCGCGTATGGCGGTGTTTTATGCGGAACGTGCTCGGGGTGGGGTGGCTTTGATTGTGACAGGTGGTATTGGTCCAAATGCAGAGGGAGGCGTATACGCAGGAGCGGCACTAATGGTTAGTGAGCAGGATGTGGCTAATCATCGTCAAGTAACCGAGGCTGTTCATGCAGAAGGAGGCAAGATATGCATGCAAATTTTGCACACAGGTCGGTATGCTTATAATCCTAAATTGGTCGCGCCATCGGCATTGCAGGCTCCGATTAACCCTTTTATCCCCCATGAATTAACTGACGAAGAGATTGCTTTGCAAATCGATGACTTTGTAAGTGCGGCGGTGTTAGCTCAAAAAGCGGGATACGATGGCGTTGAAGTTATGGGGTCCGAGGGATACTTAATTAATCAATTTATTGTTTCTCGTACCAATCAGCGTGAGGATGGATGGGGAGGAGATTATAGTAATCGTATCCGTCTGCCATTAGAAATTGTGCGTCGTGTTCGTGCCGCTGTGGGTGAGAACTTTATCATTATTTATCGTTTATCTATGTTGGATTTGGTAGAGCAAGGGAGCACGCTTGAAGAGGTAGTTGCATTGGGATTAGGTATAGAGGAAGCGGGAGCCAGTATTATCAATACAGGTATAGGTTGGCATGAGGCAAGGATACCTACTATTGCAACAAAAGTACCAAGGGCGGCTTTTACTTGGGTAACTGCTAAGCTTAGAGCGTCACTGAATGTACCTTTAATTACCTCGAACCGCATTAATATGCCCGAGGTGGCAGAGGCCGTTTTAGCTCGTGGTGATGCAGATCTCATTTCGATGGCAAGGCCTTTTTTGGCCGATCCTGAGTTTGTGGTGAAGGCTGAGCAAAATAGAGCGGATGAGATCAATACCTGTATTGGTTGTAATCAAGCGTGTTTAGATCATGTTTTTGATCATAAGATGACCTCGTGTCTGGTGAACCCAAGGGCGTGCCATGAGACAGAATTGCTTATTCTGCCCGCTGAAACCGTAAAACGGATTGGCGTAATTGGTGCTGGGCCTGCTGGTTTGGCATTTGCAACTACTGCTGCAAAGCGAGGTCACGATGTGACTTTGTTTGATGCGGCTAGCGAAATTGGTGGTCAGTTTAATATCGCTAAGCGTATTCCAGGAAAAGAAGAGTTCTTCGAAACCTTACGCTACTTTAAACGTCAGTTAGAGCTGACAGGGGTTAAGCTGTTGCTTAATACTCAAGTAGATGAGCAATTATTATCGCAGTGCGATTTTGATGAACTGGTATTCGCGACTGGCATTGTGCCACGAGACTTGGAGATTGATGGTATCGATCATCCGAAAGTATTAAGTTATTTGGATGTTATGAATGGCTGTGCTGTGGGTAAGCGTGTCGCCGTAATAGGGGCAGGTGGTATAGGCTTTGACATCAGTGAATATTTGATTCATGACCCTAATCATTCTTCACGAAGTATCGAAGGATTTATGAAACAGTGGGGGGTTGATATGACGTTTCATGCAAGAGGGGGCGTTGATGGTGTTAAGACAGAATTTGCTCCAGCATCACGAGAAGTTTTTTTGCTTCAGCGCAAAGCGTCGAAAGTGGGCGCTAACCTTGGGAAAACGACAGGTTGGATTCATCGTACCGAGTTGTTAAAGAAAGGTGTGACCATGATCGCAGATTGCGATTATCAACAGATTGATGATCAAGGGTTGCACTTGTTGGTGTCCGGAAAACCGCAATGTTTAGAGGTTGACAACGTGGTGATTTGCGCAGGTCAATTGCCGAATAAGACGCTGGGTGAAAGCTTAGATCGGCCTGTGCATTTTATTGGAGGGGCTGCCGTGGCCTCAGAATTGGATGCCAAGCGAGCCATAAAGCAAGGCACCATTTTGGCCACGAAACTTTAGTTTTATTCAATTCATTATAATAATTATAACGTCTTGTTGTTAAGTCTGTAGAAAAAGCCCCTCTTCATTGAGGGGCTTTGTCATTTGGCTCCCCTGTTTTGAGTAACTTCAATAAATCTTCTCTTTTTATGCTGCCTTTTAAGGCCAAGTCTAGCTGATATTGATACTCTTCATTCCAGTCTGTTGTTCTAGGGCTGAGTGCTGATAAGTCGCTCATGGCGGATTTCATGACTTTTAGGTAAGCCTGAATGTTTTGTTCTTGGTTGATTAAGATGTTTTTTAGCGCTGTTGCACTGCTGTGTCTTAAATACAGCTTTAAGGTTTCATTTTGTGCTTCGATGGCCTTTATCTTCATATCCTGTTGCGTGAGTGTTTCCTGTATTTTTGATAATTGCTCCTCATGCGCTCCCAATTTGGTGATGGTTTCGATGTCTTCTTGGGATTGAAGTAGGAAATAGGTCACTCCTGAAGAAACGGCAACACTGGCTAAAAAACACAACAACAACGCTACTATAGGCATTTTGTTTTTTTGCGGTGCGACTTCTACTTCTGTTTTTTTTTCGGCTATAGGTTTTTGTGGCATAATCCGCTCTCCTGACAGCTGTCGTATACGGATTTAATAGTGTGCTTTTTTGTGTGAAAAGAACACGTTTTTTCTACTTGCTTTTGGTTGCTCGGTTTTGTTTTGCATGATTATTGTCCTGCAGGGCCTAGTGGTGGTTTTGAGCAATTTTTAGGATGTACTTTAGAATTGTATTCAGCGGTTTAGTTTTTGTCCCAGTACACGTAAAATATGGCCGCGTGGTAAGAGGGACTAATAACCTACTAAAATAGTCAGGTAAATACTTGATCAAAACAGTAGGTTTTGTGTACTATTCATACTTACAGAATAATCTAAAGTGGATAGTTTATGCGCCTGACAACAAAAGGTCGTTATGCGGTAACCGCCATGCTTGATTTGGCATTGCATTCGGATAAAGGACCTGTGTCCTTGTCGGATATTTCGAATCGACAGGGAATATCATTATCTTATCTGGAGCAGTTATTTTCTAAGCTCCGTAAGAAAGCATTGGTAAACAGTGTTCGAGGTCCTGGTGGCGGTTATCGTCTGAGCCGCTCTCACCATGATATTTTTGTTGCGCAAATAGTCGATGCTGTTAATGAGTCGGTAGACGCGACGGGATGTAAAGGCCGTAGCGATTGTCAGAGCGGTAATACTTGCCTTACCCATCATTTATGGTGTGATTTAAGCGATCAAATACACGATTTTTTAAATCAAATTAGCTTAGAACAGCTAGTGCGTCGCAACGATGTACGTCAAGTGGCTGAGCGACAAGACCTTGAGAGCCGAAAGCGTTTTTCTGAAAATGACAAAATTAGCGCGGCCATTGTTGATTAAATAAAGAATACATTAGTAGAGCTTAATGTGCCGATTCACGGTGCGTTAGTGGCTATAATTGAGTGAGTTTTTATATGACTGAGCAGATAGATAAGGCGCTGGCACGGGAATACGAAGCAGGTTTTGTGTCTGATGTGGAATCAGAAACCTTTGAGCCTGGTTTGGATGAAAATGTTATCCGACGTATTTCTGAAATGAAAGGCGAGCCTGAATGGATGCTCGAATGGCGCCTAAGTGCATTTCGTGAATGGTTAGAAATGGAAGAGCCTGAGTGGGCGTTAGTCGATTATCCAAAAATTGATTTCCAGTCCATTTCTTACTATTCGGCACCAAAGAGTATGAAGGACAAACCTAAGTCTTTGGATGAAGTTGATCCTGAATTACTGCGTACTTATGAGAAACTTGGCATTCCTCTAATTGAACAGCAGATGTTGGCTGGTATCGCGGTTGACGCGGTGTTTGACTCCGTATCCGTGGTGACAACATTCCGTGAAAAGCTAGAAGAAGCGGGGGTTATTTTTTGTCCAATTTCTGAGGCACTTCATAAATACCCAGATCTTGTTAAAAAGTACATTGGCAGTGTCGTTCCTAAGAAAGACAATTATTATGCCGCGTTGAACTGTGCTGTGTTTACGGATGGTTCTTTTGTTTATATTCCTAAAGGCACTCGCTGTCCTATGGAGTTGTCGACTTATTTTCGTATTAACGAACAAAATACAGGTCAATTCGAACGTACTTTGATTATCGCCGATGAAGGTAGTCATGTGAGTTACCTTGAAGGTTGTACAGCGCCTCAGCGTGACGAAAATCAGTTACATGCCGCTGTTGTTGAATTGGTTGCTATGGATAACGCTGAGATCAAATACTCAACCGTACAAAACTGGTATCCAGGTGATGAAAACGGCAAAGGTGGTATTTACAACTTTGTAACGAAGCGCGGTATTTGTCATACCAACGCTAAAATCTCTTGGACGCAAGTAGAGACAGGCTCTTCTGTGACTTGGAAGTACCCAAGCTGTATTTTGAAAGGTGATAACAGTGTAGGCGAGTTCTACTCAGTTGCTTTGACGCGTGGTCGTCAGCAAGCCGACACCGGCACTAAGATGATCCACATTGGTAAGAATACCAAGTCTACTATCATTTCTAAGGGGATCTCTGCAGGCCGAAGTAACAATAGCTACCGTGGTCTTGTACGTATGAATCCTGGTGCCGAAGGCGCACGTAATTTCACTCAGTGCGACTCCTTGTTGATTGGTGATCAGTGTGGTGCACATACTTTTCCGTATGTCGAAAGTCGTAACCCGTCAGCCATCATCGAGCACGAAGCAACCACGTCTAAAGTCAGTGATGAGCAGATGTTCTTGTGTCGTCAGCGTGGTCTTGACCCTGAAAAAGCCGTCTCCATGATTGTGAATGGCTTCTGCAAAGAAGTATTTAAAGAATTGCCAATGGAATTTGCCGTCGAAGCGGGCAAATTACTAGAAATAAGCCTTGAAGGCTCAGTAGGTTAAGGAATTATTAAAGATGTCGAACACCAACAGTTTGTTGACGATAAAAGATTTGCACGCCAGTGTTGAAGAAAAACAAATCATCAAAGGGTTAGATCTAGATATCAAACCCGGTGAAGTGCATGCAATCATGGGGCCAAACGGTGCCGGTAAAAGTACCTTAGGTTATGTTCTTTCAGGTCGTGATGGTTACAGCGTAGACAGTGGTAGCGTCACTCTTGATGGTGAAGATTTGCTTGAAATGGAAACGGAAGACCGTGCTCGTGCTGGCTTGTTTTTGGCATTCCAATACCCTGTCGAGATTCCAGGTGTCAGCAACTTAGAATTTTTAAAAGCATCCGTTGATGCGCAGCGTCAGGCTCGTGGTGAAGAAGCCATTACCTCGGCGGATTTCCTGAAAGAAGCTAAGGCAGCTTGTAAACAAGTTAACTTGCCAGTGGCTTTTTTGAAGCGTGGTGTGAATGAAGGTTTCTCTGGCGGCGAGAAAAAGCGTAATGAGTTAATGCAGATGTTATTGCTTAAGCCAAAGCTTTGCATCCTTGATGAAACAGACTCAGGTTTGGACATCGACGCATTACAGATAGTCGCAGAAGGTGTGAACAGCCAACGCTCAGCGGATCGTAGCTTTATTGTTGTGACCCATTACCAGCGTCTTTTGGATTACATTAAGCCTGATTTTGTGCACGTATTGTCTGACGGTAAAATCGTTAAGAGCGGTGATGCATCCCTTGCGCTTGAGTTAGAAGCTCAAGGTTACTCTTGGTTGCAAAAAGAGCCAGTTGAAGACGAATTTGAGGGGTAATTCATGAGTGAATGGTTAGAAAGCGCCATTGCTCGAGCGCAAGGTATTAATGATTGGCTGACCCCAAAGCGAGCGCATGCGCTTGATCTTTTAGCTAATACCAAATGGCCCACACGCAAAACTGAGGCTTGGCGTTATACACCGCTGCGTCCAGTAGAGCGTTCAACAGCTAAGCCAACAGGCGATATGGCTGACTTGTCGCCGCTTGCTATTGACGATTTGTCTGCAATAGAGCTGGTGTTTGTGAATGGTCAATTTGACAAAGCACACTTGCCAGCAAGCTTGCCTGAAGGTTTGTCTATCGCCTTAGGTGGTGATTTGAATTCAGCGCAGCAAGCCGATGTACTCAATGCGTTTTCGACGATTAAGCCAGAACGACACATTTTTGGTTTGATTAACGATGCTCTAGCACAAGATATCGTCGTTGTGTCTATTGCTGAAGGCGTTGAAATTGCTCAGCCAGTCCGTATTAGTACTTTGCTGAGTCAAGGTTCAGAATCTCATACACGTGTGCAAGTTGTCTTAGGGGCGGGATCTAAGTTAACCGTGATTGAAGATGTGCAGGCGCAGGGTGATAGTTTAAATACTGCGTTTGTAGAATACGATATCGCAGCCAAGGCGCATTTAGAGCATTATCGTTTTGCTCTGCAAACAGGTAGCAATGTGGCAATCGGCGGAAGTCATTTTAACTTGCATGATCATGCCAAAATGCACAGCACCATCATTGGTTTTGGTAGTGAGTTATCCCGTTTGGATACCGATATTATTCACGCGGGTGAATTTGCCGATGCCAAACTGAATGCGATGTATTTGTTGGACGGAAAGGAGCTATTTGATCTGCATGCGACTGTCGAGCACGCGATGCCAAATGGCAAAACTGAAGAGAATGTTCGTTGTATCGTCGCCGATCGCGCTCGCGCTATTTTCAATGGCCGTATTCACATTCACCGTGATGCACAGAAAACCTTGGCTGAGCTCAATAATCGCAACTTATTACTATCCGATAAAGCCGAGATTAATACCAAACCAGAGCTAGAAATTTACGCAGACGACGTAAAGTGTGCTCATGGTGCAACGGTTGCTCAGATTGATAAGCAAGCTTTGTATTATTTGCAGACTCGCGGTGTGAGCCGTTCGAAGGCGCAAGTGATGCTTAACTTTGGTTTTATTAACGAGCTGATTGATTTAATGCCAAATGCGGCCCTAGCGGAATGGGTTCGTCCTATTATTCGCGAGCGTTTTGCGCAGATGGAAGTGAAATAAGCGAGAATCGAATGAGTTTTGATGTAGCGGCTATCCGCGAGCAATTTCCGATCTTGAAACGTGTTATTGATGGAAATCCACTGATTTATCTCGATAATGCGGCGACCACGCAAAAGCCACAATGTGTGATTGATGCGTTGGTAGATTACTACACGACATGCAATTCTAATGTGCATCGTGGTGCTCATCGTCTTGCAGATGAAGCGACACGTCGCTTTGAGGATGCGCGCGACATCGTAAAAAACTTCATGAATGCGCCGAAACGTGAAGAGGTCATTTGGACTACTGGCACGACAGAAGGCATTAATATTGTTGCCAACGGACTGAGTCAGTTACTGTCTACTGGTGATGAAGTAGTTGCTACTGGAATGGAGCATCATGCCAATCTAGTCACTTGGCAGCAAGCTTGTAAGGCATCTGGTGCAATTCTAAGAACGGTTCCCGTCACAGATGAAGGCGAGCTAGATCAAGTGGCTTATGGCGCTATGTTGAACGAGCGAACACGTTTTGTTGCTTTTCCTCATGTGTCTAACGCGTTGGGTACAGTGAACCCCATTAAAGAAATGACAGCGCAAGCTAAACAGGTTGGTGCTTTAGTTTTGGTGGACGGTGCGCAAGGGGCGGCTCATGGTTGGGTTGATGTACAAGATATCGGCTGTGATTTTTATGTCTTTTCAGGCCATAAAATTTACGGGCCAATGGGGGTTGGTGTGCTGTGGGGCAAAGAGTCCGTGTTATCGACTTGGCCTGTTTGGCGGACCGGTGGCGAGATGATCTCTACGGTGACGTTGCAAGACGCCACTTGGAATGTGTTGCCTTATCGTTTTGAGGCTGGCACGCCTAATGTGGGTGATGTCATTGCTTTGGGCGAAGCCATTCGTTGGTTTAGTGCGTTAGATCAAGAAGCGGTTGCGGCCCATGAAAAAGCACTACTGGATCGGGCAACTGAGCTTGCAGAGCAATTTGACGGCTTAACCATCATTGGCACGGCCAAAGACAAAATCGGCGTGTTGAGCTTTGTGATGGATCAGGGGCACCCAGCTGATATCGGTTTTCTACTGGATCGTCAGGGGATTGCTGTGCGTACAGGTGATCATTGTGCTCAGCCTTTGATGGCGCGTTTTAATGTTCCTGGTACCGCGCGAGCATCGTTTGCAATTTATAATACATTAGATGAAGTTGATGCTTTGTTTGTGGCACTGAAAAAAGTGCGAACAATGTTGGCATAGGAGGTTTCAATGACAGTAACAACGTTTGATCCTGTCTCTAGCGTGTCTTTAACCGCTTCTGCGCAGAAATATTTTGCCTCAAAATTGACAAAGCAACCTGGCAAGCTGATTCGATTAAGTACCAAAGAAAGTGGCTGTACAGGCTTTTCTTATGTGCTAGATATTGTTGATGCCGCTGCTTTGGAAGATACCGTTCTTGAGTTTGGTAATGTGACTCTCGCGGTAGATTCGCACTCTGTTGCTATGCTGAAAGGCACAGAGATTGATTTGGTGCGCGAAGGTGTTAACGAAGTCGTGAAGTTTAAAAACCCTAACGTTGTAGCAGAATGCGGCTGTGGCGAAAGCTTTAGTGTGAGTTAACTTCATGCAAAAAATGGTAGTAACAAATCGCGCGTGTCCAGCGCGACGAGTGCCGAGCGGTGAGCCGGTTAGCATTCCAGAAGGTCAGTTTATTACAATTAATCAGAGCTTGGGTGGTAACTATACCGTCACCTGGCAAGGTAATATGCTGCGCATTGATGGCACTGATGCTGAAGCCATTGGTCAGCAACCAGAAATTTTAGATTTTGAAGATCTTGGTACCGGGGAAATCAGTAAGGACCAAGTTTGGCAGGCATTGGATACCATCTACGATCCAGAGATTCCTATCAGCTTGGTGTCCTTAGGTTTGGTGTATAAAGTGACGCTTGACCAAGAGGCTAAGTCTGTTTTGATTGATATGACGTTGACTGCGCCGGGTTGTGGTATGGGGCCTGTGTTGGTGGGAGATGTAAAATATCGCGTTGCCAAAGTGCCAAATGTGGATTCCGTTAAAGTCGATCTCGTGTTTGATCCGCCTTGGTCGCGAGAAATGATGAGTGAAGAAGCACAATTAGAAGCCGGTCTTTTCTTCTAATACCTTTCTTTTGAGTGCTTCGGTCATCGGTTAAAATCGAATACAATAAGAAACGGCCTTGGTGCTTTGCCAATGCCGTTTTTGTTTTAATAGGCTTAGTGCAAACAAAGAGGGTGGTCATGGCTTTACCTAGTACAGAAGATATCGTGGACGATCTGTCGTTTTTTGACGATTGGGAAGACAAATACAAGTACATCATTGATCTGGGTAAATCTTTGCCTGCATTCGATGAGGCGTTGCGAACGCCGGAACGCTTGGTGAAGGGCTGTCAGAGTAGCGTTTGGATTCAGCCAGGCAGTGAGCAGGATGCGACTAAAGGCGAAGTACTAACGTTTTTAGTAGATAGTGATGCGATTATTGTTCGTGGTTTGCTTGGTTTGGTATTGGCTGCACTGGACCATAAAACGCCACAAGAAATTTTAGATTTCGATATTACAGCCTATTTTGAAGCGTTGGATCTTGAAAGACACCTAAGCCCAACTCGTGGCAATGGCTTGCGTTCCATTGTTGGTCGCATAAAAGGCATCGCGCAGGCAGCTGCTTAGTGTTAATGGTAAAAAAGCAGTCGTTTTATTTTTTATTGGAGAGCGTTAAATGAACACCCCGGTTTACCTAGATAATTCTGCTACCACACCCGTTGACCCAAGAGTGGCTGAAAAAATGATGGCGTGTTTGACGCAGGATGGTAATTTCGGTAATCCAGCGTCACGCTCGCATCTTTTTGGCTGGCGTGCCGAGGAAGCGGTCGAAGAAGCTAGGTTGCAGGTGGCGAGTTTAATTAACGCGGACTCTCGTGAGATTGTTTGGACCTCTGGTGCGACAGAAGCCAATAATTTGGCACTCAAAGGTGTGGCGCAGGCTTATCGTCAAAAGGGACGCCATATTATTACGTCTATGATTGAGCATAAGGCGGTTTTGGACCCTTGTAAGCAACTTGAAAAAGAAGGCTTTGAAGTGACGTATTTGCAACCCGATGCTCATGGTGTGATTTCGCCGAGTCAGGTTGCAGAAGCGCTTCGTGAAGACACCATTTTAGTCTCTTTGATGCATGGTAATAATGAGCTTGGTGTGCTGACGGATATCGCGGCGATTGGTGCATTAACTCGACCTCGTGGTGTATTTTTACATGTGGATGCGGCGCAGACGACTGGTAAAGTTGAGATCGATGTGAATGCCATGAATGTGGATTTGATGTCGCTTACGGCTCATAAAACTTATGGTCCAAAAGGCATTGGTGCTTTGTTCGTACGTCGTTCGCCAAAAGTGAAATTAGAGGCGCAAATACATGGTGGCGGTCATGAGCGGGGAATGCGCTCTGGTACTTTAGCTACCCATCAGATCGTTGGTATGGGCGAATCTTTCCGTTTAGCGGCTGAGGAAATGGCACAAGATTGCGCGCGTATTAAAGCGCTGCGTGAGCGCTTGTGGTCTTCTTTAAGTGAGTTGTCTGGTGTGCATCTGAATGGTGACTCAGATCAGCGAGTCGCAGGTGTGTTGAATGTTGGCTTTTCGGGTGTGGACGGGGAAGTGTTGTTAATGTCTTTGAGTGATATTGCGGTCTCTTCTGGTTCGGCTTGTACTTCGGCTAGCTTGGAACCATCGTATGTTTTGCGTGCGATTGGTCTAGCCGATGATTTGGCGCACAGTTCATTGCGCCTTTCAGTCGGCCGCTTTTCGACCGAGGAAGATGTGGATTTTGCTGCTGAAACCATTAAAAATGCCGTCAGTCGGCTCCGATCTGTTGCTTAAATGTCAGAACCCAAGCTTTTATTCTTATTAAGATAAATAATATTGGTTTGATCGTACAATTTTAACGAATTGATGCGTATAATACGCGCGCTGAACTTTTAAGTCCCGGACCATGCAGAAAGCATCGTCCCTTTAAATTTAATTTGGAGTTATATCATGGCGTTAGAACGCACTCTATCTATCATCAAGCCTGATGCTGTTGCGAAAAACGTAATCGGCGAAATCTACACTCGTTTTGAGCGTGCTGGTTTCAAAATCGTTGAAGCAAAAATGATTCAACTAGACGACGAATTGGCGGGTGGTTTCTACGCTGAGCACAAAGAGCGTCCTTTCTACAAAGATTTGGTTGCCTTCATGACTTCTGGTCCTGTTGTTGTGTCTGTTCTTGAAGGTGAAGGCGCTGTTCTTCGTCACCGTGAACTTATGGGTGCAACTAACCCTAAAGAGGCAGCAGCTGGTACGTTGCGTGCAGATTACGCAACATCTATTGATGCAAACGCGGTTCACGGTTCTGATTCTGTTGAATCTGCTGCACGTGAAATTGCTTACTTTTTCGGTAAGTAATTGACAGCTAGGACCTTTATGTCCGATCTATTTTGTAAAAGCGGGCGCGAGCCCGCTTTTTTACAGAGGCTTCTGAAAAGACTTTTCTTTTCAGAGGCTTTTTTCGTTTACACTTAATGCTACCTACAGCAAGCGATATTGAATTATGACTGACATCAAGAAAGTAAACCTTTTAGGTTTATCCCCTGACAAGCTGATTGAATTTTTTGAATCCATTGGCGAGAAAAAATTTCGTGCCACTCAAGTCATTAAATGGATTCATCAGAAAGGCGCTGAAAGCTTCGAAGAAATGACGGATGTCAGTAAGGTGTTGCGTGCAAAGCTGGAACAAATTTGTGAAATTCGTGGCCCTGAGGTGGTATCGCAGAATATTTCTACTGATGGTACGCGTAAATGGATTATTCGTACGGAAGGTGGCAAAAACGACTGCGTTGAAACTGTATTGATTCCAGATGGTGACAGAGCCACCTTGTGTGTGTCTTCACAGGTAGGTTGTTCTTTGGATTGCAGCTTTTGCTCGACAGGTAAGCAAGGTTTTAACCGGAATTTAACACCCGCGGAGATTATCGGTCAGGTGTGGATTGCGATTAAGTCTTTTGGTCCTATGGATCCAAATGGCCCTCGTCGTGTTACCAACGTGGTCATGATGGGAATGGGCGAGCCTTTGATGAATTTCGAGCCGGTTGTGGATGCAATGATTCTGATGATGCACGATCATGCTTACGGTCTGTCTAAGCGTCGCGTTACATTGAGTACATCTGGGGTTGTGCCTAAAATTTATGAGTTAGTAAAGCGTACAGATGTGTCTTTGGCGATTTCATTGCATGCGCCAAACGATGCTTTACGTAATGAGCTCGTGCCCATTAATAAAAAATACCCGATTGCTGAGCTGTTGGAAGCGTGTCAATTTTACTTGGCAAACTTGCCTGATAAGCGTCACATAACCATCGAATATACCCTGATGTCTGGTGTGAATGACAATGAAGAGCAGGCAGAGGAACTCGCTGAGTTGCTTAAAGATTTGGAATGTAAGATCAACTTGATCCCATTTAATCCGTTTCCTCATTCAGGTTATGAAAAGCCATCTAACAACCGTACGCGTCGTTTTCAGAAGATTTTAGCGGATGCTGGTTACACGGTGACGGTTAGAACCACTCGAGGCGATGATATCGATGCAGCTTGTGGTCAATTGGTTGGTGATTTCCATGATAAAACACGTCGTAGTCAGAAATACATAGAGCTGCGTGAAGTGAAAAGTTAATTATTTGATTTAGTTTAGACAAGGATGTCTGTATGCAATTGTATTTTTTGCCATTTTTATTTTGTTGTGTGTTGATTTCTTCTTGTGCCTATAAGGCTGTTCCCCCACCATCGCCCTCAGTATCTGATTCTAAGCGGCTTTTGATGGTCCAAGCCCATCTTTTGCTAGGGCAATGGGAGTTGGCGAAGAAGCAGCTTGACCAAGTTCGCATGGCTGATCAAGATAGAGACTATTGGCGATTAGTAAGCTTGTATTGGTTGAGTGTTGAGTCGCATGATAAGGCGCTGGCTGTACATAACAAGGCACTGCAGAAATATCCAGATGATGATTTTATCTGGAATAACTACGGCGTCTTGTTAGGTTTAAAGCAACGTTGGGTAGAGGCTTGTGACGCGTTTGAAAAAGCAGACAAAAGTCGCTTATTGAAACGTCAATCTGTGCAAATAAATCTATCGAGATGTGCAATACGTCAGAATCAAGTAAATTTGGCAGGAAACTATCTGAAACAGGCAAAAGAAATTGCAGATTTACCCCTGATTGGTTTGATGACCGAGCTCAATCTTGTTTTAATACAGGGTACTAATGACAAAGCTCGCTTAATTTTTAATAATATCCAGGCTGATAAAGAAATTGCCCGAGGATCGGTGCATTTTGATGAGTACAACTGTCTGTCGCGGCATTTAATTGCACGCGAGACTGACCCTACACTGTATTCATTAGCGAGTAATTTTACATGCCTGCATGGCTCAAGGTATTGACATGACAACTGAATCTCAAACGAATGCTTCTGTAAGCAAAATGAATATGGATACCATTAATATTGGCAATAGATTGAAGTCAAAAAGACTAGAGCTAGAGTTTGATGAAAGGTATGTTGCCACCTCGTTAAAAATCCCCATAGATCAAGTTCGAGCGCTTGAAGCGAACGATTTTAAGTACTTCCGTTCTGTGACCTTCGCTCGGGGTTTTTTAAAAAGCTATTGTCGTTTATTGGGTATCGAGCACACCGAAATGTTGCATGCCTTCGATAGCAGTAGAGAAGTGGTTGAAACAACCATTAAGCCTGTTGATAAGGTGAACAAGCAAACGCATCTTGGTGATCCAATTATTGTGTTTATTTCCGTTGTTATTATTGCTGTTTTAGTGTTTTTAGTTTTTTGGTGGCCATCCCAATCCACAACGGTTGCCGTGGAAGAGCAACAGATGGAAGCCAATGAGAGCGCTTTAATGGTTGAGCCAAATGTGGAAACTTCCCCAGCGGTTGAACCGACTGTGCCACTTGATGAGTCTCCTAGCGCTCCAGCTTCGGCGAGTGATGAAGCTTCAGCCCCGGTACTTGATGAGAATGATGTAAGCACGAGCGGTTTGGTTGAGAATGAATCTGTTGCACCTTCTTCCGTTAGAAACAGTTCGGTTGTCACAGGGCTTTCTGCGGAAACTATGGCTATTTTAGAAGAAGCTGGAGTCAGACCTGAAGATGTTATAAGGGCTACAGTTGAGGTGCCTACGACACCGGCTCCGACTATTCCATCTTATACAGATGAGATTGAGGTGGCTTTTTCGGCGGATTGTTGGACAGAAGTGCGTGATGCTACCGGTAAAATTCTATTTTCTGGCGTAAAAACGGCGGGTAGTAACTTGTCTTTAACGGGCAAAGCTCCTTACCGTATTGTCTTTGGTTACGCGCGAGGTGTGTCATCTTTAAAATTTAAAGGCGAAGTGTTCGATTTTTCTTCTTCTATTCGTAACGATTTGGCTCGATTTGAGCTCAAGTAGAGACTTTTATGCATTTTGAATCCCCTATTAAACGCCGACATTCTCGCCAAATTATGGTTGGCAATGTGCCAGTTGGCGGTGGCGCGCCAATCAGTGTTCAAAGTATGACGAATACTGAGACTTGTGATGTTGACGCGACGGTTGCTCAGATTCGTGCTATTTCGGCTGCAGGTGCAGACATAGTTCGTGTTTCTATCCCATCTATGGATGCGGCTGAAGCGTTTAAAAAAATTCGGGAAGCGGTCTCTATTCCCCTAGTTGCCGATATTCACTTTGATTACAAAATTGCGTTGAAAGTGGCTGAGTACGGCGTGGACTGTCTTCGAATCAATCCGGGCAACATCGGCAACAAAGATCGTGTTCGTGCTGTTGTTGATTGCGCGCGAGACAAAAACATACCCATACGTATTGGTGTCAATGCTGGGTCTTTGGAAAAAGATCTACAAAAAAAATACGGTGAGCCAACACCTGATGCTTTAGTTGAGTCTGCTTTTCGTCAGATCCAGTATTTTGACGAGTTAGATTTTCATGAATATAAGTTGAGTCTAAAAGCTTCCGATATCTTCATGACAGTAGAAGCGTATCGCAAAATTGCGAGTCAAATAGACAATCCATTGCATCTAGGTATTACTGAAGCGGGTGGCCTACGTTCTGGTACAGTGAAGTCTTCTATCGGTCTTGGTTTACTTCTGATGGATGGTATTGGTGATACTTTGCGTGTTTCCTTGGCGGCTGATCCTGTACAAGAAATTAAAGTGGGCTGGGATATGTTACGCAGTTTAAAACTGCGTAATCGTGGCATTAACTTTATTGCCTGTCCAAGTTGCTCTCGTCAGAATTTTGATGTAATCAAAACGATGAACGAACTTGAAGAGCGACTTGAAGATATCGTTGTTCCTATGGATGTGGCGGTTATCGGCTGTGTCGTTAATGGACCTGGCGAAGCAAAAGAAGCAGACATAGGTTTGGCTGGTGGATCGCCAAACAACTTGATTTACCAAGATGGTAAGCCAAATAGCAAAACTAAAAACGAAACGCTTGTTGATGATTTAGAAAAAATGATTCGTAAAAAGGCGCTTCTTAAAGAACGAGAATTAGCCAATATCATTGTAAAAAATTAAGGATCCATTGTGGCTCGTAAAATTCAAGCGATTAGGGGAATGAATGACATTTTACCTGATCAATCCTCTGTTTGGTTATATTTAGAAAAAACAGTGGCTGATGTTGTTAAGTCTTATGGATATCAGCAAATTCGTTTTCCCATTGTAGAGAACACAGATTTGTTTAAACGCGGTGTTGGTGAAACAACTGATATCGTGGAAAAGGAAATGTACACATTTAATGATCGCAATGGTGAGTCATTGACCTTGCGTCCTGAAGGGACAGCAAGCTGTGTTCGTGCTGCTGATCAGGCTGGTTTGTTGTTTAACCAGACTCAGCGTCTTTGGTACATGGGGCCAATGTTCCGTTATGAGCGTCCTCAAAAAGGGCGCTATCGTCAGTTTCATCAGATTGGTGTCGAGTCTTTTGGCATGGGAACCGCGGACATTGATGCAGAGCTGATTATTTTGTCTGCTCGGCTGTGGCAGAAGCTTGGTCTTTTAGGACAGGTTGAATTGCAGTTGAACACGATAGGTTTGGCGTCTGAGCGTGAAGCTTATAAGTCAGCTTTGGTTGACTACTTGACGCAATTTAAAGATCAGTTAGACGAAGACAGCCAACGTCGCTTAGGCACCAACCCACTCAGGATTTTAGACTCTAAAGACGAGGCAACTCAGTCTGTATTAAAAGAGGCGCCAAGTTTAGAGGATTTTATTGGGGAAGAGTCGCAAAGTCATTTTGAACGCTTGCAAACCATCTTAAAAGCCAACGGCATCTCTTACGTTGTTAATCGCCGTCTAGTTCGAGGTTTGGACTATTATGGCAAAACGGTTTTTGAGTGGGTGACCTCACATCTTGGTGCTCAGGCGACTGTTTGTGCGGGTGGTCGCTATGATGGCTTGGTTGAGCAGCTAGGAGGAAAACCTACCCCTGCGGTTGGGTTTGCTATGGGGATAGAGCGCTTAGTTTTATTGCTTGAAACCTTAGATTTGATACCTCAGTCGGCTAAATTTTCAGCTGATGTTTTTGTGGTTAGTATTGGTGATGACGCCGAAGTTGCTTCTTTTGTTTTGGCAGAGAAGTTGCGCGAAGTGAGCCCAAATCTGGTCATATTGCGCCATTGTGGTGGCGGTAGTTTTAAGAACCAAATGAAAAAAGCAGATAAATCAGAGGCGCGCTTCACTCTTATTTTAGGCCAAGACGAAATCGATCAAGGCATCTGCCAAGTGAAAGACATGTTAACGGGAGAGCAGCAATCTCATCCGCTCCATGATGTGGTTGCTTACCTGAATAGCAAATTATAATTTGATTTAATAGCGTACTGCCATTTAAGTGATTTGGTAGTGCCTTGTATGAGGAAATGAAAGTGTCTGAATTAAAGACTGAAGAAGAACAAATTGAAGCGTTTAAATCTTGGTGGAAGAAAAACGGTATTATTCTAGTGGTCGCGGTGGCGCTAGCCGTTGGTGGTTATTTCGGCTGGCAAGCATGGAAAACGAGTCAAGCGAATTATACGAGTGAAGCGTCTGCCTTATATCAAAATTTGGTGCAAGCGTCTGCCGATTTAAGTGATGAAGAGAATCAAAAAACAGTTACTTTCATTGCTAAGCAATTAGTTGATGATTATGGTGATACAGGCTATGCCATGTTTGGCCAGTTATTTTTAGCGCGAGTGGACGCTGAGAATGGTCAATATGATGACGCTATTAGTGCCCTAGATACGGCTATTGCCAAAACAAAAGATGTGTCTTTCATTGCCATTGCGAATCTGCGTGTTGCTCGTCTATTGCTTCAAAAAGAAGACTACGCGGGTGCGATGGCTCGAGCAGAACAAGTAACCGCAGAGGAATTTGAGGCGCAACAGCAAGAGCTAATAGGGGATATTTTAATATCACAAGGTAAGCGTGATGATGCCCGCGTTGCTTATACGAAAGCAAACGAAGCATTGGGCGTGGGTGTGAATCATCCTCTGCTAGATATTAAACTGAAAGATTTGGTAAAAGGCTAAATTATGAACAAGTCTCTTTTTCTTGTTGTATTGTTTTCAGCGCTAGTCATTCAGGGGTGCTCTAACTCTCGTCCCGCTTTACCCGATTTACCGGCATTAGACGCTAAAGTAAATCTTAAAACTTCATGGCGCACTGGAGTAGATGGAAACTTTGGTGAGTCGAGCGAACGTTTTAATCTCGTAGCGGAAGATGATGCTCTGTTTTTTGTAACGGAAAAAGGCACGGTTTACGAGCTAGGGCAAGAGAAAGGTAAAAAGAAGAATACACTGTCGACAGAATTTAAACCGAGCTCTGGCGTAGCTCGTCATGGAGACACGCTGTTCTTTGGTACATATGATGCTAAGTTAGTCGCTGTTTCTTTGGCAAATAAAGCTGTTTTATGGGAAAAGTCTTTAAGTTCGGAAGTTTTATCTGAGGCTGCTTACGCCGCTGGCAAATTGGCGGTACAAACTGCGGATGGCTGGTTGAGTGTGCTTGACGCTGAGACCGGTGATATTCTGTGGCGTGCCAAAGAAGATTTGCCATCGCTTACTGTACGTGGTACAAGCGCTCCCATTATTGTAGATGGCAAAGTGATTGCGGGCTTTGCGAGTGGACGATTAAAAGCGTTTTCTTTACAGGGCGGCAATCTGCTTTGGTCTTATGAAGTAGGAAAGCCTGAAGGGCGATACGAAATAGAAAGGCTGAGCGATATCGATGGTCGTTTGGTAGTAAGTAATGGCGTTGTTTATGCTGTTGCTTACAATGGGACGTTGGTTGCGCTTTCTCTTGAAAGTGGACGGCCATTATGGCAACGCAGTATTGCGAGCTCAGTTGGTGTTGCGGTTAAAGGCGAATTACTCATTGCTGTTGATATGACGAGCAAAGTCATTGCTTTGAATGCAAAAAATGGTACTGAGGTATGGGAGAATGCGGATCTTGTTGAGCGTGATTTGATTTCTCCTGAATTTTTCCGTGATTATGTGGCTGTCATGGACCGAGCTGGTTATGTTCATTTACTTGATTTAAACTCAGGTGAAATAGCGGTGCACAAGGTTGCTGACAACAAGGTGCCACCAGGAAGTCGAATGGTCGCAAATGATAAGCAGCTGTTTATTCTTACGCCGAACTCTAACGTGACGGCATTGAGCTACTGAAATTAATTTTGATTTTTGTTAGCGATTTTTTAAAGAGGCTGCCATCCTTTTTTGGGGTGGTGGCCGCTTTGTATTTTTATAGGTAAAAAAATGATTCCAGTTATTGCATTGGTAGGTAGACCCAATGTTGGCAAGTCAACTCTCTTCAATCAATTGACGAGATCCCGTGATGCTTTGGTTGCCGATTATCCAGGCTTAACCCGTGACCGTAAATACGGTGACGGTAAGCTTGGTGAGCATGAGTTTATTGTTATTGATACGGGTGGTATCAGTGGTGATGAGCAAGGTATTGACGAAAGAATGGCACGACAGTCTTTGTTAGCCATCGAAGAAGCTGATACTGTTTTGTTTATTGTTGATGGCCGCCACGGCTTAAACCCTGCTGACGAGATGATTGCTAATCATTTGCGTCGCTCAAATAAGCCAGTTTCTCTTGTGGTTAATAAGACAGATGGTATTAACGAAGATATTGCCTTAGCAGACTTTTATTCGTTGGGTTTTGGTGAGTTACACCCGATTGCGGCGTCGCATGGTAAAGGGGTTCATGTCTTAATTGATAAGGTTATGTTGCCTTACGCTGAGCGTGTTGAAGAAGCAAAAAATCAAATTAGTTTAGAGTCTCGTGGTATTCGTATTGGCGTGGTGGGGCGTCCAAATGTGGGTAAGTCTACATTGGTTAATCGCATGTTAGGTGAAGACCGTGTGGTGGTTTATGACATGCCTGGCACGACTCGCGACAGTGTGTATATTCCTTATGTGCGTCATGATAAAGAATACACTCTTATTGATACAGCGGGCATTCGTCGACGTAAACACGTCAAAGAGGCGGTTGAAAAGTTTTCTATCGTGAAGACATTGCAGGCCATTCAAGATGCTAACGTGGTGATTGTCGTGATCGATTCTCACGAAGATCTAGTTGAACAAGATCTTCATATGATCGGTTATGTGTTGGACGCTGGTCGCGGTGTGATTATTGCGATTAATAAGTGGGACGGTCTTAAAAAAGAGGACCGTGAACATATTAAGAGTGAAGTTGAGCGTCGTTTAGGCTTTGTTCCTTACGCGAAGGTTCATTATATTTCGGCGTTGCATGGTACTGGCGTTGGTGATTTATACGATACCATCGAAAGCACGTATGAATCCTGCTATGCCAAGTGGACAACCAACCGTTTGACACGGATCTTGGAGGATTCGGTTGCAGAGCATCAGCCTCCTATGGTGAACAGTCGTCGCATTAAATTACGCTATGCACATCAAGGCGGTTCTAACCCGCCACGTATCGTGGTGCATGGAAATCAGACAGACTCTTTGCCTGGTAGTTACAAGCGCTACTTGGAAAATAAGTTTAGAACCGTGCTTAATATTACCGGCACACCGATTATTTTTGAGTTTAAATCGTCTGAAAACCCGTTTTCACCGAAAAAGTAATCGCAGCTTCTTGTTTGATTCTTGACGAATCTCTAAGTGCTTTTGTTATGCAAAGGTGCTTGGAGATTTTTTTATGGAAAAGGCAGAAATCTCTTTCTAAATGTATTCTGATTCACTATTCTCGCGCCAATGATCTTTCTCTATTTATAGGCATTTTTATAAGCATCGTTTGCTCGTGTGCTTTATTTTTCTGTTCAAAGGACATCTATGAAAATCGCAATACTTTCTCGTAATCCACGGCTTTATTCTACTCGTCGATTGGTTGAAGCCGGTGAGCAGCTCGGTCATGAGGTAGATGTTATTGATACGATGCATTGCTATATGGACATCACCAGTAGTAATCCATCTGTGCGTTACAATGGCCAGCCTTTACCAAAATACGACGCAGTTATTCCAAGAATTGGCGCGTCCGTGACTTTTTATGGTACGGCGGTTGTTAGGCAATTTGAAATGATGGGGACCTACAGTATCAATGAGTCGGTTGCGATCAGTCGATCTCGTGATAAGTTAAGATCTTTGCAGTTAATGTCTCGTAAGGGTCTGGGATTGCCCAAAACAGGTTTTGCACATCACCCTGATAAGATAGGTGATTTGTTGAAAAACGTCGGTGGTGCGCCTGTTGTGATTAAGTTGTTAGAAGGTACTCAAGGTATCGGAGTTGTGTTGGCGGAATCGAATAAAACCGCGGAGTCGATTATTGAAGCCTTTATGGGGCTAAAAGCGAATATTTTGGTACAAGAATACATCAAAGAGGCGGGCGGTGCTGATATTCGTTGTCTAGTGGTCGGTGGTAAAGTTATTGCTGCAATGAAGCGACAAGGAGCTGAGGGCGAATTTCGTTCTAACCTGCACCGTGGCGGAACGGCATCGTTAATTAGATTGTCCCCGGAAGAGAGGCGCACGGCAGTGGAAGCGGCAAAAGTGATGGGGTTGAATATGTGTGGTGTGGATATTTTGCGCTCTAATCACGGCCCTTTGATTATGGAGGTTAATTCATCTCCAGGCTTGGAAGGTATTGAGGCGGCCACTGGAAAGGATGTCGCTTCAATGATCATTCAGCATATTGAAAAGACTGCTTTTTTGAGTAATACAAAAACAAAAGGGAAGGGCTAATGGCGAAGACGGTTTTAACGATTGGTGGTGTGGATATTCCGTTAGGCGGCACTGCAAGAATAAAGCTGCCAATGGTAAAACTGTATACCGATACCAATATGTCGATGCCTGTTTTTGTTAAACGTGGCAAACGATCTGGTCCAACATTGTTTATTAGTGCGGCCATTCACGGCGACGAACTTAATGGTGTTGAGATCATTAGCCGTATTATTCAAAGTAAATATTTGGAAAATTTGAAAGGGACTCTGATTGCCGTGCCAATTGTGAATGGTTATGGTGTTCTAAGTCAGAGTCGCTATTTACCCGACCGTCGTGATTTGAATCGTTCTTTTCCTGGCTCTCAGCGTGGCTCTTTGGCTGGTCGTGTCGCTGATCGCTTTTTAAATGAAATTGTTTCCAAAGCAGATTACGGTATTGATCTTCATACTGGAAGTTTACACCGTACGAATTTGCCGCAAATTCGAGCCAACCTTGATGACCCCGAAACACTTGAAATTGCTAAAGCGTTCGGTGTGCCAGTTCTGATGAACTCCAACCTCCGTGATGGTTCTTTGCGAGAGTGCGCAAATGATGTGGGGGCAAAAGTCATTCTGTATGAAGCAGGAGAAGCTTTGCGTTTTGATGAGCTTTCCATCAGAGCAGGCGTGAAAGGGATTGTTGGAGTGATGAGACATTTAGGGATGTTGCCCAAGTCTCGCAGTAAGAAATCGCTGTCTGAGCCAAGAATTGCTCGAAGCAGCAGTTGGGTTCGCGCCACCGACAGCGGTTTTACTACACATATCAAAGAACTGGGTGACCTAGTTGAAGCGGGCGATGTACTGGCTGAAATCAAAGACCCTTATGGTGATATTCTTGATAAGGTATTGTGTAAAAATGGCGGTATTATTATCGGTAAGCAGAATATTCCCTTAGTTCAAGAAGGGGATGCTATGTATCACATTGCACACTTTCTGGCGCCTGATGAAGTGGCTGGTTATGTGGAGAGTATGCAGGATGAGTTGATGGACAGTGAAGCGTCATTAAGCTTGATTGATTATAGATCCTCTTAATTAGAGATAGTGGTATTACATATCCTAATGGTGCGCATGTTATGACATATTAATTATAACTGTCATAACATGCGCATAAAACAAGAAATGATAGTGTCATCTTCTTTTTAAGCATCGTTTTTCACTTTTTTTTCATTAAAATCTCGATATTAAAAATCGAGGTTTTTTTATGTTTATTTTTCGTAGTCTTGCTTATCTTTTCGCTGTGGCGGGTGTGGCTCAATTAATCTCTTTAGAGGGCTATGAATTCCAAACAGCTGCTCAATATAGTGAAAGTACACTAACTGAACACCTGCAAGACTTTATGTCTTTCTTTAGTTGTGTGCTTTTTTTGTACGCAGCGCGTTTGAATGCAAAATTGAACATAGCAGCAACTTTACTCGGTGCTTTGCTGGCCATGATGTTTGTGCGTGAATCTGATTCTTTACTGGATGTCTATGTGTTTGATGGCGCTTGGCAATGCATTGTTGGTTTGATTTTTGTTTGCGTACTTGTTTTTCTATGGGGGCGATTTTCTATCATATACGCTTCATTAAAAGAATATTCTCAACAGCCTTGCTTCGGCACTTTTTTGGCTGGATTTGTTACTATCTTGGCATTTTCTCGTTTAATAGGTCGAAGTTCATATTGGCAGGCCATTATGGGGGACGCCTATATGCGATTAGTGAAAAACATTGTAGAAGAAGGAATCGAGACGTTAGGTTATACCTTGATTTTAATTTCTGCAATTGAGCTAGTTTTGATTTGTCGTAAGCAGAATAAATTATTCTTATAGACGTTACTAACGTCTATTGCTTCTAACTTAAAAAACGTGGCATATGTAAATAATATGCCACGTTTTTTTATATTCTAGACAGGATTTATTGGCGAGTCTTTACTTTTGCCTTACGACGCTTTGATGGGGTTGCAGAAGCTTCATTGGCATTTTTACGACGTGCTTTTTCGGCAACTGCATTTTTTTCCATTGTCGGTCTATTTGATGTGTGAGACGCGCCAATAGCCTGCCCCGGTTTTGCTTTTTGTGGTCGACGGTGTATTTGCTTGTCTCTGTCTTCAGCTGGAACTAATTTATTGTCTCCGTGACCAATAAGATCAGTACGACCCATTTTAACTAAGGTATTACGTAGGTCTTGCCAGTTACTTGGGTCATGGTAGCGCAAGAAACCTTTTTGTACGGTTCGTTGCTTGGCGTCTTTTGGAGTATAAACGTCTTCACTCTTATACGTCACAGGCTTTAATGGGTTTTTGCCTGAATGGTACATCGCCGTTGCTAATGACATTGGCGACGGATAAAAGGTTTGTACTTGGTCTGGTTTAAAATCATTGGTTTTTAACCAGACGGCAAGGTTAAGCATATCTTCATCTGAGCTGCCTGGATGGGCCGCAATAAAGTAAGGGATCAAATGTTGTTTCTTACCCGCTTCTTTGGAATATTTATCAAACATGCGTTTGAAGCGGTCGTATGTTCCCATACCCGGCTTCATCATTTTTGATAAAGTACCTTGTTCAGAGTGTTCTGGCGCGATTTTTAACAAGCCACCAACGTGATAGGTTACCAGCTCGCGCACGTACTCTGGATCCTCAACAGCGAGATCATAACGCAGGCCTGAGGCAATAGAAACGGTGTGAATGCCTTCAACAGCACGTGTTTTTCGGTACAGTTCCGTGGTTGGACTGTGGTCCGTGTTTAAATTAGAGCAAATGGTGGGGTACACGCAGGACAGCTTGCGGCAAGAAGCTTGAACCTCATCATCATTGCAGTTCAAGGTATACATGTTAGAGGTTGGTCCACCAAGGTCAGAGATATGACCTGTGAAACCTGGTACCTTTGCTTTTATGTCTTCAATCTCATTTAAGATAGATTCGTGTGAGCGAGATTGAATAACGCGTCCTTCATGTTCGGTAATCGAACAAAAAGTGCAGCCACCAAAGCAGCCACGCATGATATTGATCGACGTTTTGATCATGTCATAAGCAGGGATACGGGCTTTTTTATACTTTGGATGTGGTACGCGAGCATAAGGTAAATCGAACACCCCATCCATCTCAGGGGTTTCTAATGGGATCGGTGGTGGATTTACCCAGATTTCTTTTTTGCCATGTTTCTGGATCAGCGCACGAGCGTTGTGTGGGTTTGATTCAAGGTGCAAAATACGTGAAGTGTGCGCGTATAGCACAGGGTCTTTAGACACTTTTTCAAAAGAGGGTAAACGAATATAGGTTTTTTCTGGATCCAGTTTTTCACCACGGCGTAGTGGTGCGGGAATCACGCGAATAGGCATAACATCCGAATCGCCTTCGTCTTTAGTTTGACATTTTCCTTCCGGAATATATTCGTAAGGACTGTAGATTTGATCGACCTTACCCGGCCAATCAACACGAGTCGAGTCGATTTCTGTATAGCCACCAGGAGGCGCATTACGAACAATGGTGGTACCACGAATATCGGTGAGTTCGTCGAGAGTTTTGCCCATGGCCATTTGATGCGTGATTTCAATCATCGCACGTTCGGCGTTACCGTAAAGTAAGATATCTGCTGTAGAGTCGATTAAAACTGAGCGACGAACTTCATCGCTCCAGTAGTCGTATTGAGCAATGCGTCGCAGACTGGCTTCAATACCTCCAATCATCACAGGCACGTCTTGGAAGGCTTCTTTACAGCGCTGTGAGTAGACAATAACCGCGCGGTCAGGACGTTTTCCTCCAACACCGTAAGGTGTATAGGCATCGTCATTTCGTACTTTCAAATCGGCCGTGTAACGGTTGATTAAAGAATCCATGTTGCCTGCGGTAACACCAAAATAGAGATTGGGGCGACCAAGGCGCATAAAGTCTTGAGTATTGCGCCAATCTGGCTGATCAATAATCCCGACACGATAGCCCTGAGCTTCTAATAAGCGACCTAATACCGCCATACCAAAACTAGGATGATCCACATAGGCATCCCCTGTTACTATGATAACATCGCAACTGTCCCAACCAAGGGCATCCATTTCCTCTCTGGTGGTAGGAAGAAAGGGGGAAACCCCATAACACTCAGCCCAATACAATGGGTAAGAAAAGAGTTGCTTGGCGGTTTTATGTCGTTTGATCATTATCTACTCTTGGTATCGGGCGTAATGGCGATGATTGATACGTGGCAATTACAAGGATACATGGATTATCGGTGAAAAATTGTGCCGTATTATCCCAGAAAAAACCTAGGGTAGACAGTCTAATCTAGGGCTATTCAACCTTATATTCGCTAAGCTTGAATACGCCACACACTTTCCTCAAAAACATTGTGTCCTTGTTCTTTGTAGAGAGGATTGGTTTGCGCTAAATTCTCGGACGCAATTCTTTGAATTTTATTTCCCCACAGTACTGTTATGCTTTCTTCATCGACCGAGAATGGTGGCCCTTGTGTGTCGCCATCATACTGTAATGAAATCAGTAATAAGCTGGCAGTAGAAGACATACGCCCAAGAGTGTGTGTGACATATTCAGCGCGTCTTGAGTCTGGCATGGCGATCATGGCGGCGCGATCGTAGCAAGCATCAAATTCGCTCTCAGTGAAAAGGAAATAATCGCCTTCAACAATCCGCAGTGGTAAACCATTCACTGTGTGGATTTTTAGCTCACCTTGTTGATGGGTATCATAACTTAAATCGTTATCACCCAGAAATTGAATGACTGCCAAGGAAGACAGTTCAACGCCCGTGACCTGATAGCCTTGTTCCGCCAACCAGATCATGTCATTGGACTTGCCACACAGAGGCACAAGAACGCTACTGCCTTTTGGTAATATGGGCCAAAACTCAATCAGTTTAGGATTGACACCTTCTTGGTGAAAGCCGATACGTCCCGTTTTCCATCGATCTAACCAAAATTCATTTGTAATCACGGTAACCTCGTTAAATTAGGCTTGTTTATGTTCGATGTGTATTGTATTTGTCTTATTTACGCTGAACAATTGATAATGCCAAAAGCCATTATAGACGGCAAAATGGTTTTTCACGGACTATTTAGTGTATTTTACCTATATATTATTGCCGTTTTTCGCATGGAGTTTTTATGTCTTTAGACCAAGCGCCAGATCATATCAAATTGGCTGTTGATCTTATTGCGTTATTGGAAAGTCACGATATTGAACCCAGTGTCGCCGTAGGTGCGCTGACCATTGCGCTGCAAGATTTCCAGCAAAAACTTGCGCAAACAGATAAAAAATCCAACGTGCTTGATGAAGTAGACCAGGATAGAGCAAAATAGTTTCTCTGTTTCTTGATTGCAATGAGATAAGAGACTGGGGAAAGTTTGCTTAATGGGATAAAAATAAGAAGGAGAGAGGGTATGGAGTTAATCGCAACGTTAGCCACGGTTTTTGTCGCATTCTTGCATTTCTACATCATGTATATTGAGATGTTTCTTTGGGATACGCCTAAAGGCATGAAGATCTTTGGGTTGAAGCCAGACTTTGCTAAAGCAAGTAAGGTGATGGCAGCGAATCAGGGACTTTACAATGGCTTTCTTGCTGTGGGCTTGTTGTGGGGGTTGTGGCTTGGTGACGGGGGGGCACACGTAACGATTTTCTTTTTACTCTGTGTGTGTGTCGCTGGCGTGTATGGTGCCATTACTTCAAGCAAAAAGATTTTATTCATACAAGGTTTGCCGGCAATGATTGCACTGATTGCGGTGTTATTAGCAAGATAAAAGTCACCATCCTATGCCCTTAATTGGTTATAATGTGTGTAAATTTTCATTACAAAGAGTTTTATTTTGCACACACTCGACCAGCTTAACCGTGGAGAGCTGAAAGGCGTAGTTCGCTTACAGTTATCGGATAATTTAACGACTTTCCCTGAAGCTATTTTTGATCTGGCTGATAGTCTAGAAATTTTAGATTTGTCGAATAATAAGCTAAGTGAATTACCCGCGGACCTCTCGCGTCTCACAAAACTTCGTATAGTGTTTTGCTCGAATAATCGTTTTACTCATTTGCCAGAAGCGTTAGGACGATGTGAGAACTTAGAGATGATCGGGTTTAAAAGTAACCAAATCACTCGTGTCTCATCGGATTCGTTACCGACCTTAACGCGTTGGCTCATTCTTACGGATAACAAAATAACGTCGTTACCAAAAGACTTTGGCAGATTGACGCGATTGCAAAAACTGGCATTGGCTGGTAACCGTTTAACGACACTTCCCGACTCCATCGTAAATTGCCGTAATCTAGAGTTGATTCGTTTGTCGGCTAATCAGCTGGCGGCTTTTCCTGATGTTTTATTAACGCTACCTCGTTTGGCTTGGTTAGCATTTTCTGGTAATCCATTTTGTGCTGCACGTGATCCCCATAATGAATTTAAGACAGTGCCATTTCGAGACTTAGAGTTACATCAGGTTTTAGGGCAGGGCGCATCTGGCGTTATTTCCCTCGCAACATGGCGAGAAAACCCCTTTCATTTTTCAGACTCTGTTGCTGTAAAAGTATTTAAAGGTGAGGTGACCAGTGACGGTTATCCACAAGATGAACTGGATGCATGTCTTGCCGTTGGCAGTCATAAAAACTTGGTTCGCCCTCTTGCTAAGGTGGCAGAGGTGGATTGCTCAGCTCTCGTAATGGAGCTAATTCCTGCCCATTATACAAATTTAGGGCAACCGCCCAGTTTGGCGTCTTGCACACGAGATACTTTTGCACAAGACCAGCAACTTTCAGTTGATAAAATTGCCCGAATTATTGAGCAAGTAGATCAGTTAGTCGCATATTTTTGTGAGAAAAAGGTCAGTCACGGAGATCTTTATGCTCACAATACCTTGATCAACGAAGAAGGACATGTGTTGTTTGGTGATTTTGGGGCGGCCTCAAGATACAGCAATTTATCCCTTCAACAGCAGCAAGGCATCGAGCAAATTGAACGCCGAGCGTTAGGTTTTTTTATTGATGATATGTTGGGATTATGTGTTGAGGCGGATAGGAAGAGTGATCTTTATATCTCGCTGAGATCTCATGCTTTTTCTTAGCATATTCTCTTAGTGTGTATCGTTAAAACAAAAACGCCTCGTATCATCTGAGATACGAGGCGTTTTGACGACTTTGGTGCCTGTTAAGCTAATGCTTATCGCATTTGTTTGGCTTTTTCTGTTAAGCGAATGGTTTGATCGCAGGCATTTGCCAGCTCAATTCCCTTCTTAACAAAATGACGGCTAAAGTAGTCTTTATGTTCGTCGTGTTCATGGAAGTTATGTGGTGTCAGTACCGCGGTAAGAACCGGTACTTCTGTTTCCAATTGGACTTGCATTAGGGCATTGCAGATAGTTGAGGCAACAAAATCATGACGATAAATACCGCCATCCACAACCAATGCCGTGCCAGCAATCGCGGAATACTGTCCGCTTTTAGCAAGCAGTTTTGCTTGTAGAGGAATTTCGTAGCCGCCAGGTACGGGAATGATGTCTATTAATGACGCATCGTAACCACGAGCTACAAGCTCTTTTGTGAAGCCTTCTACGCAATTCAGCACGATTTCGGTGTGCCAAGAAGCATGCAGAATAGCGATGCGTTTTGTTGCTGGAGTGAATTCAATATTCGTTGAGCTCTGATTCATTTTTTAATCCTAAATATCTAAGGTGAATCAGGGCGAACGGGCAGGCAAATACACCACGTTTAAATGGCATACCTCTGTTGGGCACCGCAAAAAATACGGTACTCTAAATAGGTTTTGTCTGACGCGCTCTCTATCATCCGGACTATGACCGTCGGCTCTGGAGTTACACCAGATCTGCTGACCCTAAAAGAAAATATCTAAAAGGCGCTCGCGGGCTTAGGCTGTTGTTTAACAATAGCCTTTACCGCCGGTGGGGAATTTCACCCCGCCCCGAGAACGAAGTCGGATATATCCGACGCAAGAAATATACTCGTTTTTGTCCTTAACTGTCAAAGTCTCTGATCGTCTCAATTGTGGTGATTTTGTGACAATTTATTGGTTTATTCAGCAATAAGAAGCGATTATTTACATAAAGTAACCCATTAGAATCTCGGTGGTTGATCTTATTTTCTGGCTAGAGGCCGAAGGGAGTGTTAAAATTCATGTCACTTATTATAACCATCACTCAAAAAATAAGTGGACTGGAACAAGTGGTTCTAGAATGGAGTCTCGAAAATGCGCATAAAAAAAACCGTGATACCCAATGCCCTAGTGGTTATTTCTTTTTTTGGTTTAGTGGCTTGTAGTTCTGTAGGAAGGAATATCGACTCTGACGATGAAATCTATGAAGCTGAAAACACCATACAAACCAATTCTGCTGTTTATAACTGCAATGGTAAACCGTTAGCCATTCTTTTTCACGCAGATCAAGCTCAATTATCTTGGCAGAAAAAAGACTATCAGCTAACCCAAGCCGTGAGTGCTTCCGGCGCATCTTATTTGGGCGAAGGTGTGTCTTTCTGGATTCACTCTGATGAAGCCATGTTTGAGCTACGGGATATGAAAAAACTCCAGTGTCAGCTTGTGCGTGTTGAATCTTAGTGTTGCTCGTGAAAAGCGTTCATTCTAAATCGTGGTGTTTTCATCCCGTCCGATTTGTAATCCGTGTACAATTGTCTTATTCGCGTCTTGTGGCGCTTGATTAGATTGTAGAGAGTGCATGAGTAAGTTATTTGTAATGGGTATGGGGCCTGGTGATCTCGGTTTGGTAGCGCCCAATGCCACGACAGCATTAGCTGTCTGCAGTGATTGGGTTGCCTATGGCTATTATTTAGATTTACTTGGTGAGCTGAGTGAAGGTAAGACGTTTCATGACCTGCCCCTAGGTGAAGAGATTGGGCGTGCCCGCTTAGCGCTTAATTTGGCAGCGCAAGGTAAAAATACCGCGTTGATTTCCAGTGGTGATATTGGCATTTATGCTATGGCCACCTTGGTATTTGAATTGCTTGATATGCAGTTACAAGGCAAAGAAAATCACCCTGAATGGCTGAACGTAGACATAGAAGTTATTCCAGGTATTTCGGCGATGCAAGCGGGAGCGAGCCGAGCCGGCGCTATGTTGGGGCACGATTTTTGTACCATTTCACTGTCTGATTTGTTGACCCCTTGGGAAACCATTGATAAGCGCTTACATGCCTGTGGTGCAGGTGATTTTGTGGTGTCTTTTTATAATCCTGTGTCAAAAAAACGCGATTGGCAATTGAATCACGCGCGTGATGTCTTATTGCAATATCGTCCTGCCAGCACTCCTGTGATGATTGGTCGTCAGCTCACTCGTCCAGAAGAAGAGATTACCTTTACGACATTGGGTGAATTAGACGCCAAAGACGTAGATATGTTCACCATGGTCAGTGTCGGGAACTCGGATAGCAAACACATAGTCAATGGTCAGAAGCATTGGATTTATACGCCGCGTGGCTACTCTAAGAAGCTGTAAGAGCGCTGATATAGGCTTTAGCTTGTGATAAAAGGTAAGAGAAATAAATGAAAGTTTACTTTATTGGCGCAGGCCCCGGCGATCCAGATTTGATGACGGTGAAAGCCGTTAAAACCATGGAGCGCTGCCCAATTGTTCTTTATGCAGGTTCTTTGATTCCCCCACAAGTAATAGACAGTGTTCGTGGTTCTGCGCAAGCGATATACGACACCGCCGAAATGAACTTGGATGAGACCACAGCCGTTATCGAAAAAGCGGCGCAAGAAGGCAAAGATGTTGCTCGTTTGCAGTCTGGCGATCCGGCTTTGTACGGGGCGATTGGCGAACAAATTCGTCGCTTGGAAGCTCTGAATATTGATTACGAAGTGATACCCGGGGTCAGTGCTGTTGCCGCCTCGGCCGCGTTGTTACGCAAAGAGTTGACCTTATCGGGCGTTTCTCAAACGGTCATCATGACTCGCTATGAAGGTAAAACACCTTTTCCTGAAAGGGAGCGTTTGCCTGCACTAGCACAGAGTGGCGCCACGTTAGCGATTCATCTTGGCATTACGCGTATCCATAAAATTGTTGAAGAGCTGATTCCACATTACGGTGAGGATTGCCCTGTTGCGGTGTGTTATCGCACCAGTTGGCCTGATCAAGATTATGTGGTGGGAACCTTGGCAGATATTGTCGCCAAAGTAAGAGAGAAAAAATTTACTCGTACCAGTTTGATATTGGTCGGGAAGGTATTAGACACGGAAGATTTTGCGGATTCTTATTTATACGATAAAGGACAAGCGCACATCTTTCGTAAGATACATAAGCCTAAAAAATCTAGTGTAAACAGACTTTCCCTCAAAGTAAGAAGGATGAATCATGCAATTGAATAAAATTCCAACAACAATTGTGACTGGCTTTTTGGGCAGTGGTAAAACAACGTTATTATCCAATGTGCTAAAACAAGCCGCAGGCAAGCGTATTGCGGTGATCGTCAATGAGTTTGGTGAGCTGGATATTGATTCGGATCTACTGCGCTCTTGTCCTCTTGATTGCCCAGAAGGGGTTGAAGAGGGGAGCCAGCGTAGCGACGACGGTTTTTATGAGCTGGCGAATGGTTGTATTTGCTGCACCGTAGAAGAAGAGTTTTTACCTGTCATGCAGCAGTTGGTTGCTCGCCGAGGTGATATTGACCATATCCTGATCGAAACCAGTGGCTTGGCATTACCTAAGCCGCTCGTTCAGGCTTTTAACTGGCCGGGTATAAAAGAGCATTGTACCGTTGATGCGGTTATTACCGTTGTTGATGGTGCGGCCGTGGCGGCGGGGCGTTTTGCTCATGACGAAGACAAGGTGCAAGCACAACGTCTAGCGGATGAGAGTTTGGATCATGATCCAAGCCTGCAAGAATTACTGGATGATCAGCTCAGTGCCGCGGATCTGGTGGTGGTGAGTAAAAACGACTTACTTAATGACGAAGAACGTGCACGCGTGCAAGCCATTATTGCTCATGAAGTACCCAGCACAGTGAAAACCGTGTATATCGAAAATGGCGAGGCGGCATTGGATGTTTTGTTAGGCATTGACGCAGCAACAGAAAGCCGAATCGATGAGGTGCATAACCATCACGACCATCATCATGCTCATGGTGCCCATCACGACCACGCACACGATCATTTTGATTCTTTTGTTGTGACATTGGGTGAAGTGCAATCTGATCTTTTGCAAGAAACCCTGATGCAGCTGGTTGAAGAACACAACATTTTCCGTATTAAAGGTTTTGCTGCCGTTCACGGAAAACCAATGCGCCAAGTATTTCAAGTGGTTGGCACGCGTTTAGACCGTTACTTTGACCGTTTATGGCAGCCAGAAGAAGTGCGTAAAACACAGTTGGTATTCATCGGTAAAGGCATTAGTAAAGAGAACATCGAAGGTATTTTACACGATGCACTGAGTGCTTGATGACGGTAGCATGCCCTTGCATAACACCTTTTTGTCATTTCCGCCTTCGCGGGAATGACAGGTAAGTACAAGAAATAAGCTGGAGAAACCGTGCATTTATTAGCAGCCAAACCGGGTGGCTTTGTTGACGATGAAGGGATTGTTGATCTTGGGCAAACTCCAGCAGAGTTGGTTATTCTGGCGGCTGCGGATAGTGTGCTCGGTTCACTTGGTAGTGCGCTTGATCAGATTGTTTCTCTTCATCGTGCCAATGATGAATGGGAAAACGTGCGACTACCGAGTGTTCGCCTTGCTAATTGGATGCAGCTGGTTAAACCCGCGGCTTACGATTTATATGAGCACAAGGTGCTTGATCATGCCAACGTCGTGGTGGTTTCACTGCTTGGCGGTGAGCATTATTGGGCGTATGGTTTTCAGCGCTTGCAAGAATGGGCAAAAGCAAAAGCCAGCCGCATTTTAATCGTGGTATCCGGTGACGACTCCCACGACCCTTCGTTAACGAATGTCTCCACCGCGACACCAGAAGATTGCCATCGAGTATGGCGCTATCTACGTGAAAGCGGGCAAGTTAACGCCCAACAATTGTTTTATTTCCTTTCTGATCGCTACTTTGCCTTGTCTTATGCGTGGCAAGAGCCAGCGCCTTTGCCGAGCGCGCTGATTTATCATGCTGGTCATTCGTCTGGCTTTACCCAGTGGCAAAGCCACTATGTGGATGAATTAGCACAAAGTCGTCCTGTTGCCATCTTGGTGTTTTACCGCTCTCATTTACAAAGCGGAAACACCGCCATGTTTGATGGCTTGATTGAGATTATCGAACAAGAAGGTTTGGTACCCTTGGCTGTGGCGGTGAGTTCTCTCAAAGATGATGTGTCGGTTGGCTTGATAGAATCGCTGGTGGAGCGCACCCAAGCCAAGGTTATTTTAAATACGACTGGTTTTGCTGCCAATCGGGTGGGTAGCCCAGATTTGGCCTCTGAACCGACGGATTTTCAATCGGCTTTTGCGTCACCGATTCCCGTGTTGCAGTTGATTTTGTCTGGCAGTACTGAAGAAGATTGGCTTGCCCAAACTCAAGGCTTGCGTAGCCGAGATGTGGCCATGCAAATTGTTTTGCCAGAAATGGATGGTCGTATCGTGACTCGTGCGGTGAGTTTTAAAGCTTTGAGTCATTATAACGACATTGCTCAAGTCGATTTAGTACGCTATGAGCTGCACGAAGAGCGGGCACGCTTTGTCGCTCAACTTGCCAAACGTTTTGCTAATTTAGCCAGCAAACCCAATCATGAAAAACGCATCGCTTTTGTGTTAGCCAATTACCCAACCAAAGACGGTCGTATTGGCAATGGTGTGGGCTTGGATACGCCCGCTTCTGCGGTGAATTTATTGAATGCTTTAGACTTTGCTGGTTACCCGATTGAGCATATTCCTGCGCACGGTAATGCCTTGATTGAAGCATTGCTGGGCGCAGTGACGAATAATCCTAATACTTTGCATGAAAGAGGGTGTTGGCAAAGTCTTGCCTTGGAAGACTACCTACATTACTTTTATCAACTGCCATTAGAATGCCAAAACGCCGTTTGGGACCGCTGGGGGGCACCGGAAGATGACCACAAATGCCGCGAGCAAAATGGTCAGCGACGTATCATGTTGGCTGGGATTCGACTTGGCGAAACCTTTGTCGGTATTCAGCCGGCCCGTGGTTTTAATTTGGATCTCGCGGCAAATTATCATGACCCTGATTTGATTCCGCCCCATAGCTATTTGGCGTTCTATTTTTGGTTGCGTCATGTCTATCAAGTAGATGCTTTTGTGCATGTGGGCAAACATGGCAACCTAGAATGGTTACCGGGTAAGGGCACGGCTTTATCTGAATCGTGCTGGCCCGATATCGCTCTTGGTCCGATGCCGCACTTTTATCCTTTCATTGTCAATGACCCTGGTGAAGGAACACAAGCCAAACGACGTACACAAGCGGTGATCATTGACCATCTTATGCCACCGATGACTCGGGCTGAAACGTATGGTGAGATGGCTGAGCTAGAAAATCTTGTTGATGAATACTATCAGGCTATGGGCATGGATGTGCGTCGCGAAACTTGGTTGCGTGAGCAAATCCTTAAAAAAGTTCAAGAATCTCATCTTTTAGAAGAGCTGGCGATTATTGCAAGTGAGGATGTTGAATCCGGCAGTGACGATGCGGTCTTGGAGGGGCTTGATACGTATTTATGTGAGATAAAAGAAGCGCAAATTCGTCATGGCTTGCATCGCCTGGGAGAGTTGCCAGAAGACGACAAACTGGCTGATACCTTGGTGGCTTTGTTACGTTTACCTCGTGGCAGTGAGATCACCAGCCAAGGCATTCTCCATGCATTAGTAAAAGACCTTTCATTGGAGCAAGACGATTTTGACCCGATGAAAAGTGAGCGCTCACCTTGGTTAGGCAATAAGCCAGAGCGGTTGCAATCAATGAGTGAACTCGCTTGGCGCACCCACGCGGATACCAAAGAACGCTTGGAGTTATTTGCCAAAACATTGGTATTAAGCCATTTGATTGGTAACGAATCCACAGACGATTTATCTGTCAAACTACCACAAACCGCCACTTTATTAGCGCACAGTAAGAAACGCTTGTTGGTGGCTTTGCAGCAAAGTGCTCACGATGAAATTCAAGCCTTGATAACCGGCTTGGCGGGCGGTTTTATTCCCCCAGGCCCAAGTGGTGCACCAACCCGAGGCCGACTCGATACTTTACCAACAGGGCGTAACTTTTTTTCTGTGGATAATCGTGCGATTCCATCGCCTGCGGCATGGGCGATTGGTCAGAAATCGGCCGAGGCTTTGATTCAGCGACATTTACAAGAACATGGTGATTATCCAAAAGACCTGGGGTTGTCTGTATGGGGCACCGCTACTATGCGTACCGGTGGCGATGATATCGCTCAAGCCTTTGCCTTAATGGGAATTCGCCCAATTTGGGCGCCGGGATCGAACCGTGTGACGGATTTTGAGATTGTATCGTGCATGCAATTAGGTCGACCTCGAGTGGATGTCACTTTGCGTGTTTCTGGCTTTTTTCGTGATGCGTTTGCGAATGTGATGCGACTGTATGATGCAGCCGTGTTGGTACTGGCTGACTATCAAGAGCCCGGTAATGGCAATGTGATACGCGCCAATGTGGAAGCACGTAAAACCCAATTACTGGCGAAAGGTATGAGTGAAGTCGAGGCGAATCGTCAAGCCACTTACCGTGTGTTCGGAAGCAAACCAGGCGCTTACGGCGCAGGACTGCAAGGTTTGATTGATGAGCGTTGTTGGGATACTAAAGCCGATCTTGCCGAAGCTTATGTAAATTGGGGCGGTTATGCATACGGTTCTCATAGTGATGATGTGAATAGCAAAGGCGTTCATCACAAAATGAGTGGCGAAGGTGTTGAAGCAAAAGACGCCTTTATTGAGCGACTGTCGCAACTGGATGCGGTCGTGCAAAACCAAGATAACCGTGAGCACGATATTCTTGATTCAGACGATTATTATCAATTCCAAGGCGGCATGACCAATGCAGTGACCGAGTTTAGCGGACAAGCGCCGAGTGTCTATCACAGTGACCATTCCAACCCTAGCTCGCCAAAAATTCGTACCTTAAAAGAAGAGCTGAATCGTGTGGTGCGTTCCAGAGTACTGAACCCTAAATGGATCGAAGCCATGCAAACACACGGTTACAAGGGGGCGTTTGAAATGACAGCGACGGTAGATTATTTGTTTGCTTACGATGCGACCACCGATCTGGTAGCGGATTATCAATACGAGCAGGTGACGGATAGATTGTTACTTGATCCAGATAATCAAGCCTTTATGCGTGATAATAACCCCCACGCATTAGAAGAAATGGGTGAACGCTTATTAGAAGCCATACAGCGTGGTATGTGGCAAAATGCCGATACGCATCGAGAAAAAATTCAATCCTTGTTGCTTGATTTAGATCAGCAACAAGAACAACGTCAGTGATCTTGGGCAGAAGAGCGCTGGTAACCTTGCTGTTAGTCGTTACACTCACTATCAGCTAAGACGATTTAAAGTAGAGAGAAATAATGAGTAAGAAAGAAGCGGCCAAAAAGGGCATTATGATTTGTGGTCACGGCAGTCGTGATAAAGACGCAGAGCGTGAGTTTGGTCTGGTGGCAAAGGGGCTTAAAGCGCGCTTTCCGAATCTGCCTGTCGAATATGGATTTTTAGAGTTTTCAGCCCCCAATATTCATATGGGCCTAGACAGCCTTGTTAACCAAGGTGTTGAAGAAATTTACGCGGTACCAGGCATGTTGTTTGCCGCGACACACGCAAAGAATGATATTCCTTCTGTGTTGACCACGTACGAAGAAAAACACCCTGGTTTAAAAGTGACTTATGGTCGTGAATTAGGCTTACAAGATGACATGATTGAGGCCTTTCAGGCGCGTATTTACGAATCGCTTGGTCTTGATCCAGAAAATCCACCAGAGAATATTTATGACACTCTGCTCGTGGTGGTGGGTCGTGGCACCTCGGATACTTCTGCCAACGCCGAAGCCGCAAAGTTAACGCGTATCGTCAATGAGAACATGGGCTTTGGTTGGGCGGATACAGTTTACTCTGGTGTGACTTACCCATCCGTTGGTGTAGGGCTTGAGAAACTCATGAAGCTTGGTTTCAAACGTATTGTTGTGGCGCCATATTTCTTGTTTACGGGTCGTTTGATCAAGCGAATTCAAGGTTATGTTGACAAAGTGGCGCAAGATCACCCAGAGGTCACGTTTGTTCAGACACCTTACTTGAACGATCATCCTCGTGTTATCGATGCCTTCCAAAACCGTGTTGAAGAGATCATGCAGGGCGAATTACCAACGGGTGAAGAAACGCTAATGAACTCGTTCAAGCGTCGTCTTGCCGCCGGTGAAGTAGATGTGCATCACCACCATGCGGAGTTTGTTGATCCACAGGATGATACCCAAGGTTTGTCTGTGTTTGATCTAAAGCACGCCGTTATTTCAATGGGTGAAGTGCCCAATATCAATGTGTTGAAAAATCACACTCACGACCATGGACACGGTCACAGTCATGATCATAGCCATAGCCATAGCCATAGCCATAGCCATAGCCATTCTCATGGGCATGCTCACGACCACTCCCATGGACACAGTCACGGCGTCTATAAACACATTGGTCATCCAATGGGACCACGCACCATGATTGGCGAAGGTATTTGCTGTTGTTTTATGGGGCAATTTACCCCTGAGATACTTGAGGAAGAGAAAGACAAAATCGACGGTGACTGCACTAAAACCGCCTTTGCTCACCGCTGAGTTCTCTGAGCGACAAGCAGAGTTTCTTGTGTAAACATGGACATCTAAAAACGAAAAAGCCAGCTTGTGAGCTGGCTTTTTTGCGCTAATTGAGCCTGTTTTATTTTTTGGCTAGGGCATCAGCCAATGCTTTTTTCATGTCTTCTAGATTATTTGTCAGTGTGCTGATTTTTTCTTCTAGTAAAACAGAATAGGTTTTCTGATCTTTTAGTTCTTTACGAAGTTGTTGTGCTTGAAGGGACGCTTCTTGACCTTTTAAGTTAGTTTCTATAAAGCTAACCAACTCTTTACCTTGCTCTTCAAAAGTGAGGTCTCTACGATCTTCAGCATTAAGCGCATTGCTGATAGAAAGCAACACTTTCTCATAACCGACAATGTAGTCTTCATAATCTTTTGGTTGGATTGTCTTTAGTTTTTTAACAGTGAGAGCGATTTGTTTTGCTCGATTCACCGCAAACATAACGTTTTCACTTTGGCGTTTGATGTCGTCTATCGCCCTTGGCTGTGTTGCAGCAAAAGCTGTTGCCGCAGTCAATGCTGTCATGGCCTGAGAAAGCGATTTAGGCGCATGTTGAGTCGCGTCTGTTTTCATCAGCTTGTCTAGCGCATTTTTGGCATCAGTAAGGTAAATAGCGGTAACCGTTTTTACTTCAAGTGCACGCATCTTAGCGACGAGAGCTGGTTGTGCGCTGACCGCCGCTTGAGCTTTATTATTCGCGATTTGGTCAACAAGTTTTTTTAGGTTGTCTTCTAATTCTTGCGAGGCACCAGGAAAGTATTGTTTCGCATTCAGGGTTTTTAGCTGAGCACGATAGTCAAAGGCTTCTGGTAAGGTTGATTGTGCCTTGATTTTTAGGTTAACCGCGTTGTTCATGTGCTGGTTAAATGTCTTGATGGCGGTATTTGCAGCCTCAAGATAGGTCGTTGAACCAAAAAAGCTAGTGCTAGTGCTTGCTTTAGATGGATCAAATTCAAATTTAGAATAGTATTCTTTTGTCTCTGCTAATGCTTTCTTCGCTTCTTCTATATCTTGAGTGGCGAACCAAGGCAATTCGTCTTCTGCGCCTTTTGCCAGGCTTTTGTCTGCACTATCAATGGCTTGCTTGAGTTCATTGATTTGAACGATGGTTTGCGAATATTTTGCGTCTGCGGCCAAGTTTGCAGCAGAATCAGGGTTAGATGCACAACCGGCGAGCGTTAGTGAAATCACAGCAGTGAGAGCTGCAATTTTTAGTTGCTGTTTCATTACGAAGTTCCTTTGAGAGAGTATCTCAGGTGGGTGGATTTTGGCGTATTGTATGGACTTTATTGGAATTTCGTAAGTAGAGGAGAGCGAAATAAGCGGGGTATTTATAAGAATAAATTTCAGCGCCCCTCTTGCGGGAAAGGCGCTGATATGAGTGCGTTTATTAAAGGGTAAAAGGGCGGTCGCCGTTCTCATCTTTAATACGAGTTGGCAGTCCCATTTCGTTTAATAAACCTAGAAATGGTTTAGGGTCTAGCTGCTCTACGTTACGCATTTCTTTTGCATCCCAAGTGCCATTAGCGACTAGAATAGCGGCGGCAACAGGTGGAACGCCTGCTGTGTAAGAAATACCTTGGCTACCGACTTCGTTATAAGCGTCTTTATGATCAGCTACGTTGTAGATAAAGACTTCTTTTTCTTTGCCGTCTTTGATGCCTTTAACAACATCGCCAATGCAGGTCTTACCTGTATAATCTGGAGCAAGTGAAGAGGGATCAGGTAATACGGCTTTGACTATTTTAAGGGGCACTACTTCCAAACCCTCTGCTGTTTTAACGGGTTGTTCAGACAGTAGACCTAGATTTTTCAGTACTGTGAAGACATTGATGTAATGTTCACCAAAGCCCATCCAAAAACGCACGTTTGGTACGTCTAAGTTTTGTGAAATAGAGTGCACTTCATCGTGGCCTGTCATATAGGCTGTTTGTTTGCCGACAACTGGTAAATCGTCTGTGCGGCTGATTTCAAACATTTTGTTTTCTTGCCATGCACGGTTTTGCCAAGAATAAACGCGTCCGGTAAATTCACGGAAGTTAATTTCAGGGTCGAAGTTAGTGGCGAAATATTTGCCATGGCTACCGGCGTTAATATCGATAATGTCGATATCACTTACGCTATCAAAGTAATCATTGTAAGCCAGCGCTGCATACGCATTAACAACACCTGGATCAAAGCCTACACCTAGAATGGCGGTGATACCTTTTTCTTTACAGGCATCGCGACGCTTCCATTCGTAGTTGGCATACCAAGGTGGCGTTTCACAAATTTTGCTTGGGTCTTCATGGATGGCCGTGTCTAAATAAGCGGCACCGGTTTCCATGCAAGCTTCCAGTACAGACATATTAACGAAAGCAGAGCCTACGTTAATGACGATTTGGGATTCGGTTTCTTGAATCAATTTAATAGTGGCTGGCACATCAAGAGCGTCTAGGGCGAATGCTTGAATGCGGCCCTCTACCTTCATGCTGCCTTTGTCGAGGACACTGGCTACAATATCGTCGCATTTCGTAACGCTGCGCGAAGCAATTGCGATATTGCCCAGTGTGTCATTGTGTTGGGCGCATTTATGCGCCACAACTCGTGCCACGCCTCCGCCGCCAATAATGAGGACATTTTTTTTCATAGTAACGCTATCTCCAAAGTATTTTGTTGAAACAGAATTAGGATAGATTCTGTTCAAAATCGTTGTAGCCGAATTCCCTGACAAGTTCGATGCTGCCATCCAATTGGCGTATGGCAATAGACGGCATTTTAACACCGTTAAACCAGTTCTTTTTCACCATGGTGTAACCTGCGGCGTCTTGGAAAGAAAGGCGGTCGCCCACTTGTAATGCTTTGTCGAATTTAAATTCGCCGAAAATATCGCCAGCTAAACAAGACTTTCCACAAATCATATATTCGTGTTCGCCGTCACAAGGTGCCATTTTGGCGTTTTCACGATAGATCAATAAATCCAGCATATGCGCTTCAATGGAGCTATCGACAACGGCTAAGTTTTTACCGTTAAATAAGGTGTCTAATACAGTGACTTCTAATGTGGTGCTTTTGGTAATACTGGCTTCGCCCGGTTCTAAATAGACCTGAATACCGTATTTTTCGGAAAATTCTTTTAGGCGCTGGCAGAATTTATCAATAGGGTAGTCGTCACCAGTGAAGTGGATACCTCCCCCTAGGCTGACCCATTGAACTTGTTGGATCAAGTGACCAAAGCGCTCTTCTATAAGAGTGAGCATTTCATCGAAACGGTCAAAGCTGTTGTTCTCACAATTATTGTGGAACATAAAACCAGAGATATCGTTAATCACAGTGGCGATTTTTTCTGGGTCCCATTCACCAAGGCGACTAAAGGGTCTGGCTGGATCGGCAATTAAAAACTCAGAAGTGCTCACTTGTGGGTTAACACGTAGGCCACGGGTTTTGTCTTGACTGGCTTCTTTAAAACGCGTGAACTGACCTATGGAGTTGAAAATGATTTTGTCAGAATGTGCTAACACTTCGCTGATTTCATCGTCAGAATAGGCCACGCTGTAGGCATGGGTTTCGCCTTGGAATTTTGTTTTCCCAAGTTTCACTTCGTACAAAGACGAGGATGTGGTGCCATCCATATATTCTTGCATTAGGTCGAATACCGACCAAGTCGCAAAGCATTTTAGTGCCAGTAACGATTTAGCGCCGGACTGTTGACGCACATAAGCGATCTTCTCTAAATTCTTCAAAAGAGCCGCTTTATCGATAAGATAATAAGGTGTCTTGATCATGGCAACCTGCCCGTTAGTCAAAACCGTGTATTCTAGAGCAAAGAAGGGGGCTTTTTCTAGCACGAAAACGTTATATTACAGGGCTTTTTGTGACATTTTGACGACTTTTTCCGCTTGCTTTCTGTCATGGTGCTTTTGAGCCTCTCTTTACAGCTTAATTGAAGCATTTGAGAAAATTGATTTGAATTAAGAGGGGCGATACATAATGAACAATAGGTCTCTTGGTGATTTGGCACTATAATCCGCAACCATTAAAGCAGAGCAATCGGATTATCTGCGTGTAGACCGTGACTGAATTTTTTAAGTGTATGAGGAACATCTTGGTATGTTGATTTTAATAATGGGGTTAGTGATTTTCTTTTGTGTGCATTCTGTGCGTTTAGTGGCACCAGAATGGCGTGTGTCAAATATGCTACAAAACGGTGCTATGCGTTGGCGCATACGTTTTGGGATGATTACTTTGTTGGCTACGGCTTTTATTATTATGGGCTATATGCAAATGCGGATGGCACCTGTTTGGTTATGGTTTCCACCTGTGTGGACTCGTCATTTAGCAGGGTTGCTCATGTTGGTCGCGTTGTTTTTTGTGGGTTCGGCTTTGGTGCCAAACACAACCATGAAGAAGAAAGTTGGCTATCCAATGTTTATTGCCGTAAAAATTTGGGCATTTTCTCATTTGATCAGCAACGGTAATTTGGCGGATGTTATTGTATTTGGCAGCTTTTTGATTTGGTCTATTGTCAGTTTTGCTGTTTATCGACGTCGTGATCGAAAAGCTGGCGTGGTACGAGATCAAGAGTCAGGTGTTCAGTTTGACCTAGCGGCCTTTACGTTTGCCATGGTATCTTGGTTTGTCATGGTGTTTTATTTACATCAGGCTGTTATCGGAGTTTCCCCTTTGGTTTGATATCAGACAATAAAAAATGCCCTGCACAATAAGCAGGGCATTTTTTTATGATAAGTAAAAACCTTCGGTGTTGAGAGACTTAACTCATGTTCTAAAGTGATTAATATTTTGTGTCAAATCATCTGCCAAACGTTTTAACTCTTCTGCTCGTGAAGCACTTTCTGTCGCCAGAACCACCAATTCGCTAGAACCTTGTTGGATATCTGAGGTGTTTTTATTGACCTCTGCAGTAACACTGGTCTGCTCTTCCGTCGCCGTAGCAATTTGAGCCGCTCGATCATTGATCGTGGTGACCGATTGTTGAATTTTATCCAAGCTGTCTTTTGCCTGATTCACATCCTCTACACTGCTGTTTGCTCTGGTGTGGCTTAGCTGGATTTTTGCAACGGCATTTTTAGTGATGCTTTGCAAAGACTCAATCATCTTCTGGATTTCTTCTATTGAGCTGTAAGTGCGCTGCGAAAGCACTCTCACTTCATCGGCAACAACGGCAAATCCACGACCTTGCTCACCGGCTCGAGCGGCTTCAATGGCGGCATTGAGGGCTAAGAGGTTCGTTTGTTCTGCAATACCAGAAATGGTCGTTAAAATAGTATTGATGCCATCGGCATTTTTACTCAGATCATTGATGACATGAGCCACTTCTTGAATGTCATCGGCGAGGGCGCGAATGCTATCTTGACTTTTTAGCACTTGCTTCTGACCAATGTTGCCAGCGGCGACGGTTTCATCGGCATTAACGGCGGTATTGGTTGCATTGCCAGCAATTTCTTGTGTGGCTTGAGACATCTGGTGGATGGCGGTCGCAACCATAGCGATATTGTGCTGCTGTTCTTCTAGTTTTTTGGCGCTGTTTTGTGAGGAATCATAAGCATCGTTCGCTTGTCCCGCTAATTGATGACCAATTTTTTTCAAGTGAGACACTGTGTTATGGAGTAAGGCGACAAATTGGTTAAAATTACCCACAAGAATGGCAATTTCATCTTTTGAGCTAGCGGTTAAACGTTGTGTTAAATCGCCGTCTCCCAGAGCAATCTGCGCCATGCTGTCTGAAACTCGACGTAAATCTCGTAATAGAAAACGTGTTACTTGAATCACAATCACAGAGGCGACAATTAATAAGATTAAGACACCAATAATTAAGCTGGTGCCAAGGTTAACAAGTGGCGCATTTAATACGTCTTGGTCCATCATTAGACCTAACACCCAAGGGGTTCCTTTGATGTTACTGGCGTACATGTTGATATTTTTGTTGTCTAGCTGAAGTGGGGTAAAACTGGCTTGACGTTGTGTTGCTGCAAAAAAACTTTTATTAAGTGTTGATGACAGTTCAGAGGCGTCTTTCAAAATCAGCTTTCTATCTGGATGTGCGATGATTTTGCCATCACCATCAAAGAGGGTGCTGTAACCTTCGCCAGCCACGTTCATCGCCATGATGGTTTCCATTAGGTCATCTAGAAACACCAGCCCACCAATGGCACCGATAAATCTACCATTTACTATGATAGGCTCGACAAACGTCATGGCAAGCTGTTGTGTGGACGCTGACACATAAGGAGCCGTCACATACGCACTGTTTTTCGCTTTCGCATCAACGTACCAGCTACGAGTTCGTGGATCGTAATCGGCACTGTTTAAAGATGGGTCATGGCGGTACATAGCGCCATTTTCTAACCCTAAAAACGTCATACCAAAATTTAAGCCTGTTTGAGCTTGTTGAAGAATATTGAGAATGTCCTTTTCATTCACATCGGGATTTTCTTGCAAGGAGGCTTCCATTTTTTGCTTCACCGCTTGCATGGTGCTGATTCGATCTGTTGACCAACTATTAATATAGGTTGAAATGGCCGCTGCCTGAGAACGGGCTTCGGATTGTATCCGTGCATCACTGTCTGTTTTAAAGGCATAAAAAGAGACACTGCCGACACTGATGGCAACAATAATTGCCACAATGATCGACTGAAGAGTAATTTTAGTTTGCAACGAAAAGTGCATCTTTTTCTCCTAGGTATTTTATATAAGCAAGTCTTGCCTATATTTTTGTCAAAATCTGTTGTTATTCTGCAATTTTCGGTTATTGAGCGTAAGATTTCTAGGACAATACTCAGGGGGAATAGTTTTGATACTTTTGAATCTTTCTGTTATCGTCCGCGCCCCCTTTGATTATCGATATTAGGTATAGCATAAATGATTTGTGGATTTGATTACGGAACATCGAATTGTGCATTAGGTATAGTGCAAAACTCGCGTGTACGCTTGGTTAATTTAGAAGATGACCACGCTTTTCTCCCTTCCACTTTGTATGCACTTGATCGAGACTTAATTACGGAATCGGTAATAAGGGGCATCGGTGATATTGCTTCTCGGCAAGCGTTCGCTGAGCTCCGCCAAAATGCGATAGCACGTGCCAAACGTGCTCGTTATGAGGAAGATATTGCGGAGGAAGATCAAACGTTATTTTTTGGGCGTGCAGCGTTCAATGAATATTTCCAGTGGCCGGAAGAAGGCTATTTTGTTAAATCACCAAAGTCCTTTTTAGGTGGCGCAGGGTTGCGCGCAGAACACATTCATTTTTTTGAAGATGTGGTCACCGTGATGATGCAGAATATCAAACAGCGTGCTGAGAAAAGCTTGGGTGCTGAGATTACCCACACGGTTATTGGGCGCCCTGTGAATTTTCAAGGTTTGGACGCAGAAGTCAGTAACCGCCAAGCTTTAGACATATTAACAACCGCTGGTAAAAGGGCTGGCTTTAAAGAAATTGAATTTCTTTATGAACCGATTGCGGCGGGTTTGGATTTCGAAGTCACTCTGACAGAAAACAAGACAGTATTGGTCGTGGACATAGGTGGTGGTACGACTGACTGTGCTATGGTTCGGATGGGGCCTGAGTATTTAGCAAAAGAAGACAGACGAAATGACTTTTTAGCACACACGGGAGAACGTGTTGGCGGTAATGATTTAGACATACAAATTGCGGGTAAGCATTTTATGCCGCTATTTGGCATGGATTCTTTATTGAAAACAGGATTACCCATGCCGACTCAGTTGTATTGGAATGCAATTACAACCAATGACGTGTCAGCTATCGCGACATTTAATAGTATGGAAACGAGGCATCAGATTAATCAGTTGCGTTTGGATGCGGCACAACCCAAATTGATTGAACGATTTTTACGAATGCGAGAAGAAAAACATAATTATCACATAGTGCGCAGTGCGGAAGAGGCTAAGATCGCCTTGTCCGATACGTCGCAATACCTTGCTTCCTTGGATTATATTGAAACAGACCTGAGCGCTTCCATTAGCCGTGAAGAACTGACTAAGTCCATATTTTCACCCTTAGAAAAAATGCTGAATTTGATGACGTTGGCTATAGAGCAAGCAGGCGAGAAGCCTGATTTGATCTACATAACAGGTGGGTCGGCCAAGTCACCAGTGATTCGCGAGGCGATTCAACACCGGCTTGGTGATATTCCTGTGTTAGATGGCGATCACTTTGGCAGTGTGGCGGCTGGTTTAACCGTTTGGTCAGACCGTATTTTTAGATAGTAGAGCGTTATTTTAAGATAGTAGAGCCGTCAAAAGTAATATCTAAAACAAGGTATTAAAAAAGCGAACCCATCAATATGGGTTCGCTTTTTGCTTTGTGCGGCAGATGAAAAATTAGCGTTAATGAATCAAGGTATTGAAATTACAAAGAGAAGCGATCAATAGAAGATTGCAACTTGTTTAGTACCTCTGAAAGCGTTTTGGTGGTGACCATCATCTCTTTCACACCGTGTGCGGTATCGTTTGATAGGTCGCGAATATTTTCAAGGTTTTCATTTACACTGGCGGCCACCGCGGATTGTTCAGTAATCGAGCTGGCAATGTTAATCGACATGGAGTTAATGAGACTGACCGACTGGGTCACTTTCATCAATCCTTTGCTGGCTTCTAGGGCTTTTTCTGCATTGCCTGCTGCTTGATCTCGTCCATTAATGACTTCCATAGAGGCTGTTTTGTACAATTTCTGCAGTTGGGCTATCATGCCTTCAATTTCTGCAGTGGCATCTTGTGTTCGGGTGGCCAACGTTCTGACTTCATCTGCTACCACAGCAAAGCCACGGCCTTGTTCACCTGCACGTGCGGCTTCAATTGCCGCGTTAAGGGCAAGTAGATTGGTTTGCTCAGCAATGCTGCGGATCACGTCCAATACTGAGCCGATACTAATACTTTCCTTCTCAACGTCTTGCATCACAGTAGAAGCATGTCCAATCACATTTGCCAGACCTTGCATATCCGAGGCGACATTGTCGACGACTTGGGTGCCGGATTTGGTTTCTTTGTCCGCTTTTTGAGTTTCGTTGGTGGTGTCATTGACATTCTGCGAGACGTTTTCTACAGCGATAACCATCTGACTCATCGCGGTCGCTACTAAGTCTGTTTCTTCCTGTTGTTTGCTCATGCTCTTAGACGCGAGATTGGCGGTTGACTGTACTTTTGAACTAGCGTCCGCAAGGAGTTCCATGCACGATCTAACTTCTAACTGCATCGCCCTTAGCTGAGTAATAGTATTTTGGCCGTGTTTAAATAGCACATCGATTTCGTTTTTGCTTTCTGTTTGGTGATGTGAATGACGATGAAATAAATCGGTAGAGAGGTCGCCATTACCTAAAGCTTGCAAATCTTGCCCAGCTTGTTTCAGTGGGGAAAGTACGCGTTGTGTAATGAAAGAAATCATGATGACTAAGATAATGGCGCAAAGAATAGACACAAGGATTAGGCTATTTTGAACAGACCTAGCAACCACAGTGAATTCGTTTACAGGACCGCCCGTTAGGATTGCCCAGTTCCATTTTTCGGCGCGGCTAAATGCCATGACGATGCCTTGTTCTTTTCCATTGATCGTTTGTTTGGTTTGAAACACGCCACTATTTTGCTGTTTTATCCGTTGTAAATACTGGTCAGCCTCTTGTACACCGATTTCAGAGAAGAGTTTGTCTTTATTTTGCGAATCAACAACGATTCTGCCAAAGTCTTTGCCATCTTGAAGATTAATGACGGTGGCTTTTCCTGTTTCGCCAAATGATAGGCTATTTATTTCTTTTTCTAGGTTCTTTAGACCTTCTGTGTAATCAAAGCCGATGTAAAGCACACCAATGACTTTTCCTGTTGAATCCTTAAATGGAACGTACTTTGTCATGTAGTTACGACCAAATAAGGCCGCCGGACCCGAATATATTTCGCCATTAATCAGTTTTTGATAAGCAGGGTGGCTTTTGCCTAACAAGGTACCGTAGGCGCGAGTACCATCGGCTTTTTTGAGTGAAGTACTGATACGTAAGAAGTCATCACCATAACGAATAAACACCGTTGCAGTGCCGCCTGTCATCTTGGTGAATTGATCTGGTTTATCAAAATTGAGGTTAATAACCTCGCCCGAATTGGTGGCTAAAGGGCTGTCATATTCGCCAATTTTCACCGTTTCTGAATTGCTCACAGTGATACCGTTAGGAAACAGCGTGAAAAATATGTCGGCCAATCTATCTGTACTGCTTTCTAGGTTTTCATTATAAAAATCGAGCAACATACCACCTTGTCCAGCGCTGGTCTGTAACTCGTGTTCTATGCTCTCCATAAAACCATTGTAAGATTTACTTGATGTGAGCCAAGTGAGTGTTCCAAAGCAGGTAATGGAGACCAAAAACACCACAACAGCTAATTGTCGTGTGATCGGCATGGTTTTAATAAGCTGTATCATGGAGTATTCCTCTAGTTAAAATATGCTTTGCAATCAAGCCAATACTGCATTAGATAAAGCTATTATGATTGTAGTTGTCTTTACGTTTATTGCTAAATAATGACTGAAAACAGGTTTTAAAAGGTTGTGGCAATCGAAGACGTACTTGGCTTTCAACGATTGATCAAACCACCTCACATAAAGAACAACAAGACGATTTTTTTCTTGCTGTTCTTATTTTTGTAACCAATAGTGACGTTAGGTCAACAATTATAAATTTGGATGTGTTTTTTCCACATGATGTTTTTCATTGACTGGCCGTATCATTAGGTTTGCAAAAAAGCCAATAACCAACAAACCTGCCATGGCGTACATGGTGGTGTTATAAAGGCCAGAGGTCGGATCTATTGTGCCTGCAGGCGCAATGTCCATCAGGTTGCTCACGGTGACGGTCTTCGCTGAAATTAACTCATTTAATTGTGAAATAGAGGCATTGAATTTGGCTTCAAAAGCCGCTGGATCAACTTTATTGGCTAAGTCATGAATGGCACTTTCCACTGACATGTTTCTTAAATAAGTGATAACAAATGGCCCTAAGACTCCAGCGGTTGCCCAAGCGGTCAGTAATCGACCGTGTATGCCACCGACGTGTAGGGTACCGAAAATATCTGCTAGATACGCAGGAATAGTCGCAAATCCACCACCGTACATGGTGAAAATAATCATACTGGCCCCGTAGAACATGATTAACCAAGTGACCGACGGATCAGCGCTGACCGCAGACGCTGCAAATGGAATAGAAAGGTATAAAAGTGTGCCAAGTACAAAGAAGCAATGATAGGTGTTTTTACGGCCAATGAAGTCCGATGTGGACGCCCAAAAGAAGCGACCACACATATTAAAGACCGAAATCATCAAGACATAAGTGCCTGCAAAGCTGGCTGTGGCAATCGTTGGCAAGGTGGTGCCAAAGATTTCTGTCATCATGGTTTTTGCGATACCGATCACGCCAATGCCCGCGGTCACGTTGAAACAGAGTACGATCCATAATAACCAAAATTGCGGTGTTTTTAAGGCTTGATCAATGTGCACGTGATTGCGGCTAATCATGCTATTGGTTTTATCTTTAGCTGGTGGTGTCCAACCTTCTGGTTGCCAATCTTTAGGTGGAACGCGATAAGCAAATGCCGCGACCATCATGATAACGAAATACACGATCCCAAGGGTGAGGAAGACGCTAGCAGCGCCAGTATTTCCTGTGCCTACAACATACACACCTGCTTCCCCTGGAATGGGGAGTTTTGAGGCTTCTGATGCACTGGCTACGACGACTTCAAGCTGTCCATTTGCCATTTCAGCGAAGCGTCTTCCACCCTCAGTAATAAGGTTGACCGCCGATTCAGGTCCAAGATACGTTGGAGCTACTGCGAATTTTTCTAATAAAAAGGTTTTTAAGGGGGCACCAATCATCGCGCCGCCGCCGAACCCCATGATTGCCATGCCGGTCGCCATGCCGCGTTTGTCTGGGAACCAGCGCAGTAGCGTCGATACGGGAGAAACATAGCCAAGCCCTAAGCCACAGCCACCTAATACACCGTACCCTAGATATACTAGCCATAGTTGATGGGTAGAAATGCCGACGCTGCCGATAATAAAACCGCCGCCCCAAAGGAACGCCGCAGTGACGCCTACGCAGCGAGGGCCAACTTCTTCCAACCATTTTCCTGCAACCGCAGCTGACAGGCCGAGAAAAACAATGGCAACGGAGAATATCCACACAACGCTACTGAGACTCCAGTCTTCTGCTGCGCTGGTGACGACGCCAAATTCTTTGGTTAAGGCTGGGTTGAAAATACTCCACGCGTAAACAGAGCCTATACATAGGTGAATAGCAATGGAAGCGGGAGGAACGAGCCAGCGATTAAAGTTGGCGGAGGCAACGATCTTATCCTTCATTAAAAGGGATAAGAGTGAGCGAATGAGGTTCATAATCTGTGTCCTTGCAGAAGATTGATAATGGCAACATTGAGAAACAAAAAGTTACAAACGACACTATAATATTTTTTTATAAGAAAATATAAAAAAATAGTAGAGTTTTGGCTTTTAAAATACTTCATTTCGTTTTAAACGCTGATTGATGCCTTTTAAGGATGAGTGAGCCTATTGTTTTGTGTGTTTTTTTCATTATTTGGAGGAGGGAATGGTGATAGAATGTTTATCTACTAAACAGATTTTCATGGAGTATCTCGTTGATAAAAGCCCTCTTGATTCAGTTAAAAGACCTTTTTTCATGGAGCGATATTAAGCGTCCTTGGCACCTTGCTGTTCTTGCCGCTGTTTGTGTTGGTATTCCTGCCTTGATTGGTGCGGCTACAGACCAATTTGCGGTGGCAACGCTATCGAGCTTAGGGGCGATGGTTATTTTGTATTTGCCTAAAACGCGCACAGCACATCGAATGGTGACGCTCGCCATGTGTTCATTTGGCTTTATGGTGTGTTTTGCCGTTGGCTCGCTGTCTAGCTTTAATCCATATTTAGCGGCTTTGGCGCTTGGGGTGTTGTCTTTTGGCGCGATTGTTATCACACGCTATTACCGTTTGCCGTCTCCAGGCAGTTTTTTCTTTATTCTCGTTTCTGCTTTGGCGATCTACCTGCCTTTTGATTTAGGCAAATGGACCTCGAATATCGGTATGGTGGCTTTGGGAGGGATCTTATCTTGTGCTTTAGCCTTTGTTTATAGCGTAATGACTGGCGCTAACGACTTGCCTGCCACAAAAGTAGAAACTGATCCTCAGGTCAATGCGATTATCCTAGAAGCAGCGTTAGTGGCTTTTTTTATCGCTTTTTCTTATTTGTTCGCGATCTGGCTGGCCTTGCCTAATGCGCTTTGGGTCCCCATTTCTTGTGCAGCTATTTTACAAGGCGCGACTTATCGTATGATCTGGCACCGAAATGTTCATCGTATTGTTGGAACGGCAATTGGTATGGGGGTTGCGTGGTGTTTGTTTTCTTTGCAGCCCAATTATTGGGTGTTGGCGCTTAGTATGATCTTCTTTCAATTTCTTGTGGAATTATTGATCGTCAAAAACTACGGTGCGGCCGTGATCTTTATTACGCCGTTAACGGTTATTATGGCCGAGTTTACCAGTGTAAATATGAGTACGGCGGTTTTACTAGAGCATCGTTTGGTTGATATTTCTATTGGCAGTGTGATTGGTATCATAGGCGGGACAGTCTTTCATAGAACATCTTTGCTAAAAAATATCGAGTCTAAAATGAATGCTCGTAGCTCTTTATCTGGGCGTAAACCTTCTTAAAAATTTTCAGATTATCAAACCTAGATAAATGCCTTTCTTGTCTGCAGGGATAAGAAGGGCATTTGTTAATGTCTCCTAATTTCTCATGCTTTAGTTGCTTAAATTTTGGTAAAAACGTACGCTTCAAATCTCTGCGAATGGATTTGAAATGCATATCGCAGTTCTTGTGAAGGTGCCTATAAAAGGGTGAAACGGGAAACAGGTGCGTTTAATTTTTAAGCAATCCCTGTACTGCCCCCGCAACGGTAAATAAGTGGTGTATTTTTCTTGCTTCCACTGTTCATGGTTATAAAAAGCGCTGAATGGGAAGGGACGAGATTGCCAGTAATACAGATCGACCAAACGCTTATCAGTCCGGAGACCGGCCTTCATTGATCGGGGCTTTTGAACGCTGCGAATATGGCTTAAAAAGTCCGCTAATTTGAATCATACGGGTGAGTATGAAGCATATTTTGGAGGCACATAGTGCATATTGAACCTGGCGTCGTTGATGGCGCAAAAATTGTTTTAAGTTACGCTACGGCGTTGGTAGCGTTTGGCTTTTCTGCGAAAGCCTCTATCGATATGATAAAAAAAGACGGTCTGCTGTCTTTAGTCGGTCGTAGTGTGTTAACCACTCTGTTTGTCTTTGCCTTTTTTGAACTCTTGCCTCATCACGCTGTTGGTGTATCGGAAGTGCATCTTATTTTAGGCTCAACCTTGTTTCTTATCTTTGGTCCAGCCGCCGCTTCTATTGGCTTGATATTAGGTTTGTTAACGCAAGGCGTGTTCTTTGCTCAATTTGACTTACCTCAATATGGCATGAACGTGACAACTTTATTGTTACCCTTGTTTGCGATGAGTGCTATTGCGCGTCGAACCATTGCTGACAATACGGCTTACGTTGACATCAGCTATAAACAAGCCTTGCAACTGTCTTTCACTTACCAAGGAGGCATTGTCGCCTGGGTCGCTTTTTGGGCATTTTATGGACAAGGTTTTGGCGCTGAAAACTTAGCCTCTGTGGCGACGTTTGGTATCGCTTATCTCAGTGTTGTATTGCTTGAGCCTTTATTGGATTTGGCTGTACTAGCGGGTGCAAAAAGCATGCAGCGCTTTAAAAACTCCTCTTTGTTTGAAACGCGCTTGTTTAATTAATCTAAGTTAGGTGTTTTTGAATACCCACTTTTCTAACCGTAAAGTGGGTATTTTTATGGGCGCCTTTTGTAGCGGCCATGTTCGCTCACAAACTCTAAAAAAGCACGATTCGCTTTTGATAAATAACTGTCTTTGCGCCAAGCAATGCCAAGATCTAACCAAATTGGTGGATCAAAGGAGCGAGTAATGAGTTCATCGTCCTCTTCAATTACCATGGCGAGTAGGGTAGAAATGCCAAAACCTTGTTGAGTGATGGATTTGATGAGCGGAATCAAGTTGGTTTCAAAACCAATTTTAGGTATTCGTTTGCAGTCTTTGGCTAATTTATCGACAATTCGCCGATGAAAATACCCTTCTTTGAACATCACTAACTCTTCTTCGAAAAACGCCTCAGGGGAAATTTTCGTGAGCTGGCTGAAAGGGTGATCAGTGGCTACCGTTACCAGCATTTCCTCTCGAATGAGGGCTTGAGTTTGAAGGCTATCAGGAAGGGTTTCAGCGACGATAACGCTCAGGTCCAATTCGCCACTTTCAAGCATTTTTTGTAATTGCCAAGTTCCCCCTTCAATGACTTTAAGTGTAATAGTGGGATACTTGTGGCGAAATGCCATCAGAATCGGTGGGAAGTAATAAGATCCCAACATGCTCGGAATACCTACTCGAACTTCACCTTGGCTCAACCCTTTTAGCTCACTCATTTCTAACAAGGCATCGTCAGTGGCTTGAATGATTTTTTCCGCATGAATCAGCAGTTTTTTGCCTTCGTCGGTAAGACCAATATTTCGGTCTGCTCGATGGATTAAGGTTAAGTCTAAATCCGCTTCTAGCTTCTTGATGGCCATACTCACTGCGGGTTGGGCAACACCCAGTTGTTGCGCGGCCTTGGTGAAGCTCTCTGTTTTTGCAATCGCAATGAAATAACGCAGCGGTTTAATGTCCATCAATAACCCTTATGGATTGGATAAAATGGATATATTTTATTGATTATTTGGCTGGGCGTATAGTGCTGAACAACGCGTTATTTTGTTTGGTTTACCGTTGGGAGTGTGGTCGTGATCGAAGTGGGTAGTTCTGTCTTTTGGCGAGGCACTGTGGCGCTTATTATTGGTTCTTTTATGATTTTCGCCAATGTGTATGTGACGCAACCTTTGTTGCCTATGATTGCCAATGAGTTTTCTATAACCCCTCTACAGGCCAGTGGTAGTTTTACCATTACAACGCTGACGTTGGGTATCTCCTTGCTTTTTTATGGTCCAATCTCAGACGCTTTGGGTCGCAAAGGCATTATGGTGATGACCATGATGGGTATTACGGCCACCACTTTTTGTTTGTCGTTAGTGCAAAACTATGAATCCTTACTGGCATTGCGTGCTCTGCAAGGTTTCTTTCTCGCTGGATTGCCAGCCATTGCCGTGGCGTATTTGGGAGACGAATATACACCTGAAGCCTTGATGGTAGCCGTTGGCTTGTACATCAGTGGAAACACGTTAGGTGGCATTGGTGGTCGTCTTATTGGCGGTTTTGTTGGTGAATGGCTGGGACGATCAGCGACCTTTGGTGTGATGAGTGCCATTAGCCTATTTTGTTTATTGGCTTTTTATATTCTATTGCCCAAATCCCAGCATTTCGAGCCAAAGCCATTGCGTATCGGCCATATAGTGATGAACATGAAAGGCCACCTACAGAATCGCCGTTTGCTGACTTGTTATTTAATCGGTGGCTTTAGTTTTTTCATTTTTATCAATCAATACAGCTACGTGACCTTCGTTTTGGAAGCTTCGCCTTATAACTTAACCGCTAAATACGTTGGCTTGCTTTTCTTAACGTACTTGTCGGGCACCTTGGGTTCGGCGATTTCTGGCAAGCTTGCCAAGCGCTGGAGCCAGCCGAATATTATGGTGCTAGGGACCTGTATTTTCATGCTTGGCTCGTTAGTAACCCTTGGTGATTCTTTACTAGCAATCATCTTAGGCTTATTGATCAATAGCTTTGGTTTCTTTTTATGCCATTCCACGGCCAGCGGTTTTGTCAGTCGTAATGCCACACACGCCAAAGCCAGTGCATCGTCTTTGTATCTAGTGTTTTACTACTTAGGTGCCAGCCTTGGTGGCTTTTATCTTGATCCTTTCTGGCAAGCGGATGGTTGGACCGGGGTTATCATTGGGTCTTGGTTTGTACTTGGTTTTGTTGTATTGGCGGGCATCAGCTTAATTCGACAAAAAAGCGCTGTGAATGAATTAAGCTCCGATAATGCTTAAGCATTTTCGGAGCTTAATAAAAAATTTAGAGAAGCTGCCACACTCGAATGATTACCGCTGGATCTTCGTTATAGTTATCGGCTCTATCTAATGTGCCTAGAAAGACGGATTTATTCATCCATTCATAAGGGCTGCCGATCGGTGCTTCGAAGCTTAATACGCTTCGGGCATAACGATTATTTGGGTCTTCTTTAGTGGGTTCTGGGCTAATGGTAACTTTGTTTTGAACTAAAATCACAAAGCCATCATCGGTTTTTAGTGCGTATTTTGCATCTAATTCTTTACTGCCATCGGGTCTACCCAGCTGCCAGTCACCGCCGCCAGGTATGACTTTGCCCTTTATCGATGGCCCTGCAAACTCCCCGCCTGTTATCCAAATAATGCCGCGTTCACCGTATTTGCTTTGTCCAACGGTGACGCGCTCTTTGTCTATTGTTACGCGAGACTCGTAGACAAATTTTGTTGTAAAGCGGTCGTCTCTGTTAGGGTTTTCATCGGCGGCTAATGCACCAACACTGCTAAGCAGAGATAGGGAACATATTGCGATGGCATTTATGATTTTAAACATACTTGTTCTCCATTTTTATTGTTATTGCTCTTGTCGCCCAAGAGTTGCCTTTAGTCGTAGAGGCAATTTGATAATAGAGAGACAATGTTTTTCTTTGTAATTGTTTAACCGATAAATGATATTGATTTTTGCGATAAGCGAAATATCCCCGTTATTAATCCCTTAGGCTCAGCATTCACTCGCAAGGATCTTATTTTACGTTGTCGTATGGATTTACAGGATTACTAATGACAAGCTAAGTCTTCGATACTCTGCCAGAGCCACTTTATCCGCCTCGATATCAAGTGGGTTTGCTTCAAGCGAATGCCAAGCGACTTCATCCGCTTCTAGTGAGACGATGGTGCCTGTCCATTGTGTGATGACATAATAATGAATGAGTTGAAGTTCCCCTGTGGGGTGGTAAAGGGAACATAAATGCACATAATTTGTTGGGACTATGTCTAGCTCTTCTTTCAGCTCTCGTAATAGGGCTTGCTCTCTTGTTTCACCATGTTCCATATGGCCGCCAGGAATCGCGATCAGATTGGGGTCGTATTCTTTGTCTTTGGCGCGTTTTTCTAACAATACCTGATGGTCTTTTAGTAAGATAAAAGAGACACATTCATGAACTTGCATTGAGGTAACTCCCATTATTTTTTAAGATCCCAGCGAAAAGCTGTCATAAATCCTCTATTAAAATTACCATACTCGCTATGACATAATCGAATGCCTTAAACAGAGTGATCTATGAACACCAAAATATACAAAGAAGTGCTTTTTTTAGCCAAAGAACTCATGACCTGTGCGAACAAAAAAGACCAAGCTGGTTTTGATGCCTATTACGCAGAATTAAAGGCCATCTGTGATGACAACGATGGCACAGACAAAGACCATCCAGTTCAATGGGAAACCCTTGGTGACTTTACCGATGATTTAGAACAAGCGATTGCTGTCTATGATAAAGCCTTAGTAAAAGCCGCCGCAATCAACTCAAAAGACTACCTCTCTTCTATTGGTTTCTCTGCCGCTCAACTCAAAATTGAGCTTGGTGATAACGTTGGCGCCATTGAATACCTAGAGCAAGCCAAAATTCACAGCAACAAAATTATCGATAAAGAGCTAAAAGCGGAAATCCACGACGTACTGTTTGATCTGAAAAAAGCCTAAAAAACATTAGAGAAAAAAGAATGGAACGTCCTACCAAGGAACAAATCAGCGAATTACCCTTATATATTGGCCTTGGTCTTTCCGATATTTACATCGTTGAAAACGAACTCGACGCAGCACAAGCCATAGAAACCCTAAAAAGCGAAATCAGTCTTGGGTTCGATACAGAAAGTAAGCCGATCTTTCAAAAAGGAGAGGTCAGCCCCGGGCCGTCATTGATCCAACTGGCAACCGAAACAAAAGCCTTCCTCTTCCCAGTGCGATTTCCTTCCGCTGTCGCTGCGGCGAAGAAAATACTAACTAACCCAAAAATCAAAAAAATTGGCTTTGGCATCAAAGACGACAACAAAGAACTGCGCAACAAACTCGATATCGACATTTGCAACACACAAGATTTGTCTGTCACCTTAAAGCAACTGGCTGGAGAGAAAAACACCATCGGCGCCCGCGCCGCCGTCGCCATGGTACTAGGAAAACGTCTTGGTAAAGGTGCCCAAAGATCCAACTGGGGCGCTTATCCACTGAAAGAACACCAGATTCTTTATGCGGCCAATGATGCTCATGCTGCTATCTGTGTGGAGAGAGCGCTAGCCTGCAAGTTTTAGTTTCTTCCCCTTTTTCAAGGGGGAATGAAGCTTATTCGAACGTTTCTTAGGCTTGGTATAAGCGTCGTTCTAGAAGCGATTGCATATCACGACGACCATCGGCGATCACCATGACATAAATCGACTGCGAACTGATTCGATAAATAATACGGTAGGGTTTGAAATAGATTTCTCGATACTCTCGTAGACCGATAGCTAGCAACTCATTTGGATAAGTCCCGCGTTCTGGATTATCGGCAAGGCTTAAAAATGCCTCTTCAATGTTGTCTAGAACGTAATCTGCTTTTTCTAGAGCGTCATGAGATTCGATATAGTTGTATAGAGTCTCAAGATCGTAAGCAGCATCATCAGTGAGAAATACCTGATAACTCATTAGCGGCTTTTACTCCGATTACGAAGCTTGGCGACAAGATCACCAGCAGGCTGAACTTTATCTTCTTCTATTTGACGCTGACCTAGGGCTAACATCTTAAGTAACGCCATCGTTTCTTGAGTTTGCTCATAGCTTTTGATGTCTTGTATAACCGCCTTAGCTTCACCGTTTTGAGTGATTACCATCGGCTGCATGTTAGTCGACAGGTTACGCACTACCTCAGCGGCATGAGCTTTCAAATAGCTAATAGGTTTGATTTGATCTGATAGTTTCATAAATACCTCTTTGTTACGACCAAATATAGTCCTTAAACAGGTCCTCGGTCAATGAATGGTCTTGATGCAAGCTCACCTCAGAAGTTTAATTATTACCTGCTTTAAATTGGTTTTTATCGGCTACTTTTTAGTAATGATAACGACACGAGATAATGGTAATTGCTGCATCGTCTACGGCGTAGACCAAACGATTAGTATCATCGATTCTGCGAGACCAGAAGCCTTTTAGATTTTCTTTTAAGGCTTCCGGTTTTCCTATTCCTTCGAACGGTGAACGCCGAACATCGGTAATCAGTTTATTGATGCGTTTTAAGGTTTTCTTGTCTTGTGTCTGCCAATAAACGTAACTGTTCCAAGCTTCATCAGTCCATGATAAAAGTCTGTTACTCATCAATAAGTTCTCGCTGAGATGTTTTACCCGCTTTGAACTGTGCAATTGAACGATTCAAGTGTTCCGCGTTCGCTGGTGAACGAAGTAAGTGCACGGTTTCCATAAGGCTGTTGTAGTAATCCAATGACATTACCACCGCATCTTCAGAGTCTCGACGAGTGATTACCGTCATATCCGCATCGTTAATCACATCGTCCAAAACGGACTTAAGGTTATTTCGGGCTTCAGTAAAAGAGACAATTCTCATATTGCACCTCACATGTACATTATATAAGACAAGTCTAGTCTGAAAAGGAAAACATGTACAGAATGTTGTGCACAACTATGCCATGACAACAATGCATGGGACGGGGAGGTATTTTTAACTGAGCCTGATTGCTTGATCTGCTGACTAACGGAAAACGTGTCTAACGGACTTTATTGGATGGAGAGTAAAAACGTAGAGCGTGATGCGCCGTTGACCATTATGGTCAGAAAATATGTTTAATTTTTATCTGACCCTAATATCCTCTATCCTCTGATTACCTTGTTATGGGATATATTTTGGTGCATCATTTGTTCATTATCATTTGAAAAGTTTTAGGTGATGCAATGGAAACAGCACAACTTGAAAGTATTACTAGTGCCGCTATGACCTTGCCTGAGAAAGAGCGCGCTAAACTTGCACATGATCTGGTTGCTAGTTTAGATGGTCCAGCCGATATGAGTGTTGCAGAGGCTTGGGACATTGAAATCTGCCGCAGAATTAATGACATTGAATCAGGCAAAACTGAACTTCTTGATGTTGATGAAGCCATTTCACGCGCCAGAGCTCGGATTAGGGGCTGATCTTGAAGGTAAAGATTAGCACGGAAGCTAGCGTAGAATTGACCGAAGCCGCTGCTTGGTATGAACTTGAGATACCCGGTCTGGGAGAGCAGCTCATTACTAGTTTTGAGCAGGCTACGGCAAAACTCAGCAAACCAAACCCACCGCTCGTACCGGTCATTGGTAAAAGCTGCCAAGCTTGGAGCCAAAAAATTGATTCTTCAAAGGTTTCCTTTCTCCTTGGTGACTATAGCAAGTAGTCAAACAATTACGGTCGTTGCTTTCGTCCATCATTCTAGAAAAACCGGCTACTGGCACGATAGACTCACCCCGTAACCATGAGTTTAATTTTCATCTGACCCTAATATCTCTAATATCTAGGGAGGGGGGATTGATACTGACATTCCATGGAGTGGTGCAATCAGCTCACTACCAGAAAACGCGTCAAACTGACTTTATTGGATGGAGAATAAAAACGTAGGGCGTCATGAGCGGAGCTTTCATTGTAAGGTTGGTTTTGAAATACTGAAGGTCAGATGAAAATAAAGTTTAATTTTTATCTGACCTTCAGTATTTATAGCTTCCCGCTAATCCATACGTTATAGACGATCAAAGATTGAGCCTTTGTGTGGGTAATAAATTTTCTCGTAGAGGCGGGTTGCGTATTCATCCGTCATGCCAGAGATGTAATCGCAAATAACCCTCATCTTAAGGTTTTCATCAGCCGCTTTTTCGTAACGAGCTACCGTTGACCTTGGGAGCAATCTCTTAGGGTCCGAACTTAGTGCATCAAAAAGCTCTATTACTAACTTTTGCCCTTTGAACTCAAGCTGCTGTACACTTGGACTTTTTATAACCCTAATCATAACAAGAGAAAATATATGCTCTCGTAAGGCTTCTTGGTTCTTATCCATGTAAGCATTCCATTTGAGCAACGGACTTGTTGCGCTTTTAAGCTTTGACTCCGCTACGTAAGTGCTAGTAATAAAGGCATGAACAAGATCGCCGATCGCTTTCTTTCGTCTATAGCTTTCATCAGAAAACAACAATTCAGCCAGCTCATCAGAGTCAAAATCACAATTTAGAAAAAGATCGTTTTTATTGGCGTTATGCTTTATCCAATCTTTTTCTGTAACTAGACCAAGAGAAATTGCATCCTCCAAATCATGCAAGCTATAAGAAATATCATCCGCAAGCTCCATTATTGAAGTGTCTAGACCTTTGTGAATAGGTTTCAAATGCCCTGATTTTTCGTGAAATTTTAATTTCTTAAACTCTTGTTTTTCTTCATCATCGAAATACTTTAAAACCCATTCCACAACATCTCTTTCTGTATCTAAATAGCACTTTGGCGGATGCTGTTTGCCTGCCTTTGCCAGCCATTTTGGAGATGGAACATCATCATACGCGGTGCATTGATAGGTTTTACTGTAGCTCTCTGGATACTTAAGGATTCCAAGCAGAAGCCTTCGAGTGGGATCCATGCCATATCCATCGGTATACTTATCCAGCCGTGATAAGATCCTTAGCGTTTGACCATTTCCTTCAAAACCGCCAAACTCTCTCATACAAATATTTAACGCTACTTCCCCACCATGACCGAAAGGGGGGTGACCAATATCGTGAGCGAGGCAAATTGCATTCATTAATGCCGAAGCAGGTAAAACAGCTTTTATTTCATCGTTATCTTTGTGTCGGCTATCTTTAAGATGGCGCACAATCCCCGTGCCTATTTGCGCTACTTCCATAGAATGGGTCAAGCGAGTGCGATAAAAATCACTCTCGCCTAACCCTAATACCTGAGTCTTAGATTGCAAACGTCGAAAGGCAGAAGAGTGAATAAGACGAGCGAAATCTCGCTCCCATTCGTTACGAACTTCACCTTTTCTCTTTTCTTGGCTTGGGCTTCGACGCTCTTCCAAAATAGTATTATCCATATATATGCATATCCTTAATTTATAAAAATATATACTGAAGTTTCACGTCCGTTTGAGCAACTTGTTAAGTGTTTTTACAACAGAACAAATCCCTTAATATGCCCTGTCGTTATCTACAAGTTCTACTGGGATTTGATCAATCATTTGACCTATTTCCCAACCTGATTTATATAGGATTTCCTCTGATGTCCCCTCTGGAACTATGAACCAATAGCAGTAAGTCATTTCACCACTATTGCCAGTGTTTGTATTAAGTTCAGCACCCATATCTTCCCAATCATCATCTGAAATTCCAAGGTGCCGAGAAAGAAGACTGTCAGGAGTTTTTATCAGTGTTTCGGTAAAAGTTCCCGAGGTACGTTCTTCTCTAACTGTTTCATGACAATTGGGGCAGTTAATTGGCTCTCGGCAAGCTCCACAAATTCCACCGCCACCGATTACAGTTACTGAAAATTCAGCTCCACATTTAGGGCATTCCTCGCTCATAATAAATCTCCAATCGAACTAAAACTTGAATACGTGCCGGCATTCTTTCCAAATTAATCATCACAACGGGTAGAGCATACTCGATTTGCAATGAGCACTTAACGCCGCGGTTTGGGGCTGACATGAAGCACTAGCGGAATGGCAGTCCCAGCCGAAGACGACAACACCGCCTTTTTAAATGTTTTACTCGGATGCAATACGATCTGCATCATAACGGCAGTGCTGACACAGAAATTCATCTTCTTGGTATGACGTAAGAAGACTCTCTTCGTCCACCTCACCACTTCCTGTGCATGTGTCATCGCCATAAATTCCATCGCAGGCCACGTGAAAGATAGGCTCTATACACTTTTCATAAACATAATTTTGCTTACCTTTAAGGAGGCTGGTGTCACCCTTATTTGCTAAGAGAAACTGAGCGACACCCAAAGCCGCCTCAAGTGAAGAGCCTGTGCCAGATACTGCATCTTTTAGATGCTCATGTTCTGTATCAACAACAAATTGAAGTACTTCTAGATCCATGTGCTTTTCTCCTTGAGACATTTAACGCCCTGTTAAGGGAATACCTAAGCCGCCGTAAACCACCTTAACCACTAAGGTCAACGCATAGTGAAAATGCCACGCGTTGCGAATCCCTCTTGAATAGTTTGTAATGTTTATTTTTTGAAGAGCTTACCGAACGTCTTTTTCAAATGGTCGTCTAGGTGAGTTTGAATTATTGTTAGCCCCTCTTCAGCCGCAACGTCTAACAACGCATCGTAATCATTTAACTCATTACAATTTTGACATTTTATTAAGTCCCCAGAAGAAAACTCCTGATTAGGTTCTCCCTCTAAAGGACAATCACAAAATAAACATTTAAGCTCTAAAGTAAAGCTGCCATCTTCCATTAATAATACCCTGTAAGTTTTAGACCAAGTGTTGCTAGGGTTAAAAGAAAACCTAAAACAAGAAAAAGCCCTTTGTGCTCTTCAATGTAATCAGAAGTTTTCTTCAGAAACGTTCTGTTTGCTTTGAGCTCATCTGAGCGTTTTTTTGAACGAGCAATGCCAATTCCTTTAGGTGTTATTCCCAATCCTTTGTAGTTGCCACTTCCTAAATACGTATGATTAAGCCATTCATGTGCTAAACATTTGTCTGCTGCTTTTTTGAGTTGTTCAAGAGTAAAAGTGCTTTTGTTCGCCGCATTAATCTCTTGTACTAGTTGTTCATTTATATCGAGGTTAACGGATTTGTAGGTGCGACCGTGCTCTTCCATATAGTCGATAACATTATTTAATAAAGCATACTCAGGCATTTTTCTTCCGATAAACATAAAATTTTGTCAATGCGCATACGTGTTTAGACAAATTCAGACCCTCTTTATATCCCCGTAAATTGCTGACTTAAAAGTCATAAATATAGATACCAACGAAATCTAAAGATGGAAAAACTAGCATGCGCACAATTCTTTTTATCCACGGCGTGTTATTTCTGGGCTGTAGATCCTTATTCATTGATATTAGTAGGCTTTTTCATTTTCTGCCAGTACAAATACGCAAAATACGACTATTCAAAACAGGCAAACCGAGCCAAAATTTGGCAACCATAAAAATAAACTGTATATCGATACAATTTTAGGTCAATTATCCAAAAGGGGCATGATGGATTCTGTGGGAATGCAAAGCGTTTGAACGGAAGCTGGATTCCGCGTCGGGCTGAAGCCGCGACCTACAATGAAAGCTTCGCTTTCAACGGCGCATTACACTTCGTTCATGACGCCCTACGAAAATCTAGTCTCTATGATGAATTCAGTTCGAAGCCTTTTCTAATAGAGAGTTGATTGCGCGATTTTATGGCGTTTCGGAGTCAGTTAAAAATCCCCTTCCTTAAGCCTGTAAAAACAATCTATGCCTTACGATAAAAATCGTCTTGCCAAAACGATAATAAACAAAATGAATCAGACGTTTGGGCGATAGCCCGATAAAAGATTTTTTGCTTTCCTATTAAATGAAAGCGTTGCATCGTTTGGCAAAAGTTACCCGCTCAGCAGAGCGGAACCAAGCTTGCGAACTAGGAAGCGTTGAGAAGTAACAAATATACTTGAAGAGGGAAGGGACTAAAAAAAAGCCCCGCATGGCGGGGCTATAAAACTAGAGAGTGGCGCTCATAAATGACTACGATAAGGCCACGTGCTGCTAACACAGCACTCTGTTCTAACCATCTATCTTTCAATAGGTCGTTAGACGCAGACTGTTTTCCCGTTACGCCATGTCTGGTATTACTGCGACGTAACGGGAAGATTTCTTTAAATGGCTTTGCTGCTTAGTTCGTTGTTTTTCAGTACTTCATCAAGGTGTAGCCAGGTTTCGATGACGGTGTCTGGGTTAAGAGACATGCTTTCGATGCCTTGGGCGACGAGCCAGTCGGCGAAGTCGGCGTGGTCGGATGGGCCTTGGCCGCAGATGCCGACGTATTTGCCTTGTTCACGACAAGCGGTGATCGCCATTTTCAGCAGTTTTTTCACGGCTGGGTTACGTTCGTCGAATTTGTCTGCGATCAGTCCTGAGTCGCGGTCAAGTCCAAGAGTTAGCTGTGTTAAGTCATTCGAGCCGATGGAGAAGCCATCGAAGTATTGTAGGAATTCGTCAGCCAGTAGGGCGTTTGACGGCAGTTCGCACATCATGATGACTTTCAGGCCGTTTTGACCACGAGCCAAGCCTTGTTCAGCTAGTAGTTCGGTCACTTGTTGGGCTTCTTGCAGTGTGCGCACAAACGGGATCATGATTTGTACGTTGGTTAAGCCCATGTCGTTACGCACGCGGCGGATGGCTTCACATTCTAGGGCGAAGCAATCGCGGAACGAGGCGTCGATGTAGCGCGCGGCACCACGGAAGCCCAGCATGGGGTTTTCTTCATCTGGTTCAAACAA
>Ga0070745_1000073_pt1 | contig 66931 bp, 62 predicted proteins | sample VirMetDEL_Mar_4_FD_77438 | JGI IMG/M metagenome (GOLD analysis project Ga0070745, IMG submission 77438) | Aqueous microbial communities from the Delaware River and Bay under freshwater to marine salinity gradient to study organic matter... | ecosystem: Environmental > Aquatic > Marine > Coastal ...
ACAGAGACGCGAGTTGCTCGAGTCGATGGAGGCAGCAGTAAAGCGCGGCGCCGACATGATCAGACAAGTGCTGTCTTTCGCGACAGGCGCGACCGGAAGGCGCGATCCAGTAAATGTCGCCTCGTTGCTCACCGAGGTAACTGCCCTGGCACAGGATTGGCCAGATCATGTAACGCTCGACGTTAGTGTCCAAGCTGAGCTCTGGGGCACAAACGGGGATGAGACTCAATTAGTACAGGTCATTCAGAACCTCATCGCCAATGCCCGAGATTCGATGCCATCGGGCGGAACCGTGCGTGTGCGAGCAAGCAACGAGATCCTTAAAGACAGCTACAGCTCGGTGAGCCATCTCGCCTTACCGGGCTCGTATGTGGTGCTCGAAGTTGAAGACGAAGGTTCGGGAATCCCTCACGACGAACTTTCCAAGATCTTCGAACCGTTTTTCACGACTAAACAACCGGGCGAGGGCACCGGTTTGGGGCTGTCCACATCCCTTGCCATCATCCGAGGTCATGGTGGCTACATGCAGGCCTACAGTGAACTGGGGCGCGGTTCACTCTTTCGCATTCATCTCCCCGCCGAGCAGAAACAGCCAGGGAGAGCAGCTGACCGCGCTGCCGATGATCTCGAGGAGATTCCACGGGGAAACGGTGAACTCATTCTCGTTGTTGATGACGAAGCTGCTATCCGCCACCTCACTCGGCAAATTCTTGAGGCTCATGGATACACCACCCTTGTCGCCAGTAATGGAGCAGAGGCCATAGACATCATCGAGTCCGGCGAGCACGACGTGGCTCTCGTGCTGACCGACATGGCAATGCCTGTCATGGATGGCGCGGCTACGGCTGCGTATTTGCTAGAGAATCATCCACACATTGCCGTTATAGCGGCGAGTGGCCTCGGCGCAAATGGTGGTGTTGCTCGAGCGGCATCCTCGGGCTTGCACGCTTTTCTCGCCAAGCCGTACACAACAGAAGAACTCATTGTTGAGGTGCACAAGGCTCTCAACGGGGAGCAGTAACAAAGCAAGAACTCTCATGAGTGTGATGGTGTCAATCCTTGACCGCGGGTTGACCCTGGATTGACTGCACATAACTTCCACAAAACTTTTATTGCAGTTTTTGATCAATCGCGCTAACGTACAACCAAATGGTTGCACAATTAGAACTCACTGACGACGACGTGAATCGCATCTTTCGGGCTCTCGCCGATTCGACGAGGCGCGATATCGTGCGCCGCACTCTTATCGCCGAAGTATCCGTTTCGCAGCTCGCCGAGTCGTACGACATGTCATTTGCCGCAGTGCAGAAACACGTCGCAGCTCTCGAAGAGGCCGGGCTCGTGACAAAAGAACCACGCGGGCGCGAGCGGATGGTGCGGGGTAATCCCGCGCGCATCCGACACGCCCAGTTGCTCCTCGACCAGTTCGAGCAACTGTGGCGCTCACGCATCGATCGCCTCGATGCCCTCCTCGAAGAACCCCTCACCTAGAAAGGCACACTATGCCCGTCACTTCTGTAGAGAAAAACCTCGACTCCCTCACGCTTATTGTTGTCGCTGACTTTGCAGCGCCGCTCGCACGACTGTGGAACGCATATCTTGACCCGCGCCAGATTGAGCGCTTCTGGGGACCACCGACCTACCCAGCCACCTTCTTGCGTCACGACGCAACAGTGGGCGGCCGCAGCGTGTACAAGATGACCGGCCCAGAGGGCGACGAACACTACGGTTGCTGGGAGTGGACCCATGTCGACGCCCCGAGATCGTTCGACATCATCGACTGGTTCGCCGACGAGAACGGCACACCCAACACTGAATTGCCGGGCTCGCGAACGTCCTTCGTTTTCGACGCGACCGAGAGCGGATCCCGCTTGACAACCACCTCGAGCTTTGACTCGGTTGAGCAACTCGAACAGCTCATTGAGATGGGCATGCTCGAGGGCACGAAACAAGCGATGGCGCAGATCGACGCCGTGCTTGCCGACCTTGCAGCGTTTGCTACAGATCTCGCGGCCGAAGCACAGATTCTCAGTGACACGCACGTGCGCGTTGCCCGCGTCATTCGAGGCACTATCGACCAGGTGTGGCGCGCACACAACGACGCAGACCTCATGAAAAAGTGGTTGCTCGGGCCCGATGGGTGGACCATGCCCGTGTGCGAGATTGCAGCCACAGTCGGCGAGCACTATCGCTACGAGTGGGCACCCGAGGGTGGCGGCGAGGGCTTCGGCTTCACGGGCGAGTTGCTCGAATCAGAAGAGCCGTATCGTGCGGTGACGACCGAGGCCATGATCGGAATGGATTTTCCCGCAACACTCAACGAGCTCACGCTGACACCCGTCGATGGTGGAACTCTCCTGTCACTCCTCATCACCTACGCCAACGCCGAACAACGGGACGCCGTTCTCGCGACGGGCATGACCGACGGCATGGAAACCAGTTACGCGCGCCTCGAGAGCGTGTTGGCGGATGCCGCGAGCGCGTAGCCGCACGCTTCTGACCAACGCTCACGCAGAACCGACAACTTCCGTCCTAGAAAGGCACACCATGCCCGTTACTTCTGTAGAAAAAGATCCCGACACGTTCTCGTTCACGCTCGTTGCCGACTTCACCGCACCGCTTGCTCGACTCTGGAACGCATACCTCGACCCCCGCCAGATTGAGCGATTCTGGGGACCGCCAACATACCCCGCCACGTTCCTCCGCCACGATGCAGTGGTCGGCGGTCGTAGCGTGTACAAGATGACCGGCCCCGAGGGCGACGAAGGCTATGGATGCTGGGAGTGGACTCACATCGACGCCCTGAGGTCGTTCGACGTCGACGACTGGTTCGCCGACGAGACGGGCGCACCCAACACCGACATGCCTCTCGTGCGCGCATCGTTCGTTTTCGAGGAGACCGCAGGCGGTTCACGCCTCACTGCAATCTCCACGTGCGAATCGCTTGAGGGACTCGAACAACTCATGGAGATGGGAGTACTCGAGGGTACAGAAGAAGCAATGTCTCAAATCGACGCCGTGCTCGCCGATATCGCAACTCTCGAAAACGAGGGTGCGACCGGGGCATAAGTTCCTTGCGATGCCCGGGAGTGAGCGTCCCGCGCGTCTGACCCCCGCACAAAGAAATTCGCACGGCCGATGGAAACATCGGCCGTGCGATTGTTGGTTCGTACTGCCCGCTCGGGCTAGCGACTAGGCGGACTGCTCTTCGCGGTGCGGGAGAACCCAACCGGGCCGCACGAAATGGCAGGTGTATCCGTTCGGGTACTTCTCCAGGTAGTCCTGGTGATCCTCTTCGGCCTCCCAGAAATCACCCGCGGGCTCGACCTCGGTGACGACCTTGCCGGGCCAGAGGCCCGAGGCATCCACGTCGGCGATCGTGTCGAGAGCAACAGCCTTCTGTTCGTCGCTCAGGAAGTAGATCGCCGAGCGGTAGCTGCGGCCGATGTCGTTTCCTTGACGGTCTTTCGTCGAGGGGTCGTGAATCTGGAAAAAGAACTCCAGAATCTCACGGTAGGAGATGACTGCCGGGTCGAACACGATTTCGACTGCCTCAGCGTGGTCGCCGTGGTTGCGGTAGGTAGCGTTCGGCGTGTCGCCACCCGAATAGCCGACGCGGGAAGAGATCACTCCGGGGCGTCGGCGCAGCAACTCTTGCGCCCCCCAAAAGCACCCGCCGGCAAGAATCGCAGTTTCGGTGTGTGCCATGTTTAGCTCTCCTTCGTCGAAAACAGGCTGCGGTAGTCACCGTAGCCCTGCTGCTCAAGCTCGTCTACGGGGATGAACCGCAAAGCGGCCGAATTGATGCAATAGCGGAGCCCACCGTCGGCGGCTGGGCCGTCGTCAAAGAGGTGACCGAGGTGGCTGTCGCCGCCCGCGGAACGCACTTCGGTGCGAACCATGCCCCAGCTCTTGTCGCGGTGTTGCACGACGTTGCTCGAGTCGATGGGGCGAGTAAAGCTCGGCCAACCCGAGCCGCTGTCGAACTTGTCGGTGGACGAGAACAGTGGCTCACCGGAGACGATATCGACATAGATTCCGTCGTCGTGGTTGTTCCACAACTCGTTGCGGAAGGCAGGCTCGGTCGCGTCTTCCTGGGTGACCTTGAACTGAATGGGCGTGAGTGCAGCGATGGCTGCCGGATCCTTGTGGTACCTGGCGGTTGTCATGGGATGTCGCTCCTTAGGGTGAGCCACTGGCTGCGGCTCTACGGACTACAACCGCGATGCGCCCCAAGAAGTTCCCGAAGAATTCCCGCTATCCTCCGAGTTTGCTGGGAGGCCCGTGGATCCACGCATCTTCGACGGGCCGCACTGCATGAGTATGGTGGTGACCATGAGCGAAGCAGGGTGGAAGTCATTCCTCAACGGCGACGGACTGAGCGACTGGGTGGTCCTTCACGGCGGCCCAACGGCGGTGTTTCGAACGGGATCCCTGTCCGAGGCAGCTCGCCTTGCGACCGCGATCGCAGACGTGCAGGGGATTGGCCCACTCACAATTCTGACCGTTGCGCATGACCGCCTCACCGTCAAGCTCACGCGCGAGGTGTGGACGACCGAGCCCCGTGACATCGACATTGCGCGCGCGGTCTCCGCAGTCGCACACGAGCTTGGCGCGCTTGGCGACAGGAGCGCGGTACAGGAGATTCAGCTAGCGATCGCAGCCAAACCCGATGCTATTGATCTGCCCTTCTGGCGCGCAGTGCTCGGCTATTCGCCTTCTGCCAATGACAACGGGATCGACCCATTGGGCCAGGGATCTACGGTCTGGATGCAAGACCTCGATCCTGCCAAGCCACTCAAGCATGCGATGCACATCGACGTCTCGCTCGCGAAGGAGCAGGTCACAACCCGACTCGACGAAGCTATAGCCGCTGGCGGGCGTATCGTCGACGACTCGGATGCACCATCAAGCTGGATCCTCGCCGACCGGTCGGGCAACAAAGTGTGCCTCGTAGCGTGGCCGGACGGCGCCACCGCGGCCGCCAGCGCGACGGCGAGTATCCCGGTGAATCTCACTGACAGTGGTTTTCCCAGCTGACATGCGAGGAACTACCCTGATGCCATGAGCCGTAGCGGCACCTTCACCTACGAAATCGCGGCGCCCTGCAGCGCCGCGACCGCCATTGCACTACTCGGCGCTCGAATCGCCCGGCGGCTGACCGAACTCGCCTGAAGCAACAAAAAGCCCCGCCAGAGAATTGGCGGGGCTTTCGAGAGTGGTGCGCCCGGAGGGATTTGAACCCCCGGCCTATTGATCCGTAGTCAATTGCTCTATCCGCTGAGCTACGGGCGCATGTGGTGTTCGGCGCGCGGACGCGCAGAAGCCAACTGGAAAACTATACCAGCGATCTGGGGCGGTGTGGCACACCCCCGGCGACGAGCGAACGCTTGGAACGACGAGTAGGCGCCCGAAACCGTGGGACACCACACGGCCGACCCGTTACAGGGCAACAACGACCTTGCCCGAGAGGTGTCTGCCCTCGAGTAGCGCGAACGCCTCGCGCACTTCGTCGAGTGGGAAGACTTGCTGGATGGGCACGGCGAGTGCGGCATCCACCACGAGGTGTGCGTAGTGTTCGAGCACCTCGGCCGAACGCGAATAGGCGCCGGGGCCGACCACCCCGAGTTCGTCGATCGCCGCGTGGTCGACGATTGTGCACACTCGCTCGGGAGCAAGCCCGAGGGCAAGCGCTGCCTCGATGGTTTCACGCCCCGAGTTATCTTGAGCGGCGGTGATGCCGTCGGGGGCGAGAGCCCGCACACGATCGGCGAGGCCCGGGCCGTAGGTTGTCGGAGTCACGCCGATAGAGGCGAGCAGGTCGTGGTTGCGAGGGCTCGCCGTGCCAATAACGCGAGCGCCACGGGATATCGCCAATTGCGAATACAGAATGCCAACCGCCCCCGCGGCAGCACTCACGAGCACGGTGTCCCCAGCCGCGATCGCCAGGGCTTCGAGGGAACTGTGAGCGGTTTGCACGGGAGTCGAGAGCGAGCCCGCAATCTCAAACGAGAGACCCGCGGGTTTGCGAGCGAGCTGTTTCGTTGGCACTACGAGTTCGTCACGCAGAGTTCCCGCCATCGACCAGCCAAGCACCTCATCACCCACGGCGACGGGAGAGCCGTCTGCATAAACAGCATCCTCGCCGACCTCGTCAATGACACCGGAAAAATCACCACCGATGCCGCGCGGAAACCTGGGGTCGTCAAAGGGAATGAGCCCAGAACGCACTTTGAAGTCGTAGGGATTGAGCCCGACGGCTCTCACTCTCACGCGCACCTTGCCAGCGGTCGGCTGCGCGGAAGGCACGTCGACGATCTGGAGAACATCGGCACTTCCGAACTCGGTAAATTGCACGGCACGGGGCATGGGGAATCCGATCTCTAAAGACGACGACCTGTGGAAGCTTCGAGCAGAGCGCGTGGCCAGCTCAGACCTTTTTGACGACGCTCGATTTGAGTTGCATCTGACCGAAACCGTCCACCTTGCAGTCGATGTCGTGGTCGCCGACACCATTGACGAGCCGGATGCCGCGCACCTTCGTGCCGACCTTGATCGACGACTGAGCACCCTTGACCTTGAGGTCTTTGATGATCGTGACGGTGTCGCCGTCGGCCAGAGGTGTGCCGAACGCGTCCGTCACGATGTCGTCGGCTGGAGCCGCATCCTCATCGCCGCCAGTCGCGGGGTTCCACTCGTGAGCGCACATCGAGCACACGAGAAGGTCGCCTTGCTCGTAGTTGTATTCGCTCGAACACTCGGGGCACGCAATCGCTGTCTCACTCATTGTCACCACACTACTCGCGGCCCCTTGTGGTGATGACCTCGCGAGTCCTAGAGTGTGCTTCGGAGAGCCGGGAAGCCTGGTCGGCCCGCGATATCGCGGAGCAACTCGGCGACCGCCGCGGTTGTTGTGCTGCAACCCCAGAAAGGTCACCCCGTGGCTCCTTCACATGCCTCGTCACCCATCATTGAAACCACAGCTCTCGTCAAAAAGTTTGGCGCGGCCACGGCCCTCGACAATCTCGATCTGACCGTCTCCGAAGGCGAAGTCCACGGCTTCCTCGGCCCCAACGGCGCGGGCAAGTCAACAACGATCAGGATTCTGCTGGGACTCATTCGTGCTTCGAGCGGAAGCGCTCGCGTCTTTGGCCTCGACCCGTGGACTGACTCGGTCGCCATTCACCGCGACCTCGCCTACGTGCCGGGCGACGTGAGTGTGTGGCCGAACCTCACGGGCGGCGAGATCATCGATTTGCTCACGAGTCTGCGCGGGGGCGCCGACGAGCAACGGCTCAAGGCCCTCATCGGCGAGTTCGACTTCGACCCGCGCAAAAAAGCGCGCACCTACTCAAAAGGCAATAGACAAAAGGTTGCCCTCATCGCTGCCTTCGCGAGACCAGCGAAACTCTACATTTTTGACGAACCCAGTTCTGGCCTCGACCCCGTCATGGAAGCCGTCTTCCGCAGCAACGTCGAGCGCGTGCGCGCCGAGGGAGCGACAGTTTTGCTGTCGAGCCACATCCTGAGCGAAGTCGAACAACTGTGCGACCGCGTCACGATCATTCGGTCTGGCACCGCCGTCGAGACCGGCACCCTCAGCGATTTGCGCCACTTGAGCCGCACGAGCTTTCGAGTCGCGGGGCTCGCGAGTGGCGGCATCCTCGACTCGATTGCTGGCCTGCACGACGTTCGCACTGTGGGCGACTCGATCGAATTCGAGGTGGATGCCGATTCCATCGCCGCGGTGCTGCAGACTCTCGCGGCGCACGGGGTCACGGGTCTCACTGTTGCGCCCGCGTCGCTCGAGTCACTGTTTCTGCGTCACTACGCGACGGCCCAGTGATGCGTGCCTTCGCAGTGCTCCGCAACCACGTTGTGCTCCTTAGGCAACAGCTGAGGCGCGAACGGTGGTTGCTGCCGATCTGGATCGGCGGAATCGCGCTGCTCGGTCTCGCGGCAGCGGCAGCGGTCGTAGACCAGTTCGGCGCGGAGGCAGAGCGGGCCGCGATTGTGGCCGTGGCGGTCGCCAATCCGGCTTTCTTGTTTTTGCGCGGACTTCCCGCGGGGCTCAGCATCGGGAGCGTCGTATTTTTTCAGGCGTTCTCGTTTATGGCCGTACTTGCCGCGCTCATGAGCACGTTTTTTGTTGTGCGTCACTCTCGCGCCGACGAAGAGTTGGAGCGCGCAGAACTCGTCTCCTCGACTCCAGTTTCTCGAGCAACACCCCTGGCGGTGACCATCACGATCGGCGTAGCGGCGAATATCATTCTCGCTCTGGTTGTTGCCCTCGGCTTTGTCGCCGGTGGCCTCGAGTGGGCCGGCTCGATTGTTGCTGGATCAGCCGTCGGCGCCGTGGGAATCACCTTCGTTGGAGTCGCGGCGTGTGTCGCGCAACTCATGCCAACGAGTCGCTCGGCCAACGGTGTCTCCGGGGCTCTCGTTGGCATCGCGTACCTCGTGCGCGGCATTGGTGACGCCCTCGGCACTCCCAACGACGCCCTCACTCACGTCGAACCCTCGTGGATCTCGAAGCTCTCGCCTGTCGGTTGGGGTCAGGCATCCGCTCCGTTCTCTGACCCGAATCCGGCGGCGCTACTTGTACCGCTTGCCGCGGGGCTCGTTCTTGCGGCGGGCGCTCTCACCATTCGCTATCGCCGTGACCTCGGCTCGAGTCTGGTGACAGAGCGCCCGGGCAGGGCTCGGGCCCGAACGGGCGGGCGCAGCATCCTCGGTCTCGCATGGATTCTGCAGCGCTCGACCGTGCTCGGGTGGGCTATCGGCGGAGCCGTACTCGGGTTCATCGCGGGAGGACTGGGGCCTGTCGTTGCCGATGCCGTCGCGGGCAACGCCTCCCTCAACGAACTCATCGCGAGCCTCGTGCCGGGAAGCAACGCCGACACCGTCGACATCTTCACTGCCGCAATTCTCGGGATCGCGGGCAGTCTTGCTGCGGCCGCCGGAGTTCAAGCAGTGATCCGCCTGCGGGCAGAGGAAGCGGAGGGCCGAGCAGAGTTGCTGCTCGCCACTCCCACCACTCGACTGCTGTGGCAAGGGTCAACTCTCGCCATTGCCGCGGTCTCGGCACTTGTTGTGTGCGGTGTCACCGGGCTCGCTACGGGACTCGCTATCGCCGGCAACAGTGGCAATGCGAGCGACGTCGGCCGCTTCCTTATCGCGGGCCTCGCTCACACTCCTGCCGCTCTCGTGTTTGTCGCGGTCACTTCGCTCGTGTTCTCCGTGCTGCCGAGACTCACCGCGGCCCTGGGCTGGGGGTTGCTCACGATCGGACTCGTGATCGGGCAGTTCGGCGAGCTCTTGGCCCTGCCCGAGTGGCTGCAAAACGTGAGCCCCTTCAGCCACACCTCAGCCGTGCCCGTCGAGGAACTGGATGTCGCCGCGGCCGCCATTCTCGCCTCGATAGCGCTACTCGGTGCCTCAGTGAGCGCACTCCTGTTTCGGCGCCGCGACCTGGCCCCCTAGGTCGGAGCGCGCTCGCTAGCCTTGCGCGGGCTCACGAGCGCGCTCGCCTAGCTAGCTAGCGCGCCTACCCCAGCAAATCGGCGTGATGCAGTTGCGCGACATTGGGGTGGGCCCGCAACCGGTAGCGCAACGCGTTATCTCCGTAGGTTTCGAGGATGGGACTGTTGGTGGGGTCGGCGGAAAGCCCGCGAGCGGCCGAGCGCAGCTCGGGAGACAGCTCAAGCTTCGGCATCGTGGCGTCCAGAGCTGGATTGAAAAAAAAGGGGATCGAAATGCGATCGGTGCCAATTTTCGGTGATTGCACGCGGTGCAGGGTGGCTTTGAGGTAGCCATCGGTGGCGAGTTCGAGCATTTCGCCGATGTTGACAACGAAGGCCCCGGGTAGGGCCGGGGCGTCGATCCACTCGCCGTCGTGCTCCACTTGCAGTCCGCCCTTGCCCGGCTCGACAAGCAAGAGAGTGAGTACGCCTCCGTCGCGGTGCGCGCCAACGCCTTGCTTTTCGACGGTGTCGCTTTCGCCCGGGTACCTCACGATTTTGATGAGCGAAAAGGGCTTGTCGGCAAAAGCCTCGTCGAAGACGCTCTCTGGAGCGCCGAGCGCAACGGCCCACGTGCGCATGAGCTTCAGGGCGAGCGCGTTGAGTTCGGCGCTCCACCGGTCGATGGTGTCTCGAAGTTCGGGCAGCGCATCTGGCCACAGGTTGGGACCTTCGAGCCGCCAATAGTTGGGCGTTCCTTCGGTTTCTTCAACAGCGTTTCTCTCGACTCCGATGTCGATTTGTTCGCGCCAATCGACATCACCGTGAGTGAGTTCACCACCGACCCTCGTGTAGCCGCGAAACTGCGGGCTGTTGACGTTTTCGATCGCCAACTTGGCCTCGGTCGGCAGCTCGAAGAAGCGCCTCGAAACGTCGACAACCTCGTCGATGAGATGCTGATCAATTGCGTGGCCGACGAGGTAAAAAAAGCCAACCTCGTGAGTGACCTCGCGAAGTTTCGCGCGGAACTGTTCGGCTGCATCCTCGCCTGCATCGAGAGCCGACATGTCGAGAACGGGAAGAGAAGTGAGCATGCAGTGATGTTTACACAGGATCGGTCGCGAGTCGCGAAAGTTACGTTGCGAGAAGCGCGAGCGACATACAGTCCTGCTCACAGCGGCGAACGGTTAGCATCGAAGTGTTGAGAAATTCGAGGCTCTACCCATGACCGAACCCATAGCGACCACCCCGCGATCGAGCTCCGCGCTCGACGCGAGTGAGATCGCGCGCATTCGCGCCGATTTCCCGATTCTTGGCACGACAGTCAACGGTCACGACCTTGTATACCTCGACTCGGGAGCGACCTCGCAGAAGCCTGCAACGGTCATCGCGGTTGAGCGCGAGTATTACGAGAGCGAGAATTCCGCCGTGCACCGTGGGGCGCACACTCTCGCTGCCCTCGCAACAGAGAGGTTCGAAGACGCACGGGCAACAGTCGCTTCGTTTGTTGGAGCGCGCCCCGAAGAAATCGTCTGGACCTCGAACGCCACAGAGGCCATCAACCTCGTCGCCTACGCGATCGGCAACGCAACTCTCGGGCGCGGCGGCGACGCTGCGAAGCGCTTAGCCCTAGCCCCCGGTGACGAGATTGTTGTCACCGAAATGGAGCACCACGCCAACCTCATCCCGTGGCAAGAACTCGCCGCTCGCACGGGAGCCGTGGTGCGCTACATCCCCGTCGACGACGATGGAATGTTACGCATGGAGGAGGCTGCTCGCGTCATCACCGCGCGCACGCGCATCCTCGCGTTCACTCACGTCTCAAACGTGATCGGTGTCATCAACCCCGTCGCAGAGCTTGTCGCTCTCGCGAAAAGCGTCGGCGCTCTCACCGTGCTCGATGCGTGCCAATCGGCACCCCACCTGCCACTCGACGTCACAGCACTCGACGTCGACTTCGCGGCATTCTCCGGCCACAAAATGCTCGCGCCAACGGGAATCGGCGTGCTCTACGGCAAGCTCGAACTGCTGAGCGCGCTGCCCCCGTTCCTCACCGGTGGCTCGATGATCACGACAGTGACCATGGATGCCGCCGAGTACCTGCCCCCACCCCAGCGCTTCGAGGCCGGCACCCAACGCGTGTCTCAAGTGCTCGCTCTTGCCCGCGCGGTCGACTACCTGAGTGCCGTGGGCATGGATCGTATTGCGCAGCACGAGGCAGCAATCGGCCAGCAGCTTGTTACAGGTCTCGTGCAGATTCCGGGCGTTCGGTTGCTGGGCCCAGGTCGTGGAGCCGAGAGGGTGGGGCTTGCGAGCGTCGAGGTTGCGGGCGTTCACGCCCACGATGTTGGCCAGTTTCTTGACGACCGCGGCATCGCCGTGAGGGTCGGGCACCACTGCACGCAGCCTCTGCACCGCCGGCTCGGAATCACCTCGAGCACTCGAGCGAGCGGATACCTCTACACAACGAACGACGAGGTCGCCGAGTTTCTCGACGCTCTCGCTGCCGCCACCAGATTTTTTGGAGTCACCTCGTGAGTTCCGCAATGGAGTCGCTCTACCAAGAGGTCATTCTCGACCTGTCGAAAAACCCCCACGGCAAAGGATTGGAAGAGAACGCAGCGGCGCAATCTCATCAGCTCAACCCCACGTGTGGCGACGAAGTGACGCTGCAAGTGCACCTCGAGCCGGGCACTGACATCATTCGCGCGATCCGCTGGGAGGGCCACGGTTGCGCTATATCTCAAGCCTCGGCTTCGGTATTCTCCGACCTCGGACCGGGTCTCACAACAACCGAACTCGGCGAGAGAATCGAATTATTTCGCACGGCCATGCGCTCGCGCGGCACTATTGAACCCGACGAAGAACTTCTCGGTGACGCTATAGCTTTGGGTGGCGTCTCCAAGTACATCGCTCGCGTCAAGTGCGTCATGCTCGCGTGGGTCGCGGGCGAAGACGCCATGGCGCAGCTGCCCTAGCTCGAACTCTCAGCGACCGGTGGTTGAGCCGCGCCACGCGGCTGCCCATACCCCTCGGCTGCGGGCCCGGATGCTGCGCCCTAGCTCCCCGGACGCCCGTAGGTCTCGAGCAAACGGAGCCACACTTCGTTGATCGTCGGGTAGGCGGGAACCGCGTGCCACAGCCTCGCGATGGGCACCTCCCCCACGATCGCAATGGTCGCGGCGTGCAAGAGTTCACTCACATCAGGTCCAACAAAAGTCACTCCGAGAATGACCGAGCGGCTCTCATCGACAACCATGCGCGCCGTTCCCGTGTAGCCATCTTCGTGAACGTATGCCCCGGCAACCTTGCCAATCTCATAGTCGACAACTCGAATGTTGTAGCCGGCCTTTTTTGCAGCCTCGGCCGTGAGCCCGACGGACGCAACCGCCGGATCGCTAAACGTCACTTGCGGCACCGCCTCATGGTCAGCCGTGGCGACGTGGGTGCCCCACGGTGCGTCGTCGACCTCGGCGCCGGTCGCTCGAGCGGCAATAACATCGCCCGCGGCTCTAGCCTGGTACTTGCCTTGGTGGGTGAGGAGGGCACGCTTGGTGACATCCCCCACGGCGTACAGCCAGTCAAACCCCTGCACTCGCATTGTGTCGTCGGTGCGAATCCACTCGCCGGGGGTGAGCGCGCCTGCGCCGTCCGCTCCAGCACCATCCGCGCCAGCGCCGTCGTCACCCGCAAGAGTGTCGAGGCCAATGTCGGTGGTGCGCGGCGTGCGACCCGTCGCCACGAGTACTTTCTCGGCGGTCACCGTGGAGCCGTCGCCGAGTTCGAGGGTTGTGGCATCCGGGGCGTCTTCGGCGCCGCTCGTGGAGACTCGCACTGTCTCGGTATCGAGGAGCACCGTCACGCCACTCTCTCGAAGCGAGGCCGCGACCATCTCGCCCGCGAATGGTTCGAGTCCGCCGAGGAGGGATGAACGCGCGATGATCGTGACATTGGTTCCGAAGCTCGCAAAGGCCGTCGCCATTTCCACAGCAATAACGCCGCCGCCGATGATGGCCAGACTCGCGGGCACGTCTGTCACACTCGTGGCTTCGCGACTTGTCCACGGCGCAGACTCGGCAAGACCCGGGATGTGCGGAATGAGCGCGTCCGACCCCGTTGCTATAACAACGGCGTGCGTCGCGGTGATGATGCGCGACTGCCCATCGTCGCCTTGGACAGTCACTTCGCGAGGGCCGCTGATGCGCCCATGGCCGCGCGCAAGGTCGATGCCCGCGCTGTTCAGCCACGAGACTTGGCCGTCATCGCTCCAGTCGCTCGTCATGTAGTTACGCCGTGCGAGCACCGCTGCAACGTCGAGCGAACCCGTAATCGCTTCGGCCGCCCCGGGAACGCGGCTTGCCGAGCGCAGAGCTTGGGCCGAGCGCAGAAGGGCTTTCGAGGGCATGCACGCCCAATAGGAACACTCACCGCCCACAAGCTCGTGTTCGACGATGAGCGCGGTGAGCCCGCCCTGAACAGCGCGGTCTGCGACGTTCTCCCCCACGGCGCCCCCACCGATGATGATGACGTCGTAGTTGTCTGTCGAACTGTGAGAACTGTCTGCACTCATGAGAGCCTCCATCGCTTAGCGGGGGTTTGTCTCGACTTTACGTGGCAACCGCTGGCACTTCCACGCGTCGGTGGTTCGTGGCACAGTAATGCCATGGTGAGCTTCGCTGACAAGCCCGTGTTCGATTTCACAATCGAGCAGTGGGAAGAGTTTTTGATCGACAACCCGCCCGAGACGGGCGTGCGACTCAAGCTGCGCAAAAAGCTCTCGCAAAAACCGGGCATCACGTGGTCTGAGGCTCTCGATGTCGCTCTGTGTTACGGCTGGATCGACGGTCAGGTTGCGCGACTCGACGACGACTTCACCCTGCAGGCGTTCACCCCGCGCAGAAAAAACAGCCCGTGGTCGCAGGTCAACCGCGAACACGTTGCGCGGCTCATCGACGAGGGGCGCATGCGACCGGGAGGGCTTGCCGAGGTTGAGCGCGCGAAAGCGGATGGCCGGTGGGATGCCGCGTATAGCCAACGATCTGCGACAGTCCCCGAAGACCTCCAGGCAGCTTTCGATGCAAACCCCGCTGCCGCCGAGTTCCATGCAAGCCTCAAGAAGCTCGATCGGTTCAGAGTCTACTTTCGGCTGACAAGTATCAAGACGCCCGCAGTTCGGGCGGCCCGCATCCGGGATGTCATCGAGAAAGGAGCACTGGGCATCGACCACTACGCGCCCAAGACTGCCCCGGCAGCAGAGGCTGCACCGAGCACAGACGCCGTGCCAAGTGCAGATTAAGCGCCCTGACGCGACCTAGGCGATGATGCCACCAACAAGCTGCGCCGCGAACGCGACGGGCATCACTACTGCGAGCACGAGGTATCCACGTTCGACCGGAACGTAGCCAAGTCCCGCTGCTGAGCGCCGAATGCCGCGCCACTGGTTGGCGACAACCGCAGCGAACAGAAGCAGCATAGTGACGGTGATCACGCGCACCCACACGGGCTGGTCGTAGCCACTTGTCGCGCCTGGAGCGAGCACGTGTAGTGCCATGACACCCCACGGCACGATTCCCACGACACTCGCGAAAACGAATGGTTGCACACTGCTCGACAATGCACCCGATCGTTCCTGCAGCCACAGCAGAATGACGGATGCCGACTGCAGGGCGTAGATCACGACGAGTGTGCCAACCTCGGTGATGCCGTTGAGCTGCGCGAGCACAAAAACCATGATTGCCGAGGTTGTCGAATATTCGATCCAGCGCAGTTGGTTGCGGCCGTTCGCGATCTCGTGCGCGAAACGCGCGCGCACCACTGGGGTCGCGGCAACGAGTCGAGCAAGGGTTGCTAGTGCCAACACGACAACGGCTGCAATACCGGCATTGACCGCCGTGACGGCGAGTGTCTCCGGCGGCATCCCCGCGCCCGGTGCTCCCGTCGGATACGTGAGAGTTACGGGCAGCCCGAGAGGTTCGAACGCCGATTGCACAACAGCAACGACGACGGTGGCAACAAGAAGCAGGATTCCGCCGCCCGCGTTCAGCACACGCACGCGGGGCGAGACCTCGGTGTCTCCTGCGAGCGTGACAGCATCCCGGCCAGAGCGGTCAGGACGGCCAGCGGAGCGAGAATCTCGAGCAATCATGACGATGCCGAAGCGACCAATCTCTTGATCAGGTTGTGCCTGACTAGGTACTTGTGCCTGACTAGGTACGTCTTGATCAGGTACTTCACGTGGCGGAGACGGAGGGATTTGAACCCTCGGTACCCTTACGGGTACTCCACCTTAGCAGGGTGGTGCACTAGGCCGAACTATGCGACGTCTCCAAAGTTGTCGTCAGCAATCATATGCCACATCGTGACGACAAGACGAACGGCCGGCCCCTGAAGGCCGACCGCTCAACTAATTAGCGATCGCGCACGTGTAGTCGGCCGCTGTCTGTCCGCGAATATCGAGAACATCGAGAACCGGTTCAGGTTCTACTGGAGCGCCACTGGCACCAGCGGATGCTGTTGGGGTCGGCGCTGCGGCTACTGGAGCGTTGGGGTCGAGCTCTGAACCGCGGCCGTCGCCCGCAGAGGCGAGCGAAAAGGGTTCGTCAGCAAGGATCTTGGCAAACAGAGCGTCGGCCTTTGATTTGACTGGCGCAACTTTGCCCGAATAGATTCCGCCTTGGCCCGTCGTTCCCGGGTACTGCACGAAGGTTACTCGCTCGAGCGGAATGTTCTTCAGCGCCAATGCAATAGACACCAATGTGTCGGGGTTGGAGAATCCTTGTGACAGGGTCATGTTCGACGTCGCTGCTTGAGCGAGCCCGTAGACCTTGAACGGGTCGCTCAGAGTTTCGTTGCTTTTGAGTGTGCGCACCAGTGACGACAAGTAGACCTGTTGCGAGCTGATTCGAGTGAGGTCGCTTCCGTCGCCAACACCGTGACGTGTGCGCAAGAAAGCGAGCGCGTCGTTGCCAAGCAACGGGTATGTTCCCGCTCCCGGCAGGTCGAGTCCGGACTGACGGTCGTACACCCGGTCGTTGACACACACGGGAACACCACCGACGGCGTTTGTCATGGCGATCACGCCTTGAAAGGTGATCTTTCCGGCGAACTGAATGTCAAGCCCCGTGAGCTTCTCAACTGTCAACACAACACACGGCAATCCGCCGTACGACAGCGACTCGTTGATGGGGCGACCTGACATAGCCGAGTTCATCTTTCCGCTACCGTCGTCGCGAGGGCACGAAGGAATAGGAACGACCATGTCGCGGGGAATGCTGACGGCTACAGCGTTGGTCTGGTCGGCAGAAACGTGAAGGATCATGTTGACGTCGTTGAGTCGAGCTTCTCGCCCACCACCACAGCCAGAATCGTTTTCACACTCATCACTGCCGACGATGAGAATGTTGAATCCACCCTCGTAGGCGCCAATGCTCGGCGGAGGTCCTTCGGTCTCCCCCACGAGAGCAACGGTCTCGATGTTTGAGCTCAGCTGAGCCACAACAATTGCGCCGAGCGCTGCGCCGCTCACGAGGACAACAACGAGGCTCGCGCCGATAAAGGCGAAGATTGTTCCCCACGGACCTTGCTTACGCAAACGGCCGTGACGGGCAATTCCCGGGGACTTCACTGATCCATTCGTGCGCGGTCTGAGTTCGCTCACCACAGATCCCTTCTTCAACGTCAACCAAACGTGCTAAAAATGCGCGGAGGGCGTGGGATTCGAACCCACGAATGCTTTCACATCACCAGTTTTCAAGACTGGCTCCATCGGCCGCTCGGACAGCCCTCCATGACAAACCAAGTCCTGAGTGTAACTTATGGGCACAGGTCGAGGCTGAATATTCACCCCCAAGAAACATGGCGGATGCAACCCGTGTTCTTCGCGACTAGGCGGTGATGGTTTCGAGAGCTCTCGCTACCCCGTCGTTGAGGTCTGTGTCAGTTTGTTCGGTGGATGCCGCGACAACTTCTTCGGGAGCCTGCCCCATCGCAATAGCGCGCCCCTCAGGTGCTGCCCACTCCAACATATCGATGTCGTTGCGACCGTCACCGATGACCATGACGCGGGATAGTGGCACGCCGAGGGATGCCCGAACTCGCTCCATCGCCGTGCCCTTGTTGATGCCATCCGGAGCAATATCGAGCCACGCGGTCCACCCGACGTTGTAGCTGACTTTGTGGAGCCCCATGCGTTCGACGACAGAGAGGAAATCTTCCATCGCGTGCTCGGGCGAGATGACGACAACTCGAGTGGCTTGATGCTTGAGGAGTTCCTCGAATTCAACTTTTTCTGGGGCCGAACCGAGGGCCGCATCGGGAAAATATCCCGTGTATCGGTAGTGTCCGTTGTCGTCTTCTACCGCGTAGTGGGCTTCAGCGAGGTGGGTCTTGATTGTCGTGAGTACATCACTGGGGTCGAAGGTCTCGACGTGGTGCCGAGAGTAGCTCAGCGGTGCATCCGGATCGCGTTTGAGGATGATCGCGCCGTTCGAACACACCACGTATCGAGGGGTGATGCCGAGCTTCTCTACAACGGGCAACGTCATCGCGACGGATCGACCAGTGGACAGCATGATCTCGTGCCCGAGTCCAGTTACTCGCGCGACCTCCGCGACTACAGCCTCGCTCAAGGTTCCGTCTTCGTGAAGCACGGTGCCGTCAATGTCGAGGCCAATGAGCCACGCGTTTTCTGGCAAGGTCACGCGGGCACCTCGAAGCTCTCGAGCCCACCGAGGTAGGGCCGAAGTGCTACGGGCACTCGAACCGATCCGTCTTCTTGTTGGTGGGTCTCAAGAATGGCGACAATCCACCGCGTGGTCGCGAGAGTTCCGTTGAGGGTCGCAACTGGTGTGGTTTTGCCCGACTCCGCACGGTAGCGAATGTCGAGGCGGCGCGCTTGGTACGTCGTGCAGTTGCTCGTCGAGGTGAGCTCGCGGTACGCCCCTTGAGTCGGCACCCACGCTTCGATGTCGTACTTGCGGGCTGCGCTCGAGCCAAGGTCTCCAGCGGCTACGTCGATAACTCGGTAGCTGAGCTCGCACGCTTGCAGCATCGCTTCCTGGAAGGAGACGAGGCGAGCGTGTTCGGCTTCGGCCTCTTCGGGCAACACGTAACTGAACATCTCCAGCTTCTGAAACTGGTGAACTCGCAAAATTCCGCGGTTGTCTTTGCCTGCCGATCCGGCTTCACGGCGGTAACAGGTAGACCAACCGGCGTAACGCACAGGCTCCGTGACGTCGAGAATCTCGTCGGAGTGGTAGCCCGCGAGCGCAACCTCGCTTGTGCCCGTTAAATACAGGTCATCGGCGGGGAGGTAGTAGATCTCGTCGGCGTGCTCGCCGAGGAATCCCGTACCAGCCATAATTTCGGGGCGCACGAGAGTCGGGGTGATGAGTGGCGTGAATCCTTCGGCGAGCGCCTTGTCGAGCGCCATGTTCATGAGAGCAATCTCGAGCCTCGCACCCACTCCCTTGAGGAAATAGAACCTGCTGCCGGATACCTTCACGCCTCGTGCGATGTCGATAGCACCGAGGAGTTCGCCGATTTCAGCGTGATCGCGCGGCTCGAAGTCGAACGTCGCTTTTTCGCCTACTTCGCGCAGAGTGACAAAATTCTCTTCGCCGCCTGCGGGGACACCCTCGATGATGGGGTTGGCGATGGCGCCGACGACTCGCTCGAACTCGGCTTCGGCATCCACAGCCTTCTGGTTCGCCTCTTTGACTTGAGCGGCGAGCGCTTGAGCTTGAAGTACGAGCTTGCGCTTTTCTTCCTTGGGTGCGGATGCCACGGCGCGACTGAACGCGTTCTGCTCGGCTCGCAACTTCTCGTACTCGCCGAGGGTGGAGCGTCGGGAGGAGTCGGCGGCAACGGCTTGAGCGACCAACTCGGTCGAAGCGCCACGGGCCTCTTGAGAGAGTCGGAGGATTTCTGGGTTCTCGCGCAGCAGTTGGGGATCGATCACAGTTTCATTCTAGTTTGGGCACCTAGTGCGCTGTGTGCCCGATGTGGCGTAGCGTTGTTTCGTGCCGACAGCTCAAGCGCGCCGCACTCGCAAGGCTTTCAAGCCCCAGTGCGCAGTCATCTACAACCCCATCAAAGTCGACCTGTCTTCTCTGAAGAAAGCCGTCAATGCCGCCGCTGCCGACGCGGGGTGGGCACCGCCCCTGTGGTTCAGCACGACAGAAGAAGATATGGGGCAGCGTGTTGCGGCGAGCGCAGTTCGTCGCGGCGCGACTCTAGTTTTTGCCGCGGGCGGTGACGGCACGGTTCGGGCCGTCGCGGAGGCTCTGCGTGACTCCGACATCGCTCTCGCGCTGTTGCCTTCAGGTACCGGCAATCTTTTGGCCCGCAATCTCGACATCAGCGTGACTAGTCTGTCGGCAAGTATCGACATTGGTTTCTCGGGCAAGAAGCGATCGATCGACATTGGCGTGAGCGAGATCGTGCGAGAAAACGGCGAGGTCGAGGAACACACCTTTCTTGTCATGGCTGGGCTCGGGCTCGACGCCAAAATGATCTCGAACACAAACTCTCGATTGAAAAAGGCGGTCGGTTGGCTCGCCTACGTCGATGCCGGGATTAGGTCGCTGCCCGAAATCAAGCCCGTCAAACTGCGGTATCAGCTCGATCACGCTCCAGTTCGGTCGATGAACGTGCACACGATCATCATTGGCAATTGTGGCGCTTTGCCCGGTGGCATCCTGCTTATTCCTGATGCGAAACCTGATGATGGCCTTCTCGACATTGTGGCTCTTCGACCTCGCGGGCCGTTCGGCTGGATCAAGGTGTGGAACAAGGTCGCGTGGGAGAACGGGATTTTGCGCAAGAGCGCGCTCGGTCGCAAGATCATCGACATCACGAAGGATGCCAAAGACGTTACGTACCTCGTGGGCGGCACACTGCAGTTGTGGGTCGAAGAGCCACAAGAGTTTCAGGTCGACGGCGATGAGTTTGGCGAAGCCACCTCGGTGCGCACGTGGGTGGCTCCCGGCGCACTCACCGTCATGGTTCCGGCGCACAGCTAGCGAGATTCCGTAGCCGTACTGCCGGCTTGGTTTTCCGGCTCCCGGTTTGCCCGCCCGATCGAAGCGAAGGCTTAAGCCTGGTCTCCGTCGATTAGTGATTGCAGCCAATCGCGGGCCGCAATAAAGGTGTCGTCGCCGTACCTCTGGGTCACGGCGTACTCGAGCTTGTCCGCACGCGGGTAACTGCCCAAGAAGGTTACGTTGGGGCTGAACCTCTTGAGGCCAAGAAGCGCGTCTGCGACCCTCTCGTCAAGAACGTGCCCATCGAGGTCAATGACAAAACGGTACCGGCCCATCGCGTCACCGATCGGGCGCGACTCGAGCAAACTCATGTTCACGCCCCGAGTGGCAAACTGCTCAAGCATCTCAAGCAACGCACCCGCGCGATCATCGGGGAGTTCGGCGATGATGCTCGTTTTGTCTGAACCCGTGCGGGGTGGCACGGCAACAGTGCGGCTGACCAAAACAAACCGGGTCATAGCGGTGTGGTTGTCACCGATGTCCTCGGCGAGCACCGTCAGGTCATAGTGGTCGGTGATTCCAGGAGGCGCAACGGCTGCATCGGCGAGCCCGGGAGAAGCTTCGTCGAGCAAGGATGCCGCTGCCGCAACATTCGACGTCGCGGGAATGTGGCCATGGCTCGGCAGGTTCGCGTCGAGCCACAAGTGCGTCTGTGCGTACGCAACCGGATGCGCGTTGACAACATTCACGTCGGCGAGAGTCGTTCCCGGCCGAGCAACCAACACAAAGTTCACGGGCACGAGATATTCGCCAATAATGCGAAGTCCCGGAATTGTCGCGAGAGCGTCTTGAGTGGCGCTCACGCCGCCCTCGACAGAATTTTCGATGGCAATCATGGCGGCGACACTGCGCCCCGAAACAACATCGTCGAGGGCTTCACCGACATTGTTGACCGAGTGCCAGACAGCCCCAACAGCTTCGGGAACTTGCTTGAGAGCCGCCTCTGTGAACGTGCCGGCGGGCCCCAAGTAACTGTAGGTCTGGTGCTCTGTCGACTCGGGCATGGCAACAACTGTATGGCAGTGAAAGACTGGAGGCATGAACACGCGCGCAGGCCACCGGGCAGAACCCTCAGATCTCGTCAACATTGAAGAACTTGTTGCCGCCTACTTCACCAAAAAACCCGATGTATCGAACCCAGATCAGGCTGTCGTTTTTGGAACGAGTGGTCACCGAGGTTCATCTCTCGACGCGGCGTTCACCGAAACTCACATCGCTGCAATCACTCAAGCGATCGTCGACTACAGAAACAGCCAAGGCATCACGGGGCCACTATTCATCGGCGCCGACACCCACGCGCTCAGCCGCCCCGCTCAAACCACGGCGCTCGGCGTGCTTGTCGCCAACAAAGTCACCGTGCTCGTCGACGAGTACGACGACTACGTGCCCACTCCCGCCCTCAGCCATGCAATCATTCGCTACAACGCCGGGCGCGAGACTGACCTCGCCGACGGCATCGTGATCACACCAAGCCACAACCCTCCGCGCGACGGAGGTTTCAAATACAACCCACCACACGGCGGTCCGGCCGATAGCGATGCAACGGGCTGGATCGCGACTCGTGCCAACGAACTTATCGCGGCAGGCAACGACGGCGTGCTCTGGGCTGAGCCGTCGGCCGTAGAGACCTACGACTACCGCGGCATGTACGTTGACGACCTCGGCAGCATCATCGACTTTGACGCAATTCGTGAGTCGGGAATCCGAATCGGTGCCGATCCTCTGGGCGGCGCGAGCATCAACTATTGGGCACTCATTGCCGAGCGCTACGGAATTGACTTGACCGTTGTGGGTTCTGGCGTTGATCCACAATGGGCTTTTATGACGTTGGATTGGGACGAAAAGATTCGAATGGATCCGTCGTCCCCATCGGCTATGGCCTCCGTCCTCGCGCACAAAGACGACTTCGACATTGTGACGGGCAATGACGCAGACGCCGACAGGCACGGAATTGTCACGCCCGATGGCGGGCTCATGAACCCCAACCACTTCCTTGCCGTCGCCATCCAATACCTCTACACACACCGACCCGAGTGGAGGGCAGACGCCGCTATCGGCAAAACTCTCGTCTCGAGCTCAATGATCGATCGCGTTGCAGAAGCTTTGGGTCGCACGCTGTGGGAGGTTCCCGTTGGCTTCAAGTGGTTTGTTCCTGGCCTCATTGACGGCTCTGTTGCTTTCGGCGGCGAAGAGAGCGCGGGCGCGAGTTTCCTGAAATTCGACGGCACCGTGTGGACTACAGACAAAGACGGCATTATTCTCGCCCTCCTCGCGAGCGAAATTCGCGCCGTCACCGGCAAGAGCCCCTCAGCTCTCTACAGTGAGCTTGTCGCACAGTACGGCGATCCGGCATATGAGCGAGTGGATGCAGCCGCAACCAAGGCCCAGAAAGCCACTCTCGGCAAGCTCAACGGTACGGCCATTACTGCAGCGGTGCTCGCTGGCGACCCGATCACGGCGAGGCTCTCGGAGGCTCCAGGGAATGGGGCAGCTATCGGTGGCGTCAAGGTTGTGACTGACCGAGCGTGGTTTGCTGCCCGCCCGAGTGGCACCGAAGATGTCTACAAAATTTACGCGGAGTCATTTGCTGGCTCCGAGCACTTGGCTCTCGTGCAGGCCGAGGCCAAGGAGATTGTCGACGCTGCGCTACGCGGCGAGTAGAACACACGCAAGCAAACGCGAGCGAGCGAAGTCGTGACCGATCAGGCTAGCTGACGCTCCAGAAGAACACGTATCCTCCAGGGTGGTCGACCGTAATTGTAGCGTCGAGGTCACGCCAATTGGAGTCGGTGTTGTGACCAACCATTTTGATGATGGTCTTGCCGTCGACGACTTCGACGTCGGAAACGATTTGGGTGTGATCGAGAGAGTTGTTGAGGTTCCAGTCGAACATGACTATGTCGCCGACCTTCACTTGGTCGCGCTGTTCGATGGTGAGCTCTCTCACGCCCAACGATTCTTGATTCGCGCGCAACCATGTGTCGAAGGTGGGAACGTGGATCCACGCTCCAGTCCATTCGGTTCCTGAATTGCGGTTGTGCCACGCGTCAGTCATTTCCCAGCCGCGGGCAAGGAGAGTTTGGCTGACAAAGTTCACGCAGTCCCCGCCGACGGGGTTGAAGGTTCCGAAGCTCGCGAGGTTGTAGTTGGGGCGATCCCAGTGCTGAAAGGCGTACTCGAGCTGTTTGTCGACGGGCGTAACGCTTGTCCACGTGAAAGTCAGTTCGCTTGCCGCTCGTACTGGCTCACCGTCAGCAAGGAGTTCAACTGATGCGGTGGCCTGCTGATAGTTAGTGGCGCGAGGAGCAACAACTGCGAGTTCTGTGGCACTTACGACTGTCACGTCGGTTGCTGGTTCGCCACCAAAGGTGACTGCCGTAACGGTATCGAGGCTTACTCCCGTAATTGTCACAACGTCACCCCCCGACACGGAGCCTGTCACGGGCGACATTGCTGCAATCTCGGGTGTCGGGGCTTCGACGAGAACAGTGTCGGAGTATGCCTCGAGGGGCGATGGAGCACCAGCGCAACCGGCAAAAAGCAGGCTGCCGGCGAGCACCGCACTGAGCGCTGCAGCCCTACGAAGGGGGCGAGCTCGAGGAGTGCGCTGATCTTTCACGGGTCAAGACTAACCCTGCACCCTGCGCCACGCCGGTGAAACCGTTGCTCCAAGAAATATTTCTGAACCGTTACGTGAGTGTGACAAAGGCCATTTTTGCCCGGTTTTATGCGGAAGTTGGGGCTCAACTCCCCCATCGAAGCTCGCCCTTCCTTGGGAGCGCTCCCAAAAGCATGTTGACAAGCAATCACGCCTCTATCTAGTGTTGCAACCAATCTCGTGAGAGCGCTCTCATGACCCGAATTCTTGGGGGCGCTTCCACTGGACCTCCCCTATCCACGCACACAAAGGAGTGACCGTGAGAACTTCACGTCGCACAACCGCTGTCGCCGTCGCAGGCGCAGCAGTCTTCGCACTGGTAGCAACGGGTTGTACAAGCACCCCGGCCGAAGAAGACGGCCCCATCACCCTCACACTCGCAACCTTCAACGACTTCGGATACTCCGATGAGTTGCTCGCCGAGTACGAGGATGCAAACCCGAACATCACCATCGTTCACAACAAGGCAGCCACCTCTGGCGACGCTCGCACCAACTACTTCACCAAGCTCGGTGCAGGCTCCGGCCTCGCTGACGTTGAAGCGGTCGAGATCGACTGGTTCGCAGAACTCCTCCAGTACTCCGACAAGCTCTACGACCTCTCCAACCCTGAGGTTGCAGACCGTTGGGTTCAGTGGAAGACCGACGCAGCCACCGACGCTGACGGCCGTCTCATCGCTTACGGAACCGACATCGGCCCAGAGGCTGTCTGCTACCGCTCCGACCTTTTCGCTGCAGCCGGGCTCCCCACGGACCGCGAAGAAGTTGCCGCACTCCTTGAGGGCGACTGGGACACCTACTTCAGCGTTGGCCGCGACTTCGTTGCTAACAGCGACGCAGCATGGTTCGACTCGACCGGTGCAATGCTCCAGGGCATCTTGAACCAGGAAGAGGAAACCCTCGAAGCCAAGGATGGATCAGTCATCGCGACGACCAACCCTGTTGTTGAGGATGCATACAACACGGTCATCGAGAACGGTGCTGACCTGTCAGCTCACCTCGGACAGTGGAGCGACGACTGGTCTGCTGGATTCGCCAATGGCGCATTCGCAACCATGCTGTGCCCAAGCTGGATGCTCGGTGTCATCGAGGGCAACGCGCCCGAGGTTGACGGCTGGGACGTTGCAGACGTCTTCCCGAACGGCGGCGGTAACTGGGGCGGTTCGTACCTGACCGTTCCTGCTCAGAGCGCACACCCCGAGGCAGCGAAGAAGTTCGCTGACTGGCTGACCGCTCCCGAGCAGCAGCTCCGTGCATTCATCCAGACCGGTAACTTCCCGAGCCAGGAGAGCCTCTACTCGGCTCCCGAGCTTCTCGAAGTAACCCGCCCGTACTTCAACGACGCACCGACCGGTGAGATCTTCTCCGCTCGTTCGTCCGCGATCGGCGTGGCCCCGTTCAAGAGCGTGAAGTACTTCCCGATCATGGACGCACTCCAGAACGCGGTCACTCGCGTTGACGTCGACAAGACGCAGAACGCAGCCGACTCGTGGGCTCAGTTCGTGTCTGACGTAGAAGCACTGGGCTAACCCCCAACACCTGAAGGCCGGGTCGCGCACCCACCACGCGCGGCCCGGCCTTTTTTCTGCACTAAACCTTCCCATCCCAGTTCGAAACCCCAAGGAATCACTCATGACAACTCAGTCAGTGTCTGACGAACGCCAGGTGCGCCGCATCGCCTTCGGACACAAGCTGGGCAGGTGGGATGTCAAATTCTCGCCCTACCTCTACATCTCTCCCTTCTTCATCCTCTTTGCCCTCACTGGCCTCTTCCCCTTGGCATACACCGCATACGTTGCAGCCTTCGACTGGCACATCATCGGCGGCCAGGGCGACTTTGTTGGCTTCGGCAACTTCGAGTGGGTGCTCACTCAAGAAAAGTTCTGGATTTCTCTCCGTAACAGCTTCAGCATCTTCGTGCTCTCGGCTGTTCCTCAAGTCATTTTCGCGCTCATCATTGCCGCGATCCTCGACCAGAACCTTCGAGCAAAAACTTTCTGGCGCATGGGTGTTCTGGTTCCCTACGTTGTAGCTCCTGTAGCCGTCGCTCTCATCTTCAGCAACATGTTCGGCGACCAGTACGGTCTCATCAACAACATCCTCGGACGCGTTGGAATCGACCCCATCGGCTGGCACTCTCAAGTAGTGCCGAGCCACCTCGCCATCGCGACAATGGTCAACTTCCGCTGGACCGGATACAACGCCCTCATCTTCCTCGCGGCCATGCAAGCCATTCCGCGCGACTACTACGAAGCAGCCATGCTCGACGGCGCTGGCCGCATTCGCCAGTTCTTCTCCATCACCATTCCTTCGCTTCGCCCCACCCTGATCTTCGTCATCATTACCTCCACCATCGGTGGCCTTCAGATCTTCGATGAGCCCCGCATGTACGACACAACGGGCGCTGGTGGCGCGAGCTCCCAGTGGCTCACCGTGACCATGTACATCTACAACCAGGGCTTTGGCCCCGCGGGTGGTGGTCAGTTCGGACACGCAGCTGCTGCCGCGTGGCTGCTGTTCCTCATCATCATCGTCATCGGCCTCATCAACCTGGCCGCAACACGAACTATTGCAAGCAGCGGATCGAGGACAAGCAAATGAGCACCATCACCGAAAAGCCGGTAGACGCTGCCTCTGAGCAGGCCACGCCTTCCCTTCAGCCAGCCAAGCGCCCGAACTCTCGGGCACGCCGCCGCACCATCGCGATGTCGAGCAACAAGCCGACGACTCTCGGATACATCTTCCTCGGTATCGTCATCCTTGCCTCTCTGTTCCCGCTCTACTGGACCTTCCTCATCGGATCTGGCGACTCGAGCACAATCAACAAACAAGACATCGATTGGTTGCCCGGAGGCAACTTCCTGAAAAATGCCGCCTCGGTTCTCGAAAACCCGAGCGTGAACTTCTGGAAAGCCCTCATGAACAGCATCATCGTTTCGACGGTTGTGTCGTTCTCGGTTGTTCTGTTCTCCACTCTCGCGGGTTACGCCTTCGCAAAGCTGCGTTTCGCAGGCAGCAAGGGACTCCTCATCTTTGTCATCGCGACGATGGCCGTTCCGACCCAGCTCGGTATCGTTCCACTCTTCATCGCTATGTCGCAGTGGCTCGGACTGAGCGGAAACCTGCTCGCGGTCATCCTTCCCGCTTTGGTCTCGGCCTTCGGTGTGTTCTGGATGACACAATTCCTCTCGCAAGCGCTCCCCGACGAACTCATTGAGGCTGCGCGCGTCGACGGTGCAAACATGATCCGCACCTTCTGGTACGTGGGGCTCCCCGCCTCACGCCCCGCCGCGGCAATGCTCGGTTTGTTTATGTTCATCACGACGTGGACCAACTTCTTCTGGCCATTCATCATTCTCGACAGCAACAACCCGACACTTCCCGTCGCACTGTCGCTCTTGCAGAACAACTTCTTCATCGACTACTCGATCGTCCTCGCGGGCGTGCTGTTGTCGACGATTCCGCTACTGATCCTCTTTGTCGTAGCGGGCAAGCAACTCGTTTCAGGAATCATGCAGGGAGCAGTAAAGGGATGAGCACCACCACCGACGTCTCGATTGGCAATAGCAGTGCTGCTGCAGCCGGCCGAGCATTCCCCGACAACTTTCTGTTTGGAGCAGCAACCGCGGCCTACCAAATCGAAGGTGCAGCTCACGAAGACGGTCGGACAGACTCGATTTGGGATGCTTTCAGCCGCGTTCCCGGAGCAGTCGTTGACGCCCACAACGGTGACGTCGCGTGTGACCACTACCACCGTTACGTTGACGATGTTGCACTCATGGCCGACCTCGGCCTGCAAACCTACAGGTTCTCGACCTCGTGGTCGCGCGTCCGTCCCGACGGCGGACCGGCCAACCCGAAGGGTCTCGACTTCTACTCGCGACTTGTCGACCAGCTTCTCGAAAAGAACATCAAGCCGTGGCTGACCCTGTACCACTGGGATCTTCCGCAAGCGCTTGAAGAAAAGGGTGGCTGGGCCAACCGCGACACCGCAGAGTTGTTTGCCGAGTACGCAATGAGCGTGCACGAGACTCTTGGGGACCGCGTCACGGCCTGGACGACTCTCAACGAGCCGTGGTGCTCGTCGTTCCTCAGCTACATCGGCGGAGAACACGCTCCAGGGCGTCAAGACCCCGAAGCCGGTCTTGCTGCCGGCCACCACCTCTTGCTTGCTCACGGTCTGGCGACTCGCGCCTTGCGTGAAGCTGACTCGAGCCTGCAGCTCGGAATCACCCTCAACCTGACTGTCCCCGATCCTGTCGACCCGACAAACGAAGGCGACCTCGATGCTGCTCGTCGCATCGATGGACAGTTCAACAGGTTCTTCCTCGACCCGATCTTCCGCGGCCAATACCCGGCAGACGTTCTTGAGGATGTCGCGCAGTTCGGTTTCGACAAGTACGTGCAGCCTGGCGACCTCGAGGTCATCAGCACGCCGATCGACGCTCTTGGCGTGAACTATTACCACGGTGAACTCGTGAGCGGCACCGCCGCTGAGGGAAGCGTGCGCAACGAAGCACCATCCGAGCGCCCCAAGCGGTCGCCATTCCCCGCGGCAGAGTCCGTGCACTGGCACCCTCGCCCCTTGCCTGTCACGGCGATGGGGTGGGAAGTGCAGCCTGAAGGGCTCACTCGCTTGTTGCGTCGCATCCACGAGGAATACACGGGCGACGCCGTCAAGCTGTCGGTAACCGAAAACGGTGCTGCCTACAACGATGCGGTTGCGGAAGACGGTGTCGTTCACGACGCTGACCGCACAGAGTTCTTGCGTCTGCACTTGGCCGCAACTTTGGATGCCATCGACTCTGGCGTTCCCGTTTACGGCTACTTCTACTGGTCGCTCATGGACAACTTCGAGTGGGCGTGGGGTTACCACAAGCGCTTTGGAATCGTTCACGTGGACTACGACACGCAAGTGCGCACCCCCAAAGACAGCGCGAACGAGTACCGTCGGATAATCTCTCAGAGGGCACTCTAGCGGTACCGTAACGTAGCGGATTCTTTTGATATCGCTGCACGGACCACACGGAGAGGGTGCGATGACGACCATCGACAAGCACGTACGGCGGGTTCCGCCAACCCTCGAAGAGGTCGCGGCTCTCGCCGGAGTATCGAGATCCACAGTCTCGCGAGTGGTTAACGGTTCGACTCAAGTGAGCCCCGAAGTGCTCTCCGCCGTGCAAGCAGCTATCGAAGAGCTCAACTACATTCCGAACCGTGCCGCGCGATCCCTCGCCAATCGCCAGACCATGGCGATAGCTCTTGTTGTGCCAGAAGACACCACTCGCTTCTTCGGTGACCCGTACTTTGCCGCCATTGTCGACGGCATTACGAGCGGCCTTGAGTCGAGTGACTACGTGCTCAACCTTCAGCTCGCGAGTCACTCTGGTGCCCCCGAAAAGACGATGCGCTACCTCACCGGGGGCAACGTCGATGGAGCTTTCGTGGTCTCACACCACACCGGAGACCGCTTCCTCGCGAGTCTCGGCGATTCCATCCCTGTGGTGTTCGGCGGTCGGCCGTTGCGTCCAGAAGATCAAGCGAACTACTTTGTCGATGTCGACAATGCGGCCGCAGCCGCAAGCGGAACACAGTATTTGATCGACAAGGGTCGCACGAAAATCGCGACGATCGCCGGCCCCCCAGACATGCCTGCGGGGCTCGACCGCTCTCAAGGCTGGTCGAACGCGATGAGCGCTGCCGGACTCGATCACAGCTTGGTTGCTTACGGCGACTTCTCGATGGTCAGTGGGGCCCGCGCCATGCGTGCACTTCTCGATCAAGACTCCACCCTCGACGCGGTGTTCGCGGCGAGCGACCTCATGGCGATGGGTGCGCTTGCGGTGCTCCGCGAGCGTGGCAAGTCTGTTCCCGACGACGTGGCTGTTGTCGGCTTCGATGACAGCCCTGCTGCTATTGCTGGCGACATCCAATTGACAACTGTTCACCAGCCCTCGAGGAAGATGGGCATCAAGATGGCAGAGATGCTCCTCGACCTCCTCCAGGGCAACACCCCGGAGCGCCACAGCATCATGGAGACTCACATCATCGTTCGCGAGAGCGCGTAGACCTATTCGTCTACAGCCGACTTCGCAACGAGGGCACTCGCTCCGTTCGCATCTTCTCCGTTCGCTTCCTTCGCCTTGCTACCACGAGTCGCAATGAGACTTGCGGCTGTCGCGACGGCAATAGTGGTTGCGATGAATACGAGCGACAGTGACGTCGGTATTTCAGGAACCCAAAGAAGCGGTTGTCCACCGTTGATGAATGGCAACTCGTTGACGTGAAGTGCATGGAACACAAGTTTCACGCCAATGAACGCGAGGATGACCGCGAGCCCCTGCGCGAGATATACGAGCCGTTCAAGCAGCCCACCGATCAGGAAGAAGAGCTGCCTCAGCCCCATGAGAGCGAAGGCATTTGCCGTGAACACAATGTAGGCCTCATTGGTGAGCCCGTATATCGCCGGAATCGAGTCAACGGCGAAGATGAGGTCGACGAAGCCAATCGCGATGATCGTGAGAAACATCGGCGTGACGAATCGTTTACCATTCCGAATGACGCTCAGTCGGTCGCCGTGATAGTCATCAGTCACGGGTAAATGTTTGCGCATGAATCTCATGAACCGATTGTTGGCAGGGTCGGCGTCGTGGTGCGCAAATGCTTGTTTGTAGGCCAAGAACAGCAGGAGTGCGCCAAAGATATAGAAGATCCATGACAAGTTCGCAATGAGCGCCGCTCCCACCGCGATGAATATTCCGCGCAGGATGAGTGCGATCACGATCCCAATCATGAGCACTTTTTGCTGATAGATCTTGGGCACTGCAAATGCGCTCATGACAAGCAAAAAGACGAAGAGATTGTCAACCGAGAGTGCCTTCTCGGTGAGATATCCAGCGAAGTACTCTCCGCCGAATGTCCACCCAGATACCGTGCCGATTCCAACACCAAAAAGCAAAGCCAAAACTATATAGAACGCCGACCATCGGGCAGACTCCCCGATACCCGGCTCGTGCGGAGTGCGCACGTGAGCGAAGTACTCATAGACGAAGAAGGCGATCGTCACGGCTATCGTGATGATCCAGACCAGGGGTGTGACCTGCATGGTTGAGCTCCCAAGGGTTGGCGTTGATAGTTCGCCAAGGTCTCCTCCGCCCTGTTCTGAATCATTCACACCAGAACAAGACCGACGACCCGGAATGCACAAACATTCGTAGTGACGAGCCGACCGCAGACGGGAGTACTCCCCTTGATTGCTTCGACAGTATAGAAACAACCTGAGAATTCGCACGGTGCCCGCCGCCGAATATCGTTCGAAGGCAGTTAGGTGAAGATGACGCTAGGGAGCTACCTGCCAACAGCAAGTCCTGGAGTGTGATGATCAAACACAAGGCTTGTGCGGGTCGATGCTACAGACGGGTGCGCAGACAGGTTGTCGACCACAAACTGCCGCAGATGATCGGTGTCACGTGTCGCGACGTGCACTATGAAGTCTTCGGCGCCGCCGAGAAAATACACCTGAACTACCTCGGGCAACTGGCGCATTTCATCAGAGAACGACGCGATTGCTTTTCGAGCGCCGACCCGGATGTTGACGCTCACCAATGCTTCGAGGCCGAGCCCTAGAGCGCGCGGGTCAAGATCGGCGTGGAAACCGCGGATCACTCCTCGCTCAATGAGCGAGCGCACACGCATCAGACACGTGGATGGCGCTATGCCCGCTATCTCCGCCAGTCGCGCGTTCGACAGCCTCGCGTCGTCGCGCAGAAGCCTCGCGAGAGTGGCATCGACCTCGTCGAGCGGTTCGTGCCGAAGATTCTCCGGTTGAGGCATCCCAGATAGCCTTTCTGGTGAATGTATGAGGTGCACAAGCTATGCACAGAGAATTATATTCGGTTGTAATGCGCTCGAAACGAATTACTCGCAGGATTACGGTCAACGAAGTCTCACCACTTGCCCAGAACGGATTGACCATGCGTGTCGGAGTCCCCAGCGAAGTCAAAAACAATGAGAAGCGCGTGGCACTCATGCCTGCGGGAGTGTTTGAGCTCACCCAGCGTGGCCACGACGTTGTTGTACAAGCGGGAGCCGGTGTTGGGGCACACATCACCGACGAGGAGTTCATCGCTGCCGGAGCGACGATGCTTACTACCGCAGAAGAAGTATGGGGCACGGCCGACCTCCTCTTGAAGGTCAAGGAACCTATCGCGCAAGAATACCCACTCATGCGTGCTGGCCAGGTTCTTTTCACCTACCTCCACCTTGCGGCTTCTCGCCCCTGCACCGACGCTTTGCTCGCTTCAGGCACGACGTCGATTGCCTACGAGACCGTTCAACTTCCCGACCGCTCCTTGCCACTGCTCTCCCCCATGAGTGAAGTCGCCGGTCGCCTCGCCGCTCAAGTAGGCGCCAACCAGCTGATGAGCTCCCACGGTGGCGGTGGAGTGCTCATGGGCGGCGTTCCAGGAACGGCAAAAGCCAAGGTTGTCGTGATCGGTGGCGGTGTCGCCGGCGAACACGCGGCGGCTAACGCTCTCGGCATGGGCGCAGAAGTCACTGTCGTCGACGTCTCGATCCCTCGCCTTCGTCAGCTCGAAGCGCTGTACTCAGGCCTCAAAACCGCGGTCTCCACGCGTTACGCAATTGCCGCTCTCGTGAAAGATGCCGATCTCGTGATCGGTTCCGTGCTCATCCCCGGTGCCGCGGCACCCAAGCTTGTCACCGACGAGATGGTCTCCGCGATGAAGCCGGGCAGTGTGCTCGTGGATATCGCGATCGACCAGGGTGGGTGCTTCGAAGGTAGCCGACCGACCACACACGACGACCCAACGTTCCCCGTGCACAACAGCACCTACTACTGCGTCGCCAACATGCCGGGTGCCGTCGCACAGACCTCGACCCAGGCTCTCACCAACGCAACCCTCCCTTATGTGCTGCAACTCGCAGACAAGGGGTGGAAAGACGCCATTGCGATCAATGCTGCTCTCGCCAAGGGCCTGAGCACACACGCTGGTGATTTGTACAACACAGAGGTAGCCGACGCTCTCGGCTACGAGGCTAAGGTTCTCGCCTAGATATTCGAGCACCTTCCTAGGTAGAACAACCCCCGAAAAACTCCCGCGATCGAAAACTACTCGCGGGTCTCGTCCAGGTTGATCTCGACGACGCCACGAAAGACATTCTTGTCTCCATCACCAGCCAGGGGTGCGGGAGCCGGGAGCACCGTTTGGCGGTCGAGTTCAATCTGGGCTTCGTGGCGTGTGGGATTGAATACTTCGTCACCCATACCCATAACCCCGCCGATTGTGCCTCCCGAGCGAGACTTATTGGACAAGTCAATCCAGCCGAGTCGCTCAGCGATTACTGTGACGACGACAACGACGGCGATGATGATAGGGATTATCCACGGCTGCACCAACCCATCCTACGGGCGTGTGCGAACGATCTGTCTACCAATACTCCCGCGGCGCGCCTAGTTGCGGCGCGGAACCACCACGAGGCGACCGTTCTGGTCGAGCACCTCAACTCGTAGCCCGTACACATCGGCGATGGCATCTTCAGTGAGCACATCGGTGGGGCTCCCGAGAGCCACGAGGCTGCCGCGCTCGATGAGCGCCACTCGATCGGCGTAAGCGGCAGCAAGAGACAAATCGTGCACAACGATGACAACAGCACGACCCTCTCCCGCGAGAGTTCGTGCCGTGCGCATGACCTCCTCCTGGTGGCGAAGGTCGAGAGCCGCCGTCGGCTCGTCAAGGAAGATGACTGGAGTGGATTGAGCGAGAACTCGAGCGAGGGAGACCCTCGCCTTTTCTCCACCCGACAGCGAGGTGTAGCGACGATCAGCAAGGTGGGCGACCTCGGTGAGAGTGAGCGCCTCCGAGATGACCTCGTTGTCGCGTTCACGCTCTGGGGTGCGCGCCCACGGGCTGCGGCCCATCTCAACGACTTCTTCGACGGTGAACGGGAAACTCACCTGGTTCTCTTGAGTCAGAACGCTCCGCAAGCGCGCGAGTTCGAGATGCCGGATGCCGCCGAGGTCGCGCCCACCCATCGTGACGCTCCCGGCATCCGGGGTCACATCTCCGCTCAGCACCGACAGGAGGGTGGACTTTCCTGCGCCGTTGGGTCCAACGAGAGCGAGCACTTCGCCTGGGAGGATGTCGATCGTAACGTCGTTGATGATCGTGCGCTTGTCGACAATGACACTCACACCCGTCGCGTGAATGATCGTGTTGGCGGAAGACGTGCGGTTCGGGGTCATCATGCCCACCCTCCGCTGCGCTTGCGCTGACGGTACAGCAGGAAGAAGAAAAACGGCCCGCCGATGAGCGACGTGAGCATGCCGATGGGAAGGTCGGAGCCTGCAACGGCGGTACGAGCGATGAGGTCGGCGAAGGTAATGAGCGCACCGCCGCCAACAGCACTCGCAATAATGAGTGGTCGGTGGGACGGGCCGATCGCCATGCGAATGATGTGGGGAACGACGAGCCCGACAAACGCGATGATGCCGCAAAACGCGACGGCGACTCCCGTGAGCAGAGCAACGATGACGATCGACGTGACGCGCAAAACTTCGACGTTGACACCGAGGTGGCGTGCATTGCGCTCCCCAAGGGCGAGCAGGTTGTAGCGACCGGCGAGGGCGAACGAGCCGATGATGCCCACGGTCGTGACCACTGCCACGATGATGACCTCTTGCCACCGGGAACCGTTGAGCGAGCCGAGCTGCCAGAAAATGATTTGCTCGCGGCTCGCGGCATCCCCAGCGAAAAGCAGAAAAGCGAGACCTGCTCCGGCAAAAGCGTTGATCGCGATTCCCGTGAGCAGAAGCGTGACAACTTCGGTGCGGCCGTTTGCTCGAGACACAAAATACACGAGGAGGGTGGCGAGAAGCCCACCGGCAAAGGCGAAGAGAGCGACGCTCCAACTACCGAGGGCCGTCACTCCAAAGACAATGGCGGCCGACGCACCGAGAGCGGCGCCCGACGAGACTCCGACAACGCCGGGCTCGGCGAGGGGGTTGCCAAAGATTGCTTGCATGACAGCGCCGGCAACCGCGAGCGCCGCTCCAACGCCCAGCCCCATCAGGATGCGCGGAAAACGCACAACCCACAGAGTCGACTCGATGATCGGATCGGTGGGTGCCCACGCTGTGTGAATTCCCACGGCATTAAGCAGAGAGCCAATAACCTCGGTCGGGCTCACGGCCAGTTGTCCAATAACCGACGACGCTATGACGCTCACCGCGAGGGCAAGCGCAAGCACTACAGAGAGCGAAACGCCCCGGGATGCCCGACTCACGGTACGCGCTGCAGCCAGTCAGCCGTGCCGAATTTCTCGGTGACTAGTTGTTCTGCGCGGGCAATCTCTGCGTCGGTGACAGACCCTGGCGTGAGGCTGTGGAGCGAGCGGAACGTGTCGACCATGCGGTCGATGATTTCTGCCCTGCTGAGCCCGGTCTGACTACGCAAGGGGTCGACGCGCTTGTTGGCGCTCTTGGTGCCTTTGTCGCTCATCTTTTCGCGGCCGATTCGCAGCACTTCGACCATCTTGTCGCCGTCCATGTCGTAGCTCATGGTGACGTGGTGCAGAACGCTGCCGCTGCCGAGTCGTTTTTGGGCGGCACCGCCGATTTTGCCGCTCGGGCTCGTGATGTCGTTGAGCGGTTGGTAGCTTGCTTCGATTCCGAGCGAAGCGAGGGCGATGATTACCCACTCGTCGAGAAAGGCGTAGGAGTCTGCGAAGCTCATGCCTTGCACGAGTTCGGCTGGCGCGTAGATCGAGTAGGTGATAACGCTTCCGGCTTCCATAAACATGGCGCCACCACCGCTAATGCGCCGCACAACGTCGAAGCCGTACTGTGCGGCGTTGTCGAGATCGACCTCGTTTTTCACGGACTGAAAGCTGCCGATGACAACAGCGGGGCTCTCCCACTCCCAAATGCGAAGAGTCGGCTTGCGCCTGCCGGCACCCACTTCTTCTGCGAGCACTTGATCGAGAGCCATTTGCATGACGGGTGGGTAGGAGGCGTCGTGAACGAGTTCCCACTCGTAGTCGCGCCACGAGGTCGCGAGCCCGAGTGCGCGGCGAATCGTTGTTGCGACCGACTCCGCCGTGAAACCGAGCAGAGTCGCACCCTCGGGCAGTGAGCGCTGCACCGCTGCGGCCAGACGCTGGGCATCCGAGTCCGCTGGCATTCCGTTTATTGCGGCGTTGATGAGTTCGAGGGCCGAATCTGGCTCAAGAAAGAAGTCGCCCGCGAGCCTAAAATTGCTGATCAGGCCGTCTGTGACGTCGAAATCGACAACGACGAGCTTGCCGCCTGGCACTTTGAATTCGCCGTGCATATTCCGCCTTCGCCTCTGCGCCGGGTGCGCTATATAAGGGTAACCTAACTGGAGGTCGTCACGCGCCCATCAAGCCACGCAACGAGGTCTCTAATGACCTCATCTTTGTTGGTCTCATTGAATATTTCGTGCCGCGCTTCGTTGTAGATAAGCACCTCAACGTCGGTCAATCTGCCTCGCGAAATGTAGCTGTCGGCGAGGTTGTGAACGCTAGCTTCGCCGCCGAGTGAGTCTTCGCTGCCAATCATGATGAGCAACGGCACGTCGGCTGGCATGGGCTGTGCGGGGCGACCAAACAGTCGCAAACCGTCGATAACACCAAACAGTTTGAGTGCGTCAGCATAAAAACACAGCGGGTCTGCGAGGAAAGCAGCCGAGACCTTAGGGTCGCGGCTCAACCACTCGTAGCCCGTCGTGCCGAGCGACTTGTGAAGTTTGTTGAGGTCGCCGCCATTCATTTGGCCGGGGACCCGATTGGCTGTTCCCGTAAAAACGACTGCCACAAACTCACCGATGTGTTCGTTCATGAGCCTCTGGCCAAGAAGCGAGCCCCACGAGTGACCGAGAAACGCAACGGGCAGGTCAGGATGCTCGGCCTTGATGATTCTCGTGAGGTGAGACAAATCGTCAACCGCCGCGCGAATGCCGCCGGGACCCAGCTTTCCGAGCTTGCTGTAGTCACCACCGTGTTGCTCGAGACCGGTCTGACCGTGGCCGCGATGGTCATCGGCGTACACCGCATAGCCTGCCGCGACGAGCGACTGAGCGAAGTACTCGTACCTAGCGGCGTATTCTCCGAGCCCATGGGCTAGTTGAAGCACTGCCTTCGGTTTCGCGGGCGACCACACATAAAAGTGGACCGTCACCCCGTGATCGTCTATGAAGGTTCTGTCGATTCTCGGTACCGTCTTCGTGGCCACTGTAGCCTCCTCGCTGAGGCCATAATACGGGTTTAGCTCGCCCGCAGCTCAGCAACTTCCTCAGCTGTTGCGAGGGCATCTCGAGCTCCAACACGTCTCGTCGACAGAGCACCGGCAGCCGCCGCAATCGAGACAGCCTCGAGGATGCCGCTCCCCGAAGCAATCGACGCAGCGAGAGCCCCGTTGAAGGCGTCTCCAGCCCCTGTAGTGTCAACGGGGGTAGCCGGAAAAGCTCTCTGGTGGTGAAGCTGCGCGCCGTCGACAAAAACGTCCGCGCCGTCGCCTCCGCGCGTCACAACAACTGTCGGCACTCCGGCAGCGTGGAGAGCGGCCACGGCATCACCCGGGGTGGCGCCGCGAGCCAACGCTTCAAGCTCCGTCTCGTTGGGTGTGATGATCGACGTGTTCGCGAGAAGCTCCGCCGGGAGGGGCGCGGCCGGGGCCGGCGCGGGGTTGAGAATGAACGTCCAGCCACGATCCGCGGCGATACGCGACCAGGCTGTCACAACCTCAACGGGCACTTCGAGGCAGGCGAGCACCACGGCATTGTTGTGCGTCATTGTTTCGGCGATGGCTGCGGCATCCTCGGGCTTCAAGGTTCCGTTTGCACCGGGTGTGACGATAACGATGTTTTCGCCGGAGTCTTCGATGAGCACGGCAGCGACGCCCGTTGGGGCCTCGACTCGAGCAACGTGTGCGAGCCCTACTCCCGAACTTTCGAGGTCGGCGAAGGCTTGATCCCCGAGATCGTCACGGCCGATCGCAGCGACAAACTCGACGGTGGCTCCCAATCGGGCGGCCGCAGATGCTTGATTGGCGCCTTTGCCACCTGGCATAACGACAAAAGCCTCGGATGTAACCGTCTGACCTGGTGTCGGCAGCGTGGGAATGCCCGTGAAGACCAGATCCATGTTGACCGATCCAACAACGATGACAGCGTTCGGTGTGTGGCTCATGGCCTGATTATCTCGCAGTAGTCGGGCGCGAGTCACGCTACAGGCGGTTCGGTCGATTTTCATTAGCAAAGCTAATTGCTTATGCTAATGACTATGCCCCCAGTCTCGGACCACGATTTGCGCATTACAGTCATGCGCCTCGCCCGCCGCGTTCGCCTAGCCCGCAGCGATGCCGCCGTGACCGACGGTCAGTTCTCTGTGCTCTTCACCCTCCATGCCGACGGCCCACAAACTTTGCGATCGCTGAGCGACTCGGAGTGTGTAACGCCGCCGTCAATGAATCGCACAATCAACGCTCTCGAAGATGCCCGTCTCGTGTCGAGGCACGCCTCCCCCGACGATGGTCGCAAAGTGACTATCGACCTGACCCCAGAGGGCAAAACAGTCGTCAAAGAAACGCGGCGCAAGCGTGACGAGTGGTTCTCCACGAGGCTCGCAGCACTCACCCCCGAGCAGCGTGCCACCCTCGCCGACGCGGCTCCCATTCTCAAGGAGCTCGCCGACAGTTGAGTGCCATGTTCCGTTCGCTCCGCGTATTCAACTACAGACTGTGGTTCGTGGGCGCTCTCGTATCCAACACCGGTGCCTGGATGCAGCGCACCGCTCAAGACTGGATAGTTCTCACCGAACTCACCGACAATGACGCCGCAGCTCTCGGCATCACCATGGCGTTGCAATTCGGGCCCCTACTGCTCCTCATGCCCGTCGCGGGGCTCATCGCCGACCGATTCAACCGCCGCACGGTGCTGCTCCTCACCCAAGCGGCTCAAGGCCTCCTCGCTCTCGGGCTCGGGCTTCTTGTTGTGTTTGGGCACGCCCAGTTGTGGCACGTCTACGCCTTCGCGCTAGCCCTCGGTGTTGTCACAGCGATCGATGCTCCCGTGCGCCAAGCCTTTGTCTCGGAGCTCGTGAGCGAAGCCGACTTGCCGAACGCCGTAGCTCTCAACTCGACCTCGTTCCAGAGCGCGCGCATGATCGGCCCTGCAGTTGCGGGAATTCTTGTCGCCCTCGTTGGAGCCGGCCCCGTTTTCCTCATCAACGCCGCGTCGTTTGTGGGCGTGATGTTTTCGATCCTCGCGATCAGGCCCGCGAGCTTGCGCTCGAGCCCGCGGCTCAGCAAAGCGAGGGGCCACATCAGTGCGAGTTTCAGATACGTGCGGGCGCGAACCGACATCGTCATTGTGCTCATCATGGTGTTTCTTGTCGGCACATTTGGGTTCAACTTCCCCATCTTCATCTCCACGATGATCACGGTCGAGTACGGCGCGGGCTCGGCCGAGTTCGGAGTGCTCTCCTCGGTCATGGCGGTTGGGGCCGTGTTCGGCTCGCTCCTCGCCGCACGCCGTGAGCGAGCACGACTGAGTGTTGTCATCGTCGCGGCTGCAGCCTTCGGGCTCTCGTGCGCGATCGCAGCGGTAACCCCCACCTATTGGTCGTTTGCCATCGCTCTCGTTGCGATCGGAATCACATCGCTATCGATGATGAGCACGGCCAACGCCTACGTGCAGACAACAACAGCTCCCGCGATGCGCGGCAGAGTCATGGCGCTCTACCTCGGCATCTTCGCCGGCGGTACACCGATCGGCGCTCCCATCGTGGGCTGGGCAGCCAACGCCTTCGGCCCGCGCTGGGCCATGAGCATCGCTGCCTTCGCAGGGCTAGCCGCGGCAGCCATCGCCATCACGTGGCTCGTGCTGCACCACAATCTGCGCATTCACCGCTCGCCGGATACCCGCTTCCGCATCAGGTTCCGCTACGACGGCGACCGACGTGAACTCGCCACTCAAGAGCTCGCGGTCATCGAGACCACGGCAAAACTCACGAGCTAGCGCACAGCCCGCGACGCGCGATCAGAGAGCACCGACACACGCGCACTCTACGCTTCGCGCGTGATCTCGACCTTCACAAACAATTGCGAACCGTAGGGACCCGCGTAGACGCCGCGCAGTGGTGGAACATCGTTGTAGTCGCGACCGCGGCCAACAGTGACGTGGCGGTCGCCGATGTCAATGAGGTTGGTTGGGTCGAATCCGCGCCAATCCCCACAAAACCACTCAATCCACGCGTGGGACTCACCGGCGATCGTCTCACCGATAGCGGCGTCGGGCTTGGGGTGAAGGTATCCGGAGACGTATCTGGCCGGAATGCCAACCGCTCGCAAAGCGCCGAGCGCTAAGTGAGCGATATCTTGACACACCCCGGTGCGATGCTCCCACGCTTCGACTGCCGTCGTGTGAACTCCCGTCACTCCGGAGACGTAGGTAACAGCGTTGCCGATGGCTGTGCAAATCTCGAGCGCGGCATCGCACGGGCTATCGACGCGAGCAACAATCTCTTGCGCAATGGCGACAACTTCCTCTGGCGGCTGTGTGCGCCTCGTTTGCTCAGAGTTTTCAACGAGCGTCGTTGTCGAGGTGGCCAATTTCGCGAGCTCGTCCCACGAGAAATTCATCTCTGGGTGGTCGCGCGGGCGCACCTCAACGAGGCTCGTAGCCGTCAGAGTGAGGTCTTTGTGGGGTGTCAAAATCTCGAACGAGGAGACCCGCGAACCCCAATAGTCAACGTAGTTGTGTTGGCTCGACATCGGCGACACGTCGATCGTCGAATAGAGCACAACCTGCCCTTCAGAACTGATGGGCAGCATTCGAGCTTCGTTGTACGACGCTGTGACGTCTCCGCCGTAGTTGAAGCCCGTGACGTGTTTGATCCTCAGACGATTCACGTTGACTCTCCCGACCAGCTTGGTGCAGCGTTGGTGGGGAAATAACGCTGGCGAATAGCTTCCGACGCCGCGCTTGTCGCAAGCTGCACGTTGTCCATGTGGTGCGGCAGGTCCTCAAGAATATCCGCAATGGGCCGGTACTCGAGTTCACTGCGAATCTGACCGAGAAGCCTCTGGGCCTGATCCGACACTCCCACGCGGTTGGACCGTGGCTCGATTTCACGCATGCACGCTTCAGCCCGCGAGACAGAGAACAGGATGCTGCGAGGAAAAAGCCTGTCGAGCAACAAAAATTCGGCCGCGTTGCGAGCACTCGGCACACCGCGATACGTGCGCAAATAGGACTCGTAGGCGCCACAGCTGCGCAAAATTGTGGTCCACGACGGGCCACTAGCCTCGGTAAGTGATCGCGTCGAGAGCAGACGGGCGGTCATGTCGGCTCGCTCAATGCTGCGGCCGAGCGTGAAGAATTGCCACGCTTCATCCCGGCTCGTTGCCGACTCGATGATGCCGACGGCGAGAGCACTGCGCTCGCGAACCCAGCCGAAGAACTCGCTGACTTTCTCGCTCGACACTTTGCGCGGCATGCGTGCTCTCGTGGTGTTGAGGCACTCCCACAGCTCGGTTGACACGATTTCGCGAGCACGGCGCGCGTTCTCACGAGCGGCTCCGAGCGAATAGGCGATGGACGCTGGTTCCGAACGGTCAACGGCGAGGATGCTCAAAATGTCTTGGCGCGTGAGCACTTGATCTTCTGGAGCTTCGCTTCCCATGACACTCAACAGAGCGCGGCACGCGGTGTCTTCTTCGATCCACGGGTCTTCGAGGAGCAACTGGAGGTGAACGTCGAGAATGCGCGCCGTGCCGTCGGAGCGTTCAATGTAACGCCCAATCCAGAACAGACTTTCCGCAATGCGGCTCAGCATGGGTGGCCTCCCGGTGAAACCGTGTTCTCGGGCTCCCTCGACGCTGGGGTTGCACTCTCTGGGTGATGCGCACTGCCTGGCTCATCACGTAGGCGTTGTTGCTGTTGTTGTTCTTGCTGGCCATTGGCCGTCGGCCGGTCTTCCGGCGAGTGATCTTGAGCGTGCTCGGCGAGCATCTCCGGGGTGATCACGGCAATCGCCTCGGTGTTCGATGCCTGATCGGCGACGAGACCTTGGATGCTGTGGCGCGAGACCTGCAGCGGGTCGAGCCCCACAACCCACGTATCTTTCGAGCCACCGCCCTGGCTGGAGTTGACCACAAGCTGGCCTTCTGGGAGGGCCACACGGGTGAGCCCGCCGGGGAGAACCCAGACGTCTTCTCCGTCATTGACGGCGAATGGCCTGAGGTCTGCGTGCCGCGGACGCATACCGTCGTCGACGAGGGTCGGGATTGTGGAGAGTTGAACCACGGGTTGGGCGATCCAGCCTCTCGGGTCGGCCAGAAGCCTCTCTCGCAGTTCATCAAGTTCTTTTGTGGATGCCGCGGGGCCAACGACGAGGCCCTTACCGCCTGAGCCGTCCACGGGTTTGACGACGAGCTCGTCGAGCCGGTCGAGCACTTCGGTGAGTGACTCGGGGTCTTCGAGGCGCCACGTGTCCACGTTTTTGAGGAGCGGCTCTTCGTTCAAGTAGTACCTGATCAGATCAGGCAAGTAGGTGTAGACAAGTTTGTCGTCAGCAACTCCGTTGCCGACGGCGTTGGCGATCGTCACGTTGCCGAGGCGAGCTGCGAGCATAAGGCCCGGGCTACCGAGCATCGAATCGGCGCGGAACTGCAGCGGGTCAAGGAACTCGTCGTCGACGCGACGGTAGATGACGTCAACCCGCATGGGGCCACCCGTCGTGCGCATCCACACCCGGCCGCCCGAGCAAAAAAGGTCGCGACCTTCGACAAGCTCGACTCCCATGAGCCGGGCGAGAAGAGTGTGCTCGTAATAGGCGGAGTTGTAAACACCGGGGGTGAGCACAACGACGTTGGGATCTTCTACGCCTTCTGGAGCGCTCGCGCGCAAAGCGTGAAGCAGTTTGTTGGGGTATTCGCCCACGGGCCGCACTCGCATCGAGACAAAAAGCTCTGGGAGAGTCTGTGCCATGACTCGTCGGTTCGAGATCACGTAGCTCACACCACTGGGAACGCGAACGTTGTCTTCGAGAACCCGCCAACCACCGAGCTCATCACGGATGAGGTCGATCCCGCTCACTTGAATCCGTACGCCGTTCGCCGGAACGATTCCCGCGGCTTGGCGGTGGAAATGACTCGACGACGTGATCAAGCTGGCGGGGATAACACCATCGGCGATTGCCGCCTGGGGGCCGTAAATGTCGGCGAGGAACGCTTCGAGAGCCTTGACGCGCTGTTTGACCCCGGCCTCAACCTCGACCCACTCGGCTTGAGCGATGACCCTCGGTACCGCGTCTAGGGGGAACGGACGCTCTTCACCCGCGAAGTCGAACGTGACACCTTGAGCAAGATAGGAGCTCGCGAGGGCGTCGGTTCGACCGCGCAACTCCTCTTGAGTCATTTGGGCGAGGGCCGCATGGAGGTCTTTGTAGGCCTCGCGAGTCACCCCTGGCGTCGAGAACATTTCGTCGAAAGCAGGCGTGGCTGCTGAGCGAATGGCGGTGGCGCCATATCCGTCGAACAGATCAGCCATTGGGCAACCCTAATGCCGCGTTGTTGCGGGAGTGTTTCACGAATAAAACACGCATGTGGCTCAGCTCACTATCGGCGTGAGAACAAAAACCGGAATCTGTCTGTCCGTTTTTTGTTGATACTCCTCGTACGGCGGGTAGGCGGCAACAGATCGCTCCCACCACGTTGCCTTCTCTTCACCAAAAACCTCGCGAGCGAGGTAGTCCTTTTTGACCGGTCCGTCCTGAAGCTCAACGTGCGGTTCGACCACAAGATTGAAATACCAGACCGGATGCGTTGGCGCGCCACCCCGCGAGGCGACAACCGCGTACTCCCCATCGTGTTCGACGCGCATGAGTGCGGTCTTGCGGAGTTTGGCGGTCTTCGCCCCTAGCGACGTGAGGATGATGACGGGCATCCCGTTCATATCGGTGCCCCGCGTGCCACCAGAGGATTCGTAGAGTTCGGCTTGTTCGCGAGCCCACGCCGAGGTGGACGGTTCGTATTCTCCGATGAGGGGCATTCCCCTATTCCATCATCGAACTGGTGTCACGTGAAGGCGCGTTGGTGAATCTCCACGATTCTGGCCGCCGTGCGTCGACCACAATGTGCCCAAAAAATCTCTCACCGGCACCCCGCCATTATCTTTCTGCAGACCACGCGCTTTGCCCCCTATGATTGCCGTGTACAGACCAGTACACATACCGACGTGCAGGCGTCGGTGATCACAAGGTTCAGGGGTGGTGGATCGTGTTTGAGCAAGCGTGGAACGCGGCCATGAGACCCATCACGCGGCTGTGGTTGCGATCTGCGGAACTGGCCCAGTCGGAGTTGCCTCAGCCGGTCGACCCTCCACACGTTCACACCGCGGGCACCAACCCCGACCGGATTCTCTTGGTCGGCACAGGGGCCGCGGCGGGCGTGGGTGTTCTCACTCACGAGTTAGGGCTCGCCGGCCATCTTGCTCGCAACCTCGCTGCACTCACGGGGCGCGCAATGGAACTGGAAGTCTCGGGCGATAATTTACAAACAGTGCGCACTGCTATCGAGGCTCTGGAGAAAGTATCACTCTCGCGATTTGATGCACTCGTTCTGCATGTCGGAACAAATGAAGCTGTCGAGCTGACTTCAGTGCGGTCGTGGCGAGATGGCCTCACGGAGCTCAACAACTTTGTGAAGAACCACGCCCCCGCGAGCTTGCGGGTCTTTCTCACCGCTGTGCCACCGCTGGAAACTATTGGCCTCATTCCCCGGCCGATAGTAAAACTCGGCAGCAGGCACGCTCGCGCCCTCAATGCAGCGAGCCGCGAGTTCATCGCGGGCCATCCGCGCATGACGTTTGTTGAGTTCGAACCGGAAACTCTTGAAGTCGAAGACAGTTTTCGTTCCTCAGAAACCTACGACTACTGGGCAAGGCTCCTCGCGACGTCAATCGCCGCGGGGCTCTCGAGCGAACCAAGTGACCGCTTGTCTCACAGCGATTTCGAACACGATGAGGATGCGAGGCAAAAGGCGCTCGATCGTCTCGCGATTCTCGACACTGAAGCCGAAGAACGGTTCGACCGCATCACACTGCTTGCCCAAAAGATGTTTGGAACGTCGGGGGCCGCGATCTCGTTCATCGACCATGATCGTCAATGGTTCAAATCTCACCCGGGCATTCCCTACGACTCCACCCCGCGCAGCATCGCGTTTGGTGCTCAAGCCATCAACAGCACCGAACCTTTTGTTGTTGAGGATGCCCGACTCGACGAGCGGTTTGCCGAAAGCCCCCTCGTGACGGGCAAATCGAAACTAGTTTTCTACGCTGGGCACCCCATCGACGCACCCAACGGCGAACACGTCGGCACGCTGTGCGTCGTCGACACCAAACCGAGAAACTTCACCGAGGCCGATGCTGCATTGCTGCGCAACCTCGCAATCATGGCCCAAAACGAGCTGCAAACTTCAGCTCGGTAGGTAGCGCCGACATGCCACAACTAGGCTCGGCTCTATGAAGCTAGCTCGCTCTCGCTCCGTCTCCCGCCGCCGCAAGACGGCCATCGCTGTTGTGTCCCTTAGTCTCGCGGCCGTAGCCGGTCTTGGCGCGGGTGCCGCAACCGCAGCACCCTCAACGGTCGGCTCGGCAACGGTTTCTGCAGACACCTCAGACTTCGAGTTTCGGTCCTTCGACGCCGACTACACAATCACCAGAAACGAGGACGGCACATCTCACCTCGCCGTGGTCGAGACAATCGTGGCCGTATTTCCTGACTTCGATCAAAACCGCGGAATCATTCGGGCCATCCCCGACTATTACCGGTTGATTCCTCTCAATACCCAGATTGAATCCGTCGTCGACGAGCGCGGCGCAGACGTGTACTTCGAGACTTACGCTTCCGGCGAGTTCATCGAACTGTGGCTCGGCGACGACACCTTTGTGCAGGGAGCTACGACCTACGTCATTACCTACTCACAATCGAACATCGTCGGCGAGTTCTCCGACACCGCCAACGACGAGTTTTATTGGGATGTCAACGGAACCGGGTGGGATCAAACATTCGGCGAAGTGTCGGCCACGGTCCACGTCGGTGCTGAACTCACGCCCGCGCTCACGGGCGATGCGGCGTGTTACGCGGGGCCGATGAACGGAACCACTCCGTGTGATTCGATCGAGCGTACAGACGATGTCGATACGGCATCCGCAACATTCACGGCGACACACGGTTTCCTTGATGCCCGCGAAACCCTCACTGTCGCCATAGGTTTCGAGGCCGGCACTTTTGTGCAAGGCGTGCCGGTCTCCGAAGAGGACTACCCAGGTTATCTCCCCGGTGAGGAACCCTACGAGCCCGTTGTGTACGGCGAAGCACCGTGGTGGTCAAACCTATTGTCTGGCCTCATTATCGCGGCCGCAGCCGGGCTCTCGAGCCTTGCCATTGTTTTGCGAGTGCGTGGAGGAGACGCCAAGGGTCGCGGAATCATCATCCCGCAGTATTCGGTGCCACAAGACCTCAACATCATGGTCGCCGCACACCTCATTGGCCGGCCACAAACCGGTATTCCCGCCCAACTGGTGAGCCTTGCGGTGAGGCACCAAATCCGCATTCTCGACTACGCCGTGACCGACGGTAGTGACGCCGACTACACCTTGCAATACCTCGCTTCGGCCGATTGTGATGAGCTCGAAAAGAAGTTTTTGCGAGCGCTGTTCGGCGGAAAGCTTGAGCCTGGCGAGGTCCGAGAGTTGAGTGATGCCGACATTGAGCTCGGCAGAGCTGTCACCGCGGTTCACACCGAAGCGCGCGACGCCGTGTGGACAACCGGTCTCCGCGCGAAAGGCAACGCAATTGGTTGCCTCTTGCCCCTAGCCGCCATGTTCCTCGTCGTGATCGCATTTGTAGCCATGGGCGCCATGGCGATGGCCCTGGCCATTTCGGCGTGGCCGTTTGTCGGGATCGGAATCGCGATCGTATCGATGGTTGTCACTCTCGTCACCATCAAAACGACAGTACTCACACCGAAAGGTGCCGAAACCAAGGAATACCTCGAGGGCATGAAAATGTACCTCGAGCTCGCCGAAAAGGAGCGCTTCAGAGTGCTTCAAGGCCCCGACACGGCCGAGCGAATCGACGTTGGCGACACCAAGCAGATCATCAAACTCTACGAAAAGCTGTTGCCTTTCGCGGTCATCTGGAACGTCGAAAAAGCGTGGATGAAAGAACTCGAAGTGAAAGTCGCCGCAGAAGAAGTCACCCCCGACTGGTTTGTGAGCACACGGGGCTTCTCCACCGACTCCTTCACGTCAGCGCTTCGCGGAGTCTCAACGGCCGCCACCTACACCCCACCACCACCGCCCTCGAGCTCGTCGTGGTCGGGTGGGAGCAGCTTCGGCAGCTCCTTCGGGGGCTCCAGCGGTGGCGGGTTCTCCGGCGGGGGCGGCGGAGGTGGAGGCGGCGGCGGTCGCTAGTGGCGTAACGTGGGTACTGGCATCCGTTTTCTGGATGCCACGAAAGGGAGACACCCCAGTGGCAGTCGAATGCATCCACGGTTTTGACGAAGGGATGTGCGACTCGTGCTTTCCTAAAAAAGCACCGGAAGTTACAGCACCCCCGCGGCGAACTCCCCCGCGCACGGCAGGGTCGAGCATTCCCCGCGGAGCCGCCTCAGCGACTGGCTCGAAGGCCAAAGGCGCGGCAACAGCCAAGAAGCCCCTCGATTTGAGCGCACAACGCATCTTCCACGTCACTCACGTGAGTAACCTTGCGGCAATCATCGAGCACGGGGCGATTCTCGCCGCCGCAAAACCATCGACAGACGCAGCCACTGACGCAGCGCCCCATGCCCAACCGCAGCTCGACGTCAGCTCTGACGTTACTCGCGAGTTGCGTTCGACAGCCGAAGTAAACCCGGGGGCCATGGTTTCCGAGTTCGTGCCCTTTTTCCTCTCTCCCGAAGCCACCAATTGGGTCGAGCTCTTGAGCGGTGCAGAAGGTGTGCACTGGTCTGACGCCGCGCGCACGGCCAACCCGACCGATTTTGTTGTGCTCGCGGGCACCGTGGGCGCCATCGGCGACGAGGTTGTCGTGAGCGACGGCGACGCGGCCGGTTCTGTCACGAGGTTTGCCACAAACGCTGAAGCAGTAGACAGGATGCTGCGCCGCCTCCTCGCCGACGAGTTCTCTCTCATCACGGCAGAAGTGCTCGCCCCGAGCCACTACAAGCTCGAGGATGTAGCGCTCATCGGTGTAGCCAACGACCGCACTCGCGACGCCGTGAGAGCACTCCTCAAGGGCGCCGGTGTGAGCCCCAAGGTTGCTGTGTACCCACCATGGTTTGTGCCGTCACTGTCTGAATAGCACGAACATACAGAAGGGGCCCGCGAGTGGATTCACTCGCGGGCCCCTTTCGTGTTCGTGTGTCGGTTGTTTAGCCTTCGATGAGCTCGGGGAGCGCGATGACACCCTCCACGAGGGAGACAACGCCCGTCCACCAACCCTCGGGCTGCTGGATGGCGAAACCGGGCACGAGCCACACGTTTCCGTCGGCATCCCACATCATGAGCAGGGTTGCTTTTGCCGTGTCGACGGTCACCACAACGGTCTCCGGCTCTGGCATGGGCTCTGGCTCGACAGTCTCGTCGGGCAGCGGTGCCGGTTCGAGGGTGCCACCGTCGGTTGGCTCATCGGTTGGCTCGCTCGGCTCGCTCGGCTCTGCCGGGTCGACCGGGTCGGCCGGGTCGGCTGGCTGGACCGGTTCGGTACCGTCACCGGGCTCAACCGATGGTTCCTCAACGGACGGCTCCTCGGCAGCCGGATCCTCCACGGCGGCGCCCTCAAGGACTTCACCGGAGCGGAGCATCGAGTCTGCCGCGAAAGCGATCATGCCACCCTGGTACTCGGGGCCAGCACTGCCCGACCAACGCCAGTCGGCGAGGCGATCGACAGCGTCGGTTGCCGAGACGGTGCCGAAGCTTCCGCGATCGACGACCTCAATAGAGTGGCCGTACGCCCACGAGATCTCTCCGGTCGGCGACCAGCTCACTCCCCAATCAATAGACGTCGGGGTGCCGTCCACAACAAGGTTGGCGGTAGCTGAGGTCTGCCATTCGTCGCGTGTGACGGTCACGTCGGAAGTCGCGACATCCAGTCCCGTTTCGGCGAACATGGCTTGGGCGAGAGTCGCAGCTTCTGCTTCACTCGGGGCGAGGTTCTCGCTCGCGGGAGTCGGAACGATTTCACACACCGCAGGGTCGATGAGCTCGTCTGCGCCGGGCTCAACTGCTGGGGTTACGCACTCCTGCTGCGGGTAGGCGGCGGGGTTGTTGTACCACCAGTTTCCCGTGCCGGTCCAGCTGACCGTGACGCTCGGCGCTGTGCCATCCTCCGCACCAATCACGTAGCTCGGGTACGTGGCGTCGAAGTATTGGGTTTCGCCTGGGGTTCCCTCGAGTCCAAACACTCGCGCGACGTCACTGAGAACGTCGTTCGCGTTGCCCGTGCGCTTGAGTTGGTAGACATTTCCGGAACCAGTGTCGGTCGACAGTCCCTCGCCCGCAATGTACTCGTAGTTGACCCACATGGCGATGCGCGATTCGCTCACGCCGGCAATAGAATCCGAGCTCATGCTCGCCGCGCCTTGGCCTGCGGCAGAAGTAAACAGCGGGGCGTTCTGGAACGGGGATGCCACAACCAGCGCCGTCGCAGCAACAGCCGCCACGGCGAGGGTGGCCCCACCGGCGACCGCGCGGTTGCGCTGCGGGTTCACGAGGCGGGGGGCGGTGCGAGTCGATGCTCCGTCGACAAGCTCGGGCGACAGTTCGGGAGCTGAGGCTCCTGCGTCAAAACCGCGCTTGACGCGAGCGGTGATGTCGTCTTCGTTGTGTGCGTTCATACAGTGTTTATGTCAGCGACAGGGCGAATCTTTCACCGTGGCCGAAAATGTTTTGTGGGGAACGTGTGCGGCCGGGCTGGGTGGCGCGGGTCGCGGTGTCGCGGTGTCGCGGGGGTCGCGGTGTCGCGGGGTCGCGGGGTCGCGGGGTCGCGGGTTCGCGGGTTCGCACAATGCTCAGCATTGTGCCGCGCGCTGAGGTTTGTGGCAGACGCGGAGTTATATACCGCAGCATCCGCGACAAAACTGAGCGGGATGGATGCCGCGGGGCGGGCGCCGCGGGGACGACGCCCTGTTAATGCGCGGTTCTGCTGATGCGCGGCCCTGCTACTGCACGGGGGCTTCCGGCGTGGCATCCCGAAGCAAATCACCGAGAGTCTTTTTGGCGCGGTGCAGTCGAATGCTCACGGCGTTGGCGCTCGCGCCGAGCACTTGAGCGATGGCCGTGACGGGCAGGTCTTCGAGCAGGGCGAGCGCGAGCACTTCGCGGTCGCGGGGCTTGAGCTTTTTCCACGCGGCGGCGAGCTGCTGGTCGGCGATGACAATGTCTTCGGCCGACGGTGACGTGTCGGGTTCGCTCAGCAGAGTGAAGATGGTCGAGGCTTTGGCTTGCTTGCGGCGGTGGTTTCCGACGAGGTTGGCGGCGATGCGATATAGCCACGGCAGTTCTTCGCCCGCGACGACACTCTCGCGCTTTTGCCACGCCACGGCGAACACGTCGGCGGCAAGGTCTTCAACAAACCTGGTTTCGACACGACGAGCGAGGTAACGGCTAACCGCGGGAAGGTGCTGCGCGTAGGTTGCGGAGAAGTCGGTGCCGACATGCTGTTCTGCTGTCGGTTCAACAGTCGACTCGGCGGTCGTCTCTACAGTCGCCTCGGCGGGGGCGTCAGGCACACTCATGTGATTAGTCTGGCCGTCGGGTCCGAATGCAACAACCCAACGTTTCTGGCGGGTTGGGCGTCACAGCACTGGGCGTCACAGCACTGCGCGTCAGAGCACTGGGCGTCACAGAACCGCCCCGCGTTCGACGACCCATTGTGTTTGTTGGCCGGTGATCTCCGCAATCGTGTCAAAGTCTGCGTCGTAGTGAACAACGGTGACCCCGTGTCGTTCGGCGACGGCGGCCACGAGAAGGTCGGTGATCCCGACGGCTCGATGCCGCGACGTGTGCGCGAGCTCTCGCTGCACCTCGAGTGCACGGCGCCAATCGAGGTCGTCTGTGGGCAAGTATTCATATGCGAGCGCGCGGTCGGTGCGCGCTGCCTCATAGTCGGCCGGCCCGCGAGTGCTGTAGAGGGCTTCGAAGTCGAGCGGGGCGCACGTGGCAACGAGGCCAGCTTCGATGAGAGGGGCCAGGCGCCTGCCAACGTCGGCGTGGTTAAAGCGCGCGGCGGCGCTCGTGTCGAGAAGGTAGCGGGCGACTACCGCCACGCGTCGAGCCTCGTTTGTTTGTCGGCAAATTCGGTGAGAGAGCCGGTCGTCATGCGCTCAATCTCACGCCGCCGAGCGTCGACCGCAGCGAGCTCGCGAAGGCCTGCCGACACTGTCTCTTTGATGGTCGTGAAGCCTCGAGCTTCACGAGCGAGACGCAACTCGTCGTCGTCGATCTCGACCAAACGTTTTGTCAATGCGCGCCTCCCTATATATATTTCATGGCACATTAAGTATATACGTTGATAATTCGCTACGAGCGGTGACGACCAAACGGTGCACAACTCTCGCGCCCACAGCTGCGGTAGGGAGAGGCGCGGTGCCGAGCGCGCCGCGCCTTGTAGATCACGACCGCGCCTGTTTGACTGAAGCAATGGCCACACCTGTGCAGGGCCGACGCGCGCTCGTCGTCGCGATTCTTGCGGCCTTCGTCGCCTTTCTCGACGGCTCCATCATCACCGTCGCGCTGCCCGCGATCGACGCGGAGCTCGGCGGCGGGCTTTCCGTTCAGCAGTGGATCGTGGATGCCTACCTCATCACTTTGGGCGCCCTGATCCTGCTCGCGGGCTCACTGTCGGACCTGCTCGGTCGGGTCGCGGTGCTGCGCATCGGGCTGATCGGTTTTGGCGTGGCATCCATCGCCTGTGGACTCGCACCCACGCCCGAACTCCTCATTGCCGGCCGCGCGCTGCAGGGTGTGGCCGGCGCTTTGCTTGTGCCGAGTTCGCTCGCGCTCATCATGGGCACGCACCAGGGTGCGGCGCAGTCGCGAGCGATCGGCACCTGGACGGCGTGGACCTCAGCGGCGTTCATCGTGGGTCCGCTGCTCGGCGGGCTCCTCACCGACTTCCTCAGCTGGCGCTGGGTGTTTTTTATCAACGTCGTGCCGATTGTGGTGACCATGATTCTGATGGCCCCCATGCGCAATGAGCCCGCGGCCGTGCGCACTCCCATCGACGGCTGGGGTGCGGCACTCGGCGCCGTGGGCCTCGGCGGCGTGGTGTTTGGGCTCATTGAGCAGGCGAACTTCGGGTGGGCATCCCCCATAGTTTTTGTGCCCATGATTGTTGGCGCGCTGTGCCTCGCGGGCTTCATGGTGCGTCAGGCCACCGCGAAATACCCGATGATGCCGCTGAGCCTGTTTCGCAACCGCAATTTCGCTGTCGGTAACGCCGCAACGTTTGCGATTTACGCGGCGCTCTCGCTCAACGGTCTGGTGATCGTGCTGTTCCTGCAGCAAGCGGCGGGCCTCACGGCAACGGTGTCGGGGCTTGTCATGTTGCCCGTCACGATCATGCTCATTCTGCTTTCCTCGGTCTTTGGCACTCTCGCGGGCCGTTTCGGCTCGCGCTGGTTTATGACCGCGGGGCCGCTCATCGCCGCCGCCGGTCTCCTCTCACTGCGGGCCATGGATGTGCCGTTCGACTTCGTCTCGCAAGCGCTGCTCGGCGTGCTGCTCTTGGGTCTCGGACTCTCGATGACCGTCGCCCCACTCACCTCGGCCGTGCTCGGCGCGATCGAACCGTCTCGCTCGGGAATCGCCTCGGCCGTTAACAACGCCGTCTCCCGCATCGCCGGCCTCATCGCCGTGGCCGTACTGGGTGCCCTCATCGGAACGATGGTGGATGCCGCGTGGCTCGACCGCGCGCTCACCCTCTGTGCCGCACTCCTCGCCGTCGGAGCCATAGTCTCGGCGATCGGGATTCGGAAGGTGGCTGATGCTGGTGCTGAGGAAGGCGCTTCTTCGCCCGACCCCGTTGTGCCCAAAGCAGCTAGCTAAGCGACAATCGACCCCGCCGCCCCCGCGAGCGTGACCACTGCGGCGAGCGCGGCCAGCATGATGATGCGAAACAACGCTCTCGACGCAGGCGCGCGCACAATCACGACAATCCCGGCGATGAGAAGCACGAGCGTGGCGCAACCACCAATGACGGTTACGGGTGTGAGCTGTGCGGGGCCGAGCACGCCCAGCACTCCGACCACCGCGAGCGCGAGCAGCGCCACAAGCCCGGCGGGTCTCACACCCATCCGATGCGGCAGGGAGTTGATGCCGTGGCGCTTGTCGTCCTCGAGGTCGGGCAACACGTTGGCGAAGTGGGCGGCGAGGCCGAGCATCCCGCCCATGGTTATTGCCCACCACACGGCGGGCCGCGGCTCTTCGCGGGCGAGGGTCACGAGCAGGGGGATGGACCCAAAGAACACTAGGTAGCACGCTGTTGAGGCGAGGGTGCGTTTGAGGCCGAGGTTGTAGGCCCAGCCGGCGGCGAGCCCCACGAGGTGCGCAATGGCGAAGGCCCGCCCGAGCAGCAGCGACAGCGCGATAGACACGATGGCGGTCACAACGGCCAGGTTCAGGATGCCGCGAGCACTCACATCCCCGCGCGCAATAGGTTTGTCGGCCCGCGCGTCTTCGGCGTCCCGCCCCGAGTCGATGGCGTCGTTCGACCACCCCACCGAGAGCTGGTTGAACAGGATGACGCCGCCCAGCACCGCGACCCGCCAACCCTCGAGCCCGCTCACGACTCCGAGCGCCACACTCACGAGCGCCACCAAAACGCTTGGCCCCAAGTGCGCCGCCCCCAGCACGGCCCGCAGTCGTTTCAGCATGAGGCTAGCGTATGCGGGTTGGGTGGTGGCAGTGTTCCGAGTGCTTGGCATCCGATATTGTCACTGTCATGCTGATCCACCTTCTGCACGCAGCAAACGACACTGCTGATGCTGCAAGTCCAACATGGTGGCAGACGTATGGAACCGTTGCCGGAGTCGCCATCGGTGCGATACTCACCGCTGTACTGAACGCTATTTATCAGCTGGTTGTCGCTTCGCGCACACATCGAATGGCGCAGCAACGCGAAGCAGCCTCGATGCGCCAGTCCGAATATTTCAAGGCATTGGATGTCACGCACGACATGGAAGGGGCTATCAGCGATTTCGGGTCCGCCCTTAGCGGCCGGTACGAGCCCGACAAGGATGACTCGAGTCCCGAGGCTGAAGCCCAGACACATGCGGACGAAGACAGCGCTAGAGCAGTTGATGCTCTGTTCGAACACGTAGGCGAACTGAACCGGTCCGTGTTGCATATCGAGGCCGTGGGAAGCCCAAAAGTGCAGAAGGTTATGCAGGAGCTCGATTCACTGCTGAGTGACTACATGTCTTCGCAGTTTCAGGAGCCGACAGAATTCGTTTTCCTAGCCGCACCATTCAACGAGATGCGCGAAAGCTTTCGAGCGCTTCGATCCAAGCTCGCCAAAGCCATTCGCTCTGATCTGAAAATCGACAAGATTTATCGATCGAAGTAGCCATCAGGATTTGCAACCCGCCACGCCGAATGCGCCGGGTGAGTGTTTTCCATCCGTCGACTGCCAGATCAAGGCCAGAGGCGCGCTAGGGCAAGGCCCTAGGCCTTCGAACTGCTCGCAGGAACAGCAGGCACACTGTCTGACTTCGCACCATTCTTTATATTCTCAGTGAATGTCTTCGCTAGGTTCGTAAGCTGGTCGACATCGTCCAAGTCAAGCTTGCCTGTGAAGACCCGCTCGGTCGTGAGCCTCCAGCTCTCCCCTAAGACGCCTGTGATCGTCGCAGCGACGCCGCCAGAGATCACAAGACCGACTCCCGGCACGAGCTTGACCAAGTTCGTTGCAGCCACACGGCCACCGATCGTGGCAAGCGCCGTTGATGCCCCGACCAACTTCGCGGCCTTTTCCGCAGGGATGTTGTAGATCGCTGCGATCTTTGCCATCAGCGCGGCTTGCGCAGGGACGAGAACCGCCGCGTCAGCAAGCGGAAAGGGTGTGGCGCCCACACCCCCAGCGAAAGCGACGGCACCTGCAATCCATGATCGCGCGTACCGGGCTTTGATTGAGAGGTCGACTTTCTGCGCCGCAGCGAGAGCAATTTTCTGCGCTTCCGGCACAACCTTGTAGGTGACGTCAAGGAGTTCTTCGAGCCCATAGCGATCCAAGCTGTTGAACGTATCTTCCACGGCCGCGGTGAAGACCGGTCGACCACCAACTATCGGGAGCTTCATGGCCTCGATGGCGTCGGCAAGTTCGACAGCTGAAGGGTCAATAACACCACCCCTGACGCTGACCCTCGTGAGGACAACCACAATCGGAATGCCCAGCGCCGCAATCTCAGCGATAACGCGCTTCTGCCCGGGCTCGAGTCTGCCGGTATTACTATTCACGCAGTACCAAACGACGTGGATCAGTTCGTTGAGATCGGCTTTGCGGTTGCGTGTCAATCGACGGCGGACATCCCGGAACGGTGAACGATCCCCCAATTCCAGGCCCGCGCCGTCATAGATGGCGAGCGTGCCTGCCGCGTTTACGAACAGTTCTGTTTCGCTAGTAACAGGGTCACCGACTCCCGTCTCCGCGATCGGTGCATCAAAGATCGCATTCAGGAGGGTCGACTTGCCCGCTCCCGTCGCTCCGTATAGTGCGATGTTTGCGCGTTCAACTGCCGATTCGGCCTCAACCGCTGCCACAAGGTCACCATTGTCGTGCGTTGCGTTCATCTCTGTCCAACCAATCTCAGATTCATAGTCACTCGATCCACACATGAAACAGTCTTAGTAGCCCTCCACAAGGGCTGGGTTAGTTCACGCCACATCCCGCCCATCCCGATACAAAGCCCGACCGATGAGCTCGACCAGTGCCGCGAGCTTGGAGTCGTTCTCCAACGCCTCGGCCGTCATTCCCGAGAAGTTATCGGAAGCACTGACCATGGCTTTCACGACCGAACCGCGCAGGTCGGGGCTGGCCAAAAACTGCTTCTCGCTGTTGGCGCGAACTTGCGTGGCGATCTTCTCGTTCTCTGCGGTCTTGCCTTTGACGTGAGTGTAAAAGCCGACGAAGTCTGCCTCGGTAAAGCTATCGTCGTCGAACAGAGTGTTGAGCTGCTCGACGGCTTCGCGCAAGCGCGCCAGCGTCGGGTCGACCGGCTTTTTGGTGCCACCGTCGGTGAGCGGGTCGAGTTCTCCCTCGCCGGTAAGGGTTAAGTCGATTGCACTGTTTTTGTGGATCGTGTAGCCCATGAGCTCGACCCCGGTCAAGTCGATCGGCGTGTGCAACGTCTGGTCGCGGATCACGCGAGCAAGGGCACGTGCGTAGAGCGCGAACTTCTCGATCGCGACATCCTCAAAGTTGAGAATCTGCGAAAGGAAGTCGTAAGCGTTGACGAACGAGGTGAGGTCGGAGCGGAAGATGTCCAAGCGGTCTTTGGCTTCGCCATCCTTACCCTCGACGGCTGCTTTGTAACGAGCAGCGAAGCGGCTTTTGCCAGGAGCAACGGCAGCAGAAAGGGCATTGTTGCCCTTTTTGAAAACTTCGACAGCTGCCGCGGCTTCCACTTCACTTTCCTCATAGACACCCGACTGATCGAGTTTGTCTTTGAGGTCGGTGACCACGTTCGGGTCGGAGACGTCTGAGAGCCGCGCGTCTCGGAAGTATGGCTGGAAGGCTTCGAGCACGAGCTGTGGATCGTTGACGAAGTCGAGCACGAACGTCACGTCTTTGTTCGTCGCGGTTCGGTTCAGCCGCGAGAGAGTTTGCACAGCGGTCACCCCGGAGAGCTTCTTGTCGACGTACATGGCAACGAGAAGTGGCTGATCGAATCCGGTCTGAAACTTGTTGGCTACCAGCATGATTTGATAGCTCGAGCTGGCGAAAGCCGTCGGCAATGATCGACCTTTGAGCCCAGGGTTCATGGAGGTTTCGGTGAACGGCTCGGGGCCAGACTCCGGGTCAGTAACGGCGCCCGAGAAAGCGACGAGCGCTTTCACATCGCCGCGACCGGTGCGTTTGATGTAATCGTCGAAGGCGAGTTTGTAGCGCACTGCTTCTTTGCGAGACCCGGTGACGACCATCGCTTTTGCCTTGCCGCCGAGTCTCCATGCGACATTCTCGCGATAGTGCTCAATGATGAAAGCAACCTTCTGAGTGATGTTGAACTCATGCAGTTTCACGAAGTGCATGAGCTCTTTCACGGCCTGCGTCTTGTCGACGAGTGGGTCGGTCGAGTCGTACTCCTGACCGTTGTGCGCAAGTTTGAAAGCAACCTTGTAGGGCGTGTAGTTCTTGAGAACGTCGAGAATGAACTCCTCTTCGATCGCCTGCTGCATCGTGTAAATGTGGAAAGGCGCAGGCTTGCCGTCGGCATTCTTACGGCCGAACAGTTCGAGCGTCTTTGCCTTGGGTGTCGCCGTGTAGGCAAAGTACGAAATGTTGGATGCCGCGGCGCGCGACTCCATCTCGGCGGCCAGCACAGCCTCCATGTCGACTTCGCCGCCATCTTCAAAGTCGGTGAGTTCATCCCCTCCGAGCACTTTCTTGACCTTGTTGGCGGTGGTGCCGGTCTGTGACGAATGTGCCTCGTCGGCGATGATGGCGAACGATTTGCCTTTCATTGAGCCAAGCTGGTCGAGCACGAAACCGAAGGTTTGAATCGTCACGACGATGATCTGGGTGCCTGCGGCGAGCGCCGCAGCAAGAGCCGCAGATTTGGAGCCGCCGCTGGTGTCGATCCCGACGACGACGCCGGTCTTGGCGTCGATCTGTTTGATGGCGTCTTGCAGTTGGCTGTCGAGCACGGTGCGGTCGGTAACGACGATGACTGAGTCGAAAACCTTCGAGCCGTCGTCTTTGTGGAGTGTCGACAGCTGGTGGGCCGTCCAGGCGATCGAGTTGGTCTTGCCCGAACCTGCCGAATGCTGGATGAGGTAGCGGTGCCCCGGGCCTTCCTCACGAGCAGTCGAAACGAGCTGCGTGACTGACTCCCACTGGTGGTAGCGCGGGAACAGTAGCGATTCGCGCTTGACGGTCGCGCCGGTGACCGGGTCGATGGTCTTGTCGAGCTGCAAGTGCATGAAGCGCCCGATGATGTCGAGCCAGGAATCCTTCTGTAGTACGCGTTCCCAGAGGTATGCGGTTGATGAGCCGTTCGGGTTGAGTGGGTTGCCCGCTCGGCCGTGGTCGCCCTGGTTGAAGGGAAGAAAGCGGGTGGCATCGCCGTCGAGTTTGGTGGTCATGTAGACCTCGGAGTTCGACACGGCGAAGTGCACAAGCGCACGGCGGCCGAACGACAGCAGCGGCTCGCCCGCGGGCAGGCGGTCGGTGCGGTACTGGCTGATCGCATCCTGCACGCTCTGCGTGAAGTCAGTCTTGAGCTCGATGGTGGCTACTGGCAGTCCGTTGACAAACAGCACAAGGTCGATGCTCTTCTTGTTGCTCGTGGAGTAGAACACCTGCCGCATCACCCGCAGCCGCATGCGGCCATAGTCAGCGGATGTCGCGGGGTTCAACCCGGTCGCAGGCTTGAACTGTGCCATGCGAAACTTCACCGGCGCATCGGTGAACCCGCGTCGCAAAACGGCAAGCGTTCCGCCGCCCGCGTCGAGTGGCTTGTCGAGCGACTTCACCAAACGATCAAGGATGCCGTTGGTCGAACTGCTCGCCACCGCTTTGGCAAACTCCACGGGCTGCGTCTCTTCGAGCCAGCCGAGCACGTCGGCTGGGAACAGCGCGCGGGCTTTGTCGCAGCCGGTGCTGTTCTCCGAGTAGAGCCAGCCGTTCGCCTGCAGATACTCGGCCAGCTCTTCTTCAAACGGCTTCTCATTGTGCTGCGCCATCAGAACCCCGTCGCTATTTCGTCTCAGATTTTGGCTGTAGGTGGAGCGTAAGTCGAGCGGGAGACCACACTCTTTCTGCAAGCGAGCGAACTATTTCGTGGCGCTCTGCCTGCTCTGAAGGACCGAAGTGTTCGTATGGTTTCAACGCGATACCGGTTTCAGCGATAAATCCCCGCACCCGAGGTGCGTGCTCATAGGCCTGACTATTGAGGCTGGCCGCGTAGAGATTCTCCTTCACGTAGTGAGAGACCTTGTCTTCATATGGTTTAGCTTGCAAGCTGCGGTTCAACGCAGCGGGAAGAAGCACCAGTCCAGCGATGCGATTGCGCTGAGATTCAAAAGCTGCCTCCGAAGAAAAGTCGTTCGCGTACGGCTCATACTTGTCAGCCCACAAGTGCTCAATGTCATAAGAATTGTTGCCACGGCGGTCAACATATTCGGGGAAGCGATCTGTCATGCCGCAACCGACTTCTACGAACGCTGTAAGGCGGGCGAGAAAGTTCAGGATGTATCCCTTACTCCAACTATTGAGACTGAAGGCGGAGAGCCCGTTGCGATCGCGACTGCCGGACAGCTGAAAGTCGTCTTCCGCAAGTCGTTGAGTAAGGACCTCGACAAGCCTTTCGGGTGATGCGCGGCGAATATCTTTCGCTAGGAGATACATTGCATATGACGTTGAGGAGTATCCAACTCGCGTGAAGTTGACTACGCGACGAGTGATCCAAATATCGAGGTAGGTCGACACGATACCGAGTTTCGTGGTCACGACTTCAGGCGAGTCCGTGGGCGATAGGGATGCAAGCAGCACAGTCGACTGCCACGAGAACTGATTGTTGGCGTTGTAGTAGATCGATTCAAGGCCTGGCGTATAGGTGCGGCCGGCCTCGAGTATCTGCCTGTACGCGCGGGCGAAAAATGGAAACTCCTGAGTCATCAGCGTTCTGTTGGCAGCCTCCGTCCCGGCGCCAACACGTTTGGAGTTATCGCGTACCCATCGGTGAAAATTCGTGCCCAATAACTCCCAGTCTCGGTCAACGGAATTGGCTTTGCGCTCTCGAACGCTTTCGGCGTATTGCGACCGCAACCAAGCCTTTATCGAACTTGCGTCACGATCTTGATCTGGGTCGTCAGCCCAGCTGATGAGGTCAACGACAGTCTTTTTCCACACATCGTTTGCGTGAGTACGCTCAGCAGGGTCGGTTATAGGTCCAAGCAGATATGCCTTGAGCATGTCGACCGGGCTAAGTGGCTTGCCGCGATCGTTCATTGTCTCGAAAATCGCGTTGGCGTGAGCATCGTTGGTGGTGACGATCTCAATTAGGCCGACTCGATTGAGCAGCCAGTAGATGAAGGCTTCTAAGCTGTCGCCGAGCAATTCGATTGGGTCTATTTGTTCTATGTCGCCGTAGCGTTCAACCAGGGTCCGCACAGACTCTCCACGCCCGGTGGAGTCAAAACCCGTGCCATTGAATAGTGCATCGAGCGCGTCTATCCGCTCCTCAACATCAAGATTGAACCGTTTCTTGCCGAAGTGGTCTGCGTAAATCAGTGACTGTACCGTTGGGGCAACGCCCAACCCTCGCTCTGTGGCACCGCGGTAAAGATAGATGAGCAGAAGAGTGAGGGACGTCACCCGCTGTTGACCATCCACCAAGTAGCTTCGTCCATCTCGCTCAGCGACGATTATTGAACCAAGGAAATACTCCGAATACCCGCTAGCTTTGTCGAGCAAGTGCTCGGGCCGCCACTCCCCGAGAAAGGTCGAAGTGAGGTCGGACAGAAGCTCCTCAATGTTGCGGCGTTCCCACTTGTACTCTCGCTGATATTCGTCGATCGCGAAGCGTCGCCCATGAAGTAGCTGCTGGACCGAGCGAAAGTGAGGGGTGATACTGCTCACGTCACATCTCCTTTGGTACTCGAATTTCTCACGTCAATTTTGCCGGTCACTGCCGCGCTAATGAGTGCCGAGCGGCGTTCCCGCAAGAGGGCCATGGCACGAGAGGCTGTTTCGATGAGCGCCGCACCTTTCGCCATTTCCTGGTCGACAGCCTCAACAATCGCTCTCTGCTCTTCGAGCGGCGGAACCACTAAAGAAAGCGAAGCCGCGGTCGATTGATAGATCGTTTTGTGTGTTGACCCTCTCATGAGGGACATCAAATGCGGACGCATGGCGAGTAGTTGGAGGTATAGATACTCCGAGTTGAGTTTGGGGCCGGGTACCCAGTTCCAATAGTCCTGACTTGTCGCCATCGGTCGAGGCATGATCCCAATGAATCCAACTGATGCAGTGCGAGAGAGTACGACTGTTCCCTTTGGCAGCAACTCTGCAGCAGAATTGGCAAGTCCGACTGCACTTACTTTTTCCGCTGTGTCCCCCATAAAACGTTGACCTTTACGCAGCTGCCAAACGTCCGCAAGCGTGAACCACGGCGTATTGCAGTCTTCCCAATACTCTGGACGTGTCCGGCTGGGGGTATGACCCGTCTTCATAAGAGCGAAGCGGCGAATGTTGCCACCGGACCAATGTGCCGGAATCTCCGGGGTCCAGGCCGCGGGAGACTCTTTCATCACGACGGCATGATCAAGCCCGCGAGTCACTCCTTGCAGAATTGTTGCATCCCTACGCTCAGTTAGTACTTCAACTAGAAGCTCCTGCTTAGCGATGAGTTCGTCGATCTTGCCGGTCTCCCGGTCCAGGTACTCCGCGATCTGGCGCTGCTCGTCGAGTGGAGGGAGATTGACCGTCATCGATAGGTGCTGTTCTGGGTCCAAATCCCATTGATTAATGCGCACGCCTTTTGAGAAAAGCGCGTAGGCCGAGATGTACTCACCGGAGCGAAACAGGAAATGCAGGAACCTTGGGTCTGCATCGTGGGACGGGCGATAAATGAAATACGCCGGGCTAACAATCCCGCGGATTGTGGAAATTGCAACAGAACCCTGCCAAGCCTTCATCTTGTTTATCGCGAGATCACCCGGCTCCACGAGCTGATATGCGTCGAGATCTTCGGAGGCGTTGTTGAAATTGTCTGCGCGCGATGCTTTCTCGATCACCCCATAGTCGCGGTAGACCGAGAGCAACGTCTCGTTACCGAATCCCGTTCGCTTCACGCGCCTGAAAAGATGACGAATCGGGACTCGATTCCAGTGAGAAGGCACGACGTCGAGCCACTCGACATCCGCTCTTCGATATTCGGGGTAAGAAGCAGTCATGAGCTCTCGACTTCGCCGAGTAGAACTGTGATTTCGCGAACCAACTCATTTAGGTCCGTGTCGATCTCCTCGAGCGAGCGCGGCGGCACGTACTTGTAGAAGTGGCGCGTAAACAGAATCTCGTATCCGATCTTGTCTTTCGAACGGTCGACCCAGAAGCGCTCGACGTGCGGCGCGATCTCGCGGGCGATGTAGTCGTCGATGTTCTCGCTGAGCGGTACGTTCTCGGTGTCCCGTAGGTCAGTGTCGGGCACCGGGTTCCCCTTCGCATCCGTGACAACCGGCGCGGTTTGATCCCGTTCTGAGAACGCGTCGAGCAGTGACTTGAGTTGCGGGGCTGCCAAAACGACGTTGGCCCGCTTGGCGGCTTCCTTCACCTCCGTGGGGATTGAGGCTAGGTCAGACGTGGGTTGGGTCTCGACTAGCTCGACCCGCAGACGCGCGAGATCTTCGTCGCTCAGCTTGGTGAGGGATTTCGATGCGAGAGCCAGCTCGATGCGCTCGGGAGTGATCGCCCAAGTGAGCTGCAGGGGGCGTTCAACAGTGATCGTGGTGTAGCCGAATTCGTCGTTGCGGAAGATCTTGGTGGCATCCGACTGCTCGTGGTTGCCGTAGAGCTTCACTATCCCGTCGACCTGCTCCGCGCTGATCTCGCGGCGTTTGGAGCCGAGACTTTTACGCATCTTGACCCACTGGTCAGTGGCATCTACCAACTGCACAGTGCCCTTGCGACTCGCTGGCTTGTCGTTGTCGAGAATCCAGACGTAGGTCGCGATACCCGTGTTGTAGAACAGGTCGGTCGGAAGCGCCACGATCGCGTCGAGCAGGTCGTTCTCGAGCAGATACTTGCGAATGTTCGACTCCCCTGACCCTGCGCTACCCGTGAACAACGGGCTGCCGTTGAGCACGATGCCCACCCGACCGCCGCCGTCTCGCTTCGGCCGCATCTTCTTAACGAGATGCATAAGGAATAGCAGAGAACCATCGGACACCCGCGGAAGCCCCGGTCCAAAACGCCCGTCGTGGCCTTGCTCGGCATGCTCGCGCTGCACGAAGGCTTGCTGCTTCTTCCACTCCACCCCGAACGGCGGGTTAGACAGCCCGAAGTCGAAGGTCTTGCCGAAGTGGCCGTCAGCCGTAAGAGTGTCGCCCCACACCATGTTCTCGACGGTCTGCCCTTTGATGACCATGTCGGCCTTCGCGATAGCGAACGATTCGGCGTTGAGCTCCTGTCCCATGAGCGTGAGGGATGCGTGCGGAAAGTGCTCACGCACGTAGTCGTCAGCCACACTCAACATTCCGCCGGTGCCCGCCGCGGGGTCGTAGACGGTGCGCACCGCGCCGGGAACGGTAAGGCTTCGCTTCGGGTCGTCGTCAGGATGCTCAGTGAACAGCAGGCTCACGATGAGCCGCACGACCTCGCGCGGCGTGAAATGCTCACCAGCAGTCTCGTTGCTATCTTCAGCAAACTTGCGAATCAGTTCCTCGAAGATAAGGCCCATCTCCGTGTTGCTCACCCGGTCGGGGTGAAGATCGACTTCGGCGAACTTCTGCAACACCAAATAGAGCAGATCGTTCTCGTCGAGAGTGTTGAGCTGCGTTGCGAACGCATACCGCTCGAAAATGTCTTTGATGTTGGGGGAGAAACCCTCGACGTAGTTGAGGAGATTCGCCTTGAGGTTCGCGGGGTCTCCCGCTAACTTGCCGAGAGTGAACTTGCTGGTGTTGTAGAAGGCCTGCTCGCTGACAGTCGGCAGAATGTGCTCGAGGCCGGCCAGGCCTTTGCGCTTCTCGAAAGTCTCCAGCACCGCATCTTTGGTCGGCTCAAGCAGAGCGTCAAGTCGTCGAAGCACCGTAAACGGCAAAATCACTTTGCCGTAGTCTGCGCGCTTGTACACGCCACGCAGAAGGTTGGCGATCGACCAGATGAACGCGCCGTTGTTGTTGTCGGCCATAGTGCGGTGGTGCTCCCCGGGTTGCAATGCAGTGCGGTTCTCGTGGAAAGAACTCTTGCTCAGCTTATTGGGGAGGGGGAGACATTGGGGGATTCACCAGTTGCTGTTCGCCCGCGGCTGGCGACTCTGCTCACAACCGAACCTCCATGCTCTAATGAACTATGACACACTACATCGGCGTCGACCTGGCCTGGGGCGAGGGCACGGCTGCCAAGCCCACGAAGGAGACCGGGGTGGTGTGCCTCGACTCCGGTGGTGGCATCCACGATGCTGGATGGACGCGCGGGATGCACGCCACCGCGTTCTTCAATTGCTATCGTCGCGCCCGCTAGTCCCCCTCGTATTCCGGGCCGAGGCCACGCACCACAGCAAGGTAGGTTCTTGCTAGCCCCTCGCTGAAACCCATCTCAAGATAGGCAGCGAGAATTTCGTCATCAGTCGACGTGTCGATATTGATATCACCCGGAACGATCATGGTCGTTGCTCTCCGGTGGTGCGACTGCCAATCATGATCGAAAGTTATCAGACGTGTGTCGTTCATCACAGGACAGCTCTATGCTGGGTTCGGTAGAGCGCTCCCCGCGTCAGCCTTGAAATAACAGGCCGTCAGAACACGCGGGCTTGGCGCTCTACTTCTTTTTCCAGCGGCCTAACGTCGCGCGCGGTAACGGCGTTGCACGAGGAGTGCGATTGCTGCGATCAACCCAACGCCACACATCGGCGTTTTGGGCGGCCTCGAAACCACCATGCTCTAATGAACCATGACCCACTACATCGGCGTCGACCTGGCTTGGGGCGAGGGCACGGCTGCCAAGCCCGCGAAGGAGACCGGGGTGGTGTGCCTCGACTCCGGTGGTGGCATCCACGATGCGGGGTGGAAGCGCGGGATTGACGCCACCGCCGAGTGGATTGTGGCGCACACCGGGCCCGGCGATGTGGTGGCTATTGACGCTCCACTCATTGTCACCAACGCGACCGGCATGCGCGAGTGTGAGCGCGAAGTGGGTTCGCGTTACGGGCGGTGGAAGGTCGCGGCCAACGCGAGCAACCTGAGCCGGGCGTGGCTCGGTGGGGTCACCCTGAGAGCGCGGCTGGAGGCGCACGGGTTCGAGTATTCCGACGGCATCCGCTCCAATACTGCCAACGCCACCACCTTCTTCGAGTGCTACCCCTACACGGCCCTCGTGGGTGCGGAAGAGTTCGGGTACGAGGTGGAGCGTCCGCGCTACAAGCGACCCGTGCCGGGGCTCTCGCCGGCGGCCAGACGCGAATACCGCGCGCGCGAATGCGACGAACTGATCAGGCGCTTCGCGCAGTTCGGCGGGCACACGCCACCGCTGCGGCTCGACAGCCACCCGGTCACGGCAGAGTTGCTGAACCCGTCAACTCTCGTCGACGCCGCCTACAAACGCCGCGAAGACCTCCTCGACGCGGCCATCTGCGCGTGGACCGCCGCCCTCTGGCACACCCGCGGCCTCGAACGCTGCCAGCTGCTCGGCGCAGGTTCCGCACCGGATGCCGCGGGCAACCGTGCCGTGATCATCGCACCCGCGCGGGCCGAGCAGCGGCGGTAGTTTCGACCTCTCCCCCGCCGTGGTTATACCGGGTTATACTTTGGGCATGAAGACCGCGATCTCTGTGCCCGACGCCATCTTCGAGCGCGTCGAAAGTTTTGTGGGGGAAGCCAAGATGAGCCGCTCCGAGTTCTACGCCACCGCCGCCGCGCGCTACCTCGACGAACTCGAAACACACACCCTCACCCAGCAACTCGACGAAGCACTCGCACGTGGCGGGGCCACGCCCGCCCGCGACGCCACTGTCATCACGGATGCCGGGCTCGACCGGCTCGCAGCCCTCACCGCAGACGACGAGTGGTGAGCGGCGCATCGTGAGGATCGCAACGGTGAGTGAGGCTTCTGAACGCGGACCACTTGAGCGCGGCGCCATCCACTGGTGCGACCTGGGCCCGGTCGTCGGCACAAGCGGCGCGGATGGCACAGCCCGCAGCTCCGCGCCCGCCAAGCGTCGGCCCGTGCTCGTGGTGCAGGCAAACAGTTACAACCGCAGCGCCATCGGCACCGTGATCGTGGCCGTCGTCACCTCCAAAGTGCAGTCCGCAGAACTGCCCGGCAACGTGTTTGTGCCGGCCGCGGCATCCGGACTCCCTCGCGACTCCGCCGTGAACGTCAGCCAAGTGCTCACCCTCGACCGCGCAAGCCTCGGCGAGCGCGCCGGCACACTGCCCGCCTACCTACTGGGCGACGTCGACCGCGGGTTGCGGTTGGTGCTGGGGTTGTGAAGGCCCACGATGCGAACGCACCGGGTTGCCCGTCAACGCAGGACACTTTCAGTCTCGACGCGCTGACACCGCTCGATTGTCAACTGTCTGAGTCACGGTGATCCGAACCCTGGCCAAAGCCAGCGACCACGTGGCCATCGCCATGACCATAAATATGACAAGAACCGCAATGGCAATATAGAGACCGAGCTCCCACGGGAGCGAGCTGGTGTCAGGCGCTCCGAGCAGGGGAAAAAGGTAGCCGAACACAAAAAGACCAACAGCGGGCATGGTCACAATGCACCCTCGAGCAACTGTCAGA
>Ga0070745_1000074_pt1 | contig 66115 bp, 67 predicted proteins | sample VirMetDEL_Mar_4_FD_77438 | JGI IMG/M metagenome (GOLD analysis project Ga0070745, IMG submission 77438) | Aqueous microbial communities from the Delaware River and Bay under freshwater to marine salinity gradient to study organic matter... | ecosystem: Environmental > Aquatic > Marine > Coastal ...
GCCTCATCTGCGACATTCCCCCACCACAAAGTATTATCAATCACTAAGCAGCCACCAGGTCGCAATAGCTGCTTGGCCAACTGATAATAAGCCAAGAGATTTTGCTTATCGGCATCGATAAAAATGAAGTCGAAACTTTCCCGCTCAGCGACTAAGAAAGACTGCATGACAGGCAAGGCTTTATCGCAATAAGTGATAACACGATCCATCACCCCTGCTTGCTCTAAATAACGCGTCGCAATATCTAGCCACATTTGTTTTTTTTCAATGGCAATTAACCTTGCGTCTTTTGGCATAGCCATCGCCATCGATAAAGTGCTGTACCCCGTAAACACCCCTATTTCGAGTAGTTTTTTAGGGGCTTGTAGTTTGACTAATAACGCCAGCAACTGCCCCACTTCAGGCGAAAGCTGCATACGCGCCATATGGTACTGAGCTGTCTCACGGCGTAATTCTTTTAAAAGATCACCTTCACGAACAGAGACGTCTACTAGGTATTGATAAAGCCTGTCATCCACATTAACCGTTCGATTTACAGGCGTATCGTCTTCAGATAAAGGTTTGGGGAAATTAGGAAGCATGAGATTTCATCACGAGTCCACGGCTCAATGTTTTGAATGTTTTAGAACGGAATTCACGGCGATACAGTACTGCTACCACCATGACACTGGCCGCCATACAAAAATAGGGGCCCAAAAACCAACCACAAAACGCCATCGCAAAATAAAAAGCACGTAATCCGTAGTTAAATTGATTGGCCGCTAAACTACAAATCTGCGCCATATGCATGGCATACAATTCACGCTCGCTGTCTTCAATACCACGCTCTGTTGCCAGTGGCGCACTGCCAACTAAAACAGAACAAAAGTTGTACTGTCTAACCGACCAAGTAAAGGTGAAAAACGCATAAGAAAAAATCGCCACTAACACGATGATTTTCAATTCCCACTCTTGCTGACTCATGGGTGAGACAAGATAAAAATCGGATAAAATGCCAATGGCTTTTTCGGAATAATTAAAGGCAGTGAACAAACCTGCGATAATCAACAAGCTACTCGATGCAAAAAACAAACTGCTGCGCTCCAAATTCGCCATTACCGAGGCATCAGCAATTCGATTGTCTCGTCTAAGTAAACGAGACATCCAAGCTAAGCGAAATTGATGCAACACACTCACCAAACAAGAGCGGCGCTTTGAATTGTATTGCGCATAAAAAGCGTATCCCCACCAGCAAGCAAAAAAGACAAAAAGTGTAACAAGATCAAGAGGATTTAATAACATTAACACCGAATGACTTTCCATATTTTCACTCTGCTGAAATAACAATTTAGGGTGCCGTTATTAGACCATTTTTGATTTTATAAGTCCTGCGTCATCTTATAAAATTCTCTACCCCATTCTAAAAAAATAAATATAAATACTTCCCCAAAAAACGCTTGCATCGGCAAAAAATATCGGTAAGATCTCGCACATCAACACGACATGCGGATGTGGTGGAATTGGTAGACACGCTGGATTTAGGTTCCAGTGCTTCACGGCGTGAGAGTTCGAGTCTCTCCATCCGCACCATCTAACTAACCTAACCCCCTGTTTTTACTACACTTTTTCCTATATAAAATCAGTTTTACCCCCTAGCGTACCCCCTGACATCTCGAAAACACACTAATGACCCCGCAAAAACTATGGTTTGCTCTCGTAGGTTGTCCGATAATCTTCTTTTTATTGTGTCCATAATCCTACCTTTAAACAAAATAAGACTTGTAACGTGGCGGAAAATCTACGGTTGAATGAGGCGTGTTTTAATAGGCTGGAATTGATGCGCGTTTTTTGGTGTAAGTTTTAGCCTTCAAAGTTAGGTTTTGCTACCTTCGGTTTTCATGGCAAAAAAAAAGAGACCCGCTAAGAGGTCTCTTTCATGTGCTGCACGACTCCCCATAATCCACGGTAACCGCTTCTATAAAGGAAGGCGTAAAGCGTTGTCGGATCAAACCGCCTACCATAGCCAGTGGTAATGCCGTTCTCTGCCAGTTGCTCACATATAGTTTTGTAAGCTGGTGGCCGCATGAATCGCTGCGTTTGCGTTGTGTTTTCTATGATAGCGATCACCTGTGACCGTATCGCGTCCGTTTTTTTGTATGTCATTAGTACAACCCCCACGGCAACAAGACTAATCGGCTGGTTTGTGAATAGGTCATAACAATCATGAAGTACGATCCACCAGCAAAGGCGGCAATCCAGCAAAGTATCTCTTTTAATCCGTCATTCATTTGTTTGGTCTCCCTTATGCCTTATACCTTACCTTTCTTAGAAAGAGTAAGGTAAGGTAAGGCGTTTTTGATTGGGCTTATCTAAGATAAATAAGGCAAAATAAGGCGTTCTCTAAGGCGTTCTCTAAGGCAATTCAATCAGCTTGATATATGCCCCTTGCCTGTCAATTACCCCGCGCCCCTCCAAATTACTCTCAAAGGTGTTGTAATTCTTTGAAGTGGTCAGCTGCTCATGAATTACTTTTTGCTTAAAATCATCGCGCCTGACTTGGTTGAGCTGCTCGGTTAAGCCTTCGTCATTCTGCTTCGATCTAGCAGCCTCTATCATATCTTTCAGCATATCTATGGCTTTAGTCTGGTTCTGGCCTAGCCGCCTAACTTGTCGTTCTGGTGGCACTTGGTAGTCCGTTTCCACCAATGCTGGCGACCACAAAGGCTGGCCGTCTTCGTCAAGAATGTTGAGCTTTTGCGGCTGTAGTAAGAAAGACTTACTAGCGGGTGTGTCAGCGTCCTTCATTTTGCTGTTTTTAACCGTAACCACTTTACCGTCATTGGTTTCTGACAACGTGCAAGCGTACTCTGTATCAACGGCACCCTTTAAAGCAGTACTTCCACGCGCCCCTTTATCGCTGTCTTTGCCGCTATGGTGAACAACTAAGACTGAGCATTGAAAGTGGCTTTTAATCGCGTCTAGGTGAGCTATGAAGCGCCCCATGTCCTCGGCTGCGTTCTCATTGCCACCAAAGCAGCGAGCTAGCGTATCAACCACGAAAAGTTCGGGGCTTCCACCAATCTCATCTACAATCCCTTGGATAGAATTGATCACGTCTTGCACTTCTGCGCCTTCGGTCAATATGGCGGCTCGCTTCGATATGTAAAGCGGGTACTGACTAAGGTCTACATTATTGGCGCTTTCCCATGCGTGTAACCGCTTATTAATGCCGCTAAAGCCTTCCCCAGCTAGGTAGATGACAGACCCTTGCTTGACGCGCTGACCATGCCAATCTCGGCCCGTGGCAATACTCGCCACCAAATCCAATGCAACAAAAGATTTTCCGTTTGCTGGTGGCCCGTACATAAGAGCCAAACTATTAGCCTCTAAATAACCTTTCACCAACCAGTTATTCGGCTGTATGTTGTCCCGACTATAGCGAATAAACTCAATGGGCTTTTTAAGCATTGGCCCCATTGTGGGCATGATTACTTGCGGTTGTGGTTGCGGCCGCTTACTCGCTTCATTAATCCTTGCGGTAACGCTGTTATTTCTCGCCTGCTCACCATCTAAGAGCGCCTGAGCTTGCGCCCTGTCACCGTAAAAGATCGTATCACCCTCGTGGGGCAGTAACGCCCCCACATTTTTAACCTGACAGTAAACAGCCTCGGCACCGCCTTTTGCTGGTTCAATCTCTCCATTTCCTTCAAATGTAGGGTAAACAGTCACCCCCGCATCAGCTGCAAATTGTTTAAACGCTTCAAAGTTGCTCATTACGCTTACCTCCTTGGCTTTCATCTAGGAAGTAATCAACGGTAATAGAACCCTCTTTTAAGTCAGGTGTTACGGAATAGTAGCCGCATGTCATACCGTCAGCACCCGAGAAGGCATGAAGCTTGCTGTCTGCCTTGATACTGTCCAGCGAGGCAATGACATCAGTCACGGAGCTTAGAAAAGCCTGTTTCATTTGCTGATTGGTCATACATCACCCCTTTTAGAATATTCAATATGCCCACTATCATTACCTAGCTTGAAATAGGCGCCATAATTTTCATTCGAAAAAAATGACCCTTCGGAGTCTTTGCCGCGGAACTGATCAACCACCCTTTTGACTTGCTCAATAAAATCAGGGAATGAGTTGCGATAAACCCGCTCTGTTCGACCGTTCACGGTCAGCATTGCAGCGTAAGGGTAAAGCTGAGGACGCCCCAACCCATCCCAGTTGATTACTATGTTTAGCGCGTCTAAGGTGTGTGTTGACTCTACAAAGCCGCAACCATTACTAGCCATGTACTCAGCATTCAACATGGTTTGGTTTAGTCCAAGGTGTAGAAGTGCGTCAACAAGGCCGGCTTGAAGCGCCTTAAATTGCTCATCTAACGGGCTATCTAATCCCGATAGGCCCAAGAACCGTTCTAGGTTCATTTGTTCTGGATTGAAACCTTTTAGGCTATAACGAGCTACTTGCTTATGCTTCGAACCACTGGCACTGGTGGCCGCTCCCCTTGTAGTGTCAAAAACAAAGCCCTTTCTTTTTAGCTCCAGCACTCTACCTGCTGGCGATGGGATTGATAGGCGCTCTCGCGCTTCGAATGTGTTGAGCGAGCCAATCAGGGCAAGATGCGTAATAAAGCGCTTTCGTTGCGCTGCTACTGTAGCATCAACAAAAGTTAAATTTTCTTGTTGACTATTGTTACCGCAACAACTAGAGTTACAAACAGAATTATTAAGTAAGGTTGCTCTGCAAGTTCCGGCAAGAATGTTTGCAGAGTTTCCTTTTACTTTATCAATTGTCATACTTTTCCCCCTTCTCTCTTGTTTCCTCGAGCCAAGATTATCAATTGCATTGCTCTTTTGGTTTAAATCATTTTTCATTAGCGCGACCCTCATCAGCTTGGCTAATAAAATCTTCTATAGTGCTTAAACGCCAGCGGATTGATTTTTCACCTAGCTTAATTGGTGCTGGCATTTCCTGTGCTGCAATCATTCGGTAAATCTTCCCCCTGCTAACAGCAAGCATTGAACAGACTTGGTTTATGTTGATCAACTGTGTTTTTTGCATTGTTTACGCCTCATTCTCGTTTAAAGAAGTTTCATTGTAAGCGGACGCTGGCGCCCAAAGCAACAAGCAACAATTCGCTATCTTATTGATTTATAATGTAATTGCAGTAACTTAAGAGGCTTTAAAATCGGACTAAAATTTGACTGTAACAAGGTGAAGGGAACGGCTAAAGCCAGTGATTTCGCGCGTTTAGCATGATATTTAACATATTGCAACATGTATTGGATAAAATATTTCAGCCTGAATTATTCAGGCTTTTCATACAACCTAGAGCTATAAAAATATTTTTTTTATTAAAAACTGATATAAGAAACCCTCAATTCGTCGATATAAGCCGCCCACTCATTCATCATTTTTACCCGTTCGGGCATTATGGTGGCCTTGTTGTAAACACCCCTTAACGCATTTCCACCTAAAACAGAATGGGCAAGCTGTAGCTCAATAACGTCTGCTGAATAGCCGCGCTCATTCAAGAACGTGCTGGCCGTGTGTCTAAAGCCGTGTGACGTTATGACACCACGCCCAAAGGCTTTTCCACCAAGCGGATCAACAACCCGAGTAAGAGCCATGTTTAGCGTGTTTTCACTCATGGGCTTACCTGAGACACTAAAAACAAGATCACTTTCACCAGTTAGCGGCACCATACCAGCGATAACCTTTTTAACTGCTGGCGCTAACGGCACCATGTGCGGCTTTCTAGTTTTCATTGCTTCGGCTGGGTAGGTAATTAGGTTGTTATCTAGGTCAACCCATTCCCACCGCATAAAGCGAATGTTTGACGGCCTCAAAAACAGATATGGCATGATCTGCAGAGCAGACTTAACGGCAAACTCCCCTTTGTATTGGTCAATGCCCTGTACAACGCGCCTGAATAGCGATTCATCGACAATATGGGGAAACTGTGTGGCTTTTGCTGGCTTAGGTATGGCGGCCGCTATGTCACGCGCTGGATTGTTCACAAGCAACCCGAGATAGATCATCTGATTAAAGGCTTGTTTGCAGTAGGTAATGAGGTAATGCGCTGATTCAATATTACCCCTATCCACCAGCGGCTTAACAATATCAAGAATATCCATGCCGGTGATTTTGGTTGGATCGAATCTATCAAGTTTTGGGAATAGGTACTTATTGCAGCGTGACAGCTTTTTGCTCTTGGTTGATTCGGCTAGGCCACCAGCTTCAATAGATTGCAACATATAATAGGAAAAACGCTGAACCCCCTTAGAGGCTATATCACCCGCTTTTTTTGAAGGTAGCACTCTGCCCGTGCTAATGATCTTTTTCGCCTCTGCGTGAAGCTCACGCGCCCTACTTAACGAAATATCAGGGAACCGTCCAAAAGTGTAGGTCTGTTCCTTTCCATCAATTCGATACTTGTACCGCCACGACTTTGCCCCCGTCTTGCTCACGTAAAGAAACAAGCCTTCACCATCATACATCTTGTATGGCCTGTCTTGCGGTTTGGCTTCTTTTACGGCTTTCACGGTCAAAGCGTTCTTCATTCGATACCCCCAATATGATTAATGGTTGTTTTGATACCCCCAAAGTACCCCCGAACAACCTTAAACAATATAGTACCAAAAAACTCAAAATAAGATATATTATTCGATGAAAGCCTTTATTTACGGGCATCTATGAACAAGACAAAATAACATAAAACAATTGTTCGAGTTCCTCCATCCGCACCATCTTATTTATGCCCTTCAATACAATCCATAAAGCAACGTTTCTTTTCCACTGTCACTCTTTCTAATACACATTTTATTTGCATGTAAAAATTAAAAAACCGAACCCATAACTGAATTCGGCTTTATGCAATTACCTGCGCTAGATTACTTTATTTCAACTTCCACGATACTTGCTTACCAGCGAAGAAAGGCACAATGGGCTCACCATTTGGCAAGGTTATGCTGGTTGGCACTTCCCATGACTCACGCACCAAGGTCACGGTTTCTGTATTACGAGGCAAGCCATAGAAATCAGCGCCATACAAACTAGCAAAACCCTCTAGCTTATCGAGTGCACCTAACTCATCAAATACTTGAGTGTAAAGCTCAAGTGCAGACCACGCACTGTAGCACCCAGCACAACCGCAATCAGATTCTTTGCGGTGTTTTGCATGTGGCGCAGAATCCGTGCCCAAGAAAAACTTCGATGATCCTGATTGCACCACGGCACGCAAGGCTTGCTGATGGGTGCTGCGTTTAAGAACCGGCAAACAATAGTTGTGTGGGCGAATACCGCCATCCAACATATCATTTCGGTTCAACAATAAATGCTGAGGCGTAATCGTTGCGGCAACTCCCTCTCGAGCCGCCAACACAAAGTCAGCGGCATCTTTGGTTGTGATGTGCTCAAACACAACCTTGAGGTGAGGCACGCGCTCGACAATCTTCACCATGTGTTGATCAATAAACTCTTTTTCACGGTCGAAGATATCAATGTGTTTCTGAGTTACTTCACCATGAATGAGCAGTAACATGTCATTATCCGCTAACGCCTCAAACACAGGATACAAAGACTCTAAAGAGTTAACACCAGAATCAGAATTGGTTGTGGCCCCAGCAGGGTACATTTTCGCCGCCAAAACACCGGCATTTTTTGCTTCTTTAATGTCTTGCACACTGGTTTTATCTGTTAGATAAAGGGTCATGACAGGCATAAAAGTACTGCCTGCTGGACGAGCCGCCAAAATGCGCTCTTTGTAACTTAACGCCAATGCAGCCGTTGTCACTGGCGGCACTAAATTGGGCATTACCACAGCTCGCTCAAAACAACGCGCTGTCGCAGGAACGGTTTCAAGCAACATATCATGGTCGCGAAAGTGTAAGTGCCAATCATCTGGCTTGATAATAGTAATTTCGTTCATTAGTTACCTACTGTGTATTATTTGATGAAAAGTCGTATAACGAATTATCAATCAATCCATTGGTATAAATCTGCACATACGCTTTTAATCGCTTCTCTAGCTTATCGAGATTCACTGACTCCTGCTTGTCGGGCTGAACAAATGTCACAGGGAGATCCCCAGTTTCAATCATTTCACTTTCTCTCGTGGACAATTTTACATATTTCCCCTGAGACAAAAGCCAGTATGAATCGTCTTCTTTGATAATAGCATCCGACTGGACATCATTTTTCAGCAATGAACGCCCAAATGGCAAAATTTTGTCATTTTCTGGCAAATTTAAGTAATCAACAATAGTCGCCGGTATATCTGTTTGTTGAGCAATGTCTGTCACTATGCCTGAATCTATTTCTTGATTCGGCTGATACAAAATAATTGGAATTTGATGACGCCCTAAGGAGGTTGCAAAACGAGAATCAAAATTATCTGATGTATGATCAGCTGTGATAACGAAAAGCGTATCTTTATACCACTCTTGTTTTGACGCCTTTTCAAAGAAACGCTTCAAAGCAATATCTGAGTACTGGATCACACTGTGCATTGGTATAGCACCTTCTTTAATTCTATCCTTATACTGCTCAGGCAAGGTATATGGCGGATGAGAGCTGATAGTAAAAATACCCGCCATAAATGGCTTAGGCATCTTATCTATTTCATTGATTGTGAACTGAAGAAAAGGCTCGTCAAAAATCCCCCATTGACCATCAAAGTCGGAAGAATCTGGATACTCATTTAGTCCAAAATATCGATCAAAACCAAATCGGTACGTTGTCTCATCAAAATACATACTGCCATTTTTAGCACCATGAAAAAATGCAGTGCTGTACCCGTAGGGCTTTACAATCTGCCCCAAACCATGAACCGTGTTCGACTGATAAGGAGAGCGCATAAAGGCTTCGGACATCAATGAAGGGATACCCACCAAAATAGAAGGAACCGCCTCAATAGAACGACGTCCATTGGCGACTCCATTTGGAAAAAATCGGCTTTTTTTAGAGAGTTCCTCTAAAAATGGAACATAGGAATGCATACCGTAAGGTGGACCAAAATATTCTAAACCAAAGCTTTCTAGTATCAAAATCACCACATTGTGATTGTTGATTGCGGCCACGTCTTCCCTTTGCATTTCGGGGCGCAATGATGCTTTTATATCATCATATGACGAAAAATATGCCGCCCTATCGAGATGATCGGCATCTTCCTTCAACAAAGCAAAAGGTGTGTTTAATACCACTCCCCCCAGACTACTAGAAGGGTAACTGTACGCGTTAAGCGCTCGAATCGGCTTAGATTGAAAGCCTCCCCTAATCGCAACGACAAATACAATAAACAGTGTAAAACACAATAAAAGTGCGAAAAACTTATTTGAAAAAACAAGAGGACAACGGCTTTTTATTTGTGAGAAAAACCAGTAATACGCTATAAGAATCAACGCACCAGCAACGGCATATCCCCAATAAACAACAATAAGCTCAGGCAACTGCGATACAACATCATTGGCCATGGAAAAAACTTCCATACCACTTCGACGACCAGTATATGGAAAATAAATCGTATCAACGAAATTAATGACAACAGCCAAGGCATTGACGACAAAAAGGTAGCAAAAAACCAACACCATATTTGCTTTAAACAGTACTCGAAACCAAGTTGACACAAATAAAAACAGCAGTAAAGGTGCATTCAGGAGCGCTATTGCCGACAAATCAAAACGCACACCATGCCACATAGCGAGGAGCATATTTGTCAATGGCTCAGATGAAAAGTGCCCAAAATTTGCGATAAAAAAATGTAGTCGGGTAAAAGAGTACCCTAACAAGATAAAAAAAAGCCCAATACCCAAAAAGACAAATGGCGTTATATTTTTTTTCTGCCCATTAAGTAAAGCATTTTTTATCATTGCCTACCTTCTCCACCTGAATAAAAAATCGAGTGCTATATGATACAAAAAAAACCGCTATAAAGCGGCTTTTTTTTGTCATTTTTTTACACAATTAACTATTCTTTCTTGGTGCTCTTGGGCGACGCTCACTGCTACGATTTGCATCGCGATCACGACCGCCACCAGCACTTGCACGACGACGCTCGCCACCATTAGATGGACGACGCTCACCGCCACCAGCTGGACGCTTACGAGTAGAAGGTGCCGCTGCACGCTTATTCAACTCATCAGCATTATCTAGCTTAGCAATGTCCGTACGTTGACCACAAATACGTGTTTTACCCAACTTACCTAGCGCCTCAGCACTTAAGTTTGAAGGCAAATCCACGGTTGCGAAGTCTTCATAGATTTCAATGTGACCAATGAAGCGACTTTCGATGTCCGCTTCGTTAGCAATTGCACCAACGATATTACCTGGCTTAACACCATCACTGTAGCCGACTTGAACTACGTAGCGCGTCATTGATGTATCAGGATCATCTTTCAGCGGCATCGCATCTGCCGTAACAGGGCGAACTTTACGCTCACGCGGGGCACGATCACCTCTATCACCACGATCGCCTCTGTCACCACGATCTGAACGAGAACCATCGCGATCATCACGACGCTCTCTGCGCTCTTGACGAACTTCCATTTCAGACAATAGCAATGGCGTTTTACCTTGAGCCATATGCGCTAAAGCCGCCGCCATTATCAAAGGATCCACTTCATTTTCTTTTTGGTAGCTCCCTACAAGCTCCAAGAAGAAATCAAGGTTTTCATTGTCCATAGCATCCGTGATGCGCTGCTTAAAACGATTAACGCGATGCGCGTTAATATCTGAAGCCGTTGGCAATGTCATACTTTCGATTGGCTGACGTGTCGCACGTTCAATGGCTTGCAACATACGACGTTCACGATGAGCAACGAACAAAATTGCCGTTCCCAAACGACCAGCACGACCCGTACGTCCGATACGGTGAACATAAGATTCCGTATCGTATGGGATATCGTAGTTGACCACGTGACTAACACGCTCTACATCTAGACCACGAGCAACAACATCAGTGGCAACAAGAATGTCAATTTGACCATTTTTAATGCGATCAACCGTACGCTCACGCAAGTTTTGACTAATATCACCATTCAACGCTTCACAAGCGTGACCGCGGGCAGTCAGTTTTTCAGCAAGCTCAATAGTCGCAGCTTTTGTACGAACGAAGATAATCATACCGTCATGTTCGTTCATCTCAAGAATACGAGTCAAAGCGTCTAATTTATGCAGACCACTTACTGACCAATATTTTTGCGTAATCGTCATTGCCGTAGACGTTTTTGTGACAATTTTCACTTCTTTTGGATTATTTAAGTGGCGGTTAGCCACTTGTCTAATCACAGCAGGCATTGTTGCAGAGAACAAAGCAATTTGACGTGTCGGTGGTGTTTGCTCAAGGATCCACTCGACATCATCGATGAATCCCATGCGCAACATTTCATCCGCTTCATCAAGAACCAAGGCTTTAATGCCATCTAGTTTTAATGTTTTACGACGAATATGATCCATTACACGACCAGGTGTTCCAACAACAACTTGAACACCACGTTTTAGTTGGCGAAGTTGAGTGTCATAAGACATGCCGCCATAAATAGGCAAAACATGAAAATCCGGAAGGTTGCGGGCATAGCTTTGAAATGCTTCAGAAACCTGAATAGCAAGTTCACGAGTTGGAGCCAGTACAAGTAATTGTGTCGTTTTATCTGTAACGTCAATGCGAGACAGTAATGGGAGCGCGAACGCTGCTGTCTTACCAGTACCCGTCTGCGCTTGCCCCAAAAGGTCTCGACCTTCTAATAGATATGGAATACTTTGCGCTTGGATAGCAGATGGTTGCTCGTAACCTAGGTCAGCAACCGCTTTAAGAACAGGGGCGATTAGGCCCAACGAATCAAATGTAGGCTGAGTATCAGCGTCAGACATGTAAATAAGTACCTTTTATTGGTGAGTATAAGGCCTGTAAGTATTTACATGCCTTAATAGATTTCTTCGGACGAAAATCCGATGGCGAAGTATACGTGAAAAAAGAAAAAAAAGCCAGTAAGGCTCAAAATAAGATCTTACTGGCTAAAATAACCATAACAGGTGCAATTAACGCTTAGAATTGGTCGAATCTGAGTCAATCATAATCGCCAGCCAATGCATTTTGGGGTGCGCCTCAAAAGCCAACTTCATGATAATAGTTAAAGGAATAGAGAGTAACATTCCAACAGGACCAAAAACCCAGCCCCACAAGAGTAAAGAGAGAAAGACCACAAGCGTCGACAGCCCCAACCCCTTCCCCATATAACGTGGTTCAATCACATTGCCAATGATCAAATTAACCGCTAAAAAGCCCGCCGCAGTCAGCCCAGCAGACAAGCTACCCAGTTGTACAAATGCCAACAACACGGCTGGCACAGCAGCAATGATGGAACCAATATTAGGAACAAAATTCAAAAGAAATGCGCACACACCCCATAAGATCGGAAAATCAACACCCAGCAACCAAAGCCACAGAGTAATAAGCACCCCAGTCAGAACACTTACTAACGTTTTGATAACAAGATAACGATTAACCGACTGAATAAAAGATTCAAATTTTTGCAGTGATTGCGACGCATCGTTTAAGGCAATAGACAACTTTTTTGGCAACTCAACCGCCTCAAACAAAATAAAGATAACGATCATGACAACCAAAATAAGATTCGTTAGAGCACTACCTAAGCCACGTAAAGCGTTGGCAACCATCTGCATCAAGGCGGATGGATCAATATACCCTTTCACCTGATCGTACGATATTTGCAAACCCAATCCATTAATAAGCTGGATCAAACGAGACGTTTCTTCAGCAAAGCGTGTCTTGTAACTGGGGAGCTGACTGGAAAAATTATCTAAGGAAGCGCCAACCAAAACCGCTAAAGACCCAATCCCAACCAATATCAGCATCACCACCAATATAATGGCCAACCAAGTTGGCACCCTACGCTGGCGTAAGCTTGACATCATAGGGGCGCAAATAATGGCGATAAACACAGATAGCATAAAAGGTATGACTATTTGTGAGGCCGCTTTTAATCCTGCAATGATGATGATAAAAGCAGCAAAACCGACTAACCAATTCGTACTATTATGTTGTTCGCTCATTTTGGTTCCTTATAGGGGAATAGGATAGATACTTTGTGCATAGTCAGCTAAATCCTGCAACATTATCTGTTTTGCTGCTGGCAAATCTGGTGTTTGGGCAATCTGATTCAAACGCTCAAAATATTGCTCCATATAAATAGAACCACCGCCGTCTTTTTCAAGCAAACGAACTTGACGATACTCTTCCCATTCAACCATTTGCTGCTCACTCAATTGATCAGGATAATTTCGTCCAATATAACGCATCAACATTTCAGACAACCGACGGTCATCAAAAGATAACGTCAGCTCAGACAAACAATCTGACGGTGTTGAGCGAATCGTCTCCATCCTCACCTTATCTTCACGGGAGAAAAAGCCGCCTGAGTACAACATCACATCAGGATCTTTGTGAATCGGCCGCTCCTCTTGCATAAAGACATCGCTGAGCTTAGCTGCCAAACCAGCATAGCCTTTAATAATGGCAAGATTATGGCGACAAACCGAACCATCCAATCCTAGGCGTTTAACAACATCACTGTCTTTTAGGAAGGTCGCCGGCGCTACCGCTGGAGATTTATTGTAGTGGATGACCTTTAAAGGCAGCCGCTCTTCGCCATTAAGCTCTTCTTGACGAGTAAAAACACGATGTCGAATCTCTTCCACACTTAAATCGATTAGAGGTTGAGCATCCGCCATTAAATCAAACACGATGACACCGTTTTTGTTGGTTGGATGTGGCGCAATGGGAACAACAAAGGCAGCATAATGCCTTGCCTGACCAAACATACCTGAAATATGCAAAAAAGGTTTCAGACGAGCAACATCGATAAATTGCTGCAGTTCATGTTTTTGACGCATCTTAAAATAGTAAGCAAATAACTTAGGTTGCTTCTCACGAATTAACTTAGCCATTTCAATAGTGCCATACACATCTGACAAGGCATCATGTGCTTGTTCATGGGCAATACCATTGGCTTTGGTAAGTGCCTCAAGCTTCATTGACACTTGCCCATCATCTCCTTTTGGCCAAACAATACCATCAGGACGCATGGCATAAGTCATACGGACGAGATCAATAATGTCCCATCGAGAACAATGGTTTTGCCACTCGCGCGCGTAAGGATCAATAAAATTACGGTAGAAGCCATAGCGCACAACTTCGTCATCAAACCGAATGCTGTTATAACCCAAAGCACAAGTACCAGGCACCGACAGTTCTGCCTCGATCGCCTGCATAAACTCGGCTTCACACACACCTTCTCTATTGGCATCTTGCGGACTGATACCTGTTAACAAACAAGCTTCAGGCTGAGGCAACACATCCTCCGCGAGACGGCAGTAAAACATGATAGGCTCGCCAATGGGATTAAAGTCAAGATCGGTTCTAATCCCTGCAAATTGCATGGGACGATCACGCGCAGGGTCCGTTCCGGTTGTTTCAAAATCAAACCAAAAAAATGAAGTAGGGCCCGATGAGGTCACAAATAATTCCTGTTAGCCATTAAATAAAAAGGTATTATACGCATCTTAAAGAATATTTGTGAAAGTGCATTTGGCGCTGAGAGGAGTGATGTATGCCAATCCCTGTAAATTGTCCTTGTGGAACAGGTAGTCCTTACGAGATATGTTGTGGCATGTACCATAACAACCCAGGCAGCGCCCCAACAGCAGAAACGTTAATGCGCTCTCGCTATACAGCGTTTGCTATTGGTAATTTTGACTACATCGCAGCCACACAAAAACTTCAAGATGAACCTGACCAATCTGGCTCCGACATACAGGACAGTAATGAACACACTCAGTGGATAAAGCTTGAAATTAATGCGACAGAAGAAGGACTGGAAAAAGACAAAAAAGGGATGGTGGCTTTTTCCGCTCATTTCAAAGAAGGCAAACACATTGGCCGCTTAAGTGAACGGTCCAATTTTAAAAAAGAACAAGGTCAATGGTTCTATGTATCGGGTGAACATGAAATATTGAAGAACACACCGTTGATCAATTCAGAAGCGATGAAATTAGGCCGTAATGACCCTTGTTTGTGCGGATCAGGTAAAAAATTCAAAAAATGCTGCGCCGTTGATTAATGAACGGCGTCCCACTTAGATTGAACATCACGTATCTGATTTTCAATAGATAAGAAACACGCCACTAACTCTGGATCAAAATGAGAATTGGCCGCATTTTTAATATGCTCAAGCGCCTCTTCGACACTCCAAGAGCGTTTATAGGATCGTTTCATCGTGAGCGCATCAAACACATCAGCCAAGGCAACGATTCTAGCCGATTGTGGTATAGCCGTTCCTATTAGACCATAAGGATATCCTGAACCATCCCACTTCTCATGATGCCCTAACGCCACTTCTGCCGCCAATTTAAAAAGTGGTGCTTCACTTTTAATCAGTATTTGATGACCAATCACCGTATGCTGACGCATAATCTCCCACTCCGCTTCATTCAACTTGTTCGGTGATTTTAATATGGAATGTGGAATTCCCACTTTCCCGGTGTCATGAAGAGGCGCGGCTAATTTCAACAACTCAACTTGATCCTCACTCCAGCCAATTGCTCTTGCCAAAATGGCACAATAATCTGCCATGCGCCACATATGCACACCTGTATCAGTATCATTAAGCTGACCAACTTCGCCCAACATACCAATCGCAGACTGTAAGGCATCATCCAACTGCCTTGTTCTGTGTTCAATAATCTGCTTATTTTGCTTATTATTTTCCGCTAACTTCAAATGAGTCGCCACTCTCGACAGAGTGGTCAAAGGCGTTATTGGCTTAGTGATGAAATCAACACACCCAACATTAAAACCCTCTTGTTCATGCTGAGCATCATTAATTGCCGTTAAAAAAATAACGGGGATATCCATGGTTTCAGGAGCCGCTTTAAGTCGTTTACAGACCTCAAATCCGTTCATTCCAGGCATCATAATGTCTAATAGTACAAGATCTGGAGGATAACGATGTATGATATCCAATGCCGCTTGACCGCTTTTTGCCACTTGTACTTGATAGTGTTCGGCGAGAATTTCTTTCAGTAAATCAATGTTTCTCGGTACATCGTCCACGATAAGTACACGCTTATCCTTTAAGCCTATCTGATTCGTTACTTTCATTGTATTCGCCTATGCCTTTTATACAGTAAACCTTACAAAAAACGATTTCTAAAAGACTGCACTTTTAATAGAGCGTCTTGATAATCATAGGATAAAATATCTTCATAAGCCAAAGTCAGAAGATCCAGTCCTTTACTTGAAGCACACTCATTGATAATAAGCGACATCTCTTTTTCAGAAGCTGCATTTCCTTCAATCAACAATTGCTCTAAATCTTCAAATCTTGAAAGAATAAATTCAATATTTTTGCACTTCATGAAAGAGGGATTTTTCTCTTTGCTTTCTTTTAAAATCTCTCTCTGGTAACTGGACATGTAAAAAGACATCTTTTCAATCAAGAGATAAGGATCTAAAGGTTTAAATATCACATCATCAATGCCCGAGTTTTTTAGGTCATCATTCTTTATGTTAAAAGTATCCGCAGTTAAAACAAGTATAGGTGGTTTCCTGTCACCGAGTGACTGAAAAATCTTCTCACTGGCCTGAAAACCATCCATAACAGGCATCCTAATATCCATAATTATCAAGTCATAGACATTAGAAAGAGACTTATTAACCGCTTCCTCACCGTTTTCAACCCAATCCACTAAGGCACCGACCTTTTCAATAATAGCTTTCACAATATTCGCATTAATTAAATTGTCTTCCGCTAACAAGACAACTTTATTTTTTAATTTCACAATTTCATTAGATGCATTTGGAATCGATGGCGCTGGTAAAGAGACAGCTTCCTCATTTCTCGATTCTAAGAAAAGTATCAGCTTAGTTATATTGTTAGGCGTCACCAGTCCTGATGAGAGATATTTTTTGTCATTTATTTTCCTTCCTGTTAAAAACAATACCTTTTCACTTAAAAAATACTCCATTTGCTCGAATACAATCGATTCAGCATCAAGCCAATGACGGCTAGCTATAACAGCGGCATTACAATCTAAGAGATCTGCTGTACTCCATTCGGTATAGCTGCCAACATCAAGCACCTTTAATAAATGAATCATTTCCTTATCTTCTTTTATACAAGCGATGTTTTCCAAATGAGAGTAAACTGAATTTTTATCTGGCTTGTATGGAAGATTAATTAGAAAGGTGCACCCCTCTCCCAAAACACTTGTGTAGGAAATAGTCCCACCCAACAAAGCGACTAATTTTTGTGTGATACTCAGTCCAAGACCCGTTCCGCCATAAAGGCGAGTCGTGCTACTATCCGCCTGCTTAAATACATCGAACACATCAACACCATCTTGAATCCCGACACCACTATCTTCTACTTCGATGAGCAAGTTTTGATGACTGGTTAAAGACACGTTAACGTGCACAAAACCTTTGTGGGTAAATTTGATTGCGTTACCGACCACATTGAGCAAAATCTGCTGCAATCTTACCTTATCCCCCACTAAGCAATCGACAATCAAGAAACTGCGTGATACAAAAAAATCAATATCTTTGGATACCGCTACTGTTTCATGGCTTTGATATACATACTCTAAAACATCATCCAAACTAAAAGTTTTCTCTTCTAATTCCAGTTTACCGGAATCCACTTTAGAATAATCTAATATACTATTAATTATTTCAAGCAAACTATCGGCAGACTTTTGAATTTTTATTACTTTTTCACGGTGGTCTTTTTCTAACGCCTCGTCTAAAAGCAAGTAACTAAAACCGATAATAACATTCATCGGCGTTCTAATTTCATGACTCATTGTTGCTAAAAACTCGGACTTTATCTTCAAGGCTTTTTCTGCCGAATGAACGGCCACTTCTAATTCATCAGCTAGCTTTTGTGCTCTATTATACGACTCACGAGCAACCTTTAATTGTTTAAAAAGCATCAATATTATGAAGATCATAGTTATGGTTAATAATGCAATCAAAGAGCCTAAATAGAGAAATAGACCCAAAGAGTCATTTCTTTGTTTCACTTTTTCTTCTGATCTAAAAGCGACCGTCTCCAACACAGCACGCTCTATTTTCTTAGATAATTCATCAACCTCATTGATTAATAATGCGACATCCACTTCCGTCTTGTTCAGGAAAAGTAAATGATCGATGATGGTTATTTTCATTTTAAAAAAAGCCAATAACTCATCAGAGTTTTCAAGCCGATCAAACAGCATTTTCAATTGACCTTTTTCCAATATATGCACACGGCTGTATAAAATATCAAACCGTGTTCTGGCATTTTCAAGACGCTCATCCGTGAATCCATCTGACAATAAATCAAGCGCACTTCTTAGTTTTAATGCCTCTCTATCCAATTGATAAGCCGCCCACATGGCATCCTCTTCTACGGCAGACATAATGACTTTTTGCCTATCAACTAACTCAGAGAAAATAAGTACCGATGCTCCCATAAAGATAACGGCAGAAAATACTAACACAAAAAATGGAGAGAACTGCCTATCCGCTATCTTGTTAAATATAGGCAAAAAATGGAAGCGCATGATACTGCTACTCCACGCTTATTGATTTAATCTGCCAAACTGATCGATTGTAAATCACTTCATTATTTAAACTTGCAACATCACTGAAAGGGTACAATAAAAACAAAGGGCCTTTGGTTCTAACAGACATGGGCTGCCCGTTAATATCCATGGCTAGAATGACTTTATAGTCATAAGCATCTTCAACCGGAACAACTGCACTAAAATCATTCAAAGCTGTAACAGTTAAGGTACCGGATTTCACACCAAGAGCAGCCATCAAAGATTTGAGCAATGGGCCTCGATACACATCAGCGCCTTCACTCCAAGGTGTCGTTGTCTTTTGTTCAACCACCTCTAATTTCATAAGCATTTCACGATCAAATTCAGCGGTTTTGCTGTCTGTATTAGTATTTGTTATGTTGCCAGTAACGGTTAAGATCACAGGACCTGTCGGTTTGGACAGTGCATGTGCATACAAACTGGAGCAAACCGACATGCCAAATACAATCAAACCAACAGCAAAATATTGTTTCATTTCCAACACCTTAAATTAAAATGAGTTTTATAATTTAGGAGTATAGAGAATAAAAAACCACTTTCCATCTCGCAGTTACGAAATGATACGCTTTCTACACCAAGTAAAACAAAGACCTAACAATAGACACAAAAAAAGCTGCAAAGGCAGCTTTTTCTACAGGACAATCTCTTTACCAAAGTAACGCACTAAGGCACGGGTTGACCTTGGGAGGCAATCCAAATACGAAACCAATCATCATCACTAAGTGAAATTGACATAGCCTCAACCGCGGCCGCTAAACGCGCAATTTTCCCAGAACCCATAACAGGACAAATACCAGCTGGATGACGCAATAACCAAGCTACAACAATCTGATCAGTCTCGCAGTTTTTTTCCTGCGCCAAATCACTCAATATCGTTTGCACACGCTTGGCCTTTTCACTGGAACCTGAGAACAGCTCACCACCAGCAAAAGGCGACCAAGCCATTGGCGTCACAGCGTGTTGCTGTAAATGGTCCAAGGTACCATCTTCAAAGTGCCGTAAAGCCAAAGGGGATAATTCTACCTGATTAGTAATCAAAGGAGCATCAAGACGAGATTGCAACAAATCAAATTGACGAGGGGTAAAATTCGACACACCAAAATGCTTTACCTTACCAAGCGTGAACAACAAATCAAACGCTTGTGCCACTTCATCCGCATCCATCAAAGGGCTTGGACGATGCAGCAGGAGAGTATCAATGTACTCACACTGTAAATTAGCCAGTGACTTATCAACACTGGCTAAAATATGTTCAGCACGATAATCGTAACGATGAACCTGTATATCAGGACGGCTCTCAGATGGCAGCAATATTCCACACTTGGTCACAATCTCCATTTTATCGCGTAATGCTGGCTGGAGCTTAAGCGCTTTACCAAATAGAGCTTCGCACTGGTAACCACCATAAATGTCGGCATGATCCAATGTCGTTACGCCTAAATCCAGACACGCTTGAATAAAACCTAGCGTTTCTTCAGATGTCATATTCCATTCTTGTAGGCGCCAAAAGCCTTGGGCGATACGAGACCCTTCGAAACCAAGAGGATGATACTGATGTCTCATAAATTTTTTCCTATATGTCATTATTTTATTAATGAGCATTCTAAAGAGACTTGATGATAAAAAACAGCAAACTGAGTGAATTTGCAGAACTGACAGCAAACCTCATCAAAGGTATACTATTGCGTATTCAAGACTGACCTCTTCAGAAAGAGCGATGCGACCACCTAACAACGGACATACTATAACGAATAAATTACGGCCAATATCGAACACTTATCATTCACACGCAGCGACTCAACGAAGCGCAAAGTCGAAACAATAACACCACTGTGATGGACATAATAATGAATTCAATTACGCTAGGCCCTCTTTCTAAAGCCGATGGAGAAATCCAGATTCCAGGCTCAAAAAGCCTTTCAAACCGTATTTTATTGTTAGCAACGCTAGCAAAAGGCACAACAAGAATTACCAACCTACTAGACAGCGATGACATTCGTCGTATGCTAGAAAGTCTCACCCAGTTAGGCGTGAACTACACCTTAGAAGATAGCGGTACAACCTGTGTACTAGAAGGCCTTGGCGGTCCAATTCAAGCCGACTTTGGCGACTTATTCCTTGGTAATGCTGGCACAGCTATGCGTCCCTTAACGGCTGCGCTTTGCCTAGGCAAAGGAGAGTTTCATCTGCATGGTGAGCCACGCATGCACGAACGCCCCATTGGCGACCTTGTTGATGCGTTGCAAGCACTGGGGGTAGACATCGCGTACGAAGGTGAAAAAAATTACCCACCACTGCGCATCAATGCTAATGGCTTATCTGGCGGAGAAGTCTCCATCAAAGGCAACATCTCAAGCCAATTTTTAACCGCCATCTTGATGAGTGCGCCTTTGGCAAAAAGTGATTTAACCATCAAAGTGGATGGCGAATTAGTCTCTAAGCCATACATCGACATTACCTTGCACGTTATGAAGCAATTTGGTGTAGAAGTAGAGAACCAGAATTACCAAGCATTTATTGTGAAAGGCCAACAAACCTACCAAAGCCCAGGCGAAATCATGGTGGAAGGCGATGCGTCATCGGCGTCTTACTTTTTGGCCGCCGCCGCCATTGCCGGCGGAAAAATAAAAGTACATGGAGTTGGCACAGACAGTGTACAAGGCGATGTTAAATTTGCTGATGTATTGGCAAAAATGGGGGCGAAAATCACCTATGGCCCAACATGGATCGAAGCGGAGCATAGCCACTTAAACGGTATTGATATGGACATGAATCACATCCCAGATGCGGCCATGACCATCGCAACCACCGCCCTATTTGCCAAAGGCCCAACAACGATTCGCAACATCTACAACTGGCGCGTAAAAGAAACCGACCGCCTGTATGCTATGGCCACTGAACTGAAAAAACTCGGTGCTGACGTAATTGAAGGCGAAGACTTCATTACTGTTAATCCCGTTGAGAAGCTTCAACATGCGGCCATTGACACCTACAATGATCACCGCATTGCGATGTGTTTCTCTCTGGTGGCTTTTTCTGATACACCAGTGACCATAAACGATCCTGGCTGTACTTCAAAAACCTTCCCAACGTATTTTGAACTGTTTCATTCTATAGCAAGCTAAAAGCTTGCATAACTCCTTACCCTTTCTTCAAAGGTAAGGAGTTATGATACTCAAAGCCACAAACTCTGGCTCTTGTAGCCTTTACTATTATTGAATTAGCACTAAGTTATGACCATAAGTGATTGATTCCCGCGAATGCTGGAATGACGATCATGGCTATGATTATTAGCACAGCTAAGAGGCAAGTAATTACACCCGAAGAGATAAACATTCAGTCAAGCTCTTGATCAGTCACATCCATTCGCTCATGCAAAACTCTTACTATTTCAAGTTTTGTCTGGCTGGTCTGATATAGAACCAGATGATGCCTAAAATGAATCTTCCGAATGCCAGCTAAAATATCGTCCGCAGAGCGACCTAATTTTGGCGAAAGAACAAGTTTATTAATTAACTCAGACATTTCATTAAGATAGTTATCTGCTTGAGCAACTCTCCATTCTTCATAGGTATATTGCCAAATCACTCATCATATCATTACGAGCAAGCGGCCTAATTACGATATCAAGCATCGATCCCTGCCCGTCCCTTTGCCTCCGCAATAATACTAGCAACATTAAAATCTGCTGCCTGACCACTCTCTAAACCAGCAGCAACAGCAGAGCGCAAAGCCTTCAATTTCACTTGATAAACTTCGTCTTGTTGCATTTTTAGACGAAGAGCCTCACGTATAATTTCACTCGCATTGTTGTACATGCCAGAATCAAGTTGTTGCTTTATGTAATCTTCAAATATCGGACTTAGACTTACATTCATAAAACCACCTCTACCAAATAACAAAAAATGTCTAATATTGACAATATTAGACATATTAACTCAACTAACAACCACCGAAAAATAAAAAAGCCCCAGCTTTTTGAAGGCTGGGGCAAGGCTCTCAATACAAAGGGAAATGCATCGATAAAACACTAAGAATGGGGTTGTGCTGGCGTTTCTAGCTTTTCAATTTGCTCAGGTGTTAGCAAGGCATACAAGCTTGCACGGTTTTTTGCGTAAGCAAGGGTAAGATCTTCTGTTAACTCGCCCGTTTTTTCAGCAAGATCATCAACCTTGTCTAGGTAGTCTTTTGAGCTTGGTGACAAACTACTTAACTCCATTTGAGTCGTTTGTAACTGCTCTTGAATGTTACGGATGGCCTTACCATCTTTTTCGAAAAGATCAGATACTTTCAATTGTGTTTTCTCGTCCAAGCCAAGCTGTTGCGCTATACGGCTTGCTAACTGCTCATGACTAGGCGCGGCATTTATCGGAGCCTCTTGTGTCGTTTGATCTTGCATTGCCTCACCTTGTGGCGCTTTTGTTTCTGCAAAAGCACTCACAGCCACACCGGTTATAATCGCGGCACTCAAACCGATAACACCCATCATTCCTGCTTTTTTACGATTAAACATAGTTAGCTCCTTAAGCTTTGTTTCCTGTTTGGATGAAATCTATTATGTCTAATTATTTGTCAAACAGTGTCAAAGAGAGTGAATCGAGATGCACAACTTGTCATGAGAGCGTAAGGGAAAATGCGCATTCACGGATTTTCCCTACTAACCAAGCAAGGATGAACATATTCTTAGAAATGGAATCAAATGGCTTGACGCGCCATTCTCTTTTTAACGGTGTGAAAGGGCTGGGTCCCAATCTTTCCAAACAACGTCGCGCCCCTGCTTACGAATCATTGCCATAATATCCGCAACGGGACGCTCATCACTTATCTCAAATTGCTCAAGAGCCTCTTGAGCGTCCTCTGCGTAGCCACCCGGTTGCGTTTTCGATTCTGCACTCATCGTCGTAAAGCCCATCCGCACTGCGTGATGGCGAAACTCTGGTGATTCGCGAGTAGACAGGCTCATCTCCAAATCTCGATCAAACAAACGCCAAGCCGCGATCAACTGAACCAATTGACGATCCGAAATCACCGACTTGGGAACTATGCCCCCTTCACAAGGACGAATACGGGGAAATGCCACACTAAACCGGCTACGCCAGTAACGCTTTTGCAAGTGTCGCAGATGATGCGCCATCATCACCGAATCCGTACGCCAATCCTCCAAGCCAAGCAACACACCCAAACCAATTTTATGAATACCTGCCTGCCCAATACGATCAGGTGCGTCTAGACGATAATTGAAGTTAGACTTATTGCCGCGCAAGTGATGCCCAAGATACGTCGTACGGCGGTACGTCTCTTGATACACCAGCACACCATCCAAACCGATATTTTGCAGCTGTTTATAGTCCCTCACCTCTAACGGTTGCACTTCCATAGAAAGCTGACTGAAATGCGGCTTAATGAGCGGAATCATGCGCTCAAAGTAAGACATAGAGACTTTATTGGTCTCGCCAGTCACTAAGAGAATATGATCGAAGCCTTTGCTTTTAATGGCAACCACTTCTTTTTCTATCTGCGATTCATTCAGCGTGAGGCGCTTTATCGCATTACTCATGGAAAAGCCACAATAAGTGCATTCATTCGCGCAGGTGTTAGACAAATACAAAGGCGCAAATAAACTCACCGTATTGCCAAAGCGCTGTAAGGTTAGCCGCTCACTTTTCGCCACCATCTCCAGCAAATACGGCTCTGCCGCAGGGGAAATCAAGGCAGCAAAATCCGCCACATCCAATTTACTCTTGCTCAAAGCGCGTAATACATCTTGCTCGGTTTTCTCTTGATGAGATTGTGTCACCGCTTGCCAGTCTGTACTGTCGACAAAATGGCTAAACTGACCTTTTACTGCTGGGCTTTGTTCTAAAATGCGAATTTTTTGACTGGCTTCCTCCATCATGACAGAGCCCCGATGAAATCCGTCAAAGGGCTGGTGGCATTCGCTTGTAAACGTTTTTCACCCAACCCCGATTCATAAGCCATACGCCCTGCTTCCACAGCGAGTTTAAAGGCCTTACCCATTTGAGCCGGCTGCTTAGCAACGGCCATAGCCGTATTGACCAATACCGCATCCGCTCCAATCTCCATCGCTAACGCAGCGTCGGACGGCGCTCCAATACCTGCATCGACAATCACAGGCACCCTACTTTGCTCAATGATAATTTCCAAAAAAGGGCGACTCGCCAAGCCCATGTTAGAACCAATGGGCGACCCAAGCGGCATCACACACTGGCAACCCACTTCTTCTAAGCGTTTGCAAAGCACAGGGTCAGCATGAACATAAGGCATGACCACAAAGCCTTTTTTGATCAATTCTTCCGCGGCCAACAAGGTTTCCATACCATCTGGCATCAAATAACGTGGATCTGGGTGAATTTCTAATTTCACCCAGTCTGTCTCCAACGCTTCCCTAGCAAGCTCTGCCGCAAAAACCGCTTCCTTCGCGGTACGAGCACCAGATGTGTTGGGCAATAACTTCATACCCTGACGCTGCAGAGGCAGGAGAATATTGTCCGTTTGATTTTTTAAGTCCATACGACGCAAAGATAAGGTCACCAACTCACTTTCACTGACGGCTAAAGAGTCCATCATGGCCTGAGCGCTGGCATATTTGCCTGTGCCAGTAAATAATCGAGAATGAAATTCGTGTCCGGCAATCAATAAAGATGACATGTTAGCCCCCAGCAATAGATTCAAAAATAAACACCTGACTTTGTTCATTCAACTTAGTCGTGCGCCACAAACTTTTTGGTACGACTTGTTGATTGATCGCTATGGCAATGCCTTGTTGGCTTTTCTCTAACTCAAGCAGTAAATCTTCGAGGGTATTCCCAACAAATTCATAAGACTCTTCGTTTAGCACAATCTTCATCGCTCACCCCTCACATGGTTCTTGAAGGCCATCATTAAAGATCGTGTTGCGACTTCTGGTTCTATCGCTTTGGTGATGGCTGTCACTAAAGCAACACTATCGACTCCCGTTTGTGTGACAGCCGGTAAACGTTCGCCTGTAATGCCACCAATGGCCACCGTGGGAAAGGCACCTTTTAATAGCGTGGCATAATGAGCAAGACGCGTTAAACCTTGCGGTTGAGATGGCATGTCTTTGGTTTTCGTGGGAAAAATATGCCCTAACGCGATGTAACTTGGCTGAATAGATTGTGCACGCGCAATTTCATAGTAGCCATGTGTACTGATGCCGAGACGCAATCCGGCTGCTTGAATTTGCGTCAAGTCCGCCACATCCAAATCCTCCTGGCCAAGATGAACGCCATACGCACCAAACGTAATAGCGTGCTGCCAATAATCATTAATAAAGACTTGAACGTCGTATTCTTTTCCCAGGCGAATCGCCTGTTGAATTTTATGCTTTAAATCAGCATCGTTAGGCTCTTTGATGCGCAACTGGGCAATTTTCACCCCTTGCTTAAGCACGAGTTCTAACCAAGCCACGGAATCCACCACTGGATATAAACCCATTTTACCAAGATCCATCTTGGCAAACGGCTGATTCATGGACATTATTGGTGAGAATGGTGAGACAATCGTTGGCATATTTTCAATCTGAAGCGGCCAACCAGGTCGTCCTAATGGCCCAGCGCCAGCACCTATTTGCACACCTGTTTTCAATGCACCCGTGATATAGGCTTTCGCCATGGCTATGGCATCTAGAAGATCGTAGCCATGGGCAATAAAGCTCGCCAACGCGGTCGATAAGGTGCAACCTGTACCACGGGTATTATGCACGGTGAGTTTTTCGTAGGAAAACCCAACGATAGTGTCACGATCTACCAACCAATCTATGGCTTGTTCTGAGTTTGAGTGCCCCGCTTTTAACAACCACGCACATTTTGATGTCGATAGGTACGCGGCTAATTGACCTTGTATATCAACTGCTGGTTGTTGAGCCGATAAACCTGTTAACCGCTCAAATTCCATCAAGTTGGGGGTAATGACATCCACAACAGGCAGCAAGCACTCTAATAAGCAAGCCCCAACAGAATCTTGCTGTAAGCGATTACCCGATTCACTGCTCGCGGCCATCACAGGATCAAACACCACCAGCACATGAGGGAAATTCGCTTTAATAGTCTGTACCCAAGAAGCGCACGCTTTGACAATCTCAACAGAAGGTAGCAAGCTAACCTTAATGGCCGCTGGCGGCACATCATCGAGCAAGGTTTGCCATTGCTCATTGAACATAGTCAGCGAAACGGACTCCACAGAACGTACGGCTTTCGAGTTTTGTGCGGTAATACACGTCACAATGGTTTGCACGTGGCACTCTAAATCTTGCCCTGTGCGCAAATCCGCTTGAAGCCCAGCGTGGGCGGACGAATCCGATCCACCCACACACCAGACCACAGGAGGTTTTATCGACATAAATCCTCCTTATCCTTACAGGGATGTTTCTTTTAGTTTATCCGTTGTGAGATAGACATCACTGCCTAACTCACGGAATTGCTCAGACATTTTTTTCATACCGGTTTCGGCTTCGCTGATACCAATAGCATCCGACTTTAAAGCACTCACATCGATCTTCTGCGCTTCAAGTTCTAAGCCTTTGGCGTAGTCGCGCACCTCTTGAGTGATTTTCATTGAGCAGAATTTCGGTCCACACATAGAGCAAAAATGCGCCACCTTACCAGAAGCTTGAGGTAAGGTTTCATCATGATAAGAACGGGCGGTTTCTGGGTCTAAAGACAGGTTAAACTGATCCTCCCAACGGAACTCAAAACGCGCTTTTGATAAGGCGTTATCGCGAATTTGTGCTCCCGGATGACCTTTGGCCAAATCCGCCGCATGGGCCGCAATTTTATAAGTGATTAACCCCTGTTTAACGTCTTCCTTGTTGGGTAAGCCTAGGTGTTCCTTTGGCGTTACGTAGCACAACATGGCACAACCGTACCAGCCGATTTGCGCCGCCCCAATACCAGAGGTGATGTGATCGTACCCTGGTGCAATGTCTTGAGTTAACGGCCCTAATGTATAAAACGGCGCTTCATGACAATGCTTCAACTGCTCTGTCATGTTCTCTTCGATCAACTGCATTGGTACATGCCCAGGTCCTTCAATCATCACTTGCACATCGTACTCCCAAGCAATTTTTGTCAGTTCGCCCAAGGTACGAAGTTCCGACATTTGCGCTTCATCATTGGCATCCATAATCGAACCCGGACGCAAGCCATCCCCCAAAGACAAGGCCACATCGTAAGCCGCACACAGCTCACAAATGTCACGAAAACGCTCGTAGAGAAAACTCTCTTTATGGTGCGCTAAACACCATTTCGCCATGATGGAACCACCACGGGAAACAATTCCTGTCAGACGCTTAGCTGTCATGGGCACATAACGCAGCAAAACACCCGCATGAATGGTGAAGTAATCTACTCCCTGCTCCGCCTGCTCGATCAGAGTGTCGCGAAACACGTCCCAATTAAGATTCTCAGCGACACCATCGACTTTTTCTAAGGCTTGATAAATCGGCACAGTGCCGATTGGCACAGGTGAGTTACGCAAAATCCATTCACGAGTTTCATGAATGTTTTTACCCGTCGACAAATCCATTACCGTATCCGCGCCCCAACGAGTCGACCACACCAGCTTTTCTACCTCTTCTTCAATGGAAGACGTCACGGCAGAGTTACCAATATTGGCATTCACCTTTACCAAAAAGTTACGCCCAATGATCATCGGCTCGGATTCAGGATGATTGATATTATTAGGAATGATGGCACGACCTCTTGCCACTTCATCACGAACAAACTCCGGCGTAATACGCGTTTGTAGGTTCGCTCCAAAGCTCTGACCAGGATGCTGTCGCAATAACAACTCGCTCTTTATAGCATCGATATTTTGATTTTCACGTAAGGCAATGTATTCCATTTCTGGGGTGATAATACCTTGGCGCGCGTAATGCATTTGCGTCACACACTTACCTTGACGAGCCCTACGCACTTTGGGCAATTCTTTGAAACGCAACTCGTCCAGAGACGAATTTTCTAGACGTGACTGAGCAAACTCAGAAGACACACTTGGCAATATTTCGGTGTCATCACGTTTATCAATCCATGACGCACGCATAGGAGCCAAACCACGATATACATCGATGTTTTCCTGTGGGTCCGCATAGGGGCCTGAGCAATCGTATACATAGATGGCTTCATTGGGCTCAAAAGTCAGATTATCTGGATCGGAGCCAATCGGCGTGTCCGTCAAATTAATCTTACGCATTGGCACACGAATCGAATCATCTGATCCGGTTAAGTAAATGCGCTCGGAAGCGGGGAAAGGTTTTGCTTGTAATGATTCGATAAAAGACTTCGCCGCTTGGCGTAATGCTTCACGAGAGGGCTTTTTAGAGGTATTCGCTGGTTTATTACTGGATTCATTTGTAGTCGACATGAGCACTTCCCTTATTATAAAAATGGAGAATTGCTTGTCTGGGTGCTGTTTCACAGGCAAACGCATTGAGGGCGTTTATTGCAAAACATGAACCCTGAATTTTAGTAGAAAAGAGGCTTTACATGATAAGACCACATCGATTCCATAAAATTCAGGAGTTCATTCGATGCAGAAAAGAAAAAGTGAAGATTTTCTTGTTTCCTACGCGGGTATTAACCCGATCAGGTTCTGCGGATCCCGCATTTAATAATGCGATCTCAGCCAAATGGCACTCCGACAAGTAGGCCTGAGTATACTCAGTCTGATCGGAATGTAAACACCCATATTTTCTATGGGTGTTTATCTAAGAAACGTGACGAGAGCTCACTCGCTCTGCATTTCCAGTGCCATTTTATAAAGATGATTTTTCTTTTCACCCGTTAATTTGGCTGCCATCGCGGCGGCTTGCTTAACTGGCAAATCTTCGAGCAAAATGGTCAAAATTCGCCTCGCTTCTAACTCTGCTTCATTGCCACTTTCTTGCGTAAAACTCAACATCACGACGAATTCACCACGCAGTTGATTGGCATCGGCATCAAACTGAGCCAGAATCTCAGACGCGGTTCCAGACAAAAAAGTCTCAAAAGTTTTTGTCACTTCACGAGCCAACACTAATTGAGCATCGTCACCGTACACTTTTTGAACATCGGCGATGGAATCATACACACGGTGCGTAGACTCGTAGAAAACCACGGTACCTGTCTGCTTTTTCCAGGCTTCAAATAAGTCACAGCGGCCTTTAGATTTAGCGGGAACAAAGCCGGCAAAAAAGAATTGGTCAGTTGGTAAGCCAGAGGCACACAAAGCCGCAACCAAGGCACAGGCACCGGGTATGGGCACCACTTTGTGCCCATTTTCACGTAGCGCATGGACCACATGATAACCTGGATCTGAAATCAGTGGCGTGCCTGCGTCAGAGACCAAAGCAACATTTTTACCTTCATCAAGTAAACTTGCCACATAATCGGCTTTGTCTTTTTCATTGTGATCATGAATAGAAAATAATTTTGCTTCGATGGCAAAATGATTGAGTAAACGTCGAGTATGGCGCGTGTCTTCCGCTGCAATATAGTCTACATCACGTAAAATTTGCTCAGCTCTTTTGCTAAAATCGTCTAGATTTCCAATTGGGGTTGCAACTATGTATAACGACCCTCTCGCATCATCAGAACTATGTGGTAACATGTTGCCTCTTTTATTTGTCATTTTGTAAGCTTATGAGCCTCATTAATTATCGCATCATATCATTAACTCTATGCTCTTTTCTTCTGAGTGCCTGTAATTCCATGAATTTAAACATGGATGCACAGCAAAACACCGCCCAATACACAAGTAACGGCTCGACACAAGAAGGAACGCTACCACCCAGCATATACCACCCTTTTAAAGGAACTGGTGTGTCTGGGTCTTTGGCAGATGCCTACAATTCCGCCAAAATTGACTATGAACAAGGTGAGTATCAACACACCATAGACACACTCGAAAATAAAGTGCTGCCTACTAATTCACCTATTCAATTTGATGCGTATTTATTAGCAGCCTTGGCCACCGCCAATTTAGACGATTCAATAGAGGCTTTAAATTATCTATCGCAAGCAGGTAAGCTTTCTAGCGCAAGCTATCCTGACAATCAGAATAAGCTGAAACAGACAAAAGCTTCTGTTTTGGAATATTTCGGTAGTTGGGTCGAAGTCGTCATGCTACGCATGGACTTAACGTACAACCTGCCACTTAGCGAAGGTGAAGAAAATCAAACCCGCCTCTGGATGGCAGTGCAAAATCTAACGCAGAATGAGATAGAAGAGCTGTACAAACAACAGAACCCTATCCTTAACGGTTGGCTAAACATTAGCAGCATTTTACGAGATCAGTCGCTGTCAATAGAACAGCAAATCAATGTGTTCAAAAAGTGGCAGTCTGAAAACCCTAGCCACCCCGCAGCCATTTCACCGCCACAAGACTTTGAAATTATGTCATCAGTTGAAAAGATGGCACCAAAGAAAATTGTCTTGATGCTGCCGATGAGTGGAAGCCTAGAACGCGCTTCTCAAGCCATTGTGGATGGCTTTTTTGCCAGCTTCTACAATCAAAAAGAAGCCAGACCACAAGTCAGTATTGTCAACGTGAATGAATATCAGAACATTACTGAGGCACTTAATGCGGCCAACGAGAAACAACCTGATGTGATCATCGGCCCGCTACAGAAAAACAATGTGGCGCAAATTAGCCGCTTAGAACTTCCTTATCCCGTTATTGCGCTTAATCAACTGGATTTTAACCAATACACTAAGAATCTATATCACTTCTCTTTAAGTGCCGAAGACGAAATTCACGAATTGATTAATTTTGCGAAACAAGAAGGCGCAACCAAAGCAGCCATTTTAAGCACGCAAGACACATGGGCACTGAAACAAAGTGATGAGTTTAGAGCCGCGGCTGTTGATGAGAACATCACTATTACATCAAATCAATCGTATGCCAACACACCCCAAGGCCGACAAGATGCCATACAAAAACTTTTATTGATTAATGAAAGCTACGCCCGTAAACGCCTGGTAGAACAATGGACAGGAGTCAGTGTCGACAGTATTGCTCGATCTCGAGAAGATTTAGATTACGTTTTTTATGTTGGCAAGCTCAATGACGCCAAACAAATACGGCCTCTTCTAGATTTTTACTTTGCCGATGAAATTCCGATGCTAGCCAGCAGCACACTTAATGACAGCGCTCTTGATAGATCGATCAAACCTGGTGATATAGAACGCATCCTCTTTACAGAAGCGCCAGCTCTAACCCCAAATAGCAATGTACTTGATGAGCTGCCTAAAAATCAAAATTCAAATATTCTACGACGCCTTCAAGCACTGGGCGCAGACTCGTATTTATTAGCCAATAAGTATCAATTATTCACGTTACTTCCAAGCACTAAGATTTCAGCCAACACTGGCATTATCACCATGGATAAAGATGGCATCTTTCACAAAAGACCTGTCATCATGACTTACCAAAAAGGAAATTTGGTTTATGCAAACAGCCCTGAATTTTTTGAGAAAAAGGAAAACACCGAAAAATAACGGCGAAAGAGCCGAACAGGCTGCAGAAGACTTTCTTCTCAAACAAGGGTTACGCTTTGTAGAACGAAATTTTTTCTGTCGCCTGGGGGAAATTGATTTAATTTTTCTTGATCAACACACGTTTGTTTTCATCGAAGTTCGGTTTCGCGCGAACAGCGCGCATGGCAGCGCCGCTGAAAGCCTTGGTCACTCTAAGCTGAAGAAAGTGCGCAACAGCGCGGCTTTATGGCTACAAAAGAATAATAAAGAAAATAACGCGAGTCGTTTCGACGCAATTTTATTTGACGAAAAAATAGACACTCAACATTTAACTTGGCTTAAAGCAGTATTTTAATCACTATGGATTTTCAAGAAGCAATCTACACACAATTTGCCCAGAGTTTTGAAGCACAACAACAAGCACTGGAAAGTTTACCGCCTTATATTGAACATGCCGCCAAGGTCATTTTTTCAAGCATTGCTTCTGGCGGAAAAATCATTTGCATAGGAAACAGCACCGGCTCTCACCTTGCTCAATATTTCAGCACCTTGATGCTGGATAGGATGGACAGAGAACGCCCAGGCTTACCCGCTATCAATCTTAGCGGTGAGGGCTCTGCCCTATTGGCAATCACTCACAATGACAGCTACCATGACGTCTTCTCTAAACAAATAACGGCGCTCGGCAATCAAGGCGACATACTGTTTGTGATAGCCAACCGCGGCAACACATCACCTATAATACAAGCCATTCAAGCAGCCCATGAGCGCAAAATGAGTATAGTCGCACTGACAAGCCCAGAAGCCAAAAACGTTTCTTCTCTAACCTCTCAGGACGACACAGAAATAAAGATAAACCTACTTGGCACAGCCAGAGTACACGAATGCCAGCTTAGCGTTATCCATATTTTGGTTGACCTACTAGAACGCCAACTGTTTGGCTACGAAGACTAAAAACCAACAACAAAAACACCTTTATTTTAAAGCAAAAAAAAAGAGCGCTAACAAAGTGGCTCTTTTTATATTGCTAAATTCAGCTAAGCCGAACAATTTACTTTATTTGACAACCTTAAGCTGAAACCCTTTCTTAGGCTCTGGTGTTGTTGGTGGTGTCGGCTCATCGTGAAATTCTTCATGCGGAAACACAAAGCCATCACCATTTTCTTTCGCATATAAAGCCAGCGCCGCTCGCATAGGCACGTAAACCTGCATAGGCTTGCCACTAAAACGAGCCTCAAAAGAAACTGCCTCTTTATCCATAATCAAATGACGCACAGCCGACATACCGATGTTCAATACTATCTGGCCATCTTTTACAAACTCAGTAGGCACAACAACATCTTTCTGATCTGCATCCACCAGCAAATAAGGCGTCATCTCATTATCCGCCACCCAAGCATAGGCAGCATTTAACAAATAAGATCTTTTCGGTAACATTCTTCCTCCGACCTAATTAATATTTAGTAAAAAAAAGGAGCACTAAGCTCCTTTTTTGTGACTTGATACAACCGCTTCAGAGGCTGAAGCTAGTCTAAACGCATCTCTTGTTCTGCTTCAGAAAGACTTTCTTGGAAAGACTCACGAGAAAAAACAAGATCCATATATTTATAAAGCGCTCTTGCCTGATCTTTTGGTATCTCTACACCCAATATAGGTAAACGCCACAATATCGGAGCCAAGCAGCAGTCTACTATTGTAAATTCGTCACTCATGAAGTAAGGCTTTTCTTCAAAGATTGGAGTAACGTTAAGCAGACCTTCACGCAACTCTTTCTGCGCTTTAGCAACCGCTTCTTTATCTTTGCTCGTCAAAATCAAATCAACTAATTTTGCCCAGTCACGCTGAATACGGTACATAAACAAACGGCTTTCAGCACGAGCAACAGGATATACAGGCAACAATGGCGGATGTGGGAAACGCTCATCTAAGTATTCCATCATCACATTTGGCTCATAAAGAACCAAGTCACGATCTACCAATGCTGGAAGCTCATTGTATGGATTTACGTCGGCCAGCTCATCCGGCTTATTAAACGGGTCTACATCTATGATGTCCACTGTGACGGCTTTTTCGGCCAATACAATACGAACTCGATGGCTGTAATGATCTTCTCCATCAGAAAAGAACGTCATTGAGGAGCGCTTTGCAATAACACCCATGTCTAACCCCTATATTGAAAACATCTACGTCCTCTTCGAAGGAGAGGACAATCTATAATATGCTGACGAAATAACAAAAATATTACACGATTTCGTCACCACAAAAAATCTTTAATGAGACTTTACCACGCACCTTTCTTAAAACAAGGCTTCTAACGCTCTGCACTATTGGAATGAAATATGGTCAACCCAATAAAGCAAGCGACACGTAGTAAATTCATAACACTATCATGAAGCCATGAAAATTAAAGCTCAGTTATTCTAACATCATTTTCAGATAATTTTTCTTAGAAAAACAATTTTGTTGTAAGAATCGTATTACTGACTTTATTTCAAGCAAAAAAAACGCTTGGCGAAAACACCAAGCGTTTTGATAATAATTCCAAAGCGAAAAATTAACGCTTAGAGAACTGAGGACGACGACGTGCTTTGCGTAGACCAACTTTCTTACGTTCAACTTCACGAGAGTCGCGTGTAACGAATCCAGCAGAACGTAGAGTACGACGTAGAGTCTCATCATATTGCATCAAAGCGCGTGTAATACCGTGACGGATCGCACCAGCTTGACCAGAGATACCACCACCTTTAACAGTGATGTAAACGTCAAATTTTTCAGTAGCGCCAACAAGTTCAAGAGGCTGACGAACAACCATCTGAGCCGTTTCACGACCAAAGTACTGAGAAAGAGTACGGTTGTTGATAACTAAGTTACCAGAACCCGCTTTAAGGAACACACGAGCGGTAGACGTTTTACGACGACCTGTACCGTAGTATTGAGTAGCTGACATAATGATCTTCCGTATTAAATGTTAAGGGCTTGAGGTTGTTGAGCAGTATGTGGATGCTCAGTACCAGCGTACACTTTCATTTTCTTGTGCATTGCACGGCCCAAAGGACCTTTTGGCAACATACCTTTTACGGCGATTTCAAGAACGCGCTCAGGAGCGTGATCAATCAACTTCTCGAAATTCATAGAACGCAAGCCGCCTGGGTAACCAGTATGGCGGTAGTATTGTTTAGCAGCTGCTTTGTTACCTGTAACGTGAATTTTCTCAGCGTTAATAACAACGATGTAATCGCCAGTGTCAACGTGTGGAGTGTATTCCGCTTTATGCTTGCCACGTAGACGGCGAGCGATTTCAGTAGCCAAGCGGCCTAGAGTTTTGCCTTCAGCATCAACCACGAACCAGTCGCGGCGAACTTCAGCAGGTTTAGCTGTAAAAGTTTTCATCAAAAAACCCTTTCAATACGCGAGCTTAATAGCACGCTATACCTATTATTATTGGTTGGCCAAATAAATAGTATTTGATCAACGTACACTTACCTTTTAAAAAGGCGAGCGAAGTATATACCAATAGAACACAACATGAAAGTAGAAACAGGCTTATGGGCGATGCTCTAGAGACAAATATTCTTCTGATTGCATTTCCAACAAGCGACTAACAGTACGATCATATTCAAATGCAAGGCGTGTCCCCGTGTAAATGTCAGGAATAGCCACTTCGGCAGAAAAAATCACTTTCACATGACGATCATAAAATTCGTCAACCAGATTGATAAAACGCCTCGCCAAATCATCTCTCGAGGCATCCATCTGCGGTAAGTTAGAGATAATCACCGTCGTATACAAACGAGCGATCTCAATATAATCGATCTGACTTCGCGGCCCATCACACAGCGCTTTAATGTCGAACCAAGCCAACCCCTCACAGCTGCGCAGCAAGGGAATATTTCGCCCTTCTATTTCAACAGCCCCACCCTCTACAATATGAGAAGCGTCTGAGATCAAGCTCATAAAGCGATCATTTAACTCCTTGTCCGCACTCTCGCTCAGAGGAAAATGATACAACTTAGCTTGCTTTAACGTACGCAACCGGTAATCCACACCACCATCGACATTCATTACTTTGGTGTGTTTTTTCACAAGATCAATAGCCGGCAAAAAGCGTGCACGCTGGAGACCATTTTTATACAAACCATCCGGTTCAATGTTTGAAGTGGCAACTAACGTCGTACCATTTTCAAACAACACCTCCAGCAATCCGGCTAAAATCATGGCATCAGTAATATCTGTCACAAAAAATTCATCAAAGCACAGCACTTGAGCTTTGGAGGAAATTTCTTTGCCTACAATTTCTAACGGATTTTTGACATCGTGCAGTTTGCGCAACTCTTGATGAACCATCTGCATAAAACGATGGAAATGCAGACGCATTTTCTTTTCCGTCGGCAAACAATCAAAAAAAGTATCCATCAAGTAAGTCTTACCACGACCTACTCCCCCCCAAAAATAAAGCCCCTGCTCAACCGTAGGCGCCTTCTTTTTCAAAAAACGCCCTAAAAAGCCACTAGAGGCTTTTTCCGCCTGATTGGCGACCAGACGATCAAATAAATCCTGAAGCGCTTCTACCGCTTCCTCTTGAGCTGGATCATAATTGAAGTCTGTTCTTGTTAAATCTTGCTTATAACGTGTAATGGGTGTCATCGCCGCTCTTTCATTAGATTAGTAAATTATGCTCATTCTAACAAATTGCATCTTAAACAACACCTATCAAGCTGTTATCGTAGGGGTGGTTTCGCTATAATGGATTATCTGTTTTTTGGAGAAAGTCATGAACTTAGAAGAATTTAACATTATCGTTTTTATCACCGGCATTATAATTGGCTGTGTTGCCACACTCGCTCTTAAAAGTTTCATTGCGAAAAACAACCGCAAGCAAACAGACTCAAGCTCAAATATCATCACCATGAAGACATTGCAGCAAGAGTTAGACAGCAAGCAAGTTATCATTGATAACTTTTTCACGGACAGCAACCAACACCTTTCTACAGTTGAAAAACGACTCGCTGAGCTGCGCAATTGTTTAGCTGAAAACGCCAAGCAATTAAGCAACGTTACGGTTGAATCCAGCACCACAGCAGAACAAAACCTATCTTCTGAATTCTCAGATTCAGTAGAACCACCAAGAGACTATGCCTTAAAACATGGCAAAGAACCTGGGATGCTGAGTGAAAACTTCGGTTTGGAAAACAGAGATCTCGACTTAGAACCAAAACGCACCATGTAACATAGAAAAACGGGCCATTAAAAAGCCCGTTTTTTTTATTTATCACCACACGTTACGCAGGATTATCAATATCAATAAATATGGCATCCAAGCCATGCTCTTGAGCTAAAAACTTCGCTATGGATTTTGCACCGAATCGCTCGGTAGCGTGATGACCCGCCGCAACAAAATGAATGCCCATTTCACGTGCAATGTGTATTGTTTGCTCAGAAACCTCTCCCGTAATAAAGACATCAGCACCGACCGCAACTGCCTGCTCTATATAGCCTTGCGCCCCCCCCGTACACAGTGCCACTCGATGAATAAGACGATCATTCACACACTCAAGCAACACATCGCGACCTACAGCCTCTTCAACTCTCTTCTGAAACGCAACCGCTGACATTGGCCCGTTTATTAAATCACCGACAATACCAATAGAGTCTTCTATCGGCACCCCAGTCTGTAACCCAGATCGATTTGATAAACCTATTGCGTCCGCCAGTCCAGCATTATTCCCTAAAGTTGGATGAGCATCCAATGGCAAGTGGTAGCCATATAAATTAATATCGTTGAGGATTAGCGCAGCAATGCGGCGATACTTCATCCCGATGATACGAGGATCTTCGTTCTTCCAAAAGTAACCATGATGAACAAAAATGGCATCTGCCTTATAGTCAATAGCGGCGTCAATAAGAGCTTGACTGGCGGTTACGCCTGTCACCACACGGGTAATCTCTTTTTTTCCTTCCACCTGCAAACCATTGGGCGCATAATCTTTAAAACGATTTGGACTTAATGTCTTATCTAGTAAACTATCAAATTCACTTCGCAGCAAAATAACCTCTTATACTTTATGAATCAAAAAAAACACGGGTCACCCATTCTTCTTTCTGCACTTGCCGGAACCTGCATAGGCTTGGCGGTACTCCTCGTACAAGAGAAGCAAAAAAATACAGACTCTAGCTACTCCACTCCCGTGCAAATAGCCACACCTTCTGTTGTTAACATTTACACCCAAGTTAACCAACAAAAAGGCCTGAATGACATAGGTGTCGCAAAACATAGCATTAATTTAGGCTCAGGCGTAATTGTCACAAAAGATGGCTTTATTCTCACCAACTATCATGTTATTCAGAACGCACAGAGCATTGTCGTCGCACTACATGATGATCGACGCATTGAAGCACAACTCATCGGTTCAGACCCATCAACAGACTTAGCTGTTTTAAAAATACCACAGCTAAACCTACCAAGCATTAAAATGGGCGATAATGACAAAGTGTCCGTAGGAGATCGCATCCTTGCCATCGGCAACCCATTTGGAATCGGCCAAACCGTCACCGCTGGCATTATCAGCGCCAAAGGACGCAATAGCATAGGACTTAACACCTATGAAAACTTTCTACAAACAGACGCCGCTATCAATCCAGGCAATTCAGGTGGCGCTCTAGTAAACCTAAAAGGCGAACTGATTGGCATAAGCTCAGCCATTTACTCAAGCTCTGGCGGCTCCCAAGGAATTGGCTTTGCAACGCCGGCGGACGACGCCCTTGAGGTCATGAATGACATTATAAAACACGGAGAAGTAATACGAGGCTATTTAGGAATGGAGGCTCAAAAGATCACCCCGTTATTGGCTGACAATCTATCTCTTCCTTCAAAGCACGGACTGCTTGTCAACGATATAACAAAAGAAAGCCCAGCCGAAAAAGCCGGCATTGAAGTTGGCGATATCATACTAGAAATAAACAACACACCAAGCGAGGATCCATTTCAGATTAGACGCTTTATTGCCTCTTTGAAGCCCGGAACCCATATTTCCCTTGTTGGCATTAGAGGGTTGCAATCCTATCAGACTGACATCATGCTAGAAAAACAACCCACCATGCAAAGAATCAATTATTGATTTTGACGTTCAATCAACATTTTCAATTGATTCAAACTACGCTCAAAATTATTACCTGCAATATCATTGGCAAACAAAGCAAGGTAAGGACTCAATAAACCAGCACTTAGATCACCATCAATGATCCAGTTTACTAGAGTTCCACCCTCCACTTCAGATAACAGAATTTGATTGTGAACAAGATTAATCTTGGGCTTTGGACGCACATCAAAACGAACAACAGACTCTGACGCAGTAATGAGTGACAAAACACCTTGATCTGATGTTGAATCATACGTTATGAAGACAGAATCACCGCCCCCTAAAACCCCATCAAACGAACTCAATCGACCATCTTGAATAAACATCCACTGCGCCAAGCGGTCACCCTTAAGCATCTCTTCGTAGACCTTGGCCTTTGAAGCATTTATAACAACACTACGCTCAACACGGTAATCAGTCGGCATAAAAAAGCCCACCACAACCAGAAGCAAAATAACCAGCGCCGTAATGCGAGTCACTTTTCTCAGCTTATAAAGAGCAGCAGGATGTGATGAGTTACCGACCATTATAATCCCTTCAAAATCCGATATTCAGCCGACATAGCATGCGCCTCTAACGACTCTCCGCGAGCCAAAGGAGAAGCTATTTTAGCCAACTCACTCGCCCCTTCTGGCGAACAGTAAATCAGTGAACTACGCTTTTGAAAATCATAAACCCCCAAAGGAGATGAAAACCTTGCCGTACCAGATGTCGGTAAAACATGGTTAGGTCCAGCACAGTAATCACCTAACGCCTCAGGCGTATGACGGCCCATAAAAATGGCACCCGCATGGCGGATTTTTTCGACCCATTTTTCTGGCTCATCGATCGATAACTCAAGATGCTCAGCCGCAACAACATTGGCGATATCCATCGCTTCATCCATATTTTCAACATGAATAAAAGCGCCACGCCCTTCTAAAGACGCCTTAATGATATCTTTGCGACTTTGCGTTTCAATCAAACGCTCCATAGACGCTTTTACATCTTTGATAAAAGCCAAGTCAGTCGAGATCAAAATAGATTGGGCATCTTCATCATGCTCTGCTTGCGAAAACAAATCCATGGCAATCCAATCAGGATCAGTCTTACCATCACAGACCACTAGAATTTCCGAAGGTCCGGCAATCATATCGATACCCACTACGCCGAAGACCATCTTCTTCGCCGTGGCAACATAGATGTTACCAGGACCAACAATCTTATCGACTTTTGGAATCGTCTCTGTCCCGTACGCTAGAGCCGCTACGGCTTGCGCGCCACCTATCGTAAATACACGGTCAACGCCAGCAATATAAGCGGCCGCCAACACAATATCATTGACCAAACCATCAGGCGTTGGAACCACCATGATAATCTCAGCAACTCCCGCCACTTTTGCAGGCATCACATTCATCAACACTGACGACGGATAAGCGGCCTTACCACCTGGCACATACACACCCACCCGATCCAAAGGCGTGACCTTTTGACCTAACACAGTACCGTCATTCTCTTGGTACTGCCACGAAGGTTGCTTTTGTCGCTGATGATAATCATGCACCCGCTTTGCAGCGGCTTCTAGGCTAGCCACCAATTCAGCACTGACGCGATTTTTTGCAAGCGCTAACTCTTCCCGAGAAATTTCAAGCTCAGAAGAAGAAATAACATGACGACGATCAAACCGATTTGTGTATTCAATGACCGCATCATCGCCGCGAAGACGCACTTGCTCAACAATATCAGCAACCGCTTTCTGCACACCAGCATCGGAAACAGAATCCCATGCAAGCAAAGATTCTAGTTCAGAGCGGAAACCATCAGAACTAGAAGAAAACTCTCGAATATTAAGATTCAATTATTTACCCTCGTTATCATCAACCGCACGTCGTATCATTTCTAAGATAGGCTCAATTTCTGCGTACTTAGTTTTATAGGCGGCTTTATTGACCACCAAACGCGTACTAATAGGCGCAATCAACTCGCGAGCCTCAAGACCATTAGCCTTAAGCGTATTACCAGTATCAACGATATCCACGATCAGATCCGCCAATCCCATAATGGGAGCCAACTCCATCGCGCCATATAATTTAATAACATCAGCCTGAATACCTTGCTCCGCAAAATACGCTTTCGCTGTTTTAATAAATTTAGACGCTACTTTTAAACGTCTATTTGGCAACGACTGACCAACAACTCCCGCCGTCATTAGACGACATTTCGCTATTTTAAGATCAAGAAGCTCATAAAGATTTTTTGTTGACGCTTCCATCAACACATCTTTACCCGCAACACCAAAGTCAGCCACACCATGATCAACATACGTAGGCACATCGGTTGCACGCAAAATCACCAACTTAATATGCTCGTGATTTGTATCAAAAATTAGCTTGCGACTTTTACTAATGTCTTCAATTGGAACAATATTCGCCTTTTCCAAAAGCGGTAAAGTTTCACCAAGAATACGCCCTTTTGACAGAGCAATAGTTAATGTTCTGCTCATATCAATTCAAAACTCGTGAAATTTTCGCACCCAATGCACCAAATTTTTCTTCAATGCATTCATAACCACGGTCTATGTGGTAAATACGATCAATCTTTGTATCGCCCTCTGCCACTAAGGCCGAAAGCACCAAACTAGCTGATGCACGCAAATCTGTCGCCATTACAGGGGCTCCTTTTAAGCGCTCGCAACCACGCACAATCGCCGTATTGCCACTCACTTCAATGTCAGCCCCCATGCGAAGCATTTCATCTACGTGCATAAAACGGTTTTCAAAAATATTTTCTATTACACGCCCAACACCGTTTGCAATAGAGTTCAGCGCCACAAACTGCGCTTGCATGTCGGTTGGAAATGCCGGATAAGGTGCGGTGCTTATATTTACAGCATCGGGACGACGCCCTTCCATATCCACCTCTATCCAACTGTCACCACAAGTCACTTTTGCGCCGGCTTCTTCTAGTTTAGATAATACAGCCTCAAGAGATTTCACGTTGGTATCAATCACTCTGACTTTACCACCGGTGATAGCAGCCGCCACTAAGAAAGTCCCTGTTTCAATACGATCAGGCATAACGGGATAAGTGGTACCATGCAAGGACTCAACACCATCAATAACAATGGTATCTGTACCGTGACCTTTAATTTTAGCACCCATGGAAATCAGGCATTCAGCCAAATCAACCACTTCAGGCTCACGCGCTGCGTTTTCTAAAATCGTTTTTCCATCTGCCAAGGTGGCGGCCATCAGCAAATTCTCGGTTCCAGTAACCGTTACCTTATCAAAAAAGATACGCGCGCCTTTAAGGCGACCATCCACACTGGCAACAATGTCGCCACCTTCAACAGATATCTTGGCCCCCATTGCTTCTAGACCACGCAGATGCAAATCCACAGGCCGGCTGCCGATCGCACAACCACCTGGCAGCGACACAATTGCTTTACCAAAATGGCTAACAAGAGGGCCCAAAACCAAAATAGAAGCACGCATGGTTTTTACAAGATCATAAGGTGCTTCACAGTTATTGAGTGTTGAAACGTCTAATTGCACACTCATTTTTTCATCCACGACCACACCACACCCCATAGAGCCAAGCAGCTCAAGCATGGTAGTGATGTCATGCAAATGAGGGAGGTTTTTAATTGTAATCAAGTCTTTTGTTAACAAAGTTGCCGCTAAAATAGGCAACGCGGCGTTTTTCGCACCTGAAGCGCGAACAACACCATTAAGCCGAGTACCACCGGTAATCAGAAGCTTATCCATATTTTTAATCTCTTATAATCGCATTTATAGCTTGCTTATTTGTTCTGGCGTATAGGTTTTCATTGTAACGGCATGAATGGCGCCACTGGATATAGCCTTTTGAAGGTGTGAGTATACAAGCTGCTGCCTCTTCACTGTGGACAGGCCTTCGAATTCACTTGTTACTACTACCACTTGGAAATTACAACCTTCCCCTTCTGCAATAACTTCGCAGTTGGGAATAGAGGATTCTAAAAGTGCTTTAACTTCACCTGCGTTCACAGTCGCTCCAATAGATAAAGATATTTGATTGCACTATTCTACATGAGTACAGCCAACTACTTAACACCCACAAGCCCAACTCTGAATAAAAAACCTCTTGTTTTCCAAGATTTTAATCCAGACTGACAATAGCAGACAGAAAAAACAAAAAAATCCGAACTCATCACCTGAATTCGGATTCTATAAGGAACACAAAATAGACGACAGGGGCGCTAGGACTTTTTCGCCAAAGAGTCACGCCATGCAGAAATAGCCGCTTCAATATCGTTTCTATTTTGCTCCATCATGACCGCAAACTGCTTACGGAAAGTTAAGCCAAAATTAATATTATTGATGACAACGTTGCTAAGCATCCATTTGCCTGCATTGGACTGCTCCATGTAAAAACTGATGTTTAAGATACCACCCGCTTCCATCTGGAAATCCACATCCACTTTCGTTTCTCGACCTTGCCCTTGCGGCCCCAATGGCAAAACATTAATACGGTTTGCATCAAGCTCTAGCAGAGAAGCGCCATAGGTTTTCAGCAGGGTATCTTTAGTCACCGTGGCAAAACGCACCCTTTGTTCGGCAGTCGCTCTACGATAATACTTCCCCATGACTTTTTTTGAAAAATCATCAAAATCCACCACATCTTCGAGAATAGCGTTGACGCGCTGCTCAAGTAAAGCTGGATTTGAAGCCAAAACAGCCTTATCGGCAACAATATCTTTACGAAAAGCATCTACCACATTAATGACAGCATCTCTTGCACCATCCACATTGGACCACGCCAAATTTGAACAAAACGCAGTTAGAACAAAGAAAAAACTCATAACAATTTTAGACATATCTTATTTCTCCGAGTCGCCAGCTTTAAACAAAAACTGACTAATCAAGGTCTCTAAAACGAGGGCGGATTGGGTGTCGTATATTTCACTGCCATTTTTCAGCATCTCGTCATCCGCACCAATCGATATACCCAAATATTTTTCACCCAACAAACCACTCGTCAATACGGCAATAGAGCTGTCCGTTGGGATATTATTCACGTCAGAGTAAATATTCATGGTCACTAATGCCATATACAACTCCTTATCAAACGTAATGGATTCAACACTACCCACTGTTACACCCGCTATGGAAACTTTAGCTCGACTTGTTAAGCCCGCAATATCATCAAACCTAGCAACAACCTGATAAGTATCTTTTTTACTAGAAAAAGCCAAACCACTCACTTGTACAGCCAAATAAACAAGAGCGGCAACACCTAGTACAATAAAACATCCAACCAATAACTCAGCTCGCTTACTTCTCATCCTAAAAATCTCCAAACATAGCAGCGGTCAATACAAAATCTAACGCCAAAATAGCCAATGAACTTAATACCACAGTACGGGTAGTCGCTTTGCCTATCCCCTCTGAAGTTGGCACACACTCATACCCCTGATACACCGCTATCCAAGTAACGACAACAGCAAAACATACCGCCTTAATGACACCATTCATAATATCGGTATCAAAATACACTGATTGCTGCATAGATGACCAAAATGCGCCATCATAAACCCCCAGCCAACCCACTGAAACCAATTGCCCCCCAAGAATCCCAGAGGCCGAAAAAATTAAACTTAACAGCGGCAAACAAATCACACCAGCGATGAAGCGTGGCGCAATAACACGCCTAAGCGGATCAACTCCCATCATTTCATAGCTGGATAATTGCTCAGTGGTTTTCATTAAACCAATCTCTGCCGTCAAAGAAGAGCCCGCTCGACCTGCAAACAAAAGCGCAGTCACGACTGGCGATAGCTCGCGCAACAGAGAGAGCGCCAACAATTGCCCTACCGCCTCTTCAGAGCCAAATTTCGCTAAAATACTGTAACCCTGCAGCGACAACACCATGCCGATAAATGCCCCTGACACAAAAATAATAACAAGAGACAACACACCAACCGAATAAAGCTGCTTTACCAGCAGATTCACCGACTCACGAAATCGAACAGGAAATCGGCAAATACTTTGAGCCAAAAAGATACCCGCTCGCCCTACCGCTTCCAACCAGTCAAAAAGCCACGCGCCCAAAGAAATAATTACTTTCACTGTATCGCTCCACCTTTATTAGACTTACTCGAAACGGATTGGTGGCCACCCTGAAGATCAACATCACTATCATCAGTACTCTCTGGATAGTGAAATGGCACTGGCCCATCTGGCTCGCCATTCAAAAATTGTCGTACCTCTGGATCTTCAGAAGCAAGAATATCCTTGGCAGAACCTTCAGCAATTACTCGCCCACCGGCTAAGATACACACATGATCAGCAATAGATAAAGACTCTTTCACATCATGAGAAACCAACACTGAGGTGATATTTGCGGAATCATTAAGCTGGCGAATCAACTTCACCAACACCCCTTTAGATATGGGGTCCTGGCCTGTAAATGGCTCGTCGTACATAACCAATTCTGGATCTAATGCGATTGCACGAGCCAACGCGACCCGTCTCGCCATGCCACCAGACAACTCGGCCGGCATCATTTTAGCGGCCCCCCGAAGGCCAACGCTATGCAACTTATCAGACACAATCGAGGCTATCTCTTTCGCACTAAGCTTAGTATGCTCTTCCATAGGAAACGCGACATTCTCTGCCACTGACATATCCGTAAACAAAGCACCACTTTGAAACAACATGCCCATTTTTTTACGCACTTTGTAAAGCTCATTACGGGACAAAGTATGTACATTTTGCCCATTTACAAAAATAGTACCTGTAGTAGGGGTAAGTTGCGCAGCGATCAAACGCAACAATGTGGTTTTTCCCGTTCCACTTGGCCCCATGACAGCCGTGATTTTTCCCTTAGGTATGGTTAGAGAGACATTTTCATAAATAACACGATCTCCTCTAAAAAAACTCAGATCATTGACCCTTATATAAGCATCTACCACTGATACACCTTTAATCACTATAAAATATCGTCTGATACTATCACTGCACTCCAATAAATAAAATCATGACACCACTAAATGCACCTTGTTTGTTAGATCAAGTCTTGAATTCAAACGTCAAACCTCATTAAATGGTGACTTCTAAAATCTATGAGTAATTTCAATACCATGCTGTTATTTTCTGTTGCCCTCATTGTGGGACTCGTTTTGTTAATCATGAGTTCTGACAAATTCATCGAACACTCTGCTTTAGTTGCAGAAAAACTCAATGTCAATCCGATGATAATAGGGATTACTCTCGTTGCATTTGGCACGTCAGCCCCAGAGATGGTTGTTTCCGCTATTGCAGCGTTAGACAACGCTCCAGAAATTGCCGTCGGTAACGTATTAGGCTCCAATATCGCAAACATTGCTCTTGTTTTTGGTGTCACCTTGTTCTTTTCAGCGGTTCCTATTGCGAAAGGGCTTGCAAAAAAAGAAGTACCACTTGTGCTGGCAATCACCTTACTCACAGGAACATTGCTTTACGATCAAACACTTGATCTATGGGACGGCATAATACTTCTGGCCGCCTTTGTGGTGATCTTGACCATATTATTGAAAGGCAATAAGGATCTTGAAAGCGAACTTGCGGATGAGCTACCTGAAGACGATGGAGCACCCGTTGTAAAATCTCTATTTATCGCGCTTATTGGACTAGCGGTTTTGATTGGTAGTTCGAAATTATTAGTCTGGGGTGCCATTGGCATAGCAACCGCTCTTGGTGTGAGTGAATTAGTCATCGGCCTCACTATTGTTGCTGTCGGAACGAGCCTACCTGAACTGGCAGCATCCATAAGTAGCGTACGAAAAGGCCATCACGACATTGCAATTGGCAACATCATTGGCTCAAACATTTTTAACTTAGCCACTGTATTACCATTGCCCGCCCTTATTGCACCTGGTCTTGTCGATGCCAACGTCATTAGCCGAGACTTCCCTTGGGTACTTGGACTGACTGCAGCACTTGCCGTTGCGATTTTTGTGTTCAAAAACAGCAAAAACAACAGCATTCCACGCTGGGTGGGGCTGCCGCTTGTTGCTTCTTACGGTGTTTATTTGTTCATCATCAGCACAAATGGCTCGGTGTGATGCATTTTTTGACAAAACTGATTACCGCAAAAAACCTCTTTCTAAGTGGAGCGGCTTTAATTTTGTTCGCTCTTACTTTTTGGTATGGAACAATACCTACTAGAAATTTGGTTGAAACAGACTCACTGAGCAGCTCTCCAGACTATTTTATCACGGACGTAAAAGTGAGAGAATTCGACTCAAACGGCCAATTAATCGAAACCTTGGACGCCGAACAAACTCTACACTATATAGCAAAATCTAGAACCCTATTAGAAAAACCCAGTATTGAGCGCCAATCAACTTCTGGTTCTTGGAGTGCGAAAGCAGAGAAAGGGATCATCGAAGATGGCAGCAGTGACATTTTATTGACAGAAAATGCACGGGCAACGAAAAAATACCTCCAATCTGAAGACATACAACTTAGTGCGGATAACGTGCATTATTTAGATAAAGATCAATCATTAACCAGCTATGGAAATGCAACCCTTATCTCCCCTCAAGGAAACACGACGGCTGGCGAGATTACTACTTACATCAATTCAGAAGAAGTCGTGATGACAGGATCTGTACGAGGACAATATGAAACAGTTCGTTAACATCAGCCTATTGGTTGCCTTAGCCTTCACAGGTCAATATGCTCATGCATTGCCTGACGATATAAATAAGCCACTTGAAATCCAAGCTGACGAAGCCTCCTTTAATCAAAATACAGGGGAAGCCATTTACAAAGGCAACGTGTTTGTCAAACAAGGCACTATTGAGATTCAAGCGCAATATCTCAAAGTATCGACAAACGTAAACACCAAAAAATTTAGTAGCTTAGAAGCAAAAGGTAAACCAGCCAAATTCAGTCAACAAATTGATTGGAGTGGCAATATTGTGATAAGTAAAGGCAATAAAATTAATTATCTGACCACAGAATCAAAATTAGAGATCATCGGCGACGGCTATTTAAGCCGTATGCAAAACTCCATTACGGCAGACTACATTCTGTATATGATCAATGATGGCACTTTCAGCGCAGAGAAAAAAGATTCTGGTCGTGTCAATATGACATTGCAACCACAAGCACCCGAGGCTAAGAAATAAATGGCATTACTGGAAGCAAAACATTTGGCAAAAAGCTACAAGAAGCGACAGGTTGTAAAAGATGTTTCTATTGCCGTAGAATCCGGTGAAGCCGTTGGCCTGCTAGGACCTAATGGTGCAGGAAAAACGACTTGCTTTTATATGATTGTTGGCATGGTCGCCAATGATGCTGGCGGTATTTTTATCGACGGGCAAGATATCACTCACGACGCCATGCACACCCGTGCGCAAAAAGGTATTGGCTACCTGCCACAGGAAGCGTCTATTTTCAGAAAAATGTCTGTTGAAGACAATATTCTCGCTATTCTGGAGACTCGCAAAGAGCTGAACAAAGCTCAGCAAGCAGAAAGACTCGAGGAGCTCTTAGAAGAGTTCCACATTAACCATATACGTACCAACCTAGGCATGGCACTGTCCGGAGGAGAAAGACGTCGGGTTGAAATAGCCAGAGCGCTTGCAATGAACCCAAAATTCATACTCCTAGATGAGCCCTTCGCCGGTGTCGACCCTATCTCGGTTGGCGATATCAAGCTAATCATCAAACACCTGCAAGAAAGTGGAATTGGTGTTTTAATTACCGATCACAACGTCAGAGAAACCTTAGACATATGCGATAAAGCATACATTGTTGGCAACGGTTACATCATTGCTTCAGGTGATGCGAACACCGTTATCAATAATGAACAAGTAAAAAAGGTTTATTTAGGCGACGACTTCCGTCTGTAACCCCTTATCATTGCTGTAGAAAGGGAGTAGTATGCATAACTCGTTCCAATTCACTCAAACTGAAAGAGTTGCTCTATGAAGCAGTCTTTACAATTAAAGCTCGGCCAACAGCTGACGATGACACCGCAACTGCAACAAGCCATTCGCTTGCTGCAGCTTTCTACGTTGGATTTAAAACAAGAAATACACGAATTTCTTGAATCTAACCCGCTCCTTGAACTCGACGATGATGAGCACATACACATCGACATTCCTGCGAGCATAGAAACAAAAAGCGCAACAGACCACACAACCGAAAACAATAGCGAAGAAGAGCGTGTAGAGTCGGAATGGACAGAAAGCATCCCTGAAGAACTGTCAATTGACAGTAATTGGGATGATACATACCAAAGCTCTGCCGCTGTCAGCGATCATAATTGCTATGAAAGTGACGGTGACTTCGAAAGTCGCAACGCACCCGCTGAGAGCATTCAAGACCATCTTATCTGGCAACTGAATCTGACTCACATGTCAGACCGAGACATAGAAATCGCTTATGCTATTATCGAATGCGTCCAACCAGATGGCTATTTAAGCATCTCCCCAGATGAAATATGTGAGTCTCTAGCGGCTGAGTTAGAAGACTTAGAAATAGAAGAAGTCATTGCCGTACAGCATAGATTACAGCGTTTTGATCCTGTGGGTGTTTGTTCTATCGACTTGCGTGATTGTTTGCTTGTGCAATTAGAGGCATTCAGCAATCACCCGCTTTATAAAAGCACCCATAATATTATTGATCATTATCTCCCCCTATTGGGCAATCGTGATTTTGCACAACTGAGCCGTAAGACCAAACTAAAAGACGAAGCCTTAAAAGAAGTCATTGACCTAATACAGCTGCTCAACCCTCGACCAGGCTCCGTTATAGACGCAGACGATACCGATTATGTCATTCCTGATGTATCTGTCAAAAAACGTCATGATGTTTGGCAAGTCGAACTAAATAATGAAGCGTTACCGCCAATAAAAATCAATGAAACCTATTCAGCCATGGCAAACACAGCGGCAACAGCAGAAGACGCCACGTACATTAAAACCTCGCTCCAAGAGGCGAAGTGGTTTATGAAAAGCCTACAAAGTAGAAATGAAACACTACTAAAAGTGGCAAGCTGTATTGTGAGTAGACAAATCGATTTTTTTGAGCTTGGTGAAGAAGCAATGAAACCCATGGTACTTCACGATGTCGCAGAAGAAGTTGGCATGCATGAATCGACTATTTCAAGGGTTACAACACAAAAATACATGCATACGCCTAAGGGTATTTTTGAGCTGAAGTATTTTTTCTCAAGCCACGTCAACACTGCAGCTGGAGGAGAATGTTCTTCCACCGCAATACGAGCTATGATTAAGAAGCTTGTGGCGGATGAACCACCCAAAAAACCACTAAGTGACAACAAATTAGCGGCTATTTTAGCCGATCAAGGCATTCAAGTCGCAAGACGAACTGTTGCCAAATACCGAGAGGCGATGAACATCCCTCCTTCCAATGAACGCAAACGACTGATCTAACGGAAAACATTTTATCATGTCCTTGAAATCATTATTAAAAGCGGAACTTGTTCTCGCAAAGCAAGATATTGTTAGCAAAAAGCGTGTGTTAGAAAGCATCGCAGAAGTCGCCTCAAATCGACTACACTGCGACAACGAAGCGGTTTATGACGCTCTTTTAGGGCGTGAGAAGCTCGGCAGTACAGGCATAGGCAATGGCATTGCCATCCCTCATTGCCGATTAGAATCAGCCAATCATACCGCGATTGTCGTTATGTCCCTACAAACACCGATTGACTTTGACTCCATCGATAAAAGAGCGGTCGATCTCATATTTGCGCTCATTGTCCCACCCCACGAGTGCGATCAGCATCTTGCGACTTTAGCTCAAATTGCAGAACTGGCTCAATCGCCTGAGTCATTAGACAAACTGCGCACAGCGCAGTCTAATCAAGATCTATTCGCCATTTTTGATTCTTTAATATAGGAAAAGCACATGCAGGAAGAGTCTATTATCATTATCAATAAGCTTGGCCTGCATGCTCGCGCTGCTGGCAAACTCATTGAAACCACCACTCGTTTCTCGTGCGATATCACCATAGAAAAAGATGGCCGCAATGTTGACGGAAAAAGCATTATGGCCATGATGATGCTTGCGGCAGGGAAAGGAACGGAAATTCGCATAAAAACCAATGGCGAAGATGAAGGTGAGGCCATTAGCGCCATAATAGAGCTGATTAACAATCGATTTGGTGAAGACGAGTAACGCTCTTCTATGTCAAAGCAAAACACGCTCAATCATCTGCAAACGGTAACCGAATCACTTGAGTCCGGTGAAACCATGCAGATACGCTATTTACTTAATGGCGCTTTACCTGCACAAGATGTCGCTAGACTATTAGAGTCTTCCCCACCGAAAGAACGTAAGCTTTTATGGGAATTAGTAGACGCAAAAAATGAAGGTGAAGTATTGCAATATCTCAGCGAAGATATTGGCATACAATTCATGAAAAATATGGATACAGAGCGGCTTATCGCGGTATCCGAGCATTTTGAAAGCGATGACCTCGCTGACTTACTGCAACACCTGCCAGAAAAAATCGTCAAAGAAGTTCTGGCGTCCATGTCCATTCAAGACAGGACAAGAGTTGAAGGCCTATTAAGCTATTCGGAAGATTCTGCCGGTGGCTTAATGAACACAGACACGATCACCATTAGACCGAATATCACGGTAGACATTGCTTTTCGATATTTACGCAGACACACGTCACTACCAGACATGACTGACAACTTGTTAGTAGTCAGTCGCTCCGACAGACTACTTGGTACGCTACCACTAACAAAACTGTTAGTTTCTGATCTAAATGCCACAATACGAGACATTATGGAAACAGAATTCACAGTTATTGTCGCTGAGACACCGGCAAGTGAAGTCGCACAGTTATTTGAAAAAATGGATCTTGTCTCTGCTCCTGTTATTGATAGCAAAACAAAAAAATTGTTGGGACGCATTACTATTGATGACGTTGTTGACGTTATTCGAGACGAAGCTGAGCACTCTATGCTCAGCATGGCCGGGCTTGATGATGATGAAGACACGTTTTCCCCAATCATGAAAACCACAAGACGTCGCGCCGTATGGTTAGGCATCAATCTTATCACGGCTTTCATTGCCTCGTATGTCATTGGATTGTTTCAAGACACACTTGATCAAGTAGTTGCTCTAGCGATTCTCATGCCAATCGTCGCCAGTATGGGTGGCATTGCAGGCTCACAAGTGCTTACTTTGGTGATTCGTGGGATTGCACTGAACCAAATTGGCGCAACAAATACTCGCTGGCTTCTTAACAGAGAACTGATTGTAGGGCTCCTTAATGGACTACTTTGGTCAACAGTGATTGCTGCTCTTACTGCACTTTGGTTTGACAACATCAAGATTGCCTATATCATAGCGGGCGCTATCGTAATAAACCTGCTCTTTGCCGCCGTCACTGGAACACTTTTGCCTATCTTGCTAAAAAAAATCGGCATAGATCCGGCCCTTGCTGGCAGCGTAATTTTGACTACCGTGACCGATGTTATTGGATTTTTATCCTTTCTTGGTCTTGCTACTATTTTTCTAATATAGGTTCCCATGACAGACTTTGATCAATTTGAAAACGACGACGAAACTCCTAAAAGTAAAACCCAGATCAAGCGTGAAATGGAAGCCCTGCAAGATCTTGGAAAGAAACTATTAGGCCTTAGCAAGAATCAACTTAAAAAAGTGGAAATGTCTGACACTTTGCGCGAAGCCTTTGTTGAAGCGGGTCGAATCAAACAGCATGAAGCCATGAGGCGACACCTACAATACATTGGTAAAATCATGCGCACAGAAGATCACGAAGCCATTGCTCATCGCGTTGCTCTTTTCGACTCCACTTCTGCTGCTTACAACAAACTGTTTCATCAACTTGAGATTCGAAGAGATCTGCTCATTGGAGAAAACAGCAAAGAAGCTTTATCAGAGTATCTGGAAGAAAATCCTCAAATTGAAGATATCCAATTGCTTAGACAGCTGATTCGCCAATCTCAAAAAGAAGTATCGCAGGAAGGCAATACCTCAAACCGTAAAAAACTCTTCCGTTTCTTACGAGAAGCAGAGGAAAAACGTCTTGGATTAAAAGAGTAATAGACAAAAACATTCGCATAAAAAAGCCCCCATTTTCCATGGCTAGACAGCCTTAGAAAACGGGGGCTTTTTTGTGATATCAACGAATTTTAATCTGTTATTTTTAACCTAAATCAGTCTTCGGTGATAAAAACAGGGCATCTTTTCTCTCACCGTGTTTAACGACTGCTTGTTCACACGAAAGACAAAATACCCCGGCTCTTCACCCATTCCAACTAAGCGCTCACCCCAAGGAGAATATAAAGCGCTGTGACCGTACGTTTGCCGCGTTTCGTTATGCCAACCACACTGACCAACCCCAAGCACATAACACTGGTTTTCAATGGCTCTCGCAGCAAGAAGTGTATCCCAGTGCGCCTTGCCAGTGACATAGGTAAAAGCGGCTGGAACCAAGAGTATTTCAGCGCCTAATTTTACCAACTCGCGATAAAGCTCTGGAAAACGCAAGTCATAACAAATACTCAAACCCACTTTAAAGCCATCTACCTCGATGACTTTTAACGTCCACTCTCCAGGCTCAATAACATCTGATTCTTTGTAGGTAGCGGCCTTGTCACTTACCATCACATCAAACAAATGAATCTTATCATAACGTTCATATACACAACCATCGGGATCAATCACCCAACAGGTTTGCCTTACGCGTGTGGCAGCTACTTGCTCACCGTTCGGCCTTAACAGAGCTGGATGTGAACCAACCACAAGATATATGGCATTTTTCTTTGCCAACGCCGACATTTCTTTAAATAGTATGTCTTGATCAGTCGATTCAGCTAAACCACGCATCCCCTTGCCATTAAACAAGAAAACATTTTCAGGCAAGACAACAAGACGTGCGCCATCTCTAACCGCAGCTGACACAAGCCGCGACACTTCGCGTAGATTATCTTGCCAACAATTCGTACTCGTTAACTGAATAGCAGCAACAACTAATTCGGTCATTGCTTTGTCTTCTCTAACGGCCGATAACGGATCGGTGTCATCACAGGATCATTAAAAGAACCTTCTACTTTGTATTGCACGCTTGTCACCTTTGACAGCTGATCGCCGATCAACTTATCAGTAATAAATAATAAACCCGCTAATTGAGGTGTACCCCACAATAGACCAGCTAAAGGCAAGGTTCCAGTTATCGGAAAAGTGGCCGTTAACTTTTCATTCAAGGTTTCATTCACGATATCAGCCTCCCCTTCTATGACCAATTCAGCTGTAGGTGACACAATTGATATTGGAGAAGTGGTTTTTAAAAGCCCCTTCTCTAAAGAAAGCGTTCCCTTAAACTGGTCATACGTTAACCCAGGTTCATAAACATCAGAGAAATCCAACAACAAGCGTCGACTTAGTGCTCCAATATTAAAAATACCCAATGCCTTCAGAAACGCCGGTAATTCATCCACTTTACTGACATTTCCATTTTCAGCCGAGAAGCCAATGCGGCCTGATACTGACTCACGATCAAAGTAAAAAGGATGTCCACTCCAACTCAAACCAACGTCAATGCTGTATTTTTTTGAAGAGACGATGGCTTCGTTAGAAAACTTTCGCGTCAATTCCGTCAAATCAGCACCATTCGCTACAATAGCCAATTCAACACGAGAATTTTCACCTTTGTCCTGCCAAATTAGACTGCCTTTAAAGTCCCCTGTTTGCAACTTAGAAGAAATGGGATCAATACGCACAACATCACCATCACGAAAAATGGCCAACTGCCAATCACCATAAGGACTTTCATTCAAATAAAGCTCATCAATAGACAGCATCATGTTAGGAATTTGTTTGGCCGATATTGGCGCTTTTTTTGATGCTGAGACGGTAGAATCAGAGGGTACGGTATTCCAGCTTAAAAAACCAAAATGCAAATTCGGCGTCCCATTGTTATCTAGCAAAGAAAAATTCAATTCATCAGAGCTCACAAAAAGCGATCTATTTGCCGCAGCATCATAAGCTACCTTAAAGTTATGCAAGGTGTTACTGCTATCAACAACAACATTGTCGACAATCAAATCCACTCGACTTAACCATGACGGAACTTCTGGAATCTCAACGGTCTCTTCCGCGGACTCCGACGCTCCTGACAGTTCGCTGAACAGCGATTGCCAATCATTGACATTAAATCTATCAACGCCACCGACTAACACCAAGCCCTTTGGTATCTGAGAATTTAAAACCTGATCTCGAGTGGCATTTAACATGACCTCACCACCAACAAACTCATTGCCATTTTGCAATAACAACCTAGCTTTTAAAAAGGCATCGTAATCAAAATCAACCACTAAATCTTTCTCGTGCTGCATGACCTTTACCTGAAACGACAACGCTTCGTTAAGCGTTTTTCCAATAGGCTCAGGCAGATCTATTTTCACACCCTTTAAATTACTATTAACAACTAAATCTACCTGCCCGTCTTGAGACTCGTTAACAGACAGTTCACCACTATAACTTGTTTTACCCGATATTTTGCTACTTAAAGCAATCGGCAATTTATGCCATGCCGCCACTTCTTTGATATCAAGGTCTCCAGACAAATCACCATGAACGACTAACCCTCCATTAGGAGCAAGATCAGAAGACAAAATAAGACGCGATAAACCACCTAAAGCCACTATATCAAATTCAGAATCGGTTATACCAAGATCAGAACTATAATTTAAACGCCCCAACTTAATCCGAGTAGAAAGATCAATATCACTAATATCCAGAGGGTTATTCTTAAAACCTAAAGTTAATGTCACCTTAGGCTCAAAGCCCTTTTCAAAAGGAACCGCAATATCGAAACGCCCATCAACACTGCCCTCTAATCGCCAGTTGGCAAAAGGCTGCAACACAGAATCAGCAAGAGGCGTCGCTCGCAACATAGTTAGAATACGCGAGGCGCTGTCACTGACATCACCTTTGAGATTTAACCAATCCGCTGACCCATTTAGAATAGGGACGGTTAATAACAAGTCGCTTACAGGTAAATCAAGCATGTAACCCGACGCCACTTGCACCGTCACTCCGGTCTCATCAAACTCAAAAAAACCATTTACCTTGGTGGCTGTTGGCCAATTTTGATCAAATGTTACACTAGCATTACTTACCGCCAACTGCACCCTAACATGTGGCTCCGCCCCCTCAGATAACTCAGTTTGTACCAACACATCCGCACTATCAACCACACCAGTATCGGCAAATGCGTCCTTTAGCCAAGACGTCACATCGGGACTAAGTGCATTTGGGGGAAGATAAGTTAGACGATCGGTAACCGCTAAGTTGCGCCCATGAAGGTCTAAAGCAATCCAGTCAGGTTCCGTCTCACGAACCTCCAACCTAAAACCGCCTTGGATATCCGCACCATTACGTTGCACTCTTAAGTCTCGGCCGTTGATTAAAAACGCATCCGATACTTGCTGCCAACTGACATAACCAGACAACCAATCAGTGCGCCAAGACTCTTCATAGAGTACATCAAAAGCAAGATCGCTATCACGCCCCCGAAAATCTATGTACCCGCTGTCCTGTGACAAACTAAAAACAGCATCGATGTTAGTGGCTTTCGGGATACCGTTATAACCTTGCACAGACGCAGAACGCAAATTAGCTAAAAACTGAAAGGCTACATCATCGTTTTCACGCCACAAACGGATTGAACCATTTTGCGCGCGACCGACAGGGCTCAATCCACCCAATATTTGTGCGGCATCAGATTCCTCAGGCAAAAAATGCATCGCTATTTTTTGCGCTAGACCGATATCAATCTGGCTGAACGTTATATTTGATCGATCAGTAACAGACGACCAGTCAAAAATCATATCGGTATCAGGATAACGATGGCCATCCTTATCGCCAATAGACATATCACGCACTTCCACTCTAAGACTCGGCTGTTTTAAAGAATAACGAAGCCGCACAGAGGGCATAATTTCGTATTGCTGATCATCATCAAAAGCAACGTTCACCTTAACGGACTCTGCTCTAATATCGAGCTCTTTACCGATTAGTGCATCGATCCAGATATCACCGCCAAGCACTACTGAGGACAATGAATAAGTATCTGTTGGTAACATATCCTGTAATGGCAATGCCATTTGAGGCGCTTTAATAAAAGCCTTTACTCGATAACTGCCCAACAAACTTCGCGTTTCATCAATGCGCGCGCTCATCTGAAAAGGTAATGGATTATCATCCAAAAAAAAGTTCGCATTCAACAAAGACTCAAAGTCCCGCTGAAAAAGATAAATATGAGGAATATTGACAGTATGCTCCCCCAATTGATCGCTACGGACATGGAGAGACGCATCAAAAACAGAAAAATTACGCTGTGCTGAGAGATAATCCAGTACACGCTCAACACCCACATCATTTTGCACTTCACGAGAGGGCACAACACCATTCAAACGCCACTGACCACCACTCTCTTGCAGAATGATAGATGGCCGCACAAATCGAATATAAGTAAATTGCGGGCTCAAACTCAATAAGGACTGTACGATATCTAAACGGACCCGCATTTCATCCACCGTAACAGCGGATTCTCCATTCACGTACAACTGAAAGCCACTGACCGAAACAGTTGGATCAATCCCCTCTAAACGTCCACCGATTTCTTCCAAGGAAACGGGATAGCCTGTTATTTGCTGTAGATTACGCTCTATTTGAGGGCGATAATTATCCAGATAAGGAAGCAACCTCTCAACACTGACGGCAATTACAGCAAGCAGGGCAATAAAAAAAACTCCCCCCCAAAAAGATACCAAGATCAGTTTACGCAATAGCCAACGCATATTAAGACCTTTTACTGCTAACGCAGAACCACATCATATTGATCTTGAGTATAAATAGCATCCACTTGAAAACGGATGGTTTTACCAATAAACGCCTCCAACTCAGCAACGGCTGCACTTTCCTCATCAAGGAATCGCTCGACAACAGAACCCGCTGCTAACACAGTGTAGGTTTGAGAATTGTACGCACGATCTGCCCTTAAAATCTCCCGAAAAACTTCATAACAAACGGTTTCAGGCGTTTTTACCAAACCACTTCCACGGCAAGAGCGGCAAGGCTCACAAAGCGTCTGCCCAAGACTTTCTCGCGTTCTTTTCCGCGTCATCTCAACCAAACCTAACTCAGAAACACCAGTAATCTTGGTTTTAGCATGATCTGCATCCAGAATTTTTTCAAGCATTCGCAGCACTTGACGCTTATGCTCTTCGTCTTCCATATCGATAAAATCAATAATGATAATACCACCGAGATTGCGCAACCTAAGTTGTCGACCTATTGCTGTCGCGGCTTCAAGATTTGTCTTATAGATCGTCTCTTCAAGATTTCGACTACCAACAAAAGCGCCCGTGTTGACATCAATAGTGGTCATAGATTCAGTTTGCTCAACCAGCAAATACCCACCTGATTTCAATTGCACCTTTCTGTCCAAGGCTTTTTGAATTTCATCTTCAACACTGTACAAATCAAAAATCGGACGTTCGCCAGGGTAATACTCTATACGATCTCGTAATTCAGGTATGAAATCCTCAGCAAAAGACCGCAGCTTCGCATAATTTTCTTTAGAATCAATACGAATTTTCTCTGTCGATAAACCAACGAGATCACGCATAGTTCGAAGATGTAAAGGAAGATCTTCATAGATAACAGAAGGCGCCTTGGCATGCTGCATGCGCCGCTTGACAGATTGCCAAAGCCGAGTAAGAAATTTAATATCAGCTAATATTTCTTCCTCTCCCGCTCTTTCGGCAGCGGTTCTTAATATGTAACCACTGTTTTCATCCGCATCGGTCAAGGCTTCAGAAACCAATGATTTTAGACGCTCACGCTCCGCTTCATCCTCAATTCTTTGACTGACGCCGACATGAGACTGATCGGGCATGTACACAAGATACCGAGACGGTATTGAAAGGTGCGTTGTCAAACGTGCTCCTTTTGTACTAATTGGATCTTTAGTAACTTGCACGACCAAGGATTGGCCTTCACGTAAATAATCTCCGATCTGATCGCTTGGATTAGCCGCATCACGATCTGCCACTTCAGAAACATGTATAAACGCAGCACGCTCTAAACCGATGTCAACAAAAGCGGCCTGCATCCCCGGTAGCACACGCACTACTTTCCCTTGATATATATTACCTACAATACCTTTACGACTTGAGCGCTCAATGTATACTTCTTGCAGTACACCATTCTCAACCAAAGCAACACGAATCTCCATCGGAGTAACATTAATGAGTACATCTTCACTCATGAGACATTCCCTCTAGTGGATGGATTCCAAACTGAGCCAAGATTTGTGCCGCCTCATACAAAGGCAGACCAACAACCGCGGAATAAGAACCAGACATTGAACGCACAAAAATAGACCCCATCCCCTGAATGGCATAGGAACCTGCTTTATCGTGTGGCTCACCGGTTTTCCAATACTGCTGTATTTCGACATCTGAAATATCACGAAATGAAACATCATTTACGATGCATTCTGTAACAACATGATCAAATTCAAGATTACAAAGACAAAGAGAGGTAATCACTTGATGTGCGCGGCCAGAAAGCAGCCTTAGCATGGATAGGGAGTCGTCAAGAGTACTCGGTTTACCTAAAATTTGCCCCCCAACCACCACACTGGTGTCTGACGCCAAAAAAATAGCAGACAAATCAGGGTTAGGCTGGCGTTTGTATTTTTCAATGGCGGCCTTCGCTTTTTCAACCGCCAGCCTAACGACGTAATCTTTAGCCTCCTCTTGATATTTCGGTGTTTCGTCAATATCAGCAGGCAAAACCTCAAACTCTTTCACCAAGAGGCTAAGCAGCTCTTTCCTTCTCGGCGAAGCGGAAGCCAAAACAAGCATAAACTCTTCCCAAAAACAGCCTAACGGATAGCATAAATGCGTCGCACGCTACGCAGAATAATAAATGACCAAGGCCACAACAAACCAGTAATAACCGCTGGCATAAAAATCATTAACGTGGGCTCAGCATAGCCAAGATAATGATCAATCCAAAAATCAAGTAACTGATTGATACTGACCAACATACAAATGAAAAAACCTTGCTGCCAGCGGTGATACATTCTTAGACGCTTGTAAAATACGGCACAAGTATAAGCAATAATCACATAAGTAAGAGAATGCTGACCTATGATGCCACCCTGCAACAAATCGACCATTAAACCCAAAAACCAAGCTAACCCCACCCCTACTCGGAATGGTAATGCGATCACCCAATACAAAATCACCAGTAAAGCCCACTCAGGGCGAAACCAAACAAATTGCTCAGGAAAAGGCACAGCCTCAAGCATTAAAGCCGTTAATAAGGTTATACAAAAAACAAAAATCGGCTTCATTCGCGCTCTGCCTCAGGCTTCTCAATCAGCATTACGTGACGACTGCGACCTAACTGCGCCAAAGGAACCACATCCACGTCTGCATAGGCTTTACCTTGCGTGTATTTCACACTTCGCACCACACCAACGGGATAACCGCTTGGGAAGCGATTATCCAGACCAGAGGTCGTTAAAATATCCCCCTTTTTAATATCCACTGATCGAGGAACACTCATTAGCTCCATTCGCTTTAGATCTCCTGTACCTCGCAAAATACCTCTAAAGCCGGTCCGAGAAAGCTGTACAGGAACAAAATGACTTGCGTCAGCAATCAGCAAGACTCGACTACTGTACGCCGCTGTTTCGACCACCTGACCCAGTACGCCAGTGGCATCTAACACAGGCTGTCCAACAAACGCACCAGAAGAAAACCCCTTATCAATCATCAATCGATGACTGTAAGCATTCTGATCAAAACCAATCACTTCAGCCATGACAATTTTTTCGTCAACACGTTGAGAGGCGTCCAATAATTCTCGCAGTCTAACGTTTTCAGCCTGAAGCGAGTCAAGGCGTTGTTGACGACTGCGTAATAACAATATTTCAGCTTGTAAAGACTGATTTTCCTTAACCAATCCTTCCCTGCTAGCAAGATGTTCACCCGCCCACTTAAACATTTTTTGCGGCGTATTAACCACTACCTGAATCGGCGTTACAAGCAAGGTCAAATAGGGCCTTACTTGCGAAAAAACAGCATAACGAACATCAGCGACAATCATTGCAGCAGACAAGATAACCAATACAAGGAAACGAGCACTGGAAACCTTACCGCTAAAAAGAAGCGAATTGTTAATGGGACGCTCCTAACCTTTACTCGTTATCAACAGTAAACAATTCAGACGCATGCTTATCCATCAACTCTAAAGCCATACCACCACCACGCGCAACACAGGTTAATGGATCATCAGCAATAATAACGGGCAACCCTGTCTCTTCACTAATTAACCGATCAATCTCACGCAACAAAGCACCACCGCCCGTAAGCACCAATCCGGTCTCACCGATATCGGCCGCCAACTCTGGAGGAGACTGCTCAAGTACACCTTTAATCGCTTGGACAATTTGCGCCAAAGGCTCTTGCAAAGCGTCTAAAATTTCCGTACTGCTCAATACAAATGAACGAGGAATCCCTTCAGCCAAATTGCGACCACGTACATCGATCTGCAATTCCTCACCGGTATGATAAGCCATACCAATCTCTGTCTTAATGCGTTCAGCCGTTGCGTCACCGATTAAACTGCCATATTGACGACGAACATAAGTCACAATAGCTTCATCAAAACGGTCACCGCCCACTCGAATAGACTCTGAGGTTACAATACCGTTTAAAGATATGATTGCGATCTCTGTGGTACCACCACCGATATCGATCACCATAGAACCCGATGCTTCAGCAACAGGAAGACCCGCACCGATCGCCGCCGCCATTGGCTCTTCAATGATATACACTTCACGCGCACCGGCACCCAACGCAGACTCTTTGATGGCACGACGCTCTACTTGCGTTGACTTGCATGGTACACAGACCAACACGCGAGGGCTCGGTTTTAACCAGCTGTTTTCATGGACTTTCGCAATAAAATACTGCAGCATTTTTTCGGTAACATGAAAATCTGCAATAACACCGTCTTTCATAGGTCGGATAGCGGTAATGTTACCCGGAGTACGACCTAACATACGCTTAGCATCTGTACCAACAGACGCAACTGTTTTCTGGTTTCCGTTGTGGCGAATAGCAACAACAGAAGGTTCATCAAGCACGATTCCGCGATCACGAACGTAAATAAGGGTATTTGCCGTTCCTAAGTCAATAGACAAATCACTTGAAAACATTCCCCTGATTTTCTTAAACATGAATTCTTACACCCTGATAATACGATACGAACAGCGTCAAAATGTAACAATCACGGGACCATTGGGCAAGTTGATTCCGCGTAAATGTTAAAAAAGTTCCCTTACATTTCATTGTTTACGAAAAAAAATTTAATAAATGAAAAATAAGCTAGATTTTTCACACTGTTAGCTTTATAGCCTCACAACTAAGGGATACAATAAAAACCATTTACGATAATCAAAATATCAGGTGGAACATGTCCATAGACAAACAAGACGTGCAAAAAATTGCACACTTGGCTCGCCTCGCGCTTACTGAGGCAGACGCCGATCAATATCAACACTCCCTTTCTAGTGTTTTATCACTTGTTGAACAAATGCAATCTGTCAATACCGATGGGGTTGAACCACTTTCCAACCCGCTTGAGATGACTCAAAGATTAAGAGAAGACACAGTCACAGAAGAAAATCGCCGCGACGCCTTTTTAGCGAACGCACCTCAAGCCGAAGCCGGCCTTTTCCTCGTACCAAAAGTGATCGATTAAGAGAGACAAGCATGTACGAACAAAGCATCTCGACATTAGCTCAGCAATTACGTAACAAAGACATTACCAGCGTCGAATTAACCCGCCTTTTCTTGGCACGCATAGCCAAACTTGACCCTCAACTAAACAGTTTTATCACGGTGACCGAACAGCGAGCATTAGAACAAGCCGCTGCTGCAGACGCGTTGCTGCAAAATGGAAAAGGCACAATGTTGACTGGCATCCCAATTGCCCACAAAGACTTATTCTGCACCGAAGGCACGCTGACAACCTGCGGCTCAAAAATGCTTCATAATTTTATCCCACCCTACGAGTCAACTGTTACGAATCGTATCCAACAGGCTGGCGCCGTCATGCTGGGTAAAACGAATATGGATGAGTTCGCCATGGGCTCATCTAACGAAAACAGTTTTTACGGCGCCGTAAAAAACCCATGGAATCTTGATAAAGTTCCCGGTGGATCTTCTGGTGGATCAGCTGCTGCCATTGCGGCTGGACTAGCCGTTGCCGCAACAGGTACAGATACGGGTGGCTCTATTCGCCAACCGGCTTCTTTCTGCGGCATTACAGGCCTTAAACCGACTTATGGCCGCGTCTCTCGTTTTGGCATGATTGCGTACGCATCCAGCCTTGATCAAGGCGGCCCGATGGCAAAAAGTGCAGAAGATTGCGCGCATTTAATGCAAGCCATGGCGGGGTTCGATGAAAAAGACTCCACTTCAGCCGAGCAGCCAACGGATGACTATCTTGCCAATCTGAATGCACCTCTTGCCGGTCTAAAAATTGGTCTTCCAAAAGAGTACTTTGGTGATGGCCTAGATTCCCAAGTGGCTGACATTATTATGGCTGCGGTAAAAGAGTTTGAGAAATTGGGCGCGACGATAAAAGAAATTTCACTACCGAACCTACAACTTAGTATCCCCTCATACTATGTTATAGCGCCTTCCGAAGCGTCTTCAAACCTGTCTCGATTTGATGGGGTTCGCTTTGGGCACCGTTGTGACAATCCGAAAGATTTGCTTGATATGTACATGCGTTCACGTGCTGAGGGCTTTGGCCGAGAAGTACAAAAGCGCATCATGGTAGGCACTTACGCTCTGTCTGAAGGCTACTACGACGCTTACTATCTCAAAGCACAAAAAATTCGTCGTCTTATCAAAGAAGATTTTGTTAAAGCCCTTGAAGAAGTCGATGTCATCATGGGCCCTGTTGCGCCCACTACAGCATTTGGCCTTGGTAGCAAAACCAGCGACCCTGTTGCCATGTACCTAGAAGACATCTATACACTATCCGTTAACCTAGCAGGCATTCCAGCCATGTCTATCCCAGCGGGTTTTGCACAGGGCATGCCTGTTGGCCTTCAGATCATGGGCAATTATTTTGCTGAAGCCAAACTTTTGAACGTAGCACATCAGTACCAACAACATACTGATTGGCATTTACAAACACCAACAATGGCAAAAGGAGCATAAGCATGAACTGGGAAGTTGTTATCGGCCTTGAGATTCATACTCAGCTCTCTACTAAATCAAAATTGTTTTCTGGTGCCGCTGTCGGCTTTGGCGCAGAACCAAATACTCAAACCACACTTGTCGATTTAGGCATGCCAGGTGCCCTGCCTGTTTTCAACAAAGAAGCACTGCGTATGGCGGTTATGTTTGGCCATGCTATTAATGCAGAAATTGGCATGACATCGGTTTTTGCACGCAAGAATTATTTCTACCCAGATCTACCTAAAGGCTACCAAACCAGCCAAATGGATCACCCCATTGTTGGCAAAGGTTATCTTGATGTGATGCTAGAAGACGGCACTACTTCTCGTGTTGGCATTACTCGTGCACACCTTGAAGAAGACGCTGGTAAGTCTTTGCATGAAGACTTCCAAGGCATGACAGGCATAGACTTAAATCGCTCGAGCACGCCCCTGCTTGAAATCGTATCAGAGCCAGACATTCGCTCAGCAAAAGAAGCCGTTGCTTATGTTAAAATGATTCATTCCATCGTGACCTATCTTGGCATTTGCGACGGAAATATGGCGGAAGGCTCTATGCGTTGCGACATTAACTTATCATTGCGCCCTAAAGGCCAAAAAGAATACGGTACACGCACTGAAATCAAAAACGTCAACTCGTTCCGCTTCATCGAAAAAGCCATCTATACCGAGATCGAGCGCCAAGCAGATATTCTAGAAGATGGCGGCCGCATTATTCAGGAAACTCGCCTGTATGACCCAGAGAAAAATGAAACTCGCAGCATGCGCTCAAAAGAAGACGCTAACGACTATCGTTATTTCCCATGCCCTGACCTACTGCCTGTGGTATTAACACAAGAATATGTCGATAACATAAAAGCCAACCTACCAGAGCTACCAAGCCAAAAAGCCGCACGCTTCCAAAGTGACTATGCGCTCAGTGAATATGACGCCAACGTACTGTCATCCTCTCGCGCTATGGCAGACTTCTTTGAAAACGCTAACGGCGTTGTGAAAGACCCAAAACTGACAGCCAATTGGGTAATGGGTGAGCTCAGCAAATTGCTTAACCAAGAACAACTTGACATCAACAACTCTCCTGTTAGCGCTCAGGCATTCGGTGAATTGTTAGTTCGAATCAAAGACGACACAATCAATGGCAAAACAGCCAAAGATGTTTTCCAAGCCATGTGGGATGGAGAAGGCTCTGCAGACGAGATCATCGAGGCAAAAGGCTTAAAACAAGTGACAGATACTGGCGCTATCGAGACCATGATCCAAACTATTTTGGACGCTAACGCCGCCCAAGTTGAACAATATCGCGCTGCCGATGAAGATAAGCAAAAGAAAATGATTGGCTTTTTCGTAGGACAAGTAATGAAAGCATCACAAGGCAAAGCCAATCCTGGCCTAGTGAACCCAATCCTAGTGAAAATGCTGAAAGGTTAACCTTTTCTCTAGTCTTGATCAGACAAGAGAAGAAAAAATCAGACCAGCAAAATAAAATTTCCCCCTATGTCGATTTTGAACATCAGGGGGAGATTCTTACTCGCTAAACTTTTACA